>SXGS01469893.1_pt1 | contig 18765 bp, 18 predicted proteins | sample 3174681 | NCBI WGS metagenome assembly SXGS01 (sample SAMN11356861, study PRJNA531348) | freshwater metagenome | isolation source: freshwater sample F1-80 | place: China: Fuxian Lake, Yuxi | collected 2017-12-25 | reverse complement strand
GGTGCATTGGTCAATTTGAGCGGCGAACTCATCGGGATCAATACGGCGATTTTCGCGCCGCAAGCCGATCAAAACGCGGGCGTTTCCTTTTCCATTCCTTCCAACATGGTGCGGCGGGTAGTTCAGGAGATTCGAAGCGGGGAAATCAGGCGTCCTTGGGTTGGAATTGTGACGGCCGATGCCGGAAAACTGGAATCGGATCCGACTCGGACGGGAGCTGAGATCTTGAGGGTTCTTCCTGGGTCGCCGGCGGAACAAGCCGGGTTGCGAAGGGGAGACGTGGTGGTGGCGGCGGCCGGGGAACCGGTGGGCACCAGCACCGAGCTAAAGGCCCTTCTTATGGCAAAAGCAACGAAGAATGAGGTGGATCTCCAGGTGCGACGGGATCGTTCGGTCGTCGAGTTGAAGGCCGTGCTTGGCGACGCGGCCGAACGAGGGAGAATTACGACGACCCTGCCCGATGAGGTGTTTTGGTGGGCGGGAATGGCCCTGGTGGAGCCGGTTGGCCCGTGGCTGGCCGAGCTCGGGGTCGACATGGGGCGAGGGGTGGTGGTCGCTGACGTGCTGCCAGGCAGTCCAGCGGGACGAATGGGTATTTCCGCAGGGGATCGCATTACGGCCGTGGGGCCCTTGACCATTACGGGCCTGGATGCGCTGCGTGAGCGGCCATCGACGGCGTTGGAGGTTGTGGCGTTCGATCGCGCAGGTGTGATGATGCACGCGGTGCTGCCGGGTCCCACGCCCGTCGAATGAAGTGGCCTAATGTTCGTCGGCGTCGGGGATAACGGCCGGCTCGGCGGGTACGGCGTAACTTTCGTCGAACCAACGGCTGAGATCGATCAACCTGCAACGGTCCGAACAGAAGGGCCGATGGGGATTTTCCGGTGTGAGGTCCGCCGGCTTGGCGCAGTTGGGGCACGGTCGTGTCATGTGGGCCTCATAACCGATGAACGGGGGGGCGTAATTTGGGACGGCTTGGTGGTTCTGCGCATCGACGGGCGGGTCTGGGACGTTATGGGGTTAACGTTCAACCGGAGCCCACATGACCGTAAACACGGTGATTCTGATCGGCAATCTCGGCGCCGACCCCGAAACCCGCACCACCCAGGGAGGCATGACCGGTGCCAACCTTCGGATCGCGACGACGGAGCGTCGAAAGGACAAAGACGGAAACTGGACCGACCATACCGAGTGGCATCGGGTGACTTGTTTTGGTAAGACCGCGGAAAATGTGGCCAAGTTCCTGAAGAAAGGGCGCCAGATTTATATCGAAGGCAGCCTTCGCACGTCCAAATACCAGGACAAAGAGGGCAAAGATCGGTACAGCACCGATGTGATCGCCAATGAGATTCGGTTCCTCGCAGCCGGCGGTGGCGGTGGTGGCGGATTTGGGGGAGACTTCCCGTCTTATGAGGGCGGCGGTGGTGGTGGCGGCGGTGTCGACGACGACATCCCGTTCTAGGCCGACCTCTGGATCCCTCGGGTTTGCAGCGGGAGAGTGACCGGCGGCTATGGCAACGTGCGTTGCTGGCCGTCTGGCGGAGCCGCGTGGTCCGAGGGCTCGCTGCAGTGTCGGTGGTGGCGATGATTGGCGGCGCGTTCGCGCTCCTGCGCATTTTCAATGGGTTTTCATCTTCGGAATGCGCGAGTTGGGAAACGACCTCTCCTTCGATGGAAGAGATCATTTCGTTGAAGCAGCGGTTGACCAAGTATCAGACTGATCTTTCGCCGGACGCCGCCATGGAGGTCTCCGGAAGGGAGGTCACTACTCTGTTAAAGGACTTATCCCCTTACCCTGTTCGATTGGAGGTTTTAGGGGATGTGGCCAGTTTGACGGTGGTGGTGCCCGATGATCAGGGGTGCTATAATATTCAGTACCGAGGCGGTATTTCGGTTACCGATCGCACTCTTCGACTTCGGCCCGAGGCGGTGGTGATCGGTTCCAGCGATCTGTCCGGCTGGTTGGCAGGTCGGGAATATCGTTTTTCGGAGGCGCAGCTTAGAACGCTCGGCGTCAGCGACGCGATAGTAAAGCAACTTCACAATGTGGAGCGGCTGCGTTTGAAAGAGGGGTCTGTGAACATTCGATGGTATGACGCATATGTGTGGTGGTAGTCGTGCCAATGCTGTGGCTTTGGTTGATGGGTTGTGCGTACGTGGTGCAGCTGGAGTCCAGGCCGGATGGGGCGGTGGTTCGGCTTCCGAGTGGACGGGTCACGTCCACGCCGGAAACGTTGAAGATTCGCCCCTATTCACCCAAGGCGTACTGGGTCGAAGTGTCGTTGCCGGGGTACCGGCCGGCGCGGGTGGACCTTCGAAAGGACCTCGCGACTGAGTGGCGGTTCTTTGGGAAGAGTGTGCTTCACTTTACCCCTAAGGTGAAGGCTCGCTTTGAGGTCGTTTTGATTCCCGAGCATCCTCCTGCGGGAGCGTGGGACCCTGCCGCGGAAGGCCTTTCCGATGGATAGGGAGGCCTCGAATGCCGCACCGGCAGCGACCTGAGGTAGACTGGGCGCCGGAGCTGCGATGCGATCGAGTCTTCCCCTGGCGCGTCGACCTACACCTTTAGAGCGTTTGGCGCGACTTTCGGAGCACCTGGGCGTGCAAGTGGACGTCAAACGCGACGACCTCACAGGTGTCGAGTTGACGGGGAACAAAGTAAGGAAATTGGAGGTAATCCTCGCTGAGGCGCTGCAAGCGCGAGCTGATGTGGTGATCACCTGTGGTGGCGTGCAGTCGAACCATTGCCGCGCAACGGCGGCGGCGGCGCGGAAAGTTGGTTTGCATCCGGTTCTTCTGTTGAGGGGCGAACGTTCGGAGTCCCCCGATTCCAACCTCCTGCTGGACCAAGTGTTTGGTGCGGAGCTGCATTTTTGTACACCCGACGAGTATCGTAGCCAGCGCGGTCGAATCATGGCGGATTTGGCGGCGGGCTTTGCGGCGGCCGGCCGGCGCGCGTTTGTGATTCCGGAGGGGGGCAGCAATGGTGCGGGGGCTTGGGCGTATGCGCGCGCGGCGGAAGAGTTGGCGCAGCAGACCACGGGCCCGTACGATGCCGTATTTGCACCGGTTGGCTCGGGGGGTACGCTTGCAGGGCTTGCCCTGGGGCCGGACATCGGGCCGATCTGGGGGGTCGCGGTTTGCGATGATCGTGCGTATTTTTCGGCGCGAGTGAAGGCGATCGCCAAGGAAGCGGAAGCCTATGGGTTGGGGCCGTTGCCGCCGGAGGGCGAAAAGTGGAGGGTGGTCGAGGGATACCAGGGCGCCGGGTATGGGATCGCCGACGCTCAAGTCTGGAATACGGTCTCCGCTGTTGCACGATGGGAGGGGCTTTTGCTTGATCCGGTGTACACCGGAAAAGCCATGTGCGCGTTGTTTGCGGAGGCGAAAGCGGGAAGGATCCGGGGCAAAGTTCTGTTTTGGCACACCGGTGGTGCTTTTGGATTGTTTGGGCGGGGAGCCGAATTTCTCCAGTTGGGAGGGCAGTGATGGGTGGCATCGGCGTTGTAACCAACCCACGTTCCAGGCAGAACCTTCGAAATCCTAGGTTGGCGAGGCAGTTGGGATACATCCTCGGGGAGAAGGGGGAGCTTCAGCAACCCTCCGATTTGGATGCTTTGGCTTCCACCGCTCGTTATTTTCGAGACCGGCAGATCGATGTGTTGTGCATCAACGGTGGTGACGGCACGATGCATCGCGTGTTGACGGCGATGATCCATGCTTATGAAGGTCAGCCCCTTCCGAAAATTGCGATTCTGCGCAGCGGCACGATGAACACTGTGGCCCATGGCTTGGGCATTCAAGGAAGTGCTGCGGAGATCTTGGATTATGTGGTGCAACGGTACCACGCCGATGCGCCGATGCCGACCATGCGGCGTTGGACGTTGGAAGTGGATGGTGCGGAGTACGGGTTCCTCTTTGGAAATGGCCTGATCGCCCGTTTCCTCGAGGTGTACTACGAGGGGAGCGAACCCTCCCCGGCGAAGGCCGCGTGGTTGTTATTTCGAGCGGCTCTTTCCGCGATGGTGGGAGGAACGTTCATTCAACGCCTTATGGCACCCTACGTTGGGGAAGCAAGTTTGGATGGCAATTCATGGGCCGGGCAAACGTGGGTGACCATCGCGGCGGGCACGGTGGATGACATTGGACTTGGGTTTCGACCATTTTACAAAGCGCCGGTGCACCCCGGTCGGATGCACGTGATCGGCTTGCAGGGCACCAACCCCATGGGGATCGTGCGCGAACTGCCCAGGATCTACCGCGCACGACCATTGGCCGGGGAGGATTGGCGTGAAGATGTGTGCTTAGAATTGGTACTTCGGGCGAACGAACCGATCTCGTACATGATGGACGGCGACTTTCATCGTGGTGGCGAAACCTTGACACTCCGAACCGGCCCTTCGGTGGATTTTGTGGTCCCGGAACGGCTCGCGCCTTGATAAGATGCAAGAACTAGGGGGTGCGGATGGCCGCAGTGGATGCGCGAGACCCGGTCGACATCTTGACGGACGAGTCTGACCCAGTTGCCCGCGCAAAAGCATTGTTAGAGCTTGGACTTCGTGCGAAGGCGCGGGACGATGTCGACATGGCCGTTCGGCATTTGCACGACGCTTACGATCTCGATCCGACTGACGAAGTGACCCGAGAAACGCTGCGAAGTCTGGGAAAGCCGGTACCGACAGAAGAAAGCGCGAAGAAGGTGTCGTTTTGGCGTCGGTGGTTTGGGCGCTGAGCGCTGCAACGAACTGCGCGCGCGGTGATCGAAATGTGTGCGCGGTGATCGAAATGCGCGCGCCGCGCGCGGGGTGCGCGCGCGCATTCGAGCGGGGCTGAGATCAACGATTAACATCGGTTGATCCGTTTTTGCACCGGTGAACGACTTGGCATCCCCCTTGCATTGAAGGAGGCACCACGGAGGTTGCCTATGCACACCGATATGTATGCGAACCAAGTTATTCGTCTGCGAACCTGTAGTGTTGATGTTTTGACCGGAAAAGTGACGGGCAACCGGCCCACCGAGGATCTCACCGAGGTGGAGCGCTCCCTTTTGGAGTACTTCGTTGGTCGCGCTGGTGAACCGATTCGTCGCGAAGAAGCGTACCAATCGGTGTGGGGACACGATGGTGCCAACAGCCGTGTGTTGGACGTGATCGTTTCTCGGCTTCGCCGTAAGCTTGAGGAACATGCGGACCGACCGGATCATTTGGTGACCGTGTTTGGGGTAGGGTACCGTTTTGAGGCGCTCGCTGCTGCCGGTGCTACCCCGATTTTTTCGGTCCAGAATCCCCCCACGGCGACGGATTTCAACCGTTTTGATGAGCTGTCCCTTTTGGGCAGCTGGTTTGCCGAGGGGCGCCGCTTGGTGAACGTCCACGGTCCGTCGGGCTCAGGTAAAAGCGAGCTGTCTCGCCGATTTGCGGGGTTTCATAGCAATCGCGAGGCACGCTGCTCGGTATCGCTGCTGGGATGCCGTACCCCGGCGGCCGTGGCGCGTCGGGTGGCGGAAGCGCTGCGCGTTTCCCCCTTCGCAGCGGATGGCGGAATTGGAGCAGTTAGCGCGATGCTGCGCCGCCAAGGCCGGTACTTGCTAATTCTGGAAGACGCACAAGAGGCCATCAAGATCCTCGGCCCGATCTTGGAGCGCTGGATGGTAGATGCGCCTTCGCTCGATGTTCTGGCGATCTCCCACGAAGCGCTGCCGATGGCGGCGGGTCATCGCATGGCGCTGGCCGCCCGCGCGGGGAGCGTTCGGGGAAACGTGGTGCGGCCTCAGATGCCGCAAGCGTACGGTCGGATGTCAGCTAGGGCAGTTTGAACGCTGCTTCTTCCCGCGTCTTCACGGAGAGACCTTTGGCAGACCAGGGTTTTCCAAGTTCCTCCGCAAAAGCCGCGACGGAGGCCGCGTTAGCGAGGGGTTCGCCGGAGGCGACGACCGTCCAAGGGTCGCCTCCTTTGCACTTGAGCCGCGGTTTGAACGCTCGGGCGGGCGTTTCGACGTCGGCTTGAATCGACCAGCGTCGCGCCGGCTCGGAAACGGCGGCATAGTGAATGACGGCGTCCTTTTCGCAGATTTCAACGGATGCAACCCCATAAATCAGCGTTCCGCCGGGTTGCAATCGATCCGCATAGATTTTCGGAAGCAGGCTGGCGGCGGCGGCCTCGGCCCCGGTGTTGGTGAGTCGATCGGCCACTTTTCGGGCGTGCTCGACATCCACCGCTGATGCGACGCGAACCATGGTTTCTTCGTACAGTTTTTTATGTTCCGGTGAAACTTTTTCGCCGATTTCGGTAGGTTCGATCGAACGTGCCATCTGCTCCAACAGCGCGTCGAATGGACCATCGTTGGCGGCCGCAACGAGCGCGGCCTTCTCTAGATGTGGCAGGAGGTCGGCGTGTTTTCGAGCTACGGCGCCGGTGACCAGAGAGCCGTATTTGTCGTCGAAGGCGGACGCAGGCGGACTTTCGACGGTGGTGACCAGCCAGGTTTCCAGGGCCGGCGAGCTACAGGTCGCCAGTGCATCGGTCCAGTACCCAAACTGAGGAGCACGAAGGCCGAAATATGCACCTTGTAGGAAGGTGACCACTTCAGGGTGTTCGATGCACGCGGCGCCGACCGTACGAGCCACTTCATAGCGGGCGTTGTAGTCGGGGATTTTGTCCATCATCACCCAGATCGGTGAGTAAATCTTGGCGTCGATCGCGGTCAGGGAGAGTTTGGCCAGAGTATCTGCGTCGCCTGAACCTTTCATGAAAGGTTCGAAGCCGGTTTCTGCGGCTTTGGCATCGCACTTGATGAACGCCGCCCAAGCGGCGACCAAGGCGTCTTCCTTGGCTGTACCCGCTTTTTTGGAATGGACGTCGCAGGGTCCGGCCCATGCGACCGAACTGAACGCGAGTGCCGATAACGCAATGAACGAGCGGATCATCGAGGCTCCTTGTGAATGGGACCACCAATTGGCCAATCTACAGGGAAAGAGGGGGTGTATCCAAGAACAGTGTGGGCGCGGTTGCCGTCCAGCACGAGGCCGTAGTGCATGCGTCGCCGGTTGATGCCGTACGAGAAGTCAGACCCGCGAGCCCAGTGCCTTAGTTCGTAAAGCGGAAGGACCATGGGGCCCGGGAGCGGAACGCCGTAAGCTCCCCACTTTCGGATGCATTCCGACAGCGGCAAGGTGTCGTAGCCGGGCACGTTGAAGACGCCTTCCCCGCTTCCGTGGGTGGCTTTCTCCAGGGCGACCACGATGTCCGCGATGGTTGCCACATTGATCATCGGATCAAAACCCGCCGCGCGAAGCGCGATCGGTGAATCCAAGAAGTCATACAGCTGCGAACCCGTGCCTGGACCGAGCGCTTCCGCGCAACGAAGTACAACAATCTCGCAGTCCGCTAAACCCATCCGCGCGCAGGCGGTGAGGTCCGCTTCGACCCGATCGCGGATGTATTGAGGAGCGGAAGGGGACAAGTTGAGGGGGTGGTCCTCGGTGACCAAGACCGGCAGTTCGAGGCTGACTCGGTACACTTCGGCGTAGCTCTTCAATACCAGGCGTCGGATGGTGGGGTGCCGGTCGGAGAGCTCGAGAATGGAGCGCAGCGCCTCCACATTTTGCGCATGCACCGACCGCCCTTGGGCGTGAACCCGGTCATATTGGGCCAGGTGAACGACGACTTGGACGCCCAGGTCCCGAACCGGGCCGAACAACAACTCCCTAATTCGGCGTTCTCGGCCGAGATCTACCCGAAGGTAGGTGAGCCGCTTGCCGTGTGAGAACGGGAGTGCAGATTCTGGAGGTTCCAGCCCGACTGCGAGAACGTGCTCGACGCGGGTATCGGCCACCAAACTGCGCACCAGTCGTTCGCCGATGGGGGTGGTGGCGCCGGTCACCAGGACGGAGATCACTTGAAAATCCCCTTACGTTGCTTCAAACCGTATGCCAGCAGTTCCTGAACTGCCGCTTTTACGCGCAGCGCGGCTTCCTTGACGATAGTAGGATCATCGGCGTCTTCCGGTGTGAATTCCTTGTCGAGTGGAATCGGCTCGCCGTAGCAAATGTGGTAACGCACGGGCATGGGTAGAAGCGTTGCGGGGATGGGGATCAGCGGGATCGGCCCAAAACCCGGTAAGGTAGCGAGCTGAGGCATCTGCTCTTCGGCCCCGATCACCGCAAACGGAACCACTGGGGCGCGGTACCGAATCGCCATTTCGCAGTGTCCCTGGCGCCAATCTTGTAGTTGGTAGCGCTTGCTGAACGGCTTGCTGATCCCGGGGGTACCCTCGGGGAAAATGATGAGCAGCTCGCCCGCTTCCATCAAAGCTCGCGCATTTCCTCGGCTTCCACCGACCACGCCGCAACGAGCAAATAGGGTGCTTACGAAAGGCAGTGATGGAACGAAGTAATCAGCTACCGCTCGAGCAACGCGCGGGGGTTCGGTATGACGGAGCACATCGACCCACATCATTGCTGCATCAAAAGGCAGTGTACCCGAATGGTTTCCGGCGAGGATCGCTGGCCCCACCTTCGGGATGTGTTCGTGACCGTGGGACTGCACTCGGAAGTACTTGTCGTAGACGACTCCCGCCAAAGCGTCGCCGAGAGCGACATAATCGGGGCTCAGTCCGAAGGCGTCGTATCCATGCCCGGCATCGGGGAAATGCAGTCGGCTCGCCCTGTTTCGGACGACTTGCCCGCCAAGAGTCTTGGAGACGGCTCGCGCGACGAACGGTGAAAACGGCATGCCCAACGAGTACCACGGCCCGGGGAAGTGTGCGCACCCTCATCCGAAACCGGAGACTCGAATGGGATCCAGAGCGGGCGAAGGCTGCTGATGAGGTGGGCGCCGGTCGCGCTAGGAGGCCTCCGGGTCGAACAGGGTACCCCTTCCCAGAATCCAATGTGGGTCGAGATGCCGTTTGAGGGCCCGGAATTCGGCGAGGATCGCTGGGGATAGCATGACCGCGAGCTGATTTTTCTTGAGTTTTCCAATGCCATGCTCCGCGGAAACGGATCCCCCAAGTGCAACGGCTCGTTTGGCGAGTTCGAGGTAGTAGCTGCGGGCAACCGCAAGTTCTTCCGTTGTTTTGGGGAGTAGATTCAAGTGAAGATGGTTGTCGCCGATGTGCCCGAACAACACATGCTGCATCGGAGATGCTTCGTACAACGCCATCATTTCGTTGAGCGCACCGTCAGGAACGGAAAGGTCGGTGCCCACCTTGGGCATGCCATTGCGAATCACTTGTTCGTTGATGCCAGCGGGGATCGCGTGTCTCAGGGCGAGCAACTTGGCTTTTCCTGCGGGGTCGTCGGTGATCAGCGTCGCGTCCACCAAAGCGCCTTGCTCTGAGAGCGCCTCCCACCATGCCGTAAGATGCGCTTCATCTCGGTGTTCTGGAACGGTTTCCTGTTCGCAAAACAGGGCGGCTCGGGCCTCAGCGGGAACTTCGACGCGATGGCGGGCGATCTCCAAACAGTGGTGGTCAAAATACTCGATGCAACGGGGGGAAAGGGCGCCAAGAGGATCTTTGCGGGCCGCGGCGCGCGCGACCTCGGTGAACCGGACCGCGGACTGGCGATCCGGGAAATATGCGAGGATCCCGAGAACTTCGGCCGGCAGATCGGTGAGCCGAACCGTCGCCTGGGTGATGATCCCCAGCGTGCCTTCCTGACCAATAAAGAGGTCCACGGCGTCTTTTGGGGTGGGGTAGCCGGCCGCCGTTTTGACTGAGGGTTCCTGCCACTGGGGGATGGGCCAATCGGTCGGTACCGGATCGCCGCGTCGGAAGGTGCGAATTTCTCCGGTGGGCAGGACGACTTCGATGGCTTCCACCCAAGGTCGGGTGGGTCCGTACCGAAAGCTGCGTGCTCCCGAGGCATTGCACGCGATCGATGCTCCTAGGCTGCACTCATGTCGAGAAGTAGGGTCTGGAGGATAGAATCGACCCTTAGCTTCAATCTCCGTCTGGAAGGCGCCCAGTAGGATGCCAGCTTGCGCAGTGGCAAAGTCGGTTTGAATATCGATGATTGCGTTCATCGACTCCATGGACATCAACCAACCACCGAATGGAACCGGGGCGGCGGTCGTCGAAGTGCGGCCCGCGGCGATCGTCAAGGGGAGCTGATTTGCCTGACAATGGCGGACGATCTGGGCGATTTCTTCGGTGCTCTTTGGGCGCACTAAAACTTCCGCGTGCCCCCTCACATTTGAAGCGTCGGTGAGATAGCCTTCGAGCACGTTGGGATCGGTAACGGTATCGTACATGGGGGATCTGTACCCTATGGCCGGGCGGGTGGGGAAGAATGCGCGCGATTTGGACGATCGGATTCGCGGGTTGCTCCTGGGAGGGTGAGCCAGAAACCGTCGTTGTATCGGCGGTATCGGGCCCTGAGGTGCGGCTTCACCCCGAAGCAGAGCGCGTGCCCGCCAATGCAGTCCATTTTCAGTTGCGGTGGTCTGAGCCGATGGCGTTGGGTCCGCACGGCACTGAAATCCGGCGTTCGGACGGGAGTGTTGTTGGCGGGGCGGTGGACCGCCTGGTGTGGGACGAAAACGTGCAGGTGGCTCGGCTGTCGCCCTCGTTGGAGCCAGGCGTTTACACGCTCCATGTGGCAGGTTTTGTTGGGAAATCCGGTGAAACGGCCGGACCGGTCGACTTTGAGTTTGAGGTCGTCCCAGCGGATACCATCGCACCCTTGGGCGATCGATTGGCCGTTCAAATCTGGGCTTACGACGGCGATCGGCGCGGTGTTTCCGTGCGCTTTCCAGAGCCGATGAGCTACGAGAGTCTTGGCTCCCTGACGGTTTTATCCGGGGGAACGCCGGTAGAGGGCGATTGGGACCTCTTTGAGGGCTACAGCGTGGCGCTGTTTGTGCCGCGGGGGCCTGGGCCGGCGGACCCGGTGTTTGTGTCGTTCGGTGCCGGTCTTACCGACCTTGCGGGAAACGAAATGGTGCATCGCCCAGAGGGGATGGTCACGCCGTCGGATGCACCCGACGACGAGTGACGCCGAGTCCGTTGGTTCGCGCTGCTGTGCAAACTGAGTGGCTATTCAGTTGCCGGAGTTGGATTCTCCCGGCGTTGCAATGACCTCAGAGCGATACTCTTCATTGACGTTCGCGCCGCCCTCGCTCAGGCTGCACTCATGCCAATTTTCGGGCAGGGAGCCGTCTCCGGGAGTGTCATTTCGCTCCATGGAACGCGCGACATCCCCGTCGGGTCCGCCGGCAAAAGCGGCGCCGCCGTCGCCCGCTGCGTCAACATCCGCACCGTGCGGATCCCGCAGGTACAACTCGAGGTTTCCGTCTTTGAGGTACAGGCGTGACTGGCGGTTGTCGTTGAACGGATTCAACGTCAGATCGCCATTTGCAAAGGCGGAAAGCTCATCTTGGGGCGCACCGTCTGCATACGGTTCCATGGTGTGGTCGAGAACGGTGAACAGGCCATTGGGTGGTACCACCGAACCCGGTGGAAAACCCATGACGAAATCCTGTTCATTGCTGATCGACCACATGTCGATCGGGATCTCGCGATCGGTCATGTTCCGCAATTCGATGAATTCGTCAAAACCGTCTTCGTCCCCACCATTGATGCCGTACCACATCACTTCATTGATGACGATATCGCCTGCTTCCACGTTTTCGCCGACGAACGAGCTGCCCGGTGGGCGAACATCTTCCCAGAGATCCTCGAAATAGGCGTCGTACAGCTCGGCCACGCGCGGCCCTTTGAACACCAACAGGAATTCATCGTTGCTCTGGGTGGCGGATGCGGACCAGTTGAAGGAACCGCTGATAACCACAGGGTTTTCGCCGTGTGCATCGATGATCATCGTCTTGCTGTGCAGGCGGCCGCCGCCGGCTTGGTAGTCGCCCGGGTGGAGGGTGTTGTCGTTTCCGTCCATGCCGACAGGGATCCCCGCGGCCAAAAGGCGGTAGACTTCGTGGTATTGGCCGTTGCTGTGCAGCTGGCTTCGGTCGATCACGCCTGCGACACTGCGCCGATCGTGGAAGTCGGCGTTCAAATCGACACCTTCGGCGAGATCCATCTGTTCGAATTCTTCTTGCTTGGCGATGAACGCGCTTCCCACCTGGTCTTTGGTGAATGCAAAAATGGTGAAGCGAATGCTCTCTTGGGCGGCGCCGACGTATTCCAGAATTCGGCCCATGGCGTCTTCATTTGGCGAAAACCATACTTCAATGGTGGTATCGCCGACCTGGTACACGCGGCCGTTTTCGATTTCTTCTTTCTGCTGGCCGAATTTTCCGGCGAACATCTGCTCAAACTCGGCGGTGAAATCGGCGGCCACCGGAGGGGAGTCGATGACGAAGGCGTTGTTGGAGTTGTTTTTGAGATCGGAGTTCGACCAGTTGGCGGTTCCGGCGAACACAAATCGCCCGTCGACCACCATGAATTTGTCGTGCATGATGTGGGCCTGATTGCCGACGGTCATCGGAATCTGGCGATCGCGAAGCCGTTCATAGCCGTCGTTGCTCCAGTGGCCGGCGTCGCCAACCATCCGCACTTTGACGCCGCGATCGTGGGCGCGGATCACCGCGTCGATCACCTCGTCGTTGCTAAAACCCATCACGGCGAAATCGAGGGTAGCGTTGGACTGATCTGCAAGATCTACCATGACTTTGACGAAGTCTGGGTCCCACAGGTTGTCGGCGCGGGTTCCTGGGTCGTTGAAATAGACGTCGAGACGGCCACCTCGAGTTCCGTCGAGATCTTCCTGCGAAGGAGCGCCGCATCCGGCCAGAAGGAGCCAAGTGAAAATGGGTTTCATTCTGTGCACCAGTCAGAAGGAATTTCGGTTCCAAGGGCGGAATATTCGTCCCAGGCGGCGATCAGGGGATCGAACATCGGGGATGGCGTGCCCCAATCGTCGAGCACCCAGAGGTTGCCGTCGATCAATTGATCGGTACGAACCTCGTTGCCACGGTAGAAACGGGCCGCGTTGACGAGATCGTGAGAAAGCACAAAGGCGCGGCGGGTGGTGTTTTTCCCGCCTTCGATGTCCACCAATACGATGGTGGGAATCGAGATCGCATCGGTGATGTGGAGCTTTTCGACGTCGTCGGTGTCTTCGAACAGAACTTCGCCGGCTTTGGCGGCACCGCAGACCTCGGCCGTGTAGCGCGGGCCGACGACCACCTGAATGTCGAAACCGTCTTCGGCCTTGTCCTGAAGTGCAATGGCGAGGCCATCATTGGAGAATTCGTCGGTGAGAATTTTTACGGAAACCCGCGCCCCATAGACGGAGTCGATCAACCGTTTGATCAGACGTTCTTGAGGTCCAAACCAGACTTCCAAGTCGGCGTCGGTCGAGGTGCCATACCGCCAGCGGTTGTCGGCGATGTTTTTGGCTGGCGCCGAATAGGCGTCCATCGCGGTAGCATCGGTTCCACCGAACACTTGACGGAATTCGGACGCTAGGTCGATGCCGAGGTCCTCGTTCGCGCCCGAAAAAATGACGCGTTGCCCATCCAAACCGCCCAGACGAGTCGCATTTAAGAACTTGGTGGTGTCGGCCAAGACGAAGGCATGGCTCATCATGACGTCTTCGGAGGGCCATCCGACATCTTCATTCGTTGAGAACTCAAAATACGCCATGTCCGAATCTGCCAAAGTGACGGCAATATCGGCGTCTTGCAAGGCTTCGATGACAGCATCGCCGTTGGCGTCGACGTCGGAAACGACTTCCACTTCCACGCCGCGGTTGGCGGCGCTGATGATAGCATCGCCAATAGCTGGGTCAAAGCCTGGAAGTTCGCCGGTCTCAGGGTTCTGCGGCAGGGCCACCTGAAGGGTGGAGGAGGCGCTGTCGATCAGATCGACGAAACGTTGCGAAGTAGAGGCATCATCCGCGTCGATCACCACTTCCACTTGGTTGCGCAAGGAGGACGCGTCCGGAGCAGAACAGGCGACCAAGGCCGCCAAAGGCAGAAGTCGGGCGTTCATTCGAAGCTCCCCACGGCGAATGCGCCAGAATAGTCCGGAGAATTGGGGCGACCTGGCGATGCATGCGTATTTTCGCGGCATCCATCGGCGATCCGGTCGTTGTTGGGGACGTCCACATTGGCGCGCGTGTAATAGTGCCATGCGTGCGGATCGCTGCCTTGTCCGCCGAACATGAGCTCCAGGCGTTCCATCGAACGGCTGCGCACGCCGTCGTATCCACCGGCAAAGGGGGGAGCGTCGTCGCTTCCGGCGGGTTCGATCAAATGTTCGTCCACATCGAGCAGGGTTAGCTCAAAGGGATCGCCCGTGCGGAAGGAGAGCGTAGGAACGACAAAATCCGGTTCAGGAAAGCAGCCAGAGGTCTTGGCGGCGATGAACACATGCTCGCCGACGTCCACGCGAACTTCCGTTTCCGGGATCACATAGGTTCGCTCTAAGGAACCTTCCTGCTCGATCTGCCAACCCGACAGGTTGATCGGGAAGCTTCCTTCATTGCGCAGCTCGATGAAAACGTCGCTTGGATCCCAAGTTCCATCGTCGTTGATGGAACCCGACCACAACACTTCGCTGATTTTGACCGATCCACGTTCGCCGGACTGCGGATTATCCGTGCCGGGTGGCCGATAATCCACGCCCTGCGAAATTTCGCCGGGGTCGCCGCAGCCCGCGGCCAGGCCGAGGAGTGCTACGAAAAGGCGCATTAGAACTCCACCGTGGCGCCACCGTTGGCGGCCCATGCCAACGACTGACCGCCCAATTGATCGCCAGCGGAGCGGTCAATTTCGATGCCGTAGAATGCTCCAGGGAGGAACACACCGGTGTTGGCATGGAACGACAAGTGATCGTTCACGTTGACCTTGACTTTTCCGTCGATTTCCATTCCGAGCGCTTTTCCGAGGCGTTCTTCGGCCGCGAACTCGGCGCGGGAATAGCCGTATGGAGGTACGATATCGTCGAGGCCGGCGATGTTGACCGCGGAGAGTCCCGTGTCAGAGAACATCCACCAATCGGCGTTGATCTCAAGCAATTTGATGGGCTGAGCGAAAGCGCCCGCATGGACAACCCGGGTACCCGTCTTGCGATCGGGCTCATGCGGGGAGTCGTCGACGCCGAACATCCCAACGTAGGAGGACGGATGCCAGCCAAGAAAGCGGTCTGTGACCAGGCCACCGACCTGTTTGCCCTTCATGCCTACATAGCCGTGTGAGAACATCAGGCCGTTTTCAGTGTAGGTTGGACCTTGGGCTTCCCAGTAGTCTAAGGTGCCGCCGTACCCCGTTTCCTCGCCACGATGGCTGTCGACCTTCGCACCGGCTCCCCAGGCAAAACCCTGGGTATCGACGTCTTGCGCGATCAATTCCTTGCGGTCGATGCCGGAGCTGCCGGCGAACTCGCCCCAGGCTTCTAGGATGCTGACCTCGTATTTGGCGCGGAGACCGTAGTTGACGACCCAGTCGTTGTCCGAGAAATTGCCCAAAGTGCCGTCATAGCTGATGTCTGAACCGCTTCCCGCGGCGCCGATGTCGGTGTAGAAGGCGTACGCGCGCAGATCCAAACCTTTGACCGCGCCGTCGACAACGAGTTCCCCGCCGTACCGACTGGTGATGTGTGCACCACGGAAACCGAAGGTTTGAGTGGTGGACTGGCCGATGTAGTCAAAGAAGTTGGCGTTCGCGGCATCACCGGAGGACGAAAAGATGCTGAATGGAAGCGCGGTGATATGTCCGATTTTCCCGAGCGGAACGTCGAGACGAACGCCGTCAATCACGTCCGAATACACATAGTCCCGGCCGGTGGCGCCGAGATCGAAGTACTGACGACCCACCCGCAACCGAAGCGGGTTTTCTTCATTTTCGCCCTTGGCGAGCGGCATCCAATCCACGGAAAGATCGGTGACGTACAGGACTCCGCCGAAAGCGTTCACGCCGCCGATCTGATCGTTGCCCCAGAGGCCGCGGTGGCTGGCGGCGATGTTCACCGACAACTGTGGATTGATCGAAACGCCGATACCTACGTCCAACCCGGTGAACGCAAAGGTGTTGCGGTCGTCGCTGTCGAGGATCGTCTGATCGCTCGTCTCGTCGAGCGGCCGAAAATCGAGGTTGTTGTAGGTGTGAACCTCGGTCTCCAACTCGATCTCGGTCTCGACCTTGCCAATTTTAGGCTTGATCTCGGACTTTCGATCCTCTTGATCCTGAGCCCATGCCACGGCGGGAACGGTGACCAGGGCCAAGCCCAACACAAACGAGCGCATATTCACTCCGAGAGAATCAAGGTTCGAGAACGGATATCTGACCGGTGGACATGACCACGATCGCGTATTCGGAATAGCTGTACATCACCGGTCCGGTGACTTGGATGCGTTCACCGATCGGATAGTCGTATCCTCGGCGATTTAGCTCCACATCGAGTTGGATGAGGTATTCCTCCCCATCGTCGGACTCGATCGCGAACTGACCAAAGGTGTCTTTCTCGGTGGTGACTTCACCGGTGACCCGTTGGACGCGGGAAATGCTGTCGTTGTCGAAGGAACCAACGGCGTTTTCGTAGTGGACCGCCTCGACCGTATGATCGATCGACAAGGTGTCCCAGGCGTACACCATATTAAGGTCAAAGGACGTTTTTGCCGCGCGAACGGACATGCGGACGCGGTTTCCGGTGGTGAAATGGGCCACCTTGGAATCACCCAGGACGAACACGCCGCCGGTGTCGTCCTCGATAAAAAAGCTTCCATAGTACTTTTCGTCGCCGTTACATCCGGACGTCTTGATGTAGTAGCGGGGATGGATGGTGACCACGCCCTCGATCTCAATGGGAAGATCGTTCGAAACTTCAGATTCGCACGAGGAGCCCGCAGGATAGTCGTCGCCGTCGGCGTAGGCGGTGATGTAGTCGTCGACGGGGAACACTGCGTCCAAGCCGCTGATCGGCGCATCGCTTGAAGCGTAAGGCTCGTCGGTGAACAATACGGGTTCGTTCACCCAGGCTTCCGCGCCCGGATCGTACCAACTATCTGTATTTTCCGGGCCCCGGTAGGGCGAACACGCCGCCAGTGCGAGGACAGCGCAGGAGCGAATGAGGGTTGCCTTGGCCAATGCGCCTCCCGGTTGGGACGGCCTCTTAGCCATTGCGCCGCGCGCACGCACCGCTTTGCGGTGACAGATTCGTGTCAGATCGTGTCGAGCGCATGAAACTCTAGGTAGAACAGCATTTAAAAACGAGTATGCGTTGGAGAGCGGTCTGTGCCCTTCCGCCGGGGTACACTTTCTGGGAAAGGCCACATCCGCTGCATGTCTGAACCGAGACCTCCGCATTTTCCGCCTGGAACCGCCATCGGCGAGCATTACACCGTCGAGGGCATAGTGCGCCTTGCGGAAGGGCGGATGTTCTACCTCGCGAATGATCATCGCCCGGACAAAGCAACGCGAAAATGCTGGGAATGCGGTCATGCTGATACCGCACGTTCGGAGCAGCGTTGCGCGTCCTGCGGCGCAGCCTCGCGAGATCGGCGTTATTTGGTTTCTTCCCGTTGGGTTACGGCAGAGTTTGAGGCATACGAAGCTTTTTTTGCACTGGGTTTGAAGCATCCGGGCTTAGCATCACCGATTGATGTCTTCCGGGTAAATGATCAGCTTTTGTCCGTCAGTCCCTATGAGAATGAAGGCTTGATGCTTGATGAGCCTTCTCCTCTGTCCAACCAGCGGACGCTGGACATCGGGCAGCGTCTGGCCGGCGTTTTGGCGTTTCTGCGGCGTCACGGTGTCCGCCTCCGGCATGTCACGCGAGCCAACTTACTTGTTTGGCCCGATAATACGGTGCGCCTGTTTGATTTGGATGTAGCCGAGGTTCGCGAAGGGGCGGTGGCCGAGGGCGACGAATTGGTGAGCGTAGCGCAGTTGCTTCGCCGCTACTGCGACGTCGAGTCCGATGAGTTGGCGTTGTTCCTGGCGGCTGCCGAGGCGGGGGATCACGCGAATCCTGCCGCGTTCGGTCGGGCGGTGGAGGAGCGTTTTGACCGGTTCGGCGACGTCACCTACCGTCCGCTTTTGGGCGCAAATTCCGATGTGGGTCTGTCTCGGCAGCTCAACGAAGACAACTGGGGCTGGCGAAAGCTGGCGTCAGGAGCGAATCTTTACGTTGTGGCCGACGGCATGGGCGGACACGACAGCGGTGAGGTGGCCTCTGAAATTGCGGTTCAGACGATTTGTAAGGTCGCCGTGGAGCGCGCCGGCGTACTTTCAACCAATTTAGATTCGGTTGAAAATCTGCTCGATGAGGCCTTTCAAGCTGCAAATAATACGATTAAGGATGAGGCGGAAGCGCGCGGCACGGACATGGGCACCACCTTGGTGTCGGTGTTGGTGCTCGAAAATCGCGTGATGTTCCTGGCCAATGTTGGCGATTCACGCGCCTACTTGCTTCGCAATCAGTCACTGCATCAGCTATCGCGGGATCATAGTCTGGTCGCCAAGATGGTGGAGCGGGGTCGGATCACGGCCGAGGAAGCTCGGAATCACCCGCACAGCAACATTCTTCTGCGCACGGTGGGCACGGATCGCGACATCGAGATCGACATGTTCCGCTTTGAGCTGGAAAGCGGCGATCGGGTTCTGCTTTGCACCGATGGTCTGTGGGGCGAGGTAGAGGATCGCGTGATGGAAGCGATCTTAAACCGCTACACGGATCCTCGGGTGGCCTCGCGTGAGCTGATTCGAGCGGCCCATCATGGCGGTGGCAAGGACAACATTACGTTGTTGGTGGTGTCGGTGCCCTAGGCGCTAGTCGTCGAAGACGTAGCCGAGCGCCTTTAG
>SXGS01345170.1_pt1 | contig 18770 bp, 13 predicted proteins | sample 3174681 | NCBI WGS metagenome assembly SXGS01 (sample SAMN11356861, study PRJNA531348) | freshwater metagenome | isolation source: freshwater sample F1-80 | place: China: Fuxian Lake, Yuxi | collected 2017-12-25 | reverse complement strand
GCGGTCCTTTCCCACCGCCCAAAAGGTTTCCAATACCCAAATGCGTCTCCTCAACCTCAAAACCCACTCCGTTCTACCCGTCTGGAACTACACACTTTCTCCCGACCAAAATCGGAATTAATTTCTGCACGGTTCCTTAGGAGCCGTCAATAAAGACTTTGCAACCTCACTGGCCCTTTTGGTCGTGGACTTCGTTGCTCCATCGTTACAGATCAATCCGGATAGGCGCCTCACACGTGCCTCGTCCATAATGTCATGATTCCGGCGGCAAAGCCCGAATTTGTTTTTGCACGGACCCTTAAAACGGCAGTTGCCTCTTTTCTGGGAACTTTATCCAGTTAGACGGGGGGTCTTATTTTTCCCACTTCGCGACCTCGGAGCAACACGGCTTGAACGAGATCGTGGGCGCCGTGGCGGAGGACATCGCAAACCGGCAGACCGAGCTGGTCCTTCAATCGTTGGCGTTCTGCCTCGGCTTCGTCCAAAGGGTGTTGGCGGCTGTTCATCGCGATGCCTATGACCCGGCAGGGGTGCATGAGGTTGGCCATCGTCTCGTAAAGCGAACGGTACTCGCAAAGGGATTTAAGCGCGATTCCCTGCATGCCGGCCACGTGTTTGCGGCCCATCTCATAGCAGAGAATGAGTCCGTCCGGAGCGCAGCCGTGCAACAGGCCCAGAGTGACCGCTGAGTATCTGGGGTGGGCAATGCTTCCTTGGCCTTCGATGAGCAGGATGGAATGCTGCTGATTTGCTAGAACGAGTTTCTCCGCGGCGCCGCTGACGAAATCAGAGGCCACCGCGTCGATGGGACAGCCGCTTCCTTGAATCATGATTCCAGTTTGCCCCGTCGCCACGAATTGAGCATCGTGCCCCCTTTCCTGGAGGGCGTTGGTGATCTCGACACTGACCACCATTTTACCGACATTACAGTCCTGTCCCACCGTGTGGATGCGGAGGCAATGTTCGTTGATACCGAATCGGTTTGCCACATCCCGCTCAACGGTCTTCCTCACATCTTGGATCAAGACCCCGTGGAGCGCCGCATGGGCGGCGATTTCCGGGTCCTCAGACAGGAACTGGTGGAGACCGGAGATCACATTCATGCCCAGGGAGATGGCCTCCAGCACTTGCTCACGAAGCGTTGCGGGCAACTGGCCTCCAGAGGGGGCGATTCCGATGACCACCGTGTCAGCGGGAGGCAATGCGTCAAACGTCGCGGCAACCGGGATCGGGCCGCCGAGCCCGAACAGGGATTGAGTGGTGTGTCCGGCGTGAGCCTTGTCGAGCACGCCGGCTATTTCCGCGGATTGGTATCGGATAAGATTGACCGCGGTCTTGGCGCGGCCGGGGTCGGAATGGCCACCGGTGAGCAGGATGATGCGTCGCATGTTGAAAGCCCGATTTTACCAAGAACGAATGGTTTCGATTTGAAACACGGTTTCTGTTGCGGGGCCAAGCCAAATCCGTTGATCCTCACTTGGGGGGGCTTTTGGGCGTGGGTTCCGAACGTCGCTGTGCCATCAGACGCACATTCACACTAGTGGAAGTTTTTCGTAACGTCCGCCCCCAATCCAGTGGTTTTGTGGCGCGTTTTGCTCTTGGCGCGCCAATCCTTTTTGCGCAAGGGTTGCTGCGGCACGCGGAATCTCCGCGCCCGGCACGAGTTCGAAACCGGTCATTTTGATCCAGGGTTGTGAGACGGCGTGAGAGCCGCCGTATGGTGGCAAGGTGGTCAACTGGCTTCGGATGCAGTTCAGGTTTGCAATCAAGGCTCGGAATCGTAATTTGGCACGCCACCGGGAATTGCGAGCTCGTTCGTGGGTGCTTCGAGCGTATAACCGGGAGCAGATTTTGGGTTTGAATGCGGCAATTTAATAATATCGCGGTCAACGCGTTCATGGAGTTGGTCAGGCAGCCGGTCTTCCTGCTGTTGTTGACGTGCTCCATGAGTTTTAGCGTATTTCTGGCGATTGTGCCCTATTTTGGCTTCGGCGAGGATCAGGCCATGGTCAAGACTAGCGCCCTCGCCGTCATGCTTCTTTCGGGGCTCTTCGGCGCGGTGTTGAGCGCTTCGTCTTCGGTGGCCAGTGAGATTCGCTCTGGGACGGCCCTGGCGGTGCTCTCGAAACCGGTAGGGCGAGCCCGGTTTCTCCTCGCGAAATACGTGGGGCTTGCCGCAGCTCTGACCGTGTTAAGCTACGCCAATATGATCGGCGTCCTTTTGGCCAGCCGGATGGCCTATGATGCGTACGGCTCGGCGGACACCCAGGCGGCTTGGATTTTCTTTGGATCCCTCGCCGCGGCTTATGGCGTCGCGGGGCTCAGCAACTATTTTCTCAACCGCCCCTTTGTGGCGGACGCGGTTTGGTCCGTGCTCCTGTGCGCAACGCTCGCATTCGTGGTCATCGCCTTTTTCGTGGGACGGGAAGCAAGCATGTTCACGCCGGAGTCGAAGGTTGATTGGAGGCTCGTTCCGGCGGGGGTTTTGATTCTTTTCGCGCTGCTCATCCTGGCGAGCTTGGCGATTGCCTGTTCGACCCGCCTCGAAATGATCCCGACACTGGCCATTTGCTCGGCGTTTTTTTTGCTTGGGTTAATGTCGGATTATCTGTTTGGAAGACCGGCCGAGCGTGGCGCCGTCTGGGCGTCGGTTTGTTACACCATCATGCCGAATTGGCAGTTGCTGTGGCTCGCCGACGCCTTGGAAAACAAGAAATCGATTCCATGGAGCTACATCGGGAAGGCGTGTGGATACGTCCTTTGTTACCTTGCGGCATCGCTTTCCGCGGCGTTGATTTTGTTTGATGACCGGGAATTGAATTGAGTTAAACTGAGTTAATCACATACAGGTTTTCACAGAGACATGAACCTTAACGTTCAACGAGTCGGATTCATCAACTGGCTATTGCTGTTGGTGGGAGCGGTTGTCACCGCGGCCACGAGCCGGTACGCGGAGACGCTCACCGGGAGGGCTGGCGCGGTGTTCTTGACCCTGGGTTTTCTTGTGGCTCTCGTCAGCTACTTCCAGATGCGGCTGCGGACCCGGGAGCAGTTGGAGCGGCTCGAGTTCGAAGAACTGATGAAGTCGAAAGGCAGTTCGACGCTGTTCGCCGAGGGGGCGGGGGCGAGCTTCCCGGCCCAGCAGTCGCGCGAGCAGTTCGACAAATGGATGGTGCCGATTTTCACGGTGTTACTGTTTTTGCTGCAGGGAGGTTCGGCTTATTTTCTCTGGACGAAAATTGCCGCAGCCGGTCAGCCGCCCATCGAAAAATCCACTTTCGCGATGGCGATTTTTGGCCTGCTGGCTTTGTGCTTGTTCCTGTTTGGCCGTTATTCGGCCAACTTGGCGCGGTTTGCGGGCACGCTGCTGGTGAGGCCTGGCGCGGGCTATTTGCTGCTGGGGGCTGCAATCTCATTGGGGGGAGCCATTGCGGCGGCGGCGGTTTGGTTTCGCGCCCCGATAGTCGATGCGTATGGAGCCCGAGTTCTCTGCGTGATCCTTGGCCTTGCTGCTGTGGAAACCGCCGTGGGATTGCTCCTGGAGATTTATCGTCCTCGGATGGGGGGGCAGGAGGCGCGCCTGCTTTACGAGAGCCGGTTGATCGGGATTCTCGGACAGCCCGCGGGGCTGTTCAAAACAGCGGCCCAGGCGTTGGATTACCAGTTCGGGTTCAAGGTTTCCGAAACCTGGTTTTACCGATTCCTCGAGAAGGCGCTCGCCTGGATCGTTCTTTTGCAAGCTGCGGTGCTCTGCTTGTCGACGATGGTCGTTGTCGTGGAACCGCATGAGCAAGGGCTCTTGGAGCGGTTCGGAAAACAGGTGACGGGTCGAAATTTGCTGACGCCGGGGCTTCATTTTAAGTTGCCATGGCCAATAGATCAGGTCCATCGGTGGCCTGCTTCCAGCGTCCGCCACTTCAACGTGGGTTTCGTGCCGGACCCCGCGATGGAGAATGAAAGGACGCTGAGTTGGACGCGGAGCCATTACAAGGAGGAGGTTCCTTTCCTGGTGGCAAGCCGGTCGCAGTTCGAGCAGGCGGGAGCGCAGTCTGGGGGGGATCAGGCCGTTCCCGTGAACCTGCTCACCGCCAGCATCCCGGTTCAGTATGTGGTCACCAATTACCAGGCATGGACTTACAACCACACCAATCCTGGGGAATTGCTGGAACGGATTGCCACCCGTGAAATCGTCAATTATTTCCTGAGCGTGGACATGGACGAAATCATGTCCGCGGGCCGGGTCCCGGCCTCGAAGGAACTTCAGGCTCGGATTCAAAAAAGAGCCATGGAACAGCCCGAATTGGGGGTGCAGATTCTTTTGGTGGGCCTTCAGGACATCCATCCGCCCGTCGGGAACAAGCAGGTGCAAGTCGCGGCGGCTTACGAGGCCGTCATCGGAGCGATTCAAGAAAAAGAGGCGAAGATTTTGGCGGCCGAGGGCTATCGGCTTTCGACCGTCCCCAAGGCGCACGCGGAGGCCGCTCGGCTGCTGAGCGAAGCCCAGGGATACAAAGCCCAGAAAATGGCGGCGGCCGTGGCTCAGGCGGGGCGTTTCACGAACCAGCTGTCGGCCTATAGGGCGTCCCCCGACGTTTTCATGCAGCGCACCTACCTCGAAAGCCTCGCGCAAGCCGTGGTGGCGCCCCGCAAGTATCTGCTCATGGCCACCAACACGCAGGACATCATCATGATGAACCTGGAGGATAAGTTGAGGCCCGACTTGCTGGACACGCCGGTCGTCCTGCCACCCACGAAGAAGTGATTTGATCACCGGCCGGAGCAGAAAAAATTTGGACTCGAAACGACTACTGACTTGTTGAATTGGCTATGAAACGAAATCCGATTACGCTGATTGCGGGAGGGATCCTGATCTTCATTTTCACCTTCATGCTCTTTGCTTTCCAGGTCCGGGTGACGCAGGTGGCGGTGGTGACGACTTTTGGCAAGTATTCCAAGAGCATCACGGAGCCTGGGCTTTACTTTCGAATGCCCTATCCCATCAACAATGTTTATCGGTTCGACAAGAGGCTGGCCAGTTTCGAAAAGAAATTCGAACAAACCACGACCAAGGACGCGCGAAACGTGCTGGTCACCGTCTACGTGGGATGGAGGATTTCAGATCCGCAGTTGTTTTTGGCCAGGTTCGACCGCGGGGACGTGACACGCGCCGAGCAGAGTTTGGAGAACCTGGTTCGCGATGCGAAGAATGGCGTCATCGGCCAGCACCCATTTGGGGATTTTATCTCGCCCGACCCCACGGCGGTGAGATTGAACCAGATCGAGAAGGAGATGCTCGACATCATCAAACCCCACGCAAAGGCCAATTACGGAATAGAGATCACGATGCTCGGCATCAAGCAGCTCGGGCTTCCCGAGAGCATCACCGGAAAGGTTTTCGAAAGGATGCGCGAGGAGCGGCAGCGTTTAGTCAAGAAATTTTCGGGAGAAGGCGAAGCCCAAGCCATCCAAATCCGCGCGGAGGCCGATCGTGAGCGGCAGGAGATCCTGGCCGATGCGGAGGCCAAGGCCACGGTCATCAAAGGGCAGGGGGATGCGAAGGCTGCGGAATCTTACGCCGTCTTCCAGCAGAACCCGGCGCTGGCGATCTATTTGTTGCAGCTGAAGGCCCTCGAGGCCTCCCTGAAAGATCGCACGACCCTGATCCTGGATGACCAGACCCCGCCGTTCAACATGCTCAACCGCACTCCCTCGGCCGGCGGTCCCGCCAACTTGAAACATTGAATCGCACCCATGGCTCAGACTCCCACTTCTCCTCAGGCATCGCCGCCGCCCGACGTGAATCCGAAAGGTTCTCCGAAGCCTCCGGGCGAGCCGACGTCTCCCCACGAACCCGTGGAAGACGCGGGCAGCCTGGCGCTGACCGAGGCCTTGAGCAGCAGCTTCAAGCTCGTCAAGATTTTAATGCTCGGCTTGGTGGTGGTGTTCTTTGGCTCTGGCATTTTCACCGTGAATCCCAACGAAGTGGCGGTGGTGCTGCGATTCGGAGTGCCCCGCGGCACAGGCGCTGACCAGCTCCTGAAGCCCGGCCTGCACTGGTCCTTCCCGTATCCCGTTGACGAAGTCGTCCGAGTCCCCGTGGGTCAGAGTCATCAGATAGTGTCGACGGCGGGCTGGTACGCGATCACCCCGGAGGAGCAAGTTCAGGGGGTGGAGCCGCAGGCATTGCCGTATCTTCGCCCCGGGGTGGACGGATACACGCTGACGTCGGACGGCAATACGCTGCATGTCCGCGCCACGGTGAAGTACCGGATCACGAACCCGCTGCAGTTTGCCTTCCAATTCTCCACGTTCACGAATCTGTTCGAGAACGTGCTGAACAACGCCCTCTACCACGCGTCGGCCCGGTTTACCGCGGATGACGCGATTTATAAGAACAAGACGGCGTTCAAGGAAGCGGTGCTCAGCAAGGTTCAAGACGGCGTGGAACGATACCAGCTGGGCGTGACTTTGGAGCCCAGCGAAGTGGAGACTTCCGCCCCTCTGGAAGTGCGCAAAGCCTTCGACGCGGTGCTCACGGCCGAACAGGAGCGCAGCAAGCAAATCAGCGAAGCCCAAGGCACACGCGACGAAATCACGCGCAAGGCGATTGGAGAGGCTCAGGCGGTGATTTCCGAGGGGACCACAGCGAGCAACCGGCTGGTTCAGGCAGTGTCAGCGGAGGCGGCTTACTTCACGCAACAACTCACCAATTACAACAAGAATCCCGGGTTGTTCACCGAGGTGGCCCGGACCGAAACCCTGCAGCGGGTGTTCACGAATTCACAGGAGAAATTGTTCCTGACTCGCCGCGCGGACGGATCCCCTCGTCAGCTCCGCCTCCAACTCAGCCGCGAGCCTCAAAAGCCGCCCGATCCTCCGCAAGCCCGGTAGAGCAAGCTCCAAGCGCGACATTTTCCTCCACCGCGACATTCGTTATGCAATCATCCTCCAAACAAGGCCACGGACACCAAGGGGCCCATCACGCTCATGAGCCTGGTCACGCCCATGACCATGGGCACGATCACAAGCACGATCACGAAAACTGTTCAAGCTGCGGCCACGATCACACCCACGCGCCCGTCCGCCTTCCCCAAACGGTGGTCGGCCTCATCTTCATCTTGAACGCGTTTGTGATTCAATGGAGCACCGACGCCTCCAACACGGTGGACGACTTGAGCGCGATGGTGGGATCGATCCTTTTGGGTTATCCCATCGTTTGGACCGCGATCAAAGACCTGAGCCGAGGCGTGTTGAGCACGAACGAGCTCGTTGCCCTCGCGGTGTTGGCGGCGTTTTCATCGGGTGATTACAAGGAAGCCGGTCTGATCGCATTCTTGATGCTGCTGGGAGATATCATCGAGACGCGCACGGCCGATGGAGCCCGGGCCTCGATCGAATCCCTGATCAAACTGACCCCGAGCAAGGCGCGTCGCATCACGAAGACAGGGGAGGAAGAAGTGGCGTCGAGCGAGCTGCGGGTCGGAGACGTGATACGGGTGCGTCCAGGGGATAACATGCCCGCGGACGGAGCGATCGTCGCGGGCGAGGGGTCCTTGAACCAAGCCACGATCACTGGCGAGTCCCTGCCGGTGGACAAAAAAGTCGGGGACGAGGTGTTTGGAGGGACTCAGAATCTAACGGGAGTGCTGGAGGTGCGTGTCACCAGAGCCGGGCAGGACACGACACTCGGGCGGGTGAGGGAGCTGATCCTGGCGGCGGAGAAGACGAAGCTGCCCATCATGAGGATTGTCGACCGTTACATGGGTTTTTACACTCCCTTGGTTCTGTTGATTGGAGCGCTGACCTGGGCTTTCACGATGGATTTGCAGAGGGTGATCGCGGTGCTCGTCGTGGCTTGCCCTTGCGCCTTCATTTTGGCCACCCCCACGGCGATGGTTGCCGCGCTTTCCTCGGCGGCGCGGCTGGGAATCCTCATCAAGAACGTCGGTGACATCGAACTTGCGGCGCGTCTCAACGCGTTTGTTTTCGACAAGACCGGAACTCTGACCACTGGAAAACTCGCGGTCAGCCGGTTGGCGCCTGTTGGTGACGTCAAGCCCGCGGAGTTGCTCCGGCTTGCCGCGACGGCGGAGCGATACAGCAACCATCCAACCGCCAAAGCCATGGTGACCTTGGCCGGGGAAGTTGGAGTGCCTGTGGGCGAGCCAAAGGATTTCAAGGAAACCGCGGGGCGCGGCATTCGAGCTCAAGTGGATGGGCGCGCCGTGACTATTGGGCGGGCCCAGTGGCTCCGCGACTCAGGGGTGTCGGATGACTTCATGAAATCCGTGGATCTCAACGAGACCGAAGGCTTCAGCCTGGTGTTCGTGGCACGAGATGGCGTTTTTGTGGGCTGGATCGGATTGCAGGATCAAACCCGCTCCGAAGCACGCGAGTCTCTCGACCAACTCACCCAGTCCGGAGTGCGGCGAATCGCGATGGTTTCGGGCGACCGCCAGCCCGTCGCTGCGCGGGTTGCGAAGGAGATTGGATGCCAGGAAGTGCTCGCCGAGTGCCTCCCTCAGAACAAAGTGGATTACGTCCGGCAAATGAAGGCAAAAGGCTATTGCGTCGCGGTCGTTGGCGATGGCGTGAATGACGCCCCCGCCTTGGCCGCCGGAGACATCGGCATCGCGATGGGGGCGGCCGGCAGCGAAGTGGCCATCCACAGCGCGACCATCGCGCTCATGAACAACGATTTGCGCCGTTTGCCATTCTTGGTGCGACTGTCGCGCCAGACACGCTCGGTGATCAACCAGAATTTCCTGCTCGGAGTCTTGTTCGTCCTGGGGGGGCTCACGCTCGCGATCTTTGGAATCATTCACCCGCTCGTGGCGGCCCTGCTGCATGTGATGGGCGGCATCTTGGTCGTGCTGAATAGCTTCCGGTTGGTGCGCCAGGGCGAAGAACTCCATGCTGTTTCGGCTCCCTCAGGCTCTGGGGTCGACGGCGCGGCGCCGCAGGAAGCCAGCGCGGGGACTCAAACTCAGTGGACTCCGAAAGCCGCTTGAAACCATTCCGCCGCATTCTGAATCATCCCCGCAACCAGGTGTTAACGGAAGCCCTTTGCCTTTGAGAGCGCCACCAGTTCTTCCCCCCTACAACGTATGCCCGCACCCTCCGCTTCTGCTTCTTCGTCCGACGCATCCCCGGGGGGCGAGGTCGTGGTCTCGGTCCGCGGATTGAGCAAAGTATTCAAGGACTTCTGGGGGCGGCCCAAAGCGCGCGCCGTCGACAACGTCGATTTCGAGGTTCGACGAGGTGAAGTGTTCGGATTGCTCGGCCCGAATGGTTCGGGCAAATCCACGACCGTCAAAATGATGCTCGGCTTGCTCTACCCAACCAAAGGGCACATCGAGGTCTTCGGACAGTCCCCACGGCACGTGAAAACGAAGGCACGGGTTGGCTATCTGCCCGAGGAATCGTATCTCTACAAGTTCTTGAATTCTGGGGAAACCCTTGAGTTTTTTGGCAACTTGTTTGACTTGTCCAAGGAGGAGAGAACCAAGCGAGCGCAGCAATTGATTGAGATGGTGGGCTTGGGGCAGGCGCCGCGCAGGCTGGTCGGGGAATTTTCCAAGGGGATGCAACGGCGCATCGGTTTGGCACAAGCCCTCATCAACGATCCTGACCTCGTGCTTCTGGATGAGCCCACTGCGGGCCTTGATCCCATTGGTTGCCGCGAGGTCAAGGATCTGATCCTGGCGCTCGCCCGCCGGGGCAAGACAGTGGTTTTGAGCAGCCATTTGTTGTCGGACGTGGAAGACGTCTGCGATCGGGTGGTCATTTATTATGGTGGCAAGGTGCAAGCCATGGGAACTTTGAAGGAATTGTTGGCGGCGCCGGATGCGATGCGCCTCACAATGCCGCTCCTCTCCCGGGGCACGCTCGACAAGGTGCTTTCCGTGATCAAGCAGGACGTGCGGGAGGATCAAATACGGCTGGACACGCCGACGCAGAATTTGGAGAGCTATTTTTTGGGTGTCGTGCAACGAGCCAAAGAGAGCGAGGCAACGACATCCGGGGCGACTTCCGGGAACCGGGTAGCGGCCTATTTGCAAGGCGAAGCAGAAGCCTCGGCGCGATCGCAGTCCGAACGAATTCTTGAGAGGCTTTCTCATGCGGGGGCCTCGGCGCCAGAGCCGCCCGCGGCGGCTCCAGCCCAGTCGGCCAGGGTCGATGATTCGAAGCTCGACCGGCTTGTGCGGGCCGAACCGGCTCCCGAGCCCGTGGTTTCGGTGGCTGACAATAAAGCGGAAATTGACAAGGCGAACGAGAAATTGTCGAAACTCCTTTAGCTCCGATCGAAAACGGTTTGATTTCCGATGCAATCCCTTCTGGCCATCGCTGGTGTGACGCTGAAGGCGGCTTTTCGGTTTCGGTTGGTGGCGGCTTTGGCGGTCTTGCTTGTGGGGATCGTGCTGGTGATCCCTTTGATTATCCGGGATGACGGAACGGCTCGCGGGTTCACGCAGATCATCCTCACTTACACCTTGACCGTGATCACGGGGCTCCTCGGCATGGCCACGCTTTGGCTGGCCTGCGGCACGCTGGCCCGGGAGATCGAGGAATGCCAGATTCAAGTCCTGGCGGTCAAACCCGTGCCTCGCTGGAAGATTTGGATGGGCAAATGGCTTGGGATCATGGGCCTGAATACCCTGATGCTTTTGGTGTCCGGTGGGTGTGTGTATGGGCTGCTGCTTCACAAGTCAAACGCCCTGCCGCCGGCGGAGCAGATGGTTCTAAAGAATGAGGTCTTGGTCGCTCGGGCAGGGATTCGCGAGGTCCCCCCCGACATTGAAGCGGACGTTGAATTGCTCCTGAAAGAACGGCTCAAGGATCCCCAGATCGCCTCGATGGATCGGGCGATGGTCCGCAAGCAGATACGCGAGCAGGTCATCGCGCGCCAGCAAGTGGTTCCCTCAGGCTATGTGCGTCGCTGGCAGGTCAAGTTGGGCGCGGCGACGGATTTTCTCCAAGGCCAGCCTCTCTATTTGCGAGTCAAATTTTTCGTGCCTCCGGAAGCTAACAGCACCTTGGCTCCCAAGAATTTTGAAGGCCTGTGGGAAGTCGGGCCTCCAGACACGACCAAGCGTGTCACCAAGAGGGTGGGGCTTGCGGCCGACACGTATCATGAGTTTCCAATTCCGGCGGATCTGTTCGACAAGGACGGTGTGCTCACCGTTGACTACCAAAATCACTCGGAGACGGCCATCCTTTTCCCTCTTGGAGAGGGGTTGGAAGTTCTTTACCAGGAGAGCGGTTTCCCCCTCAATTTCGCCCGTGGACTCGCGGTGATACTTTGCTGGATGGGACTTTTGGCAGCGCTTGGCTTGGCTGCCGCGAGCTTTCTTTCATTTCCCGTGGCCGCATTCATGTCCCTCGGCATCCTGACGATTCTGTTTTCCGGCGGCACGATCAGCGCTGTGGTTCAAGAAGGCACCATCATGGGGATATCGGAGGAAGGCGGCCCCACCGTGCCCAGCGCTTTGGATGCCGTGGCCGTTCCGGCCTTCAAAGCGGTTCTGCAAGTGATCAACCTCGTGCAAGGGGTGTCGCCAATCGACAGCTTGAGCAGCGGGCGAAGCATCACGTGGTCTCAGCTCGCGGGCGCTTTCGGTCAGATCATCCTCTTGTTCGGGGGCTTTTTCGCGCTCGCTGGCATTTCGATTTTGTCGCGGCGGGAGTTGGCCTCCGCCCAGCATCAGCAATGACGATGAATCCCATCGCTGAACGACTTTACAAGCCCGGGTTGGCAGTCTTGACGATTGTTGCGCTGCTGGCGGTTTCGTTCGCTCAAAGAAGCTTGAATCAGGAGCGGAAGAACCTCGGCTTGGTGCGGGACGAAGTCCTCGAGAACGCTCCCCCCATCCTTGCTTTCACGACTGTCGCCTTGGGCGGTTTTCGGGGTCTCATCGCCAATATTCTATGGATCCGGGCTTCCGACCTGCAAGAGGATGGCAAGTACTTTGAAATGGTCACGCTGGCGGGTTGGATCACCAAATTGCAGCCGCGCATTCCCACCGTCTGGTACCATCAAGCGTGGAACATGGCCTACAACATCTCCATCAAATTCCAGGATCCCCGGGATCGATGGCAGTGGGTGCGACGAGGGATCGAATTATTGCGGGATGAAGGCTTGAAGTTCAATCCCAAGGAAACCCTGTTGTACCGGGAGCTGGCCTGGTTTTACCAACATAAAATGGGCCATAATCTGGATGATGCCCACATGTACTTCAAGCAGATCTGGGCCGATAACATGTTTCAAGTGATCGGGGCGGGCCGGCCGAATTTCGACGAGCTGATCAATCCTCAAACGGATGAGGCCAAGGATCGGTCCAAGGCCCTGCGCGAAAAATTCAAGCTGGATCCCGCTAAAATGAAAGAGTTCGACGCTAAGTTCGGACCCTTGGAGTGGCGTTTGCCGGAGGCTCACGCGATTTACTGGGCCGCGCTTGGCCTGGAGGTGGCCAAGCGTGAGGAATTGATGACACTGAGGCGCGCGATTTACCAGTCCATGCAGCTTTCGTTCCACCGGGGCAGGTTGATCGAAGACCGGTTTAATCGAACGTTCGAGTTTGGCCCAAACTTGGATTTGATCGCGAAGGTCAACGAATCCTATGAGCTCATGCAGCAAGAAGAGCCCGAACAGAAGGATCACATCGGGACGGGACATAAGAACTTCCTGAAGGACGCCGTCTATTTCCTCTACACTCACAACCGCCAGACAGAAGCGCTGCGATGGCTGGCGTACTTGAGGGAGAAATATCCCGCGGCCATTCCGGCGACGATGGACCTCGACAGCTACGCCGTGGAAAGAGTCACCGAAGTGACGAGCGAGACCTCGGTCGACCGCACCAAGGCGGTTCTCCAAGGGCTCATCAGCAGCTCCTTTTACTACTTGGGCATCGGCGAGGAAGATCAATCCCTCGGACTGGACAGGCTGGCTCAACGTGCTTGGATCCGGTTCCAGGGCAAGATCGCGAATTCGACGAACCGTATCGGATTGCCTCCAATCTCGGTTCTCAAAAAGGATGTGCTGAACCGAATGTTGGACCCCGAGAAAGGCGTGAACCCTCTCCTCGCGGCGCAATTGCGGACCGCTCTGAACTTGCCCGCGCCGACGAACGCTCCCCCCCCCGCCGCGGCGACCAATGCGCCGACAAATCCCTCGCCTCCTCCCGGTCGCTGAAGCCGACACACCCGGCGGAGCATTGCTCGGCTTCGGCTCTCGAACGTCCGCTCAATTCCGGGGGCGGGTCTCATCCAATGAACCTTAAAACAGCGGTTGCCCCTGGTGAATCTTCGCTAGATCCTGGCGAGAAAGTCTTTCCGAATCACTCACCAGACCCACATCGGAAAGGCCTCCCTCATCGTCAAGGCTTTCTCACCCAAACTTTTGCAAATCTCCATGAGGTTCAGCTGCCGTTTTAAGGGTGAAAAGCTATTCGGACATTCCGGGCTGGTTCGGTTTCAGTGGGGTTTACGACGATGCGGTGAGAGTCGCGAAATCTGGGGACACGTTCGTCGAGGTCGGTTGCTGGATGGGAAAGTCCACGGTTTACTTGGCCTCGAGGATTCGTCGCAGCCGAAAGTCGATCAGATTTTTCGCCGTGGACACATTCAAGGGCAGCCCCAACGAGGAGCACATGCTTCAAATCGTGCGCGAGCACCGCGGCAGCGTCTACGAGGCTTTCAAACGCAATTTGCGGGACGCCGGCGTGTCGAGTCTCGTAAATCCATTGGTGTGCTCATCGATCCAGGGGAGCAAGGAATTCGAGCCCGGGAGCCTGAGCTTTGTGTTCATCGATGCCTGCCACACTTACAAGGCCGTTAGATCGGATATTTTGGCGTGGTTGCCCAAGGTTAAGACGGGAGGAATTTTGGCAGGGCACGACATCGGGACCTACCGGAGCGTCGCGGAGGCGGTGGAGGGCGTTCTCGGTTCCGTGCGGGTCAAAGAGAATTGCTGGATTTATGAGAAGGGCTAGCCCGCGAGGTCGCGGGATCCCCTTCCGAGAGAGAGCGATCGAACCCATTTCTTCTCGCTTTCCAGCCCTCGAAACAGCTTCTCGGATCGAAGTCCCGGCTCGTTTATACTTGAAAGCGATTCGTTGTAGTTCATACCTTTAGCGACTCGGAAATCGACGTCGGCGTTCTCCCCGTGTTTGCCCAGAGAACGTCGAGAGGAGCGGGAGTGCGATATGGAACAGTATGGAATTTATCTTGGGCCGGCGCTCCTCATGCTCGTGGCCTTCTGCGGCTGGTTGCTGGGCGCGAAGGCTCACAGGGGGATAAAGAGTTTTCGGGACGAGAAACATGAAAGTTTCCGTTCCCGCCGGCCATCATGAGCGATCCGGGGTTGAACCAGGGGCAGCGTGACAAGGAGGCGCTCCACGACTTCGGTTACGCGCAGCAGTTGCTCCGGGAGATGGGAGGTTTTTCCAACTTCGCCATTTCGTTCTCCATCATCTCGGTTCTGACGGGTGCGGTGACTCTTTACGGCGTGGGGCTGAACGCTGGCGGCCCGGTGGTCATGAGCATCGGCTGGCCGCTGGTGACGCTCTTCGTGTTGTTCGTGGCCGCTGCGCTCGCGGAACTCGCCTCCGCCATTCCGACATCGGGCGCCTTGTATCACTGGGCCTCGCTGCTGGGCGGACCGGCCTGGGGTTGGATGACCGCGTGGCTCAATCTTCTAGGCCTCATCGCGGCCATCGCCGGGATTGATTACGGATGCGCTCAATTCATGACGCCATTGCTAGGTTTGGAGGAAACACCCCGGAATTTCATGATGGTTTTCGGCGCTCTGCTCCTTTCCCACGCGATCTTGAACCATGTCGGGATCCGCACCGTCGCGAGGCTGAACGACTTCAGCGCGGTTTATCATATCGTTGGGGTTGCGGTAGTCGTGCTCGCGCTCGCATTCTTCGCGCCAAAGCAGCCTGTGAGCTGGCTGTTCACAAAAACATTCACCACCGTGAAGGAGCAGCCTTACTGGTTTGCGTTCTTAGGCGGCCTGCTCCAAGCCCAATGGACTTACACAGGGTACGACGCCTCGGCTCACACCATTGAGGAAACGAAGAACGCCCGCGTCAGCGCGCCTTGGGGCATTTATCTGTCGGTCGTCTTCTCGGGCATCGCGGGATACATCATGCTCCTTTTCGTGACCCTCGCGATCAAAGATTTGGACGCGACAGCAGGGGCCCCCAATCCGTTTGTCTACATATTCGAGCAGGCGCTTGGAGGCACCTTCGGCCGCGTGGTTCTTTGGACGGTCACGTTGGCCATGTGGTTCTGCGGGCTTTCCTGCATCACGTCCACATCCAGGATGATTTTCGCCTTTGCCCGCGACGGGGGGATGCCGGCTTCGCGACGCTTGGCCGCCGTCAGCCGGCGCTACCGCACGCCTGCCGCCGCAGTGTGGCTCTCGGCTCTCCTCTCTTTCCTTTTGCCCTGCCTGATCCTGCTGCTGGTCGCTGTGTTCCCCGCGAACCTCAATTTCTCAAAACTTTACCCGGCAGTGACGGGAATCAGCACGATCGGCCTGTACCTCTCGTACGGAATTCCATTGCTGCTCAAAGTCCGGGCGATCAGGCAGGGAGTTTGGGTCCCGCGGGCGAACGGACCCTGGAATCTGGGCTCTTGGAGCCTTCCTGTGAATGTGGTCGCGTTAATCTGGATCGCGTTCATCACCGTTTTGTTTGTGCTCCCCCCAAATGAGTTAACGGGATACATCTTTGGGGGAACGTTCGCTCTGCTGATCGCCTTCTATTGGACACGCGTGCGCGGCAGATTCCGCGGTCCTGTTCCCCAGGCGACGACTCGTTCGGAGCTGCTTCGCATTGAGGCTGAGTTCGAAAAGTGACAGCGCGTTCGCGCCGCGAATTGGACGGCTTCAATCCACCTTCTTCGCGACGCACCGGGGCGGACGCGGTTGTCGGAGACTTTATGGATCATCGACTCCATTTATATCCGCATCGTTTTTATCGATTGGCCCATGCCGCGCTTCCGTTGGCATACTGGATGCCATGAAAACAAAAGCAACGCACTTAAACTCGGGTTCCTGGGCTCATCGGCTCTTGGTTTACTCATTCACCACGCTTTTCGGTTTGCTGCTCTTCTTTTTGCTCGGCTTCGTCATGCGCGACATCGGCACATGGCCCGGGCCAGCCTATACCGACATTGAGGCAAGGTTGGGGGACCAAGCGCTTTCACGCGAGGCCACCGCGATTCAGACCCAGATCGAGGAAGCCACCAGATCCATCGAGGGCCGAAAGCAGCGGCAGACGGTGCTGCGGGACAGCACCTCCAATTCCGAGAAAACGATGAATCAATTGCTGGAGCTTTAAAGGCTGAGTCTCCAGAATGGTGTCGCCAGATCCGAGGAGGAAAACCAAGCGCTGGCCGAGAGCCAGCGCTTGTTCCTGGCGAACCAGGCGAAGTACCAGGAGATGAACGATCAAATCAGCACCCTTGGACTGGAGTTGTCGGAGCTCCACGACCGGCAACGGGCGGTTCAAAAGAGCATTGGGCAGAAGACTCCCGCCATCCAGCGTGAATTTCAGAGCGCGAACTCGCGCCATCAACTGAAGGTCGCGGCGGCTAAGCTCGCCGTCCTCGTCCCTTTGCTTGCCCTCTCAGTCTGGCTGCTCGCCAAAAAAGGCGTGTCCCTGTACTCGCCGCTCATTTATGGATTCGGATTCGCCGTCTTCGCGAAAGTGGGTCTCGTGATGCATGAGCATTTTCCCACCCGAATGTTCAAGTACATCCTCATCCTCGCGTCGATTGGCGTCGTGGTAAAGCTCTTGATTTATCAATTGCGCTCGAAAGCCTACCCAAAACTGGAGTGGCTCTTGAAGCAGTACAGGGATGCTTACGAACACTTTCTCTGTCCGTGCTGCGAGCACCCGATCCGGCGTGGATCGCTGAAGAACCTCTTTTGGACTCGCCGCAGTCTCAAGAAACTGCGCGTCCCGGACCATCTGGAAGCCGGCCCGGACGAACCTTACGTATGCCCTGTTTGCACGACATCTCTCTTTGAGGAATGTCCCTCGTGCAAGCGGATCAGGCATTCCTTGCTTCCCGCCTGCACCCATTGTGGTGCTTCCAAGTCACTGTTGCCCGAATCTTGAGAAAACCGCCAATCCGGTCATTTTCTTATTCCCCGTTCCCCTGTTTGGGAACGGTCAGAGCCGGCATTGGCAGCCCAAACCAGGCTTCGTGCTCAGGAAATTCCAAAATTCCAGGGACAAAAATTCCAGGGACAGACAAATAAGTCCAAAATTCCGGGGACAGACAAACTATTTAAGAAGTCCACGCTTTGGACGGAAAAGCAATCATACCAGCCGTGGGAATTTCAAAAGATGGCGAAAATCAATCTAACGCTATGGAATCGGGAGTGGAGGGTTCGAGGAACCCATTAGGAACGTGATTCTCCAAGGCGTCCGCCGCAATCCATGAGGAGCCCTGCCAGCATTGCCAGAGCGGTGGAACTTTCAGCCTGCATGGGGATCCTTCATGACATTGAATGGATGCCAGTGGAGGCGAATCCGAAGTAATCTCTCGCCAAAGTCCCCGAATCTCCGCAGGTTCCATTCGCGGGAATTCGCGGATCACCTCAGCAGTCACCGGCCAAGCTACCCGAAGGCGGAATTCCGCAGGTCCCTCAGAACGAACATCGACGGCCCGTCCAAACCCCGCACGGGTCGTGCTCCGCTTTCTCGACTAGGACTGAATCGTTCGCGAAAGGTTTGGAAAATCTCTTCCACGAACTCGCGCGTTCCGAAAACCGCGCCGTCCACGAAGTAGCGTGCCCGACATCGGGCATATTCATGGATCTGGAGTTTGCCTTTGGCGGCGATGACCTCCTTCACGCGCTCGGGATCAATGCCGCGCCGCATCGGTTGGCCTCGCGCGTCCAATCCTTCGTTCTGCTCGCCCTGGCCAAACAGCCAGACTCGGTAGGTCGCCATGGCCGATGTCAGCGATTCCTCTACTCCGTCCCGCGCGTTCATTAAACACCTGAATCCTTCCTTGGCGATCCGAATGCCCGCCACCGCTTCGCCGTAGCCACACCAACGATAATCCTTTGGGTCCTGCGTCAATCCCGCTCGCACCGGGTTCAAGTCGATGTAGGCTGCCATGGTCAGTAAGGCTTCTCCACACCCGTCCACCAGAACACTTTTGAATCGCTCTTCCCACAGGGTCCCCTTGCGGCCCGTGCGAAGATTGTACCAAGCGCTGAACCCCTGCTTGAGCAACCGGTTGAACCAACTCACATCCCACATGCGTCGGAAGAACCGCTCCAGCAGGGCCTTCTCCCCATCCCCATCCTTGGCCGCGCGGAACAGTTCGATCTGCGCTTTGGTCCGGGAGTAATCCTCTTCAAACTCCAATCCCTTCAGCATCTTCAACAATTCTTCGGCATTGGGCAGCACATCCGGGCGTCTGGGCACCTCCAAGAGAATGTGGTAGTGATTGGACATCACGCAGAACGTCAGCACCCGTACTTGGCAGAATGCTTCATATTCCCGCATCAACCGAGTAAAATGCTCTTTCTCCGCCTCCTCGAAAATGAACCGTCGATCCACAATTCGAGAGATGCAGTGGTAATGCCCGACGGGTCGATCGGTCGGAAACTTCAGCCTCCCTTGCCTCACGTAATCCTTTAATCAAACTCTCAAGTCACCTTCAAGCACTATCGTCAATTCTTTGTCTGTCACCGGGAATCTTTTATGGTCTTCACGGTCATCGTCATCGTGCCGCAGCCG
>SXGS01459056.1_pt1 | contig 18772 bp, 20 predicted proteins | sample 3174681 | NCBI WGS metagenome assembly SXGS01 (sample SAMN11356861, study PRJNA531348) | freshwater metagenome | isolation source: freshwater sample F1-80 | place: China: Fuxian Lake, Yuxi | collected 2017-12-25 | reverse complement strand
GAGCCGAGGTCCGCGACGACATCGACCCCGAAGCCATGGCGGCAGGACTCGAAGCGTTCGTGATTGCGCTGCTGATGGCGCAGATCCAAACCGGCATCGCACCGGGTTCAGAACGTTCGAGCGGCGTCGTCACGCTGCTCCAGGCGGCGCTGCGGCCACCGAGCCCACCACGTTGATCACGGGACGGCGTTGATCACGACCATCGGATCGTCGGGGTCGCCGGACAGGTCGGGTGGCCGCGGGACCCGTTGGGTCACACCGAACGCGAGCAACGCCAGACCACACGGCAGCAGGTACGCCCACCCGAACCCGTAGGCGTCCGCCAGCGCGCCGACGACGAATCCGCCGATCGCTTGGCCGATGTCCATCGCCGCGACGAGCGACCCCAGCGCACTGCCGCGTTCGTCGTCGCCGACGCGACTCGCCAGCCACGCGCTCTGCGCGGGCAGCACGAGGGCCCAGCCGCAACCCACGAGGGCAACACCGACGATCACCGGCGCAGGAACATCGAAGGCGGCAATGCACGCGAAACCGGCCGCGAACGCGACGATGCCGGCATTCACGACCGGCACGGGGCCCAGCCGGTCGGCCAGTCGTCCCGAACCCAACCGGATCAACAGCACCGAACCGGCGAAGGACAGGTAGAGCGGCGTCGAGTCGTCGAGCCCGATGCGGCGGGCGTTCAGCGCCGACAACGCCGTGATCGACGTGTAGCCCAAGCCGAGCCCGAGCATCGCGACACCCGGCAACACGGCCGCGGGGTGCAGCCAGCTGCGACGGCGCTCGCCTAGCGGTCCCCGTAGCGGAACCGGCAGCGTTTCGGGCAACGTGACGGTGCACAACGCGCCGATCGCGCACATCACGGCGAGCACGTTCCACGCCACACCCGGTCCGAGATCGAGCAGCCACTCACCGACCGCCGGGCCCACCGCGAAACCGAGGTACAACGCGATCGACAGACGAGCGATCGCACTGGCGCGTCGGTTCGAAGGCGCGAGATCCGTCACCGCAGCAACGAGCGCGATGTAGAGACCGCCCCCCACAGCCCCCTGCACGAAACGTAAGGCCAGCACGACACCGAACGAATCGGCGAAGTGAAATCCGAGCATGACGACCGCCAGGACGAACGGTGGCACGACGATGAACCAACGCCGTCCGACCTGGTCGATCCAACGCCCGGCGACCGGCCGGGTGATCACCGCCGCGGCGAAGAACATCGACACGCCGAGGCCACTTTGCGCGCGGGTTCCGTCGAGGTACTCGTCGACGAAGCGCGACACCACCGTGAACTGGCACCCAAAGGCGCCGTAGACGAACAAGGCCCCGGCCTCGATGCGTCTCGTAGGAGACATCGAGCCGGGGCCGACGTTCGCAAACAATCCGCGATCGGGCGCGGAATCAGCCCTTGGCCGCGATCGCGTCCTTCAGTGCGGGAACGACCTTGTGCACATCACCGACGATGCCCAGGTCAGCGACACCGAAGATCGGGGCTTCGCCGTCCTTGTTCACCGCAATGATGTTGTCGGAGTTCTTCATGCCGACGAGGTGTTGGGTCGCGCCCGAGATACCTAGTGCGATGTAGACCTTCGGCTTGACGGTCTTGCCGGTCTGGCCGACCTGCAGCGCATAGGGCACCCACCCGGCGTCGACGATCGCACGACTCGCACCGAACGCACCCTTGAGCTGCTTGGCCAACTCTTCGACGAGCGGCTTGTAGCTCTCCTGCGCACCGATACCGCGGCCACCGGACACGACGATCTCGGCTTCTTCGAGCTTCGGGCCGCTCTGCTCTTCCTCGAAGACCTCGAGCACTTTGGCCTCGCCGGCCCGGCCCGCATCGATCGAACCGTGGTTCGTGACCGCAGCCGCGCCGCCACCCGCCGACTCGGCAGCAAACGACTTCGGCCGAACGGCGATCAGGTGCGGGGCATCGCTCGACAGCGTGCAGTCGACGAGCGTCGCGCCACCGAAGATCGCAGTGCCGAACGTGAGCTGTCCGCCGTCGACCGACAGCGAGAAACCGTTCGTGAGCACCGGGCGGTCGAGCTTGACCGACAGGCGAGCGATCGCGTCACGCCCGTCGTAGCTCTGCACGAACAGAATGGCGTCGGGCGCTTCGCTGTGCGCGAGCTGCGCGATCGCCGCCGCGGCGACTTGGCCCGGCATGCCGCCCTGGGCGTCGATCGCGTGCAGCGTCGTCGCGCCGTACTCGCCGACCTGTGCGGCGACTGCGTCGGCGTGTCCACCTGCATAGACCGCTTCGACCGTCGACGCGATCTCGCGTGCCTTGGTGAGCAGTTCGAGGGTCGCGGTCGTGACCTTGTCACCGTTCGCTTCGGCGTAGACCCAAACCTTGTTGAGTGTCATTGGTGAAGTCCTGTTCTTCTCGTCGTTGACGGCCGGCGCAGCGTGCGGGCTCAGATGACCTTGAGGTTCTCGAGGAACGCGACGATCTTTTCGGCGCCGGTTCCGTCGTCTTCGAACTTCTCGCCGGCTTGGCGGGCGGGGGCCTGCTCCACGTTGCTGATCGCCTGGCGGGCTCCGGCCCAACCGACTTGCCCCTCGAGACCGAGGTCGGCGGCGGTGACTTGGTCGACCGGCTTGCTCTTGGCGGCCATGATCCCCTTGAAGCTCGGGTAGCGGGGCTCGACGACACCGGCGGTCACACTCACGAGTGCGGGCAGCGACGCCTCGACCACGTCGTAGCCGGCCTCGGTCTGGCGCTGGATCTTCACCTTGCCGTCGGCGATCTCGACCTTCTTCGCGAAGGTCAGCGCCGGCCAGCCGAGCAGCTCGGCCATCTGCGCGGGCACCGTGCCGGTGTAGCCGTCGCTCGATTCGGTCGCGGCGAGCACGAGATCGGCGTTGCCGACTCGCTCGACGCACTTGGCGAGCACCTTGGCGGTGCCGAGCGCATCGGTGCCCGAGCAGGCCTCGTCGCTCACGAGCACGGCCTTGGCCGCGCCCATGGCCAACGCGGTGCGCAGTCCGCTCACCTCGCCGTTGGGTGCGAGCGAGATCAGCGTGACCTCACCACCGCCGGCGGCGTCGACGAGCTGCAACGCCATCTCGACGCCGTAGCTGTCGGACTCGTCGAGGATCGGCTTGGCACTGCGATCGAGGGTGTGATCGGCCTCGAGTTGACCCGGAACCGACGGGTCCGGGATCTGCTTCACGCAGACGACAACGTTCACGAGGGGCTCCTTCGAGTTCGGGTGATCGCCTCGGGCGCCAGAGGGGCCGGCCCGAGGACCGAGAGATTCTGACCGCGAACCCTGCGCGCGCACGAACCGGAGGCGACCTGGGGGGCGGTACCGACCCGCGTGCCGCGGCGGCCCATGTCACCCCGATCGAGCTCGCCTGCGTCAGCACAACAGGGCGCGTTGTTGCACAACGACGGTCGGCGGTGTCTGTACGGAATGACCAAGGCCATCGGGTTCCACCCGTAACCTCGCCACGCCCGGCGAGCGAGCCACATCCAGGGTCAGCAACACGAGGGGGATCGACGTGCACGCGATCGAGATGAGCGGGCTCACGAAGACGTACCGGGCGCGAGGAGGCATGGTGCACGCCGTGGCCGGCCTCGACCTGGTCGTGCCAGTCGGCGGCGTCCACGGTTTCCTCGGGGCGAACGGTGCCGGCAAGACCACATCGATCCGGGCGCTCGTCGGCCATCTGCGTGCGTCGTCGGGCGAGATTCGGCTCCTCGGTGCCCGGATCCCTCACGAGCTGCCGACCGTGATCGACCGGGTCGGAGCGCTGGTCGAGCAGCCAAGCTTCTTCCCCAACTTCACCGGCCGTCGCAACCTCGCGCTGCTCGCCAAATCACGCGGCATTCCGAAATCGCGGGTCGGTGCCGCACTCGCCACTGTCGGACTCACCGAACGCGCCGACAGCCGATTCGCGACCTACTCGCTCGGTATGAAACAACGCCTCGGCGTCGCGGCCGTGTTGCTGAAAGACCCCGAGGTGTTGATTCTCGACGAACCGGCCAACGGCTTGGACCCGCCGGGAATTCTCGAGATGCGCAACTTGCTGCAGCGCCTCGGCAACGAAGGACGCACGGTGTTCGTGTCGAGCCACATCCTGTCCGAGGTGCAACAGACCTGCGATCGCGTCACCGTGATCGCTCGCGGACGCCAGATCACAACCGGCACGGTCCACGAGTTGCTCGCCACTGCCGACGCGAAGTTCCACGTGCGCGTTCCTGGTGACCAGAGCGAACGACACGTCGCTGCGACCGTGCTCACCAACGCAGGGTTCGAGGTGCTCCTCGACGAGAAAGGCGAGTTGTTCGTGGGGGTCGATGCAGCGCACAGCGACATGGTCACGAAAGCGCTCGCCGACGCGTTGATCTACGTCTCGCTCCTGGCACCGGTCGAGCGTTCGCTCGAAGACGTGTTCCTGGAGCTCACCGCCGACCCGAATGCCTCCAACGGCGCTTCCCCCGCCGGGGGTGCGTCGTGAACCTGCTCGGCGCCGAGCTGTGGCGCTTCACTTCCCGTCGAATCGTGAAGGTCACCCTGGTCGTCGTGCTCCTCTGCATGACCGGCGGCATGGCCATCGCCGCCTGGCAGTCCGAGGTCGACCTGTCGTCGCGCTACGACAGCTATTCCGAAGCCTGTTTCGAGAACCCGACGTACAACACCGAAGGCGAAATCGACTTGTCGGAGTGCGAGACGATCGTTGCGTACTCCGATGACGGACGCGTACGCCTGAACGACCTCGGCAACGTGTTGAGTGCGACGGGCGTGTTGTTCATGCTTGTCGCCATCCTCGTCGCGGCATCGAGTCTGGGCGCCGAGTTCGGCGCGGCGTCGTTGTCGACGCAGCTCATCTTCGAACCGCGACGGGTTCGCGTGTGGGCCACCAAGTCGGTGGCGGTCGCGATCGGCACGGCTGCCATCACCGCCGTGTTGGCCGCGGTGCTCGTCGCGCAGTTCACCGCGATCTCAGCGTGGCGAGGGATCACCGCGGTCGAAGACGGCTTCTGGAACGATCGGGTGCTGGACGTCGCTCGGTTGATCGCGGCCGGCGCGCTCGGTGGGCTTCTCGGCTTTGCGATCACGGGATTCGCCCGGCGCACGGTCGCCGCGGTCGTCGTGTTCATCGCGTTGTTCATCATCGAGCCGCTGCTCTATCAAGTCACGGACTTGTTCGACGCGCGACTGCCGCTCTACCCATTGATCGCATTCGTGACGAACCCGTTCCGCGAGATCGCCTTCGAGGCGGAAGACGCGTGGGGAATGGGCACACTCGCCGACGCGGTCATCGTCCCCGTCGTCTGGATCGTCGCGTTGCTGGTCCTCACGGGCTGGCAGTTCCGGCGCAGCGAAATCCGCTGATCCGGCCCTGCACCGACGCCATCGAACCGGATCGTCGACGACGATCTCGATAGCGTCGCGACGGTGGACGCCACACCGAACGAGCGCGCAGGTCTCACCCGGAGCACTGCGCCGGGCACTGCGCCGGCCGACAAATACGATCTCGCCATCGTCGGCGCAGGTCCGGCGGGTTGTGCCGCAGCGCTCGTCGCGGCACGTGCGGGGTTGCGAGCCGTCGTGGTGGATCGCAGCGAGTTTCCGCGTGACAAGACCTGCGGCGATGGCCTCACGGCCCAGGCCCTGCGGCTCTTGGACGAACTCGGCATCACGCCAAGCGATCTCACCGACGCTGCGCCGGAAGCAATGGGCTATCGGCCGGTGGCCGAGGTCGCGCTGCGCTCACCGAGCGGACGCGTCGTCGAGCTTCCGCTCCCCCGCCGCGGCGACTTCGCCGCCGTGATCAGCCGCCGGCACCTCGACGCGCAGCTCGTCGCGGCCGTACGGCGCGCAGGTGTCGATGTCGTGACGAATTGGGCGGTCGACGCGATCGATTTCGTCGGCGACGAAGTCGAGCTGCGGTCGGGCGACGCACGATTGCGCACCAGTTGGGTCGTCGCGGCCGACGGTCACTGGTCGACGGTGCGTCGGTTGGTCCATCCCGACGGCGCGCCGTACCTCGGCGAGTGGCACGCGGTCCGTCAATATCACGAACACGTCGACGCCGACCGGCTTTGGGTGTTGTTCGAACGTGACCTGCTGCCGGGTTACGCGTGGGTGTTTCCGCTCCCCGGTGGTCGCGCCAACGTCGGGTTCGGAGTGCTCCGCGCCCAAGGACGCCCGGGCAAGGCACTCAAACGGTTGTGGCCAGACTTGTTGACGCGCCCTTCGATCCGTGGCGTGCTCGGCCCCGATGCCCAGCCCCTCGAACCGGTGCGAGCGTGGCCGATCCCGACCCGGTATCGACCCGCTGACCTCGCGCATCGTCGGGTGCTGTTCGTCGGCGACGCGGCGGCGGTCGTCGATCCGATGACGGGCGAAGGCATCGCGCAGGCGATCGAGACCGGCATGTTGGCAGCCGAAGCCGTTGCCGACGGCGGCGACGTGACCGAGCGGTATCGGCGCGCCGTGCACGCAGCGATCGGGCGGGATCTGCGTTTCGCGTCCGCCCTCAGTCGCGTCTTGTCGTCACCTCTGGGCGCGCGAGCCGCGATTCGAACCGTCGACACGTCGGAGTGGTCGCGACGTCAGTTCGCGCGATGGATGTTCGAGGACTACCCGCGCGCGGCGCTGTTCACGCCGAGTCGATGGTCGACCCTTCGGGCCCGCGCCGGAGTCGGATCCGCGACCTGACGGGCGTGCGCCGCAGACCGGTTGCAGCACGAGTCCGCCCCGACGGCACCGAACTTGACCGACGCCGGTCACGTCATGGCACGATGCAGTCATGGCAATCACCAACTCCGAAGTGTTCATTGCGCGCCGCGCCGACGAGGTCTGGGCCGCGTTCGGCGACTTCCACGGCATCCAGAACTGGCTCCCGGGCCTCGAGTCCGTCCGTTCCGAGGGCGACACCCGCTTCATCGGGATGGGCCCCGGCGTCGAGATCGCCGAAGCGCTCGTCAGCCGCGACGACGCCGCGCGTGCGCTGAGTTACGCCGTCTCGGCCGACGTACTCCCGACGACGAAGTACATCACCACGTGCTCGGTCGTCGACGCCGAGGGCGGCTGCACCGCGAGGATGTCAGCCGACATCGAACCCGATGAGATCGCGCCGATGATCCAGGGCGTCTACGACAACGCGGTCAAGGCACTCTCGGACCACTTCCAGTAGAACGACTGCCGGCAGACCGAACGCTCGGCTCAGCGGGCCGCAGCCTCGGCGCGCAGCCAGTCGATGCCGACCAGACGGCGCTGGACGCGTCCGCCGCGGTCGGCTTAGACGACGGTCGGGGCGCTGCGCACGCGGTAGTTCTGCGCAAGTTGCGGCTCGCGTTCGACGTCGATGACGTGGACCGTTGCGCCGGGGCGCGAACGCAGCGCTTGTTCGACGGGCCCGCATTGCGCGCAGTACCGCGTGGTGAACACGAGATAGGTCGCTTCGGGACCCCGCAACGCCGGCGGCACATCCGGGAGCCCCTGCTGATCACGCTGATCGGCGAGTTTGCGCATCCGCCAGATGCGCGGGGCGAGCGCGAGCACGAACACGATCGCGACGACGATCAGGAACTTCGCCATCACGCCACCAGGTCGATCCGGCGGCGGCGCGCGTACTGCACCCAGATTTCGCAGCCGACGCACAGGCCAGTGGTGGCGGCCAGGCCGGCGAGAAGCGCCACGATCAAGGCGAGCGTCCACGCAACCCCCGGGGCACCCAAGAGGAACGCCATCGAGGCGCCACCGAGGAACACCACGCCGACGGTCGCGGCGAATCGCGGCGGGCGAGGATCCTCGAGCGAACGGGGCGGGGCCAGCCGAGGACGGATCAGTGTTGCGTAGATCCGTAGGACCGGCCCGTACTGCGGTCCGAAGACCGAGCCAAGGGCCAAGACGATCGCGAACGCCGGCACCACGGCCCGCAGATCGAGGAGGAATCCGCCCAACAACCCAACGGTGAGCACCGCCTGGTTGACCCGCGGACCTCGGGGGTCGATCGGGGTCGGCGTCGCGGGCATGGCCCCACTCTAATTCCCGACCCCTCAGGTCGGAAATCGAGTTCCGGAACCGACATCGTGGAGATGGTGCAGCGGGTCGTGGACGAAGTACCGGCCGAACGACTCCACCGTGAAGGTGGCACCGTCGCTGCGGGTGCCGGGCCGCAGCCATTGATCACCCCGAACGGCGTCGAACCGTTCGGCCAGCGCAGTCGCAGCCGCCATCAACTCTCCCGCGACCGTCGCGGGCTCCTGCTCGTCGTAGCGGTCTTCGATCGCCGTCGCGTCTTGGTCCCAGTTCGCGTAGCGCGGCCCGTCTTCCTTCAGCATGCGCCGGAGCCGCTCGTCGTAGATCCGAAACACGTCGCGCACGTGACACGCATACTCGAGCGTCGACCAGCGATCGTCGCTCGTTCGCACGGCGACGTCAGGCCCAGCCAGCACGTCGACCCAGACCGACGCAATGTCTCGCACCATCGATCCGACTTGTTCGCGCGCAAATGCATGTGCGTCGAACCCGCACTCGTCGCAGGTTCGTTCGAGCACCCACGTCCAGTTCTTGTCGTCCGGGACGATCGCCATCGCTCATTGCTAGTCGAACATCTGGAACGGGGGTAGTTCTTTTCGCTGCAACGCTTCGCTGCGTACCCGTACGAACTCGCCCATCGTGTCGCGGGTTGGAATGACGAAGTCGCCCCGCCGGATCGCGTCGACAATGCCCGGGGCGACCGCTTCGGGCGCCAGCCCATTGCCACAGAAATCGACGAGGATCGTCTCGATCGCCGTCGCGCTTTCGACGTCGGGACGGACACCCGCTCGGTTGCGCTCGGATTCGCCGATCCTGGTCGCAACCGCGCTCGGGCACAGCACCGAAACGCCGATCGGAGCGCCGCTGGCCAACAAGTCGTTCGCGAGCACTTCCGCCAGCGCGAATGCGGCGAACTTGCTCACCGTGTAGACGCCGCTCATTCCGGTCGCGACGAGTCCGGCCATCGACGAGGTGATCTCGATGTGCGCGACGGTGCCGCGTTCGATCATCCGCGGCACGAACGCGCGGATCCCGTGCACGATGCCGAAGACGTTGACCGACAACACCCAGTCCCAGTCCTCGATCGGGCTCTCCCACAACAGCCCACCCCGAAAGACTCCGGCGTTCAAACAGAGCAAGTCGGTGCCGCCGAACTCTGCGTCGACGCGGTCCGCGAGTTGCGTCATGTCGTCGGCTCGCCGCACATCGGTCCGCACCGCGACGGCGCGAGAACCGACGCGATGCACCGCAGCCAGCGTGGTGTCGAGACCCGCGGCGTCGACGTCGGCGGCAACGATCGTCGAGCCGGCCCGAGCGAGTTCGACACAGAGCGCTTGGCCGATGCCACTTGCCGCGCCCGTCACGACAGCAACTTTGTCCTCGAGATCTTCCATGCGCTGATTCTTAGCGCGAGTCGACGCGACCGTGCTCAGCGAGTCGCCGCTGACGCGTCGGGGAGTTGCCGGTCGACTGCATCGGGTTCGAACAACTCGAAGCTTGGCCACTCGACCCACGAGGCCACCATGACCGCCGGGAAGACCTGACGGCGGTCGAGCGAAATCGTCACCGCGTCGTTGTAGAACCGGCGAGCCGCTGCCACCCGATCCTCGCTGACGGTGATCGCTCGTTGGAGCGAGAGGAACGCTTCGTTGGCGAACAACTCGGGCCACGACTCCGCGAGCGCAACCAACGAACGCACCTGTGCGCGGGCGCCATGATCGGCCGAGGCGGCGTCGGCCAGCTCCGGCGAAGTTGGCAACTCGCTCCGAACTCGCGCGAGTCCTTCTTGAGCGTTCTGTTCGTACTGCGCGTAACCCCGAACGACTTCGATGAGATTGGTCAACAACTCGTGGCGCCGTTGGAGCTCGATCGCGATCAGCGACCACGCGCGCTCGGCCTGTCCTCGCACTCGCACCAAGCGGTTGTAGGCACGGAAGATCCAGGAGAAGAACGACAGCCCGACGAACATCAACACTGCGACGAGCGAGAAGCGCCACACGCGAGCCCAGGAATCAACGAAGTGGTAGGCAACCGCAGGATCGCCATCGCTGTCGAGCGTGGGTTCGGCGCGGACCACGAACGCGAGCCCCGCGGCGAGCGCGCCGAAGATCGAGGCCGACCAGGCGGCGAACGCAATGCGGTTGCGAACCTTGCGCTCGGCTTCGTCGGAGATGATGAACTCATCGCCCGCTGCTTCGGTACCGAACTCGACGATCGCGGCGCCAGCACGAACGCGAGTCGGGCCGAGGACGTAGACCGGCTCGTCCATGTCGAGGCGCCACTCGATCTGTCGCCACTTGCGCGAACGACCCGGAACGCTGGTGACGTGTTGATCGATCCCGATCATCTCGGCGTGTTCGGGATCGACCCAGACTTCACCGGTCGAGTCGGCGACACGAAACGGAGGCGACCGCAACTCGGATTCGACGGTCACCCAGCGCGAGTTCTTCCCGCTCCGACGATGCTCTTGCAACTCCCACTTGTAGTAGACGCACGGTGTTGCCGATCCCCTCGCCGCCAACGGCGGATCGAGGCGGGCCAAGCCGTTCGCCTCGGCGAAACCGACCGGCACGTTGGCGCACTCCGACGTCGGGATGTCGTCGACGCGCCACTGTCGGGCGCGCAGCCGGATCGACCACACGAACCACGCGAGCGCGCCGAGGAGGAGGACCGAACGTGGATACGACGTGCCGCGGGCTCGGATCCACGCGGCGACGATCCACAACAGTGCGGCCTGCACCGCGAAGATGATCCACGGGGCCGCGAGCGATGTCTTGCGTCCACCCACGATCGTTCAATCGGCGGCAAGGCCTGCCGACGTGAGTGGTTCGATCGCCGGGCCACGGCCGGGCTCGACGAGGATCTTGACGTGATCGTCAGGCCGCCCGAGTGTCGCGAACGCGTCCGGGACCCCGTCGATACCGCACACCCCCGTCATCATCGGGGATACGTCGACGACTCCTTCGGCGATGTCGGCCAGCGTCTGCATGAACTCCAGCGGGTCGTAGGCCAGGGCGAACTGGATGTTCAACTCTTTGGTGATGCCGACGAACGGATGCACCTGATCGGTCTCCATGCACACGCCGACGACCACGATGCGGCTCTGCGTCGGCGCGGCCCGCATCACCGAATCCAACATCCCCGGTACGCCGATCGCCTCGAACATGACGAGCGGTCGCGTTCCGCCGGTCAGACGCCGCCAGGCCTCGACCGCGGGCTCGTCGCGAGGGTCGACGGCCTCGGTTGCACCCATTGCCACCGCCGTCGCTCGTCGGCGCGGCGAGAAGTCAGCGGCAACGATGGTCTCGACCTCGCGTCGGCGAAGATCGGCGATGCAGGCGAGCCCGACGGGACCGCAGCCGAGCACCACCGCAGTGTCGCCCGTGCGCACGTGTGCCTTGCCGACCGCGTGTCGACCGACGGCCATTGGTTCGGTCATGGCGGCGCGGCGATGATCGAGCCCATTCGGGACCTTCATGCACAGCGCCGCACTCAGTCGCATCAGGTCGGCATAGCCGCCGTTGTAGGTGTTGCTGTACGCGGTCGCTTCGATGCCGGTCGGCGTCAGCACCACCGGAATCGACGTGACGAGATCGCCGACGGAGACGGGCGCGCCTGCGGTGTCGGGTCCGAGTTCGAGCACTTCGCCCGCGAACTCGTGACCCATGATGTAGTCACGACTCGGGTCGAAGGTGACCGGAACGCCGGCCGCGACGCTCTGCTCGATCATCTTGTGGGCGTGGACCAACGCATGCAGATCGCTGCCGCAGATGCCGCAGGCTTTCACGGCGATCAGCGCGTCGCCGGAGCCGGGAACCGGATCCTCGACATCGTCGACTCGCAACGTTCCCGACTTCGCAATCGCCGCACGCATCCCCGCACCTTAGATGCGTCGATAGGGTCCGTTTTTCGGACCCTATCGACGCACCTCGCGTTCGGTTGTGCCGTCGATGATTGGACGGTCGCCGAGCGGCGCGTCGAGACGTACGCGTTCGACCTCGAGGCAATCCAGGTTCGTTGGCCTCCCCCGCACATCGAGCACGACCTCGCTCGCAGTTTCGTGCACGGTCACAACCGGATCGGCGTGACAGGAGTTCAACCCCACCAGCAATGTCTGGTCGTCGGCATCGACCTCGACGTATTGAATCGAAATCGGTTCCGTTTCGTCGTCCATCGCCAACAAGACGAGCGCAGTCACCGCGACGCCGACGGCAACGAGCACGCCGAACGCCTTGCCATTTCGTACACCACTCGCAATCCCCACTCAACCAGTCTGCCAGTTCGGGGACTTTCGACCTGATCATTCGGCCCAGCTGGGCTCGGCCCGCTCAGCGTGGCGCTGGTTCCGTACACTGTCCCCATGAGTTTCTGGCCGACGCACGAGCACTGGTCCGTGGCCATTCCCCTTGACACGCCGCACCGACGTCTCGACGTGTTGGCCGACACGGGTGTCGTAGCGCTGACGGATGCGCCCTTTGCGATCGACGAGTCCGAGTACCTCGGACTCGACTACATGGACTGGAAGAGCGGCGGCGACACGAACTTTGCGCCCATCGCAACCGCCGACGGCGAGCTCGATTGCCGCGGATTCTGGGACAAGGACAACCAACACTCCGACAAGGACGCGATCTTCACTGTCAATGCCGACAAGTGCCCGACGCTGCGCGACTACGTGGCCAGCATCGGGGCCAACTACGGCCGAGTTCGCATCATCAAGCTCGAACCGCAAGACCGAGAGGCGGCGCTGCGCAGCTTGCACCGCGACGACAACAACCGGTTCAATCCCGAGGATGAGGGCTGGGTCGTACGGAGCTGGCTCGAGCTGACCGACAATCCCGACAGCTACATGCTGTTGATGGACACCGGACCCGACGGCTTACCCGACCCCGCCACCGAGCAACGCATGCCGTTGCACCGCGGTGCCCGATTCGTCGTCGACACCCAGCGGTTGTGGCACGTCGTCGTGCACCCCGGCACCGAACCGCGCTTCGCGCTCATCAGCAGCCTCGAAACCAGCCCCGAACTCGACACCTTCATCGCCGCAAACACCTGAGGCGGCTTTTTGTTGCGCCGAGCGCAACAAAAAGACGCCTCACTGGAATCACGGGGGTTCACGGGTTTCGAGCGGTGCGCATTCGACCCTCGTACGCGGGTTGAGGCAGCATGCGACGCATGCGCTTCGGAATGTTCATGGCCCCCTTCCACCCCGTCGGACAGAACCCGACGTTGGCGCTCGAACGCGACCTCGACCTGATCGTGCACCTCGACCGCCTCGGGTTCGACGAGGTGTGGATCGGCGAACACCACAGCGGCGGCTACGAGATCATCGCGAGCCCCGAGGTGTTCATCGCTACGGCAGCCGAGCGCACGAAGCGCATCATGCTCGGCAGCGGCGTCAACTCGCTGCCGTACCACCACCCGCTGATGCTCATCGATCGGTTCGTCCTCCTCGACCACCTCACGCGTGGCCGGGCCATGCTCGGCTGTGGCCCGGGCCAACTCACCTCCGACGCCCACATGCTCGGTATCCCTGCCGACGAACAACGACCGCGTATGCACGAAGCACTCGACGCAATCATGCATCTGCTGCGATCCAACGAACCGCTCACCATGAAGACCGATTGGTTCGAGATCAACGACGCGCGTCTCCAACTGGCGAGCTACACGCAACCGCACTTGCCGGTCTGCGTGGCAGCGTCGATTTCTCCGACCGGCGCGCTCGCTGCGGGCCGCCACGGCACCGGTTTGCTCTCCATTGCTGCGACCAGCAGCCAGGGGTTCGACGCGCTCGGATCGCACTGGAAAACCTGGAACGAGTCCGCCGACCAACACGGCAACGTCGCCAACCGTGCCGACTGGCGACTGGTTGGCCCGATGCATCTCGCAGAGACGAAGGAGGAAGCCCGCCGCCAAGTCGAGTACGGCATCGTCGAGTTCTCCAACTACTTCACGCACGTCTTGCCGGCAGGTCCGGTTCGGGGCGACTCAGCCGAAGAGATCATCGCGAACGTCGACGAGGACGGGTTCGCCGTCATCGGCACCCCGGACGACGCGATCCGCAAGATCGAATCGTTGGTCGAAGCGTCCGGTGGATTCGGCACGTTCTTGATGTTCGGGCACGATTGGGCGAGTCCGGCCAATACGTTGCGGAGCTTCGAGTTGTTCGCGCAGTACGTGATGCCGCACTTTCAGGGCCAACTCGCGGCGCCCGCCGCCAGTTGCGATTGGGTCACGGGCAGCGGTGGCGAGTTCGTGAATCGAGCGGCGAACGCCATCTTCAAGGCGATTGCCGACCACGCCACGAATCAACCTTCGTGACGGTGTCGAGCGGGCTCCACCGTTGGGCGTGACGGGGCGGGCAGCGACGTACGTTCGTTAGGCAAGCGCCGCCGCGGCGCGTTCGCGCCAGGCCGGATAGTCGGCTTTGCCGTTGGGCGAGCGCTGCGTCGTATCGACGAGCAACAGGTGCTTGGGAGCTTTGTACGCAGCGAGGTGGCGTTTGACGTGGTCGCGTACCTCGTCGAGCGTCACGACTTCGTCGGCCTCGACGACCGCGACGATCGCTTCGCCGAAACGCTCGTCGGCAACACCCACGACGATCACGTCCCGCACTGCCGGGTGGGTCTTGATCGCTTCTTCGACCTCTTCGGGAAATACCTTTTCGCCGCCCGTGTTGATGCACACCGAACCCCGCCCGAGCAGTTCGAGCGTCCCATCGGCCGCGACGGTGGCAAAGTCGCCGGGAATCGAGTAGCGCACGCCGTCGATCTCCCGGAACGTTCGAGCTGTCTTCTCGTCGTCCTTGTAGTACCCGATGGGCTGCGGGCCGCCTACCGCCACCATGCCGACCTGGCCACTGCCGGGCACGACGTCGCGACCGTCGTCGTCGATCACCCGAGCGCGGTCGCCGAGCTTGAACCTCGCGGTCGTTGCGACTTCGCCCCGTTTCGATTCACTGCCACCCATCCCGAACGCTTCGGAGCTCGCGAAGCCGTCTCCGAGTGTCGCGTTCGGGAAGAACTCGAGCAGCCCTTCTTTGACCTCGCGGCTCCACATCACCCCCGCACTCGCGATGAGCCGCACGTGTTCGAGGTTCCAACGCGTCGGCGCGGCCTGCAGCGCGCGCCACATCGGACGCGCAAACGCGTCGCCAACGATCGAGATGCCGTAACACTGCTCTCGTTCGAGCGCATCGAGACACTCGATCGCGTCGAACCCGTGCCCTTCGAGCAAGACGTTCGTCCCGCCGATGCGCAGCGCAGCGATACCCATCGTCATGCCCGTGCCGTGCATCAACGGGCTCGCGGGGAGCAGCGCCGGCGTGAGTTTGCCCGCGCGGCCACGAACGTGATCGAGATCTTGTTCCACGGGGTCGACGGGCGTACCGGAGTTGGCGTGTGCGTAGAGATCTCGTTGGCGCCACATGACGCCCTTGGGCATCCCCGTCGTGCCTCCGGTGTAGATGAAGATCAGATCGTCGGGGCTGCGATCCCATGGCGCCGCGACCCGCAACGGCGCCGGCGCCGCAGCCATCGAGTACGGCACCGCCCATTCAGGACATTCGTGTGTGCCGTCGTCGACCTGCACCCACAGCCGCACCTTCGGCGCCTCGCTGCGCACCTCGTCGACCAACGGTGTGTAGCTGCCGTGAAACACAACCGCGATCGCGTCGGCGTTGGTCCACAGATACCGAAGTTCGTCGGGACCGTAGCGGTAGTTCGTGTTCACCGGTGCACAGCTGATCTTCAACGCCGCGAAGAACGTCTCCATGTACTCGGGTGCGTTGCGGAGGTAGATCGCGACCTTGTCGTCGCGTTCGGCACCGGCCTCGAGCAACGACAACGCCAAACCGTCGGCTCGCTGATCGAACTCGGACCAGGTGGATCGACGCGTGCCCTGCACCTGCGCAATGTGATCGGGGATCGTCTCCGCGATGGCTTCCCACACATCGGCGTAGTTCCACGCTCCAGACAGCTCGGCCATGACGTGCACGGTAACGCGCTGGGCTAACAATGGCGACGTGTTCACCACGACGACGGTGCAGACCGACGACGGCGTCACGATCGCCGTGTACGACTGGGGCGGCTTTGGTCCGCCGATTCTGTTGGGCCATCCCACCGGCTTCCATGGTCAGATCTGGGCACCCACTGCCCGCGCGCTCGTCGCCGACGGCTTTCGTGTCGTGAGCTTCGACTACCGCGGGCACGGAGACAGCGGCCCCGACCCGACCCGCGAATACCACTGGGCGCGATTCGCGCTCGACGCGCTCGCGGTCGCCCAGTGGATCGACGACCCGCAACTCGTCGCCGCGGGCCACTCGAAGGGCGCGGCCGCGTTGCTGCTCGGTGCAGCCGACCACCCCACGATCTTCCGACGCATCTGGGCCTTCGAACCAATCGTCTTTCCGACGCTCGCCGTGTACGAACCCGATCCGAACTTCCCGTTGGCGGTCGGGGCGCGCAAACGCCGCAACGAGTGGAGCGGACCCGACGAAGCGTTCGCGTCGTACACATCGCGCCCGCCGATGAACGCGATGGATCCGCGCTGCGTGCGGGCCTACGTCGACCACGGCCTGCGAGACCGCGGCGACGGCATGTGGGAACTCAAGTGTGCGCCAGCCACGGAGGCTGCGGTCTACACGATGGGTCCGGTCAACGGCGCGTGGGCGCTTCTTTCCGAGATCACGACGCCGGTGCGGTTGCTCTGCGGCGGTGAGTCGCGCGACATGAGTCCGGAACTGATCCAACGGCTCGCAGAACGACTCCCGAACGCGACGGTCGATGTGTGGGACGCCCACGGCCACTTCGGCCCCCAAGCCGACCCCGAACACGCCGCGATCAGCATCGCGAGCTTCGCACGCGCGACCCCGTAGGTCGCGTTGGTTCGTTCGCGAGCGAGCCGATCGACGACGTCGAGGACAGCACCGACCCTCGGGAGGAACGTTCAGGTGTCACACCACGATTCGCCAGGGCTTGGAAAGCGAATCGGCGGCAGCCCACCCGGAATCGAATCGAAGAACACCTCGGCCGCATGAACAACGTCCGTCCGACCGAGCCAGCGATACTCGAGATCGCCGATCGGGGGTTGAGTCCACGCATCGGCCTCGCCGTCGCCGCGCAGGTCGCACCGCACGATCTCGTAGTCGAGCCTCAACGACACGCGCTCGCCACGTCCGATCTCGAGAGGAAACTGTGTGTCGCATCCATCCATCCGGCGACACCCGTTGTTGCGAGACGGCATGATGCGTACGCTGGTCAGCGCCCATGGCGACCCCGTGGGCACCGAGGCCGCTCGGCGGTCGCCGAGTAGCTCGAGCGAGAACATCGATGAATTCTCGATCGTGTAACCAACCCTGACGATCGAGCCGAGCCGCGCGTCGACCCCGCCTTCGGGGAACTCCGGATCCGTCGGCGGCATCTCAACGCGAACGCCGAATCCAGACTCGTTCAAGCCCACACGAACCGGATGAGCGGTGTTCCACCGCCAAACCCCAATCGTCAACGTCGATGCTGCGATCGACACCGTGACGATCCATTTGCGCCGTCGACGCCAGATCCGCAACCAACCCGGCGCCTCAACGGAGCGGAGATCCGCACCCTCGATGTATTGCTGGGCCCAACCCCGCGGCGTCGTGTCGAGTTCGCCGAGGGCGAGGGTCTCGTCGAGCAACTCACCGGCACGGACAAGATGCTCGCGACGCGCCGAACGCGAATGCTCTCGCAACATCCGGTTCAGCTCGCCGAGACACTCGCGGCGAACTTGGTTGGGGCGGACCTGGTTGGTCGGTGTCGACGTCATCGTTCCTCCATCAGGGCTTCGACCGATGCCGACCAGCGCCGCCACCTGATCCGAGCATTGCGAAACCAGGCTTCGCCACTTGCCGTGCGTTCGTAGTAGCGCCGAGCCGGACCGTCCGCCGACGCGACCAGGCGGGACCGCAACGCACCTCGCTCTTCGAGACGTTTCAACGTGCCGTAGACCGATGCGTCACCTACCTCAAGCCCCGCCTCCGCCAGGCGCGCCAGGATCTCGTAGCCGTACGACTCGCCGCGACCGATCGCCGCGACGACGGCGAGATCGAGACTCCCCTTCAGCCACTGCCGCTGATCCAACGTCACCCGTTCCGTTCGCCCGGATCACTACTACGCAATACAGAGTAGTGATCCAGGGAGTCAGTGCGCGGGTCCACCACCCATCGCCAGCACGTCGTCGCGCTCCCGACGTACCACGTCATCGCGAGTCGGAAAATCTGGCTGCGACGGGAACCGGGTCGACGTTCGGGGCGTCAAGATGGCGACACCCGCGGCTGGCGGGCGGCACCGCATTGGGAGGAAACGTGCATCTACGAACTCGTCGAGTCGCGGCTGGGCTCGCGGTCACCATCACCGGCGCAGGGCTCGTCGGCTTGCCGAGCACACCGGCCAAGGCGACCGCCACCATCGCCCGCCCGCTGCTCGAACTCACGGCCACGGCCGATCACGGCGAAATCGTGCGCTACGGCCACGACGGCTGGATCGATTTCACCGGCCTCGGCGTCGGTGTCGACGCTCCGTGGCGCACATTCGAGATCCGGGCGCGCCGCAGCTACGGCCAGCCGATCACCCTCGAGCTCGTGCGCCGCACCGCCGATGGCATGGTCACGCGCCCGCTGCCGGCTGACCTCGCCGGCGACGACTTCTCGGCACTCGACGACTTCTTCTTGCTCGAGGTCACCGACCGGGCGGGCAACGTCGTCATGAAACAACACCTCGGGTTCTGCCCCAACGGTTACG
>SXGS01276728.1_pt1 | contig 18774 bp, 12 predicted proteins | sample 3174681 | NCBI WGS metagenome assembly SXGS01 (sample SAMN11356861, study PRJNA531348) | freshwater metagenome | isolation source: freshwater sample F1-80 | place: China: Fuxian Lake, Yuxi | collected 2017-12-25 | reverse complement strand
GGACGGGGCAGACGCCATCCTCGCGGTGCGGACGGCGGTGCTGGGCCACGAGGAGGCACAGTTGGCTTGGGCGGCTCGGGCGGCCTAATTCACTTCTAAGAACAGCATGATTCCTTACCCACAATTCCGAGTCACACCCTCCGTGGATCGTCTTAGCAAGGGTGGCGGCGCCTCGGGGTAGCCGCGAACGGCGCACGGCATGCCGTGGAGGACCACCTGCTGCGCCGGGTGCCCATGGGGGCGGCACCCGGTGTGGCTTGGGTACGGTGTGTCGTGCACCCGGCTCCAGTGACCTGCGGCGCTGCCGTAGGCTGGTGTGTGGCTCCCCTTTCAGGGCGGGGTTGTACGTTTGCCGGGGCCCCGGCTGCGCTTCACGCCGGCCGGCCGCAGCGCCTGTTCGGGCCGGTGCCGGTGCCATCCAGCGGGGCCCGGCGGAGACCGCGGGGAACTGAAGGAGCGCGATTTCTCTGGATTGAGTTTTTCGGGTTCAGAGCCTCCGTAGTTGCGGAGCGAGCCGGACGCCGGCGGCGACAGGCCGACAGGGCCGACGAGACCGCCGGGGTGGACGAGGCTATCGCCTCGGACTCCGTCAAGATCTGGGAGCTGGGGTGAGCGACCGGGAGGGTGAAGGGCGGTGCAGCCGGGGAAGCGAGGTCGCGAACTATCGCAGACGCGGTGCCGATTCAGTCTTTTCACCAAAAGTCAGTATGTAAACTCACCCTGAGAACTTCGCAAACCCTGGCAGCCTGTCGGAGGAGTCGTTTGGGTGCGGCCAGAGCCCCACAAGACGGGCGCGAATCCCCCGTTTTCGAGTGTTTCGGCTCCCCAGAGGGCCCGGAAACGGGCCCGATGAGCACTCATCCGACAGGCTGCTAAAATACTGGAACCCCAAAAACCCTGGAAACTCCGGCTCCGCGGTTGCCGATCGCCTCTGTATCAATTCCTGGCTTTCGGGAGATCGCGAGGAGACAGATAGGTGCCGCGAAGCCAGGCGATACCCATGCGTGCGTCGCCGCCGCCGGCCCCGGGGCGGACCAACGGCGCTGTGTCATCCGTGTAGTTCACGACGAAGATACGGCCATCCGGGAGCAACGTCCAGCCGGAGTAGCCCTGGTCGTGGCCGGCGACACTCGCTTCGACTTCCACGATGTGGTCGAGCTGGTACTGATCGGGGAACTCGCCGGTGCGGGCGTTCCAGGCAAAAGTCCGCTCCGGCCGACCCGGCTCCCCCACACGGCCCTCAAAGCGCCGCCAGATGCTGTACCCCGTTCCGTCGGGTGAGATGTTCGGGTCCCAGACATCGGGGTGGATGACGGCTCGGTCGTGGTTGCCCCAGTCCTTCCTCCGTTCGCAGCCGAACCCGAGGCCATACACACTGGCCCGCGACGGGGTCCAGGCCTGCACGATTTCGGCGCCGTCCAGTTGGTCCGTAACGAGCCGCTCTTGCCCATCTACGGAGAGGCGGAGATGCCCGCCGCGCACCACGATGTGGTAGGTGTGAAACCGTCCGGGGGTGATGGGCACCTGTGGGTGTGAGGCGTTCCGGACGGTGTGCAGCTCAACCCGATCCGGGTACAGCCGGAGGAATCCCGCGAACGGCACAGAAATCGTCGCTGCCAGCCCGGCGTTCTCCACCACCTTGACCTCGGCAGTGACTGCCAGTTCATTCATCCGCTCGCCGGGCGGACGGAAGAGGTAGTGGGTGAACTGGCCCCGGCGGCCGTCATGTTCAAGATGTAGTTCGCCGTTCTTCAAGCCCACAGAGCGCGCATCGTTGAAATGGACGCCGGCGGCGATGGAAGCGGGCGGCGCCTCCATCGGATCACCCACCCACGCCCAGAGTGCCTGACGGCCGATGCCGGAGCGGAACGTGAGCATGACCCGCCCATCGGGGAGGAAGCCGGCGTGGGTGCGCCCCGTGACGGCGAAAGGGAGATCGCGGACGTCCCAGGTGCGGCCTTCGTTTCCGGAGAAAGCCTGTACTCCGGGAAACCCGTCCCCCCGTCCCTCGCGGGCGAACATCACCACGCGTCCGTCCTTCAGGGGCAGCAGACTCGCTTCGCTGAGGCTGTGGCGGTGATCCGGGAAGGCCTGAAGTGTGGAGTGGAGTTTCCAGGTGACGCCGCGGTCCGTCGAGCGAAAGAACTCGAGCTGTTCCCCTTCTTTGCCCTCCCACGGCTTTCCGCCCGGATACCACGAGCCCACAATCAGCCAGGCTCCGTCCGGCAACTCAAGCACCTGGCTCGGCACGATGGCGGCGTGTCCGCCGGCTTTCACAGCGTCCAGTTCGCCGAGGCGTACCCAGGTGCGGCCGGTGTCTGCGCTTCGATACAGCGGGGTAACACCGACGGCGCCATGCAAGTCCGCCAGCAGAAGCAGCGAGCCATCGGCCAGCACCTGAAGCCGTGGGCAGTTGATACCGGAGGGGTGGACCCGCACCGGAGATTCCCAGGTCTTACCCAGATCCTCGCTGCGTCGCACGAACAGGCCTCCCCCGCCGCCGTGCTGCCGCCCATCATTGTGTGCGACGACCAGCGTGTTCGGGGCCGCCAGCACAACTTCCGGGAATCCGAACCAGACCGGCGGCTCGCGGACCAGGGTGACGTGCCGCCCGGCGCCGCTGCGCCAGGTCGAACGCATTTGCTGAAACCGGAACCCGGCCCCGGAGGTGAGGCGGCGGCGGGTGGCGCCGGGCGGCAGGTCCCGGATGGCCTCCGCTTCCTTCCAGGGGCGATCCTGTACCACCAGGTCCCGGATGCCGGGCGCCCCGGGATGCTGTTCCACGCGGACGGCATCCACCGCCGTGACGCGCGGGTCCACCCGCGCGGCATCCAGCAGCAGGAACCAACGGTCATCTCCCCGGCGGGCGGTCCACACGCTGACTCGGTGGCGCTCCAGGTCGAGCGTGAGCTTGAAGTCGCACGGAGCTTCGGGGCGCGCGAAGTCGCCGAAGTGATCCAGGGACCCGTCATGAGCCCAGAGAGCAAGAAGTGGACGGCCGGCATCCGGCCCGCGCCCTGAATCTCGCACTCCGAATCGGATGGCGATCACAAACTCCTTCTCAATCCACTGCCCCAGGGCCAATTCCTGCGCGCCCGCTGCCTGCCCGCCGGTGTGCGTGGACGGATTCATCTGCAGTGGGTCGAACGTAGCGTAGGCCCGAACGACGCCCCGCACCGCGGCGAGCGATTCAACACGCGTGAGGACCGCGCGCCGGTTCGCGTCCCGCTCCGGCTCGCGACGAAAGGAGTGGACCTGGGGGGAAGCGGGGACACTGACGGAACTCGCCAGGGTGAGCAGGATGAGGGCCAGAAAGAGGAGATGTGGCTGCATGGGGCGCCGCAGGTCGCAGTAGTTACCGGGCGCGGAAAGGGTGCGCCGGGGGAGTCAGGGGATGTTTCGCGCCGGAGGCGTCGAATCCTCGGTGGGTTTCCCCGTGCGCCGCTCGACCTCAACCCCGTGCGGAAGGTGTGGTCTGTCTACCACTCGCCTGTTCCGCCGAGGCGGCTGTCTTGTAGAAAGTGTCGCTGGGCCCAGAGGAAGCTCAGCGCCGCCGGGGCTGACAGGAGCACGGAGGCTGCCAGCAGGATCGGCCAGTTGGTCCGGTCAAGTTGTTGGAGTTGATGCAGCCCGACCGGCAGCGTGTAGAGTTGCTGGGACTTCAGGTAGAGAAGCGGGCTGACGAAATCGCTCCAGTACATGAGGAACGAAAGCACGGCCACGGCGGTGAGCGTGGGCCGGGCGGAGGGCAGCGAGATCCGGCTCCAGAGGGTGAGCGCGCCGGCTCCATCGAGGCGTGCCGCTTCGAAGAGGGCGGCAGGGATGCGCAGAAAAGTCCAGAGGAACAGGAGTACGAAGAGCGGGCTGGAACCTCCGAGCGCCGGCACGAGCAGCGCCCCCCAGTTGTTGATCAGGCCGAGTTCGCGGAACAGCACGAACCGTGTGAGCCACAGCGCCGGCGGCGGGATCAGCAGCAGCACCAGGGAGAGCGCTACCAGGACCGATCGGCAGCGTGGCGGCACTAGCAGCAAGCCCAACCCGGCCCAGGATGCTGTCGCCAGAGTGAGGGCCACCGCCGATGCGGTGACCAGTAATGAGTTGAGGGCATAGGTTCCGAACGGCAGGAGCCGGAACGGCTCTGCGTAGTTGCTCCAGGCAATCGGGTTGGGGATCCACTCGACGCCGCGCGGCGGCGGGAGGCCGGGCTGTCGCAGCGACGCGGAGAGCATCCAGACCAACGGCAGCAAGAACAGGGGCGCTACTGCCCAGGCAGAGATCCGGTGGAGAGTGTCCTGGAGCGCGGGACGCCGGCGCGTCGTCCCCATCGGGCGCCCGGCCCGGCGCGACTCACCGCTCATGTTCTGCGCTCAGGTGCCGATGGATGACGCAGAGTATGCCCACCAGTGTGCCGGAGAGGACGAAGACGACGGCCATCAGCGCAGATCCGGTTCCGAACCGGAACCGGTCGAACGCTTCCTCGTACACCAGCAACGGGAGGAACACTGTGGCGTAGTAAGGGTCGCCCCCGGTCATCAGGTAGGAGGTAGTGAACGTGTACTGGAAGCTCAGGACGATATCCCGACACGCGATGAGCAGAAACCAGGGCGCCACCAGTGGGAGCGTGATCCGGCTCAACATCTGGGTCCCGCCGGCGCCCAGCACCTCGGCGGTGTCGTAATACTCCGTGGGAATCTCCTGCAGCGCCGCCAGCAGCACTACAAAGCCCTCGCCGATCTGGAAGAGGGACATGAAGACGAAGACCAGTTTGGCCGTTCCAGGATCGGCGAGCCAGGAGGGCGCCGGGAGGCCCACGCCGCGCAGCAGCGCATTGACCGGCCCGTACAGGGGATTGAAGGCCCAGAGCCAGATGAGTGCATACGCCGCCTCGGGGATGACCGTCGGCAGGTACGCTACCGCGCGAAGGAAGCCGACACCGGGCTGCCGACGTTGCAGCAGGAGCGCCAGGAGTAGTGCTCCGAGCAATCGGAACGGCACTGCCAGAGCCAGGAAGTAGAGGGAGTTACCCGCCGCGGTCCCGGTCAGGTTCTCCCGGCGGAGAGCATTCACGTTTTCCAGCCCCACCCAGACAGGCGGCGCCAGCGCGTCGTACCGGGCGAAGATCAGGGCGGTGGAGACCACTGCAGGCAGCAAGAAGAGAAGGACGACCCCGCCCAGATAGGGGGTCAGCAGGAGCCACCCGTCGGCGCGACCCCATGCACGCCGCGTGCGCCGCAGCGCCTGACCCCCGAGTGCGCCGAGTCGGTCTTCCATATCTCCTGGCTCTCGTTCCCCGTGGTTGCGCGCTCAACGCGCACTGAGGTATTCCTGGGTGCGCTCGATCATCCCGGCAATGGCGGCAGCCACGCCGACCTGCCCGTAATAGGCTCGTTCCAGTTCCTGGGACGCGAGTTCCTCCACATCCGCCCAGTTTGGGTGTACCGGGACTGCCCGGGCGTGCGCGAGGGTGTCGAGAAAGGCGCGGCTGTTTGCCGGCGCACTGGTCGGCGCCAGGAAGACCGACGACTCCGCGACGCGCTTCAGGGAGGGGACCGTCCGCCCGGACTCAGCCAGCACCTCTTGCCCGGCGTCCGCGAGGGCGAACTCGATGAACTTCCAGGCCGCCTCCTTGTGGCGCCCCGCCGCGGGCATGAAGTACCCGTCTGCGTGCAGGATGCCGGCGTTCCGCTTGCGCCGCGGGAGGGGTGCCACATCCCACGTGAAGGCGCGAATCTCCCGATACGTGGGTACGCCACGGCGGCTGTTGAGGAACATCGCCGTTCGCCCATGGAGGAACCGGCTCTCGCTGTCCTCCGCCTGCTCCTCCACCAGCCCGGGCGTCACCCGGTGATCCATCCGGAGGTCCACAAACCACTGGATCGCCTCCCGCGCCTCGGGCGTCTCCAGGCGCAGCCGGGTCGGATGCGTGGCATCATCCACCAGGTCGGCGCCGTTCTGCCAGAGGAACGGGGCGAGCCGCTGGAGCGATACCTCCGTCCCCAGGCCGTACTGCTCCGCGACACCGTCCCGGTCTGGATCCTGGGTGAGCTTTCGGGCCGTCTCCACGAAGTCGTCCCAGGTCCAATTCCGTTTCGGATAGGGAATCTGCGCGGAATCGAAGAGGTTCCGGTTGTAGTAGACCACCAGGCTCGAGGCGTTCTGCGGCAACCCGACGAGTGTCCCCTCCCGTCGGAAAGGCGCCAGGACTTGAGGATAGAAGTCCGCTTCCCGCAGCACCTGACTTCTCGCCAGATAAGGGCCCAGCGGTTCAAGCACTCCACGACGCGCGAAATCCGCGTACCGGCGGTAGTTGAGCAGGAAAACGTCCGGCGGCGCCTGAGCAGCAAAGTCCGCGGCGAGCCGCTTCCGGTACTCTCCGGGACCCGGCACGTGGGTGAGTTCGACCACGATCCCCGGCTCGCGAGCCTGAAACTCCGCCACCAACTGCTGGAAGGCGCGCAGTTCCGGCGGGTCGCCGAACACGAGGAACGAGATGCGTATCGGACTGCGTGCGGGAGTGCTGGGCACTCCGGGCCCCGGTGTCGTACCCGTCACCGGGGCCGACGCTGGGCTGCCCGCCGGAGCGCACCCGCTCAAGAGCAGACCGGCCGACAGCCAGAAGGTTCCCAGTCCCAGCGCGGCTCTGTACAGCGTGCGTGTCACCTTCAGGCGTCCCCGTCCTCCCCAGGTAGCGGGACCTGCCCACCGCTCACCCGTCGTGTCTTCAGCTCCTGGGCGAGCCGGCGACTGATGGGATTCTATCCTGTCGGCGTGGAAGGCCTCCGGTCGGGGCATCAGATGTCGGATGTCGGGGGATCCGGAACGCGGCCGGCAGAACGGCGAGAACTGTCTCCCGCGATCTCTCCCGGACGGCCGCCGACGGACTCTACCCAGGGCTGCAGCGGAGTGTCAGGGGCCAGGGCGCCGGGGAGATGCTCGGGGGAGGGGGGAGAGCACTCCCGTCCCGGACTCACGAGCGCCTGATAGACCCCGGCGACTCGGAACCGGGCGCCCGCGGTCGTCCGCGCGGGTCGGGGACGCCGCAGCCGGGCGATCGTGGTAGTCCACTGGTGGTCATCGTGGTGCGCTCGATACGGATGATCGCTTCACGACTGGCGGCGAGCACGCCTGCGTGGCGCTCGCCTCCCAGCCCCAGGACAGGAATGCGATCGCGGAGTGCCGGCAGAGCGCTGCGCTGTCCGAGTTGACCCAGGGTACGGGCTGCCCGGAGCCGGATCGGCATGGAACCCGCCTCGAGAGCTTCGCAGAGCGGGGCGACCGCCGTTTCCCCGATGCCTGCCAGTGCAAGTGAAGCTGCGTCGGCCACAGAGGGATCCGCATCCGCGAGGGCCCTGACCAGTGCGGGGACCGCGGACGGGTCGGGCAACCGGCGCAGCGCGTCCGCCGCCCCGCGCCGGACCAGCGGCACGCGGTCGGCGAGACACTCGCACAGATCCGGCACGGCATGCAGTTCGCCGCACTTTGCGAGTGCCTGCGTAATCTGCCAGCGAACGTCCGGATCCGTGTCCACCAGCGCACGCATAAGACACGCTGCCGCGGCTCCGCCCCGTACCTCTCCCAGGACCTCTGCGGCATGGTAGCGGGCGACCTGCGGACCTGCTGCAAGCCGCTGGGCGAGTGCCGGCACCGCGGCTTCGCCCAGCCGCAAGAGTGCCTCAATGACGGCGCCGCGCACGCTCGGGTCGTCGTCGGCAAGCGCGAGCGCCAGGGGCCGCGCCGCCCTGACGTCTCCCAGGCGCCCCAGCGCGTACGCCGCCGCATGCCGGTCGCTGCTTGTGCCTAGAACCAGGTCCTCAACCAGCGCAGACAGGCCGCTCATGGCTTCCCGGAAGGTGTCGGATTCATTTCTGTTCTGGTTCGGCCCCCGACCGCAGCAAGCCCGTGCAGTCCTCCGATGCTCGCCATCACGCTTCCAGTATAGCACCGTGTGCGGCCGACTTCTGAGCTGAGGTGCCCCCCAGAGAGCGTTCACGGCATCGCCCCGCGCCAATCTTTCTCCAGCGGATCCCCCTGCGCATCAGGATCGTTCCCGGGTAGGGGCAACGCCCGCAGATCCGGGCAGTCAGGTGTCCCCGGCACGGGCAGATTCGCCACGGCGTCCGTACGCGACGTGATCTGCTCAATCGCGCTTCGGACCGCTTGAAGTACTCTTGTGTCGCGCTCGCCGCCGATCCATCCGAACCGGGGGAGGCGGCCTTTGAGGACGGGCAGCGCCGACCGGGATCCGAGCTGTCCGAGTGCGTATGCAGCCGCCCGCCGCACATCTGCCGCGTCTGCTTCCAGCGCCTGAATGAGGAGTGGGAGCGCCTGCGATCCGACCTGCCTGGCCACTCCTATGATCCGGATGCGGTCACCGGTGCCGTGGTGCCTGAAGGCCCGTTCCAGTGCGCCCACGGCCGCTCCCCCCAACCGCACCAGGCCCGTAGCGGCACGGTCCCTCACCAGGGGCTCGCAGTCCCAGAAGGCGCGCATCAGCGCATCCACCGAATGCGGCGCAGCGTGGCGGCCCAGCGACTCGGCTGCTTCCCGGCGCACCGACGGGCTGTCGTCAGCCAGCGCAGCGATCAGTGCGTCTGTTCCAGCGGGCAGGGATACCCGCCCGAGAAGGGTCGCAGCACGAGTTCGTACTTCGGGGCGCGGATCGTGCAGCGCGCTGACCGCGGGTGGGACAGCGTGCACCTCCAGCCGCGCCAGGGCCGCTGCCGCCCGAAGGGACACGTCCTGATCTGTGTCCCGGAGCAGACCTCCCAGTACTGGTGCGGCATCGCTGCCGCCGAGATTGCCCAGGACCTGCGCCACCCGGCCGCGCACTCTTGGTTCAGGGTGAAGCGCCAGCGCGATCAGTGCGGGGAGAGCGCTGCTCCCCGCACCCTGGAGGCCGGACATTGCCCGGCTCCAGACCAGCGGATCCGCGTCCGCCAGTTCACCCGCGAGGCGAACTGCATTGGGTACGGGAGGATCCGCTGGTGGTAGGGGCGAGGATGCGTCGTTTCGGCGCTCAGGCGAGGTCAGTGAGTCGTCCCGTGCTGTCCCCGAGCGAATGGCACTGCACTCCGACGCGGTCGAGAAGTGACAGGTACAGGTTGTTCATCGGGGTGTCGAACGGGTACTGGATGTGCCGTCCGCCCTTGACGGTCCCTCCACCGCGACCGCAGAGCAGCACGGGTAGGTCGTCGTGATTGTGCCGGTTGCCGTCGCCGATGCCGCAGCCGTAAACCAGGAGGGTGTTGTCCAGCAGAGTGCCCTCCCCTTCCCGGACCGATTTCAGCCGTTCCAGCAGATAGGCGAGTTGCTGCACATGAAAGGTGTTGATCTGCCGGATCTTGTCCAGCTTCTCCGCATCTCCGCCGTGGTGCGACAGGTCGTGGTGCCCGTCGGAAATGCCGATCATGCGGTACGGCCGGTTGCTGCCGTCGTTGGCAAACATGAAAGTGGAGATCCGGGTGAGGTCCGCCTGGAAAGCCAGCACCAGCATATCCGCCATGAGACGAATGTGCTCGCCGAAGTCCGCCGGAATCCCATCCGGTTTCCTGGCGCCGGGGACGGTGACTTCCTGAGACTTCGCGGCAAGCTGCAGCCGCTTCTCGATCTCCCGAATCCCGGTGAAATACTCATCCAGTTTGCGAAGGTCGCGCGTCCCCAACTGCCCCTTCAGGCGGTTGGCATCTTCCGTCACCATATCGAGGATGGACTGGCGATATCGCTCGCGGCGCGCCCGGGTCTCGGTGTTTTCGCGGCGGTCGGCGCCGGCGAAGATGCGCTCAAACACCAGGCGAGGGTCCACCTCTTTGGCCATGGGCAACGATTCCGAGGCCCACGAGATATTGGAGGAATAGGCGCAACTGTATCCGGAGTCGCAGTTGCCGGCCTGTGCGCCTCGCTCGCAGCCGATTTCCAGGGATGGGAAGCGCGTTGCCTTGCCGAGTTGCTGGGCCGCGAACTGGTCCACGGAAATGCCGGCCTTGATGTCGGCGCCGGCCGTCTTGCGGGGCTGGCAGCCGGTCAGGAACGCGGCCACGGAGCGGGCGTGGTCTCCCGGACCGTCTCCGTTGGCGCGGGCCTTGTCGTGCGCGAGGCCGGAGAGCACGGTGACATACTCGCGCACGTTCTGAAGAGGCTGCAGAGTGGTGGGCAGCTCGAATGCGGCGCCGGCCTGCTCCGGGGTCCAATGCGCCATGTTTTTCCCGTTCGGGACGAACAGGAAGGCCATGCGCTGCGGGTACTTCTTGGCGGCCGGCGCCGCCTGAGCGGTGAGCGGCTCCATCGCATCCAGCAATGGAAGCGCCATGGCGGTGCCGAGGCCTCGAAGAAAGGTCCGGCGGGGAAGGGGGGTCCAGCTCATTGGCTTGTTCCTTCGCCCTTTCGCATGCGGAAAGGGTCACTCGTCACGATCTCGGAGATGAGGGCGGAAAAACGGTATCCGCGCGAGGCTACACTGCGTGTGAGCTCACGCACTTCGCACCGATCTGTATATTGGAGTCCGCGGCCCAGTGCGTAGGTCAATAGTTGTTCGGCGAAAGCGCGGGCAACATCCTGCTTGCGGTTCTTCAGGATCTGCACCAATTCCTCGGGGCCGCGGAAGCTCTCGCCGCCGGGGAGGGTGCCCGATGCATCGACAGGGAATTGTCCTTCGTTGGTGCGCCAGGCGCCCACTGCATCGAAGTTCTCAAGACCGAAACCGATGGCGTCCATCTGGGTGTGGCAGGAAGCACACATGGGATTGGTGCGGTGCTGCTCCATCTTTTGGCGCAGTGTGCCGGTCAGCATCTGCCCCTCATCCGCCTTCAACTCCGGGACGTTGGGCGGCGGGGCAGGAGGCGGCGTGCCCAGGAGTTGCTCCAGTACCCACTTCCCCCGCTTTACCGGTGAAGTGCGGGTGGGGTTGGACGTGACGGTGAGGATGCTGCCGTGCGTCAGGATGCCGCTGCGGTGGTCACCCGGTTGGAGTTGCACCCGCCGGAACTGTTCGCCCTGCACCCACTTGATGCCGTAATGCCTGGCCAGCCGCTCGTTCAGGAAGGTGTATTTGGCCCCGAGCAGGTCCAGAACGCTCCGGTCTTCACGCATGATGGATTGGAAGAAGAGTTCCGTTTCCTTCATCATGTCGCCGCGAAGGGCGTCGTTGAAGCCTGGAAAGCGCTTGGGGTCGGGACTGGCCGCCTTGAGATTGCGCAGTGTGAGCCACTGGGTGGCGAAATTCTCGACCAGCGCTTGGGAACGGGCGTCGCGCAGCAATCGCTCCGCCTGGGCTTCCAGGATTTCCGGCTTCTTGAGATCACCCTTTTCGGCGATCCCCAACAGCTCGTCGTCGGGCATGCTGCTCCACAGGAAATAGGAGAGCCGGGACGCGAGTTCGAAGTCGCCGAGCGGGTAGGATTTCCCGCCACTCCCGCCGACCGGATCGAGTTCGACGCGGAAGAGGAAGTTCGGGGAAACCAGCACCGCCTGTAGCGCGAGTTGGATGCCGCGCTCGAAACTCTCGCCTTCTTTCCGCGCGAGCCGGACGTGGTTGACCAGCGCCTCAACTTCCGCCGCGCTCACAGGTCGGCGGTAGGCGCGACGGGCGAAGCCCTTGAGGATGTCGCTGGCCGCGGTGTCTTCCGCTCCGGGGGCCGGCCGGGCCGGGATGAGCTTCCGATGCAGGGCGGGCGGTTCGGTCCCGGCGACAAACACAGGCCCGGCCACTTCGACGTAATCGAGGAAGAAGTTTCGGTCGCGCTTTTCCTGGTCCTGAATGCTGCGGTCGAAGAAATCGTTGGTGTACATGACCGACAGCGTGTGCCGGCCCGCAGCCAACTCCACTACAACTTCGTACTCTTCGGGCCTAGATTGTACAGCTCTGACTTCGAAGGTCCGCACCGAGCGATTGTTGACCTGCACCTCCATGCGTACGGGGTCGGGCCCCGCTTGCTGGCCGTAGGCCCGGGCGCGGATCAGGTAGGCGCCCTTTTCGGGCGCCGACACGGTTGCACGCACCTCGCCGTTCGAGTAGAGGCCACGGAATCCGGCGCCGACCACCGCCGTAGCGCCGTCTGTCTCGAGACGTTCAGCTTCTTGATGGCTGAACGGATCGGGCGGCTCGGGTGTGCGAATGACCTCCCGCACGATTCTCTCCGCAGCCGTCAGATACTTCTCCATCAGGATCGGAGAGAGCGACAGCACGTCGCCGATATTGTCGAAGCCGTACCCGACATCGTCGGAGGGAAAGTCATCGGCCAGCCGGAAATCCGCTCCAAACAGGTCTCGCACCGTATTGTTGTATTCCACTCGATTCAGACGCCGGAGCGTGACCCGGCCCGGATCGCGCACCAGGCATTCGGCGCTGGAGAGGCGGGCGTCAATCCAGTTGACCAGCAGCGAGCGTTCTGCAGTGGTAGGCTGGGCTGCGTTGCGGGGCGGCATCTGGTGAGACGCCAGGCGCCGCGAAGCTTTTTCCCAGAGATCGCGCCCTTTGAGGACGTCCGCATCGGTCCGGAATGTGTGGAATGACACCTCGCCCGAGTGCAGTTGCGGGCCGTGGCAAGAAATACAGTAGCGCTGCACCAGGGGACGAATCTGGGATGTGAACGTGACGTCATTGCGGGAGGAGCCCGCTGTGCCACGATCCTTGACCGCGGGAGGCTTACGGGGTGGGGCGGCTGCTGCAACGCCAACCAGTGTCGCCCACGCGCACAGCACCACCGTGGTTGTTATCGAACCCCGTGTCACCATTCGTTCCGCTCTCCCGTTAACGCCACAAGCGCACCATGATAATCTTACCCGGAACGCCGGATAGAGTTTCATGGAGAGTTGTGTACCGGACGACGTCGGGAACGTGATCCCTGCTTGGTGCGTCTTGAGTACCGGGTGGCTCGGGGGGCCGCCTCGAAATCGTTTTTCCGAACGGTATGCCTCGCCGGAGCGCGAAGGATACCCTATTCTAAAGCTCATGGTCAAAGTACGAAGGCGAAGCGGCGTGCAGGTCCATATTCTTGCGGGCCGGGTCACAGGCCGAAGCGCGAGGCAACTGGCGGGGATCGTGTGTCCGCTGTCCTGCCTATTGGCTTGGTGGAGCGCAGGTCCTTCAGTCCGGCAGGCGCGGCGGTGCGCATGAGCACGGCGGATCTATGGGGGTGGGTAGTCCAGCTTCTGGACGTGCTCGTAGTTGCCGGTATCATCTACAGCCTCGTGATGCTGGCGCGGGGCACACGCGCGTGGAAGATCATTTCCGGCCTGGCTGTGTTTGGCGTCATCTACGTCCTTTCGGATGTTTTTCACTTCCGGACGTTAAACTGGCTGCTCCGCCAGATCGTGCCGCTAGCGCCGGTGGCGTTGGTGATCCTGTTCTATCCGGAGCTTCGATTTGCGCTTGAAGAAGTGGGGCGCGTGCAATTCTGGCAGAACCGGCTGCACCTGCTGCCTCGCGAGCAGGTCGAGCGGGTCGTGGGCGAGTTGGTGCGGCTGGCGGGAGCCCTGTCCGAGAAGCACGTCGGGGCGCTCCTGGTGATCGAGCGGGAAGAGCGTCTGGACGAGTTCATGACCACCGGAGTGGAGGTGGATGCCCACGTGAGTGTAGAGCTGTTGAGCACCCTGTTCCATCCCGGCACCGCGCTGCACGATGGGGCTGTGATCGTGCGCGGTGATCGCGTGGTGGCTGCCGGCTGTGTGCTCCCCCTGACGGAGCGCCCCGGGATCGGTACTGAGATCCATACTCGACACCGGGCGGCGATCGGCATGTCGGAGCGGAGTGATGCGGTCGTGCTTGTGGTGTCGGAAGAAACCGGCGCGATCTCGATCGGGCTGGCCGGGCATCTGGAGCGAGGAATGCAGCGCGAGGCCCTCCAGGCGCGATTGCTGGCGCTTCTCCGCCCCCCGGATGATGGTGAATCGCGTCTGCCGCTGCCGGTGGAGTTACTCCGCCGCAGCCTGACTAAGAAGAGATTTCCCGGCGGATGACCCTGCTGAGGCAGAACTGGCACATCAAAGCCGGGTCGCTCGTTTCGGCGGTGTTGCTGGCCCTGTTTGTGCGAAAGCAGGAAGACCTGGTAACCCGGGAACTGAATGTGCCGGTCAAGATTGAGCCACGCTATGGCCAGCGGGTGGCCGATCCCGCCGCGGGCACCTCTGTCCGCGTCCGCCTGGAAGGACCGGGGAACCTGGTTGACGATGTCCAGGTGGACGACCTGAAGATCATCCTGAACACGACCGACACCCCTCCCAATCGTTCGACGCGGGTGCCGGTGGCGGTGGATCTGGTCGAAAAATATCGGAACCGCGTTGCGGTGGACTGGTCGCCTCGTGCGGTGCTGGTTAAGTACGTCTCCGATGCCGCTCAGGAGTTCTCGGTCGAGATGCGGGAGCTGAGCCCGGCTCGCGGTTGGGAATACATTGAGAACCCGGTCCCCAGTCCTGCTCGCGCGACCGTACTCGGACCACGTGCTTCCGTTGCGCAGGTGCGCCGCATCGTAGCGCCGTTCACCCGGGAAACCGAGCCGCGTGTCGAGCAGATGGTGACTCTGCACGCGCTCGATGACAGAGCGCAGGACATCTCCGATCAGGTTCAGATTGAGCCTGCTCAGGTGCGGATCACAGCGATTCAACAGCCGGTCCTCGGGCGAAAGCGCGTTCCGGTGCAGCCGGTCTTCGAAGTGCGCGCCGGTTCCGCGCCGCAGATTACCGTCACCCCCCGGCAGGTCCTGGCTACGGGCGCGGAGAGCACGTTGGAGCGACTGTATGTGGTGGAAACAGTGCCGTTCCCCGTCCCTCCAGGAGAAAGCCGCGTGGTGAGGGACGTAGACCTCAAGAGCATCGCGCCGGACGTCCGGTTTGAGCCGACACGGGTGAGGGTGCAGCTCGTGTACACTCGTCCCCGGCGGGCCGCACAGGCGTCGCCGGCCCCCTCCCCCGGGGTCGCGGCGCGGTAGAGATGCTTTGTCCGGGCGTCCCCGCCGCGCACGGGCCCGCCCGATCGTGTCTGCTCTCTTGCTGAGCGCGGGAAATGAGTTCGGGGATTCGCAACGAGAACGAGGAGATTTGCCAGGGACATGCAGGAAGATCCGAAATTCGGAACCGATGGAGTCCGCGGGGTCGCGAACGCGGACCTGTCTGCGTTCTTCGCTTTTCGCCTGGGCCGCGCCGCCGGAAACCTATTCGCGCAGCAGGCTCCCGGCTCGCCGGTGGTGCTGGGACGCGATACGCGGCGTTCTGGGGACCTGCTCCGGTGCGCCCTGGGTGCGGGACTTCTGTCGGCGGGCATTGATGTGGTGGACCTGGGAGTGATTCCTACTCCGGGCGTGGCGTATGTCGCCCGCCTCCTTCAGGCGGCTGCGGGGGCGGTCATCTCCGCTTCCCACAATCCGGCGCGGGACAACGGCATCAAGTTCTTCGGCTCGGACGGCCGCAAGATCCCCGACGAGGTGGAGACGTGCATCGAGCAATCTCTGGACGGGTTTGAGGCAGGGGACTTTCCCACGGGCGCCGGAGTGGGGCGCTTTCACGGGGGTGACGCAGGGGCGCGTAACCCGCACGTGGACCGGTACGCGGAGTTTCTGATTGCGTCTGCCCCGAGCCGGCTCGATGGCTTGCGCCTCGTGGTGGACGCAGGAAACGGGGCGGCATTTTCCCTCGGGCCCCACGTGGCGCGGGCTCTGGGGGCGGAAGTCATCGAGCTGCACGGCGTCCCGGATGGCCTCAACATCAATGCCGGCTGCGGTGCGACACACCCCGAGAGCGCGATGGCGGCGGCCCGCGAGCGAGGAGCAGACCTGGCTGTCGCTTTCGACGGCGACGCCGACCGGGCGATCTTCGCCGATGAACAGGGCCGGTTGGTGGATGGCGATCGGGTGATGGCCATGTGTGCCCTGGCGTGGCGCGACACGGACCGGCTGCCGGGAAACGTGGTGGTGGGCACGGTGATGAGCAACGTCGGGCTGGAGCGCGGGCTGGCGGACCGGGGTGTGCGTCTGCTCCGCGCCCCGGTCGGCGACCGGTTCGTCGCCGACCAGATGCGGACAGCCGGGGCGGCGCTCGGCGGTGAGAAGAGCGGCCACATCCTGTTCTCGCGGCTCCATACGACCGGCGACGGAATCCTCACTCTGCTGCAGGTGGCCTCCCTGCTGAAGCAGACCGGTCGCCCGCTCTCCGAATTGGCTGACCAGATCCGCGAGTACCCGCAACTGCTGGTCAACGTGCCGGTCTGGCGCCGCCGGGGCTGGCGGGTGCAGCCGGACCTCTGGGCGGCAGTCCGCGAAGGCGAAGGCCAATTGGGCGATTCCGGACGAATTCTCGTGCGGGCCAGCGGCACTGAACGGATTATCCGGGTCATGGCTGAGGGGCCGGATGAGGAAGTGGTTCGAGCGATCGTCCATCGCATCGCCGACGTGGTCAGCCGCACCATGGGGCAACCGAAGGATGAGGAGTGACGAATGACCAATGCGGCGGAAACCGGCCTCATCAACACCGATCGTCTGCGGCAAACATTTCTAGACCTGGTACATCTCAACACGCCCCCCGGCGAGGAACGCGAGGCCGCTCGCTATTGTGCTGAGGTGCTGCGCGAGGCAGGCTTTGTATGCCAGCGCGACGCAGTGGGCAACGTGATTGCGCAGAAATCGGGGATCGTGGCGGATGCACCGCGGATATTCTTCTCGGGTCACACGGACACCGTGCAGGCCACCGGGGGAATCCGGGTGATCGAAGCGGACGGCGTCTTTCGCACGGACGGCACCACGATTCTGGGGGCGGACGACAAGGCGGCACTGGCGGAGATTCTGGAGGGCGTGCGTGTGCTCGCGGAGCAGGACGTTCCGCACGGCGACCTGCAGGTGATCTTCACGACGGGCGAGGAAGTGGGCCTGCTCGGCGCCAAGGCGCTGGCGCCGGAGGTGGTGGCCGGCAGTCTGGGGTTCGTATTCGACGCCAGCGGGCCGACCGGGCGTATCATCACCGGGGCGCCGGCACACGAGACGCTGTCTGCCACGTTTCGGGGGCGTGCCGCGCACGCAGGTTTCCAGCCTGAGCGCGGTGTGAGTGCGCTGCAGGCAGCCTGTCGGGCAGTGGCGGGGATGCACCTCGGTCGCATTGACCCCGAGACGACGGCCAATGTGGGAGTCCTCCACGGCGGCGTTGCGAACAACGTGGTGGCTCCGGAAGCCTATGTCACGCTCGAAGCCCGCAGCCGCAGCCCGCAAAAGCTCGCGCGCCAGATTGCCCACATGCGCTCCAACCTTGTCCAGGCGGCGGCGTTCTGCGGTGCAGAGGTCGAGATCGTCCACGAGCGGGAATACGCCGGTTATGATTGGTCGGCGGATGCGCATGTAGTGCGCCTCGCCGCCGACGCCTGGCGTAGCCTGGGGCGTGAGCCAACCCTGGGCCCGACCGGGGGCGGGAGCGACGCCAGTGTGTTCAATGCGCGCGGTGTGCCGACGGTGGTGCTTTCCTGTGGGTATGTGGACGCGCACACGTTTCAGGAGCGGGTTGCACTGTCCGACCTGATCGCCGGGGCGGAGTGGGCCATTGCCATCGCCCGCACTGCGGCCCTGCTGCAATAGAGTCCGGCCCCTGTGCTGCGAGAGATTGCCGAGTGAAATCCGTCGCTTCCGTTCCGTTCTCGAGTGCCGCACTTTTGGAAGTGGCGGTGCACACAAACCTCTCGCTGGACCTGGGCGAGGCGGCGGTCTCGATCGTCTGCACATTGCGGGCGGCGGCGGAGACTCCCGCGGCAGTGGTGACTGAGATTACGTTCGAGGGCCTCCCGGCAGTCGAGGTGGGCGATCCGATCACGTTGTTTCCGGGCGAGACCGTCCTGGTGCAATCGCTCACATTGCCACGGGTGCGGCTGTGGCAGCCCGCGGTCCGTGGGTCCCAGCCGTTGTACGCGGCCCGCGTGGCGCTGGTGGACCCCGAGGGACTGTTACTGGATCGGCATGAGTTCCGGTTTGGCGTGCGGGACGTGGCGTGGTCCGACGCCGAGGGCCTGCGGGTCAACGGGAGCATCGTTCCGGTTCGGGCCTGGCGCTGGCCGGAATCGCCCGCCGGCGCGGACTGCACTCGCCGCCGGGTGCAACTGGCCCTTGCCGCCGGCGTGACCCTGCTCCTCGTACCTCCCCCGGCGGTGGAGGACGATGCGATCTACGCTACCTGCGACTCGCTGGGACTCCTGGTGGCACAGGAACTGGGGGGCACAGGAGCCGATCCGGAGGAGGAGGTGGAGCAGGCACTCCGCCGCCGTCGCAACCACCCGTCCCTCGCCCTCTGGGTGGCAGACCCGGCCCCGGCGCCCGCGGGGAGCGCCGGGGCCGACGTGGTGGGCCTTCTGCAGCTGGAAGACCCGCAGCGCCCGTACCTGATGTGGCCTCCGGTAGGGACCGTCGTCGCATCGCAGCCGGACGGCGGCGACCCGGTGACGGCGACCCGGTCATTTCAGTGCGCAGTGGAAACGGCGCGCTCCTCCTGTCCGTCCCTCCTGTTCGGCGGAGATCTGGTAGGGAGTGACCGGCGCAGCGCCGGGGTGCTATTGGACGGCGCCGGCACACCCGCGGCCGCCGGGAGCGCAGCCCGGCGCGCACACCGGCCCTTCTGGGTGAGTGCGGTGGGGTTGGACACAGATTGGGCCGCCGCGACTGCGTTTCAGGCGGAAATCAGGCTGCACAACGATGGCGCGGCCCGGTCGCTGCTGAACGTAGTGGCGACCGTTACCGACGCGTCCGGACGCGAGATGTACCAGGAGAATCTGGCGGCCGAGGCCCCGGCGCACACCACCGAGCTCGCCGGCGATCT
>SXGS01145554.1_pt1 | contig 18777 bp, 16 predicted proteins | sample 3174681 | NCBI WGS metagenome assembly SXGS01 (sample SAMN11356861, study PRJNA531348) | freshwater metagenome | isolation source: freshwater sample F1-80 | place: China: Fuxian Lake, Yuxi | collected 2017-12-25 | reverse complement strand
GCGGCAAGTGCGGCAAGCGATCGACGACTTTGTTGAAGTCTACAACGAAAAGGCAGCGCCGTTTGAATGGAAGAAGGCAGTCGTGTTCCCTTCCGGCCCCAAAGCCAAGTACTCTGACTTATGCAACTAGGTACTAGAGCTGCGAAGTCGGCATTTGACGAGTCGAAGTCGAGCATTCCCCGCTGCCCCGAAACGAACGACCCTGCCAGATTCGCCGCAGCATCGGACACGTGCTGCCCCGCATTCAGGCGGACATTCCTTGTACCGATATCCTGGCCGTTCCCGTTGCGCGCCGTGATTGTCACATCGCCGGCCGTGGGACTTGTGTTAACGATGGCGAGAGTTGTGACGTATCCGTCGGCGTTGTCGAACGGAATGGAAAAGTGGCGTCCCCCGCGTTCCATGGGTACGGTGGCTTCGAAGCTGAGTCCCGCCGGGTCTCTCTGCCGAAATACCGCTTGACCACGCACGCTCGGGGAGCTTACCGCAAGCTCCGCATATCCCGTAACCGTATTCCGGCCCAAATCCTCGACGGTCTGATAGGAAACGCTGCCTCCCGGTGGGATCGTAACCGCGAGCCGGTCGTCCGTCCGAGGCGCGTCGGTGGAGCCGAGGCGTCTAAGCGTCAGGGTCAGCGGAAGCCCGTTATCGTCCCGGAAGACCAGGAGAAGCGAAGCGGAGGCATTGTTGCCGGTATTCACGAGCACAATCGTCGTGCTCCATGCGCCGTAGGCGGCGATATGGGACATGACTGGATTTGTGGCGACCGCGCCGACCTGCGAGATCGTGAACGTCTGACCCGCGGCAACAATCCTGCCCGACCGCGCGGCTCCCTGGTTTGCGTCGTAGTTATAGATCACTCTGCCTTGGCCTATGCCGGTCGCGCCCGAGGATATCGTGATCCATGAATCCTGAGACGCAGCCGTCCAGGAGCAGGCTGGCGCCGTATTGACGACGAAGCTGCCGGACGCCCTTAGGGCGGTTACGCTCGCTGAAGACGGACTGAGGGTGTATATACAAGGCAAGCTGCTAACCGTCAGTCTTACTTCAAGCACGGAACGATTATTAGGGTTGCCGGGCTCGTAAACCTGGATGTATCCTACGTATGGATCCGCCGAGACCTGCAGTCCGGTAAAATCTGCAGAAATCTGGATCAAATTCCTTGCGCTGTTGCCGGTTTGACCTTCCAAAGGCGCTACCTTAAGCCAAGATCTGCCATCCACGGTCTCAGGCGCCACTCTGAACACCCTGATCAGGCTCGCCGCGCCGATGTCGTTGTAGTCCACCAGAACCCTGGCGCTTTGGGCGTTCTGGCTGAGTCGCACAGGGTCGAAAATCTCATTGTTGTCAGCTGCATTTTGGAAGCGATACTGCTTGTCTTGTGGCGTAAGCGCCAACACAACGCCCACCCTAGAGGGAATTGTGGCTGCCCCATTCACCAGGACACGCAGGGATGCGAGGTATTTCCCGCGCGGGAGGTTTCCCGGCGCAGCAGTCGCGGTAATGGTAAGCCCGCTTACCCTCGCATCCAACCATCCTTGTACTGGCGGCCCTTCAGGGATTCCGGAATAGGAGATCGAAACCGTGATGACCGCGTTCGCCGGAGCGTTACTTACGGTAAACGTTGTGGCATCTGGCAGTCCGCCTTCCTCCACGAAGATTGTCGCACTCGCGGGCGCCACGCGAGGGAGCGGCGGCGATTGCCCATGCACAAGCGCCTGCCCCAGTAACACCATGATCAGACACGCGGACCTGATGGAAACGAGCGGCAGCCGGGCTACGGTCGTCATTGCATCCCTCTTGTCCAGGGTACTCCAAGCCAGGATATTCCGGAACGAAGCCACAAGTCTGAACGCGTTGCGGACAGTGAGGCGTGCCGACGGCGAGGTCAAAGTGCGCGGAGAATCGAGGAATGGGGAAGTTTCCTGCGGAAGCCGAACCGAGTCCGGGCCCAGACGAAGCGCGTCAGCGACCAAACGGCCATCTTAGCTGCGGTTCAGCGCTTCAGCGGTGAGCCCGTTTCCAATTCGCCGTTTTAATTTAGGGTGAATGCCGGGCGATGCCTGTGGACGGACTGCGGCGTCAGCCGAGCTGTGCCACGGGTGAGAGCAAAAGAGCGCTACCGGAATCACCGTGAGCGCCCCAACTGATAGACCCCGCCATCGGCGAGGATGGCTTCCCCCGTCATCGAAGTGGCCTCGACCGCCAGGAAAAACACGATGCCTGCAACCTCCTCGACCGTGACAAGCCGGCCTACCGGCGTTATCGCCTTCGCGTGCTCGAAAGCTTCCTCCGGCCATCCCGCGAAACGTGTGCGGATCAGACCAGGGCAGACGGCGTTCACGCGGATCTGGGGCGCGAAAGCACGTGCCAGCGACTTCGTCATCGAAACCATCGCGGCCTTCGAGGCGGCATAGACGATCGAGCTTCCGGCCGAACTGAACGCCGCAGCCGACGCCACATTCACAATGGCCGGCACAGGGGATTTCTTCAGCAGCGGCATGGCGGCGCGAACGCAGTAAAAAGCGCCCCGCAGATTTGTGTCAAGCGTCCGGTCCCAGATTTCGTCCGTGAGGTCTTCGAGGTTGTTGTGGGGTATCCGTGTGCTCCAACCCGCGTTGTTGACCAGGATGTCGAGCCTGCCAAAGCGCGTTTCGATGTCCGAGATCATCGCCTTCACGCTGGCTTCGCTCGTAACGTCGGCCTGTAGGGCGATCGAGCCGGACCCTGGTCTGGCCGCATCGATCTCGCGAACAGTCGCTTGCGCGTCGTCTTGAGAGCGGGCGTAATTCACTATCACCGCCGCGCCCTCGCATGCGAAGCGGAGCGACATCGCCCGCCCCATCCCAGTACCGCCTCCTGTAACCAGGACTACCTGATCCGTTAGCCGCATTAGCTAACAGTTTACATAATCCCCGTCCCCAGGTTCGCGAGGTCCGGATGAACGATGGACAGTTTTCCGGGCCCGAGAGGCTGCCCCATCTTGTGGGCGCTGATCGCAAGATCGAATCGGTCCCGCGCGCCTGTCTTTTCGAAGATGTGCATAAGATGCACCTTGACAGTGCCCGTGGCAATCTTGAGCGCGGCTCCGATTTCCTTGTTCTTCATGCCACGACAGATCAGTTCCATGATCTCGCGCTCACGCGCCGTAAGGCGAGGGGTAAGACGGGACTGCGTCTCCTCGCCAGGCACCGCCGCTGGATCGGCGGCGGATGAACTTTCAATCCAAATTCCCCCCTTTCCAACCGCCCTCACGCAATCAAAAAGGTGCGAAACGGGCTGCGTCTTTTTCAAGACCCCTCGCGCACCACCTTGAAGCGCGCGGAACGACTCAGCCTCGCTCCACTGCGTCACCCACAGCACGCATTGGCTTTCGGGCGCTGCCGTACGAAGATGGTGAAGCAGATCGTGAGTGGCTCCTGTCCCGGGGCTTGCATCTATAAGGGCGACGGCCGGGCCAAGCGCGGCGACCTGCTCCGCGACGTTCCGGATCTCGCTGGTAAATCCCGCAAGCCGAAGGTCCTCGCAGGCAAGAAATGCGGCCTTCAGCCCCTCAATCACAATGGGTTGTGCGTCAAAAGCGAAAACTGGAATTGGTTTCACAATGTCCCCCGATAAAATGATCGGTGGACCAGTGGAAAATCTTTATTGCAGGCGGGGCCGGTTTTGCTCGTTCATCACAAGGCCGTCAAAAATGGCGAGCACCTGTTTCCGGTAGCTATAGACGCGTTGCAGAGACTCCCGGAACGTTGGCTCAAAATCGCGGGCTTTCATCCATTTGTCGAGCATGTTGCGCGGGACGTCGATATCGTGGCGCAACTCCTCCGCGGCGTGGCCCCTCAGGAACAAGCCGTAGAAAAAGGCCGCTTCCCTTTGCGGCGCGAGCGGATCGGCTTCGTCGGCGGCAGTCATGACACTTTATCGACAAAATGCCAGTATAAACGCAGGGCCGCGACTTGGGCAAGGCCTGTGAATCCCAACTAAACTGCGGTCCGAATGCCGCGCGAGTCCGGATCGGCGGGCGCCGAGCTGCCGGATACCCGGAACCAGGCTACTTCGAACGCACCCGATCGAGTCGCTCGAGGTGCAGCTTGCGTTCGTCGCTTTCATTCTTCTGGAACAGTTGATTCTCTTTGTCGGCGAGCTCGGCTTTGCCCATCCGGCGGTAGAGGCGGGCTAGAACATAGTGCAGCCGGTTGAGGGATGGGTCCAGTTCCAGCGCCTTGTGATATTCAAGAAGGGACTTCTCCAGCTCTCCACCGAGTTCGTGCGCGCGCGCCAGATCCGCCCACGCCTCTGCGTCATTCGGGTTGATTTTCAGGGCCTCAGTCAGGTACGGCAACGCTTTATCGGGCTCGCGGATCTGTACGTAGATCTTTCCGATGCGAGCCTTCGCCCCGCTCGAAAGCGGATTCAGATCGAGTTCGCCTTGACATGCTTCCAGCGCTTCCTTATGGCGCGAGTTCGAGAGATGGAAATCGGCGAGGTACAAGCGCACCTCGGGTTGCTTGGGGTCCGCTGCGATCGCGGCATCGTACTCTTCCAGAGCTTCTCTCTTCCCCTCGGCGTCCAAGGCCCGGGCCTTTACGAAGTGCGCGCGTGCCGAACGCGGATGCTCGTCGAGCAGCCTTTGAAAGTAGGTCAGCGAGAGTTGCTGAAAGACCTCCCACCGCAGGAACCGCACGTCAGGTTGCGGCGCGGCCTGAACGGCGCGCCTCCGGAGGATCTTTTCCGCGCTAGCGTAGTCGTCGAGCCACACGAACGCCGTCGCCATCAGGTAATCGCGTAACCAGTCGCCGGGCGCAGGAGGGATGCCCTCGAGTAACGGGATCGCCTCCTTCATCTGGCCGTCCAGGAGGCGTTTGGCCGCCTGCTTCCACTTTCCGGTGCTGTCGCGAGCCAGTTTCGTTCGCAGCAGGGAGTTCACGGACTGATTCAGCAGCGGCAGCGGAGGGAGGTCACCCGCATTCACTGGCGGCAATTCGTTGAGGCGCCTCTCATAATCCACGCTGACCCCGAGGTTAGCCAACTCTCTGCGGGGCAGCGAGGAAGGGTCGAGAGCCGCGCTCGCGTCGCGCGGAGCCAACTGCCGGTAACGGTCGAGCGCCAGTTGCGCGGCGTCGGTTTGCCCGAGAATCGTCAGCACACGGGCCAACGGATAGAAGATCGCCGCGTTGCCCGGGTCCGCCCGGGCCGCATCCAGATACTCTCTCGCCGCGACCTGAAAGAAGCCCTGGCTGTCCAGGATCTTCGCGGTGAGGTAACTGTCGTAAAGGGACTGGGGATATTCGACGATGAGCGACCTGCCGATCCGGTTGGCAAGCTTCTGGTAGCAGTCGCCGAGCAGATACAGGTCGTTGCTCGGATCGCCGGATTTCCCCAGCGCGGACCGAAGGTGGTCCGCCGCGGTTTCGTAGTTGCCCAACGCGCTTTCTGCCATGGCGAGGAAGCGAGCCGAGTCAGCACCTGGCTTCAGCTTGTGCGCTGTTGTCAGATATGGCAGGGCCTTGTTTGGCTCCTCCAAATACAGGTAAGAGCTGCCTGTGAAAAGCTGTGCGCCCACCATCCCCGGCTTCAACCTCAGACCTTGAGAGAACGTCTGGATCGCGTCCTCGTGCTTCCGTTGCAGGTAGTAAACGAGACCGAGATTCTGATAGACCTCGGGGATCAATCGAGGGTGCTTGTCCAGGATCGTGCGATACTCTTCCGCCGCACGGTCCAGGTCCCCCGCGGCCTCGGCTTGCTTCGCCGCAACAAAATGTGCCTCGATGAAGGCTTGGGCCGCTTCCGGTATCGGAGCTTGCTGGCCGCGCAGCGGCAGCATTGCCAGAACGAACAAGGTGGGTAACTTCGCCGAGGTCATCGGATCACCGGCTCCCGTCCCGCACGATTCGAATCCAGTGGTCCGCGAACTCCGAGTGAAGCATCACTCTTTGCCTGGGCATATGGCAGGATGCGCAGTTGTTTCGCGACACCTTGCACACTTTCTCCGAACCGGCCTTGTGACAGGCGCCGCATGCCGCGTCATAATGACGAGCCGGCTCTCTGCCGCTGGCGTGCGGGTCGTGGCACTGGGTGCACCTGAGCCCGTCGGCCGCTTCGTTGAAGCATCGGCTCAACACAAGCCGCTGGCTCGCGAAACGAACCGTGAGCGGATTCTGTTCCACAGCCCGGATCGCGGCGAAGTCGTTGTCGGCGGGAGGGCGTCCATGGCAGGCGCCGCAAAGGCCGGCCTGGCGGAAGGCGTCGAGTTTTCCGGGATGGAATATCTTGCCGGCGGCGCCCGCCGCACGTGCATGTTCCTGGCCTGGTCCGTGACAGCGCTCGCAGCGGACGCCCATTTCCGCCCTCGAAGGGGCCGGATCGTCGCCGTTGAACCGGGTGGTGTGGCATCCGAAGCAGCGGGCTCGGTCGTGCTTGTCAAGTGTTCGGCCAAGCGCTTCGACCGGATTGACGGGTGTTTTCTCGCTTGCGCCAGTCGTCAGGTCGAAGCCGCCGAGCGACCGGTACCAGCTCAATCGCCCCTCCACGAACTGGCCATCGCGAAGACCGACCGGCGTGATTCCCTTCGTGCCCCCGCCGAATGCCCATCGGAGCGTCAGCACCGCCTCCCCCGGCGGTCCGCGGGAAATCAGATCGACGTTCCCGTCGGGCCGCGGCTGCAGCAACAATTCGCCGGATACGGCGGGGTCCGGGCGGCGATACGGGAGCCGCGACGTGAATTCAGATGCCTCGCTGATTGGGCGCAGCGACGCAGAGTGCGCGCTGCGTTCCTGCCGCGCGTGGATGTCCGCGTGGCAGCCCGCGCAAACACGGGAGCCTGCGTAGGCGGATTCCTGCGACCAGAATCGCTCCGGATTCCACAGCGTCTGGGCATTGGCCGCCGCCGCACCGAGAATCATCGAGCATCCTGCCAGCGTCACGAGAACCTCTGCGACCTGACTATGCCGTGACCTTCTTTGATGAAGATCAAGCGGTCTCCCTCCACATCGCGAAGTGATTCCTTGCGTCCCGACGGCCAGGCGATCTCGACAAGATCGGCCTTGCTGCTTTCGCCCAGTCCGAAGTGCAGGCGGAGATCGTTAACAGAGTAGTAACTCGACTGGCTCTCGACCCCCTGCACTTGCCGCCGGGAACCGCATCGCACCAGCACCCGCGCTCCGATGGCGGTGCGATTGGAGACGGTCCCGGTGAGTTTGACTTTCAGCCAATGATGCCGCGAACTCGAATCGCAACGCAGCAGGGAAGGCGGCGCGTTCATGTTCATTACGAGAACGTCCATGTCACCGTCGTTGTCGAAGTCGCCGAACGCACATCCGCGGCTTGAGAAAGGAACAGTAAGCCCGGGACCGCATTTTTCCGTGACGTTCTCGAACTTACCGTTGCCCAGGTTGCGGAACAGCACGCGCGGACCTTTGAACGGATAGTCGACATTGGAGCGCTCCAACTCCGGATAAACGTGCCCGGTGACGTACAGGAGGTCCGGCCACGTGTCGTTGTCGAAATCCACCAGTCCGACGCCCCACTGCACGTATTTCGTGATCACATTGAGCCCCGCTTGGATGGAAGCGTCGGCAAAGTATCCCGCTCCGTCGTTTCTGTATAGAGCGGGAATCTCGTCGGCGAAGAGCGTTTTCACGATATCGATCCGCCCGTCACCGTCGTAGTCAGCGATGGCTACGCCCATCCCGGACTGCTCGCGGCCGTCCTCGCTGTAGGCGACTCCGCGCTCGACGGCCAAGTCCTTGAACGTCCCGTCCCGGTTGTTCCGGTAAAGGATACTGGGAGTCGAATCACAGACCACATAGATATCCTGCCAGCCGTCGTCGTCGAAGTCCAGGGTGGTCGCCGTCATTCCGTAGTAGCCGGCGGGCTTGTGGACGCCCGACTTCTCGCTGACGTCCGTGAATGTGCCGTCGCCGTTGTTGTGGTAAAGATAATTCCGCGTTCCTTTCAATCCGCGCGGTCCGCAATGAACTGGGATGCCCTTGTAGGTGCAGTTCGTTCCTTTTTCCGGAACCGCCAATTCGTCCAGGTTGATATCGATGTAGTTACTGACGAGCAGGTCCAGCTTGCCGTCGCGATCATAGTCGACGAAGGTGCACCCGGCGTTCCAACGCCGGGGCTGACCGCCAAGACCGGCCTTCGCCGTGACGTCTGTGAATGTGCCGTCGCCGTTGTTGTGATAGAGCACGTTCTGGCCCCAGTACGTGATGAACAAGTCGTCGAAGCCATCGTTGTCGTAGTCGCCGATGCAAACCGCGCTGGCCCATCCGGAGCGAACGAGTCCCGCCCGCGCCGTAACATCGGTGAACGTGCCGTCCCGGTTGTTGCGATAGAGGTGATTGGTGGGCTCTTTCCCTTTCGGAAATCCCTCGAGCCGCCATCCGTTCAGCACCAGAATATCGAGCCAGCCATCCTGATCGTAGTCATAGAACGCCACACCGCAGCCGTTCGTTTCGACGATATACTTCTTGGCGGTGATGCCGCCATAGACGATCTCATCCCGCAGTCCGGCGGAGCGGGCGACATCCACGAAGCGGACCGGATACGGCGGCGGCGAGGCCCCCATCGCGGCGGCCGCCGGAATCAGCCTCAGAAAGTCTCGTCGCGTGCAGGCCATGTCACGGTCCGCCGGGTTTGTTCGAATCCGTGATGCCCTTGCCCTCGGTGACGGTCACGAACTCGTTCGCCTTGACGCCGGTCACGGTCTCGCGAGAGCCGGCGTACGGCCACTGGATCTCGACCCGTTCGATCGCTGTAGCTCCGCCCAATCCGAAGTGCAGGCGGAAGTCGCTGTGCGAAAGATACGTCGAACCGGACCGGACTTCCTTCACTTGCCGCCGGCCGCCGGCAACCACCGTGACGCGCGCGCCGATCGCGCTCCGGTTAGACTTGACGCCCACCAGACGAACCGAAACAAAGGTGCTCGCATTGCCGCCCTCGTTGCGCAGCAGACTGGGAGTCTCGTTCATGTTGTTCAGGAACAAGTCCACGTCTCCGTCGTTATCGTAGTCGCCGGCCGCCAGGCCGCGGCCCGCGTGCCGCGCGGTGACTCCCTGGCCCGAAGATGCCGTCACGTCTTCCATTGTCTTCCCGTCGAGGTTCCGGTAGAGAAGACTGTTCTGACGATACCAGGAATCCGGCGCCTTCTTTTCCAGTTCCGGGTAGACGTGGCCGTTCACCATGAAAATGTCAGAGCGGCCGTCGTTGTCGTAATCGAGGAAGGCGACGCCCCAGCCCATGTACTTCGTGTTCTTGGCGACGCGGCTGCGATGCACGTAATCTTCGAACGATTCGTCTCCGTTGTTCCGGTAGAGGTTGGGCGTGTCGTCGATGAAGTTGGTCTTCACAAGATCGAGCCAGCCGTCGCCGTCGAAGTCGCCCGCGGCCGATCCCATGCCGGACTGGGCGCGGCCGTCTTCGCTGTAGGCGACCCCGGCTTCGACGCCCGTTTCGGTGAACGTTCCATTGCCGTTGTTGCGGAAAAGCAGGCTCGGCTGAGAGTCGACGGCCACGTAGATGTCGAGCCATCCGTCGTGATTGAAGTCCAGCGTCGTCACCGAGAGCGAATAGCGCCCGCCGGCGGCCGCGATTCGGGAAGATTCGGAAACGTTGCGGAACCTGCCGCCACCTTCGTTGTGGAAGAGCTGATTGGTTCCAGCAGGCAGGCCAATGGGGCCGCAGAGCACGTCCACTCCGCGCCAACGGCAGTTGGGAGAGACTCCGGGCAAGGGAATCTTCTCCCGGTCGAAGACAATGTAGTTGGCGACAAACAAATCCAGCTTGCCGTCGCGATCGTAGTCGAGAAACGAGCATCCGGTGGACCAGCGCGTTTCCTGCCGCAAGCCTGCCGATTCGGTCACATCCCGGAAGGCGCCTTCCCCGGTGTTGCGGTAAAGGTGATTTTGCCCGTAGTAGGTAACGAAGAGATCGTCAAACCCGTTGTTGTCGTAGTCCCCGGCGCAGACACCCTGTCCCCAACCGGCCTGACCTAGTCCGGCCTCTTTTGTGACGCGCTCGAAGGAGCCCTTGCCGTTGTTCCGGTAAAGTTGGTTGGTGGGCTCCCGGCCCGGCGGGAATCCCTCCAATCGGGAACCACTCACGAAGAAAGCATCGAGGTCGCCGTCGTTGTCGTAGTCCAACAGCGCGACGCCCCCGCCGAGCGTCTCCAGAATGTACTTCTTCATCTCGTCACTGCCGCAGTGAAAGACGTCGGTCAGCCCCGACTGTGCGGCGGTGTCCACGAATCGCGGATAGCTGCCGCTCGCCCAGGCCGCGGCGATCAGGGACGTCGCCGTCAAGATGGCGCCACGGGTCGGGCCGGAAGCGGCCCTCATCTAGAATTCGATCCGGAGCTTTAGCTGGACCTGTCTCGGTCCGTTGTGCTGCACGGGCGTGATTTCACCGAAGTTCGCAGCAGCTACGTTACCTCCCGATGTGCCGTACTCCCATGTGTGGCGGTTCAGGATATTGAAGAATTCCGCTCCCAATCGGGCGCGAATCCGGTCGCCCAAGACCGGAAAAGTCTTCGTGATCGACAGGTCCTCGTTGTGGATTCCGCATTGTCTAGCGGCTTGGTCCGTGTTGGGGGCGTTTCCAATCTGGTAATCGCCTTGCGGCTGGAACCCGAGCGGACGGCCGGTGCGCACGGCCTGAGCCGGGTTGCCCGCGTTGAACAAAAAGTTACGCGAGGGATTGCCGAAGACCAGGTCTCCGCAGCCCAGACTGCTTCGAATGGGCACGCCTGCCACCCGATCGGCTCGCGCACCGATGGTCGGGATGCCCACCGAAAGGCTGCCGCCGATCCCCAGGGGCGTTCCACTCTGGTATTGATGAATGCCCGAAACCGTCCACCCGCCGAGCACCGAGTCGACCGCTTTGCCGGCGCTAGCCAGATACTTCCTGCCCTTGCCGAAGGGGAGTTCGTAGGAGTAGGCCAGCACCAGCCGCTGGGGAACGTCGAAGCGCTGAATCGACTTCTCGAGCCGGCGGTTGTAGGAATCGCGCGGGCTGCTGCCGAACGCGCCGGGCGCCCAAGTGGTGTCGGTCAGGTATTTCGAGATGGTATGGCTGGCCAGGAACGAGAGGCCCGAGGAGAACCGCTTCTGCGCCTTGAAGACCACCGCGTGATAGGTGCTGCCGGTGTGATTCGAGGCGTCCTCGTTGATCCCGGTGTACTGCGGGTAGGGCAGCAGGGCGCGCCACAGGGCAAATTGCTCGTCGAACTCGGGGAACGGCTTCCCGAAACCGCGTGCACGCACCTGCGGCGAATTGAGCGGCTCGTTGAGCAGGGCGCCCAAGCCGCGGAATTGCGGCGCGAGTTGGTTGATGGGTAAGTGGTCGGAGGCGTGGCGCATGCCGTTGTAGAGCCACGTGACTTCACCGACCACGGCGCCAGGCAACTGACGCTGGAACCCGCCGCTCGCCATGTACAGTTCAGGCGCGCGACCGATTCCCTCGCGGCGCTGATAGGCGTACGCCTGACCATTCCGGAACGCCGGATCGGTGTTCGGAACCGTTCCGAGTACATCCTGGGGAAATGGCTGGTCCCAACTATAGTAGAGCCCGAATGGATCCGTGGGCGGCAGCGGCGACCCTTGCGTCAGGAATCCGGTGCGATCCGCGAAGTTGGCGTTCGCGTTTTGAATGCCTTGATAGATGATTCCGGCAAACCCTCGAAACACCGTGTTGGAGTCGATCTGGTAGGCAAATCCGAGCCGGGGCCCGAAGTTCTTCCAGTGGATCACACCAGGCCGCGTAAGACCGTTGCGACCGGGGCCCTTCCCGTAGAATGTCAAAGCTCCGAAACGGCCCGTTGCGCCCGGATTCGGCCGGTCGGGATCGAATCCCGTGATCTGACTGTGCAATTCGGTGTAGGGAACGTTGAGATCCCAACGCAGACCGAGGTTTAGCGTAAGCTTCCTCGAGATTTTCCAGTCATCTTGAATGAAGAAGCCCGCGTAGGTCTCTCTCGGACCCAGAATCTGCGGACGGCCCACAGTGGCTTGCCCGGGATATCCGAGGAAATAACTGGCGAATGTCTCGCCCCCTGTGTTATTGGTGTCCGCTGTCGCGCCCGCGGTGAACAGGTAGCTGCCAGAAGCGCTCGCGATAAACGTTCCACCCTGACGGTTTTGGTTCTGGTTATAGCGAATCAGTTGATTGCCAAACTTGACATTGTGCGCGCCCCTCACCCACAGCAGCGAGTAGTTGAACGTCGACACCAGGCCTGCGTTCTGGCTGACCGGAAGCTGCGAGCAGAGTTGAAGATTGGTGGGCCGGTCAAACCAGATTTCAGGACACTCGGGGCTGAACGTACCCTTCAGTCCGGACGCTTGGCCCAGATTCTGCCCCAGGCTGTTGTTCCGCGAACCGGCAACGTTACGATTGACGCCTAACAGAACCTGTTGGATCAGGTTGGGGCGATAGTTGTGGTTCCAGTCGAGTCGCACACGGTTCATCTTGTTTACGCTGCTCACCCCCCAGATGAGGCCCGCTGGATTTCCGCCTACATTCGCGACGTCGGTCCACTGATAGAAGCCGGAGAGGCGATCGCGATCACCGATGTACTGGTCGCCCCGGACCGAGAAATCCCAGGTATCCAGCACGGAGCGCGCACTCCCCACGAAGTTATTGTTCGAGCCGGGGCTGGTGGGGTTCGGCAACCGGTCGAGAAAGAATTTCGACACAGGACTCAAGCGGCTGGACGGAATGCGGTTGCCCGGGAAGAGCCGTCTACGCCGTTGGCCGCCTGCATCGGTGAAGGGGTCGAGTACGTCGTAGACCGGATTCAGGTCCGAGGCGCTGAAATCCCCCTGACGCATGGCCTGCGTAGGCAACGTCCTCACGGTGGAAGCAGCCAAAGTGCGCAGCTTATAACCGGTCACGTTAGCCCAGAAGAAGGATTTGTTCGTGCCGTTATATACCTTGGGGATGATTACGGGGCCTCCCCCTGCCATCCCAAACTCGTTCTGCTTTCGCGGATCGCGTCTGGCCGCCTGCCACGTGCGCGCGTCGAGTTTCTGGTTGCGCAGAAACCAGTAGGCCGCGCCGTGATACTGGTTCGTTCCGGACTTCGTCGCGAAGGTCGTCATGCCGCCGGACGAACGACCGTATTCCGCGGACATCGAATTGAGAACCATCTTGAACTCGCCGATGGCTTCGACAGAAGGAAGCTGTCCGGCACTTCCGATTTCCGACGACTGCACGTCGGCGGTCTGGCCATCCACCAGCAACTCATGCGAGTTGGTCCGTCCGCCTCCGATCGTGAGTTGCCCGATCCGGTTGACGGTCGGCGCGGTGAAGATGTAGCTAAACGGGTTGCGCTTACCGCCGCTGACGAGGTTCGGCAGATCCTGCTTGAGCTTTTCCTCGACTGCGGCGCCGATGACCGAGGTCGTGGTCTCGAGCACCACGGGTGAGGCTTCCGCCGTCACCTGCTCGGAAACCTGCGCGACTTTCAGTTCCACGTTGGCGGTGGTGGTCGTCGACGTGGCCACCTCGACTCCGTTGAGCACCGAGACCGCAAATCCGGTGGCGGTCACTCTGAGGTTGTACTTGCCGTGGGCCACGAAGGGAAACGTGTACAAGCCCTGGACATTGGACTCGGCTTGCACACTTACACCCATTTCCGGATTAGTAAGCTCCAGCTTCGCTCCCGGCACAAAGGCACCGCTCGCATCGCTGATCCGCCCGCTGATCTGACCCCTTTGGGTCTGTGCTAATGCGGGAATTAGCGCGGCTAACGCCAAGCATGCAATTTGCAACAGTCTGGTTCCCATAGCTCATCTCCTCGTCGAGTCCCTCCACCATCTCCAGCATCGTCTCTCCGTAGTCGACCTCTGTGGTGGCTGCTGAGTCAGCATAGTCCTCGTCGATTGATTTTGTCAACATGGCCTATATGGCCTATATGGGCCTATTTTAGTTCCTATTCAAGCGATCTTTAACCAGCAGTGAGAGCACGTTGGTATCCGTAATAAACGGGCCCTCGTGGCCTTGCGCCGTCAGGCTTTCCTCGGGATCCATCTCCACCAGCTTGGAGAATTTGATTGAGGTGTCCCGCTCCGCTGTTCCTGCCGCGACGCGCGATTTCAAGGCTGGCCCCTCCGCGCAGTACACAAGAATGCCGATGCTTTGCACTGCCACCCAAGAAGCTATGTCCACTCGCGCGTCGAATCGTCCATCAATGGGAAGAGACTCGGGAAGGCGCGGCTCAAGATTGCGCGCGCATCGAAAGCTGGATGAGGCGCGGGTCGCGCGCTGCGGTGGTTTGCCCGAACTGCCCGTTGATCCGCGCTCCGGCTTTAAAACCACCCGGCTGCATCGAATGAGCTGAATCGGTTAAAGGCGTTGTAAAATTGGCCGCGCGAACTGAAGCCGGAAGCGCTCGCGAACAGGGGAATGCTTGAAACCGCGACATCTCAATTGTTTCTGCGAACGCTGAAGCATTTCACCTGGCATGGCAACTCAGCGTAGGATAATGAAGATATGACGGAAAGGGAATTGATCCGGCAATGGGCGCTGACTTGGAAGGAGGTTGGCCCGGAGTTGGAGAAGATTCGTATGCGTGAGGTTCGCGACGAAGACACGCTGCTGTCGCTGAAGCTTTTGGCGCCTGCCTTCGATCACGCAGCGCGCACCCATCCGCCAGACGAATCAACGGGGTTAGTCGAGATGCAGCGCCATTTGGCGAAGCTGCGCCGATGATTGCGATTTTCCAGGCGGCCGGCGATCTTCAGGCCTTTTGCGACGAGCGCGGTTGGCGTTCGTGCTTCATCGGCGGAATCGCAGTGCAGCGGTGGAGTCAGCCGCGCGTCACGCGCCACATCGACCTCACGTTGTTGACCGGTTTCGGCCATGAACCTCCTTTCATCGAGGCCCTGCTAGCCCATTACGCCCCGCGCCTCGCTAACGCGGCGCAGTTTGCCCTCCGGTCGAGAGTTCTTCTGGTCAGGTCGCCAAGCGGCGTCGGTATTGATATCTCCCTTGGCGCGTTGCCGTTCGAACATCTTGTAGTCGAACGGGCCACGCCCTTCGAGTTCGAACCGGGTCTGGAACTCCGCATCTGCTCCGCCGAAGACTTGATGGTGATGAAGCTGTTCGCCTCGCGCGCCATCGACCTCCGCGACGCCGAAGGCATTGCCGTTCGCCACCACGGAACGCTGGACTGGCGCTACATGGAGGAGCAACTCACGCCCCTCGCCGAAGCCAAGGAAGAACCGGAGATCCTGCGGCAACTCGCCCGTCTCCGCGGCCTCGGCGCAACGCTGTAATATCGCCGCCTCGGCTTGTGCTATCCTCGTCGCTCAGTATGCTCAAATTCGCATTCCTCCTTATCGTGGCGTCCGGTTCCATGACGGCGGCCTCGAAGAAGACGGTCACGCTGGCCGGAACTGGCGTTTCGGGATTCTCCGGCGACGGTGGCGCGGGAGTCAAAGGCCAAGTCGGGAATCCCTACGGGCTGGTAACAGGTCCTGACGGCGCACTCTATATCTGCGAGGTGAACAACGACCGCGTGCGGCGGCTTGACCTCAAGACTCACAAACTCTCGACGGTTGCAGGCAGCGGAAAGAAAGGGTACTCGGGCGATGGCGGCCCCGCACTCGAAGCGTCGCTCAACGAACCGTACGAGATCCGTTTCGACAAGGAAGGCAACATGTTCTTCGTCGAAATGAAAAACAACGTCGTACGCCGCGTGGACGCGAAAACAAAAATCATCAGCACGGTGGCCGGCACGGGTTCACCCGGCTTCAGCGGTGACGGCGGGCCCGGTGTGAAAGCCCAACTGAACCAGCCTCACAGCATTGCCTTCGATCCCGAAGGCCGCCTCCTGATTTGCGACATTGCGAATCAACGGATCCGGCGTCTCGATCTGAAAACCGGAATTCTCGAAACCTATGCGGGAACGGGCGAGAAGAAACCGACGCCGGACGGCGCGCCGCTCGCGGGAACGCCGCTCAACGGGCCTCGCGCGATCGACCTCGACCGCGAAGGCAACCTCTACCTGGCGCTGCGCGAAGGCAACGCCGTCTATCGCATCGACTCGAAAACCGCACGTATCCATCACTTGGCCGGAACCGGGGAGAAAGGCTACACCGGCGACGGCGGTCCGGCGAAAGCGGCCAAGCTGAGCGGCCCCAAAGGAATCGCTTATGCGCCGGACGGCTCCGTCTACATCGCCGATACCGAGAGCCACACGATCCGCCGCATCGATCTGAAAACCGGTATCATCACCACGGCCGCCGGTACGGGAGCCCGCGGAGACGGTCCCGATGGCGATCCGCTCGCCTGCAAACTGGCGCGGCCTCACGGGATCTTTATCGATCGCAAGGGCGTGAAGTTCATCGGCGACAGCGAGAATCACCGGATTCGTCTGCTGAAATAACCGTCGCCGGTTCAGCGTGTCTGCGCGAATGCCAGCGTCCGCAGAGGAGCGCGCGCAATCTGTCCTCGCAGCGTCGCGTACCTGAGCAGCCTCGCCCCCGATCTCAATTGATCCGCCGCCGGTGGAGACAGGTCCACACGATACCAGTCCGCGCGATCTTTGTACGAATACCCGCTGTACAGAGGGTTCCCGCCGGAGCCCACGTCGATCAAAATCTGCCAGAAGCTCGTGCGGCGTAACAGCGGCTTCTTAATCGCCGCCTCTCGCGAAATCTCAATGCGGAACTTCGGTCCCGACATCACGACGAGCGTACACATTCCCGCCTGGAACGGCCGCCCCGGATCGGGGTCCGGAAAGGACGCCAGCATGCCGCGAATCCCGTCGCGGCTCGCATCCCAGCCGGCCCAGCGGAATCGCGAGGCTCCGCTCACAAGCGTTCCGCGAAGCAGCAGTTCGTGAACCCGCTCCTCGTCTTTACCGGTGATTCCCAGCATGTGTTCCATCAACTCGCGCAGGGGCAGGTCCTGCACGACCACCGGTGTGAGGGAGATGGATTCCGCTGCCTCCGTGCTGAGTTTCACTCGAATGGTTTCAGGGAGAGACATCTTGCTTTCCTTCACGCTAGCATGGGGGGTGACCTCACTGGAGAAAGTTGAGACCGAACTCGCCCGTTATGAACACGCGCTTATGGATTTTTCCGCGCGCGACAACAAGGGCGCGATTGAACTTGTAATCGAGCTGAAGAACCGGACGCTTGGCCTTCACACCTACTACGCGCCCATCCACGAGCGCGACATCGAACACACGCAGTTTCCCTGGACCCTCCAACGATACCTCTACGATTGCCTGCACGACTACGTGGTCGAGATGTTCGTCCACACTCCTCAGAGCCGGGACTGAACAGGCGCCGTGACTCCTCTCACAGAAATCCTCCGCGCCGAGATCACCAGAAGCGGTCCGATCCCCTTCCGGCGCTTCATGGACGCCGCCCTTTATCATCCCGAATACGGTTACTACCGCCGCCACCGCGAAGTCTTCGGCAAGGGTGGCGACTTTTTCACAGCTTCGCAGCTCCAGCCCGTCTTCGGGATTTTGATCGCTCTCCGGATTCGTTCCTTGCGAGGTGCGATGGAGGATCCGGAGGACTTCACGGTTGTCGAACTTGGCGCCGGAAGAGGCGACATGGCCGAAGCTCTCTCGGAATTTCGTTACGTTCCGGTCGATGTTGACCGTGGCGCGCTGCCTGGAGCTTTTCGCGGCGTGGTCTTCTCGAACGAGTTCTTCGACGCGCTACCGGTCGATGCCGTCGTGATGCGCAGGGGAGTTCCGCGGCAGATGCTGGTTCGCTGGAACGGGGATCGCTTCGTCTGGATTGAGGGTGATGACGCCGGAGACGCGGTCCGGAACTATCTCTACGAGTTTTTCCCGCCGCTTGAAGAGGATCAGATCGTGGAAGTATCCTTCGACACGCTCGCCTGGATTGAGCGGATCGCCTCAAGTCTTCAATCCGGGTTCGTCTTCACAGTCGATTACGGGTACACCCGCTCCGAGCTTCGCCGTTTTCCTCGCGGCACACTGATGAGCTACCGCGCGCACCGCGCCGACAGTGACGTCCTGCTCGACCCGGGCGAACGCGACATCACGGCGCACGTCTGCTTTGCCGCGCTGGAAAAGCATGGAGCTCAGCATGATCTCACCGTGATTCGACGTGAGACACTGGCCCGCACACTCCTCGACGCGGGAGAGAGTGATCAGTTCGAGGCTGTGCTCACAGGCGGCCAGGAGCGCGCACAACAACTGAAGACGCTTCTGTTCGGCATGGGAGAGACGTTTACGTCGCTGCTTCAGCGTAAGGGAAGGTAGTGCGGGGCTGGCAGCCCTGCAAACGCGACGCCGACAGCACCCCACACGTAACGGTAAGCTGAAGCGCCTCGACACAGAGCAAAAAAAAAGGCCCCGAGAAGCTCGGGGCCCATCCTTGAACTGGTTCGTTCACCCCCTAACGGGGGCACCCGCCAGCTACTTCTTTTTCTTCGGAGCTGCTTTCTTCTTCGGAGCTGCTTTCTTAGCTGCGTTCTTCATCGTGTGAATCTCCCTAACATCAAAATTTTGCGATTCGAAAATCGCAATGTGATCCATATATAAAATGGATCGCGAATAAAGTCAAGAGAAAAATGCATCCGAAACGAAAAATGTTCGTTCTGGTTTGGGAGAAAAGCTTCACTGACCCCAGACTCGTCCGTTCGGAATGAGCGCTTGACCCCAGACCGCGAACGCCCACACGATCAATCCAACAATTGCGGCCAGCGCGATCGAGTGCGGCAGCACCTTGCGGAACAACTCTCCCTCGCGCCCTTCCTCTCCCACCGCGGCGCATGCGACGATGATCG
>SXGS01181425.1_pt1 | contig 18782 bp, 14 predicted proteins | sample 3174681 | NCBI WGS metagenome assembly SXGS01 (sample SAMN11356861, study PRJNA531348) | freshwater metagenome | isolation source: freshwater sample F1-80 | place: China: Fuxian Lake, Yuxi | collected 2017-12-25 | reverse complement strand
TGTACCATTTGCTGCTACACGCATTTCTCAACGAATTCCCGCAAATATGCCGCCTTCTCCAATTCCATTTCTTGCAATCACGCAGAAAATTGTGGGTAATACAGAGGCTTCCAGCTTGTCAATATCTTGTGCAAGCAATGGTGAAACTCCGCTACAGGTTGACAAGCTGGAAGCTTATCCCACGTTCGTTAAACGATTTTGCTGCAACGACTTGTTCTTTCCACTGCAAATGAAAGTGGCGCTGTCCACTTAAGCTCTGGGGATCGCGCGACCCCTACGAGCAAACGTTATTCCAGCGGGATCATCAGTCGGCGGTATGTGGGTTCGTCGAGCTTGTCCCTGAGAAATTGGTACGACAGTACATAGCGTTGCAGGCGTTTCGAGTCCTGTTCTGTGTGTCCATCCCGATAGGCAACTCGATCCAAGCGATAGTTATCGGCTAGATCAGCCAGTTTGCAGATCGAGGCCAAAGGGTCCTGCTTGATGCGCATGATGTATTCTGTGTACTTGTCGTGCGATCGATGCGTCAAGCAATCGATGATTTGTATGACGCGTTCGGAGAAACCATAGGCGCGCAGGTCGTTGAGAGTTACCGAGGTATCTTCGACAATGTCGTGCAATACTCCGGCAACTTGCGCTTCGGGGTGTTCCGTGGCCAGCATTACCCGCAGCAAATGTAGAACGTACGGTTTACCATCTTTGTCACAAACGCCCCGGAATTTTTCCAAAGCCAGTAATAGGGCGTCTTCCAAGTTCGCGTGATTTGTCATTAGAAATCGATTCTCCGTACCACAGCAAACTCGCTTGTCTATGGCGTGCGCACACCAACCTTCAATAACACATTGGCCCACAAGGCTTGATCAGCAGTTTGCACCGTCAAAACATGGTCGCTGGATTCTACCGCTTTGTAGAAATCCCACTTCATGATCGGTTCGAGGTTGGTCTTCAGGCCAACTGCCTTGAGAATTTGGCGGTACTCAGCCCAAACGGGAGGATCTCCTGACTGTGCGTAAGGATCGGTTGGGTCGACACCCATCGTGTGGACATGATCGATGGGCAGATTTTCTAGGATTGCCTTAAGAACCTGTGCCACCGTTGGGACGCCGGGAATTAGTTGCAAGCAGACCAGCTCTGCTCGTGGGCCAATCTTTGAGCAAGCTGGATAGTTGCCGTCGGCGATCAAAATCGTCGAATGATGTCCACAACGCGCGAGCATGCGCAGAATGTCAGGATGAAGTAAGGATGTTTTCAACATGATGGTATTGAAGTTTGGAAGTTGAAGTTTGAAGTTTGAAAGTTATAACTGCTGTGCAAATGACTAACCGACAAGTTGCTTGAAACTCTGCATGGTCTGGCGCGCGGCTGCGTCGCTATCTGGCTTAGGAAATATTTCCGCCGAAAGGTACCCGGCATATCCAATCGATTTCAGCGATGCGATGACCGGGGTCGTGTCCGTATGCCCCAGTCCGATTGCCAGTCGATTCGAATCGGCAAAATGAACGTGACCAATCAGTCCACCGGCACGCTCGATCGCTTGGCTCATGTTGCCTTCTTCAATATTCATGTGGAACATATCCGCAAGGATCTTAACGTTGCGCAATTGATGGCTGGTCAGCCAATCGGCCGTCTCCTCCAAGCGGTTGAACAGATTCGACTCGTAACGATTCAGCGGTTCAAAAAGTAGCGGCACGCCGTGCGCACGTTCAGCGTAATCTGCGAGTTCGCTTAGCCCGTCTGCCAAAAGTTGAAGTGCTTCGTTGCGAGAGCGGTTAGGGTCGATTTTGCCTTGCATCGAACCCACGATCGCTGGAGCTCCCAACGCGCCAGCGCGGTCGATGATATCCCTGATAAATTGGCACGCTTGCTGGCGCACCTCGCTGTCGGCAGATGAAAGCGACCACTGGTGCAGTAACCAACCAGCACCTGTGCCCATCGCCGCCAGCGCGAGCGAATGCTGGTTGAGCAAACTTCGCAGTTCCGATTCGGAGACATCTTGGGCACGAGGCGGAAACACTTCGACTGCGTCAAAGCCCAGCTCGACAGCTTGTTGGCATCCGTGGGCGAGTCCTTTGTGGTAAACGAAGGGACCACTCCGAGCTTCGGAGACCAAGCAGATCGTGACGGCGGACTTCATGGGTTTTCCTAGGTAAACATGGTTGAGTCAATCGGCTTGCATTCCTCAACACAAACTATTCTACAAACAGCGGTCGCATATGCCGCAAGTAGATATTATCGGTAACTTGCTTCGAGACGATCGGTTCGTTCGACTGGAGCAAGTCCAAGAAACGCGTCCCTTGTTTTGCGGCAACTTTAAATGCCACATGCAGCAATTGTCTCATATGCGCGTTGAACTCGGGGTGCGAAGGGATATGACGCAACGAATTTGCCAGGCGCGTGCCGGTGTATCCGCTCACTTCGCTCAAGCTGGGTAATCTTGCTCGATCGATATCGATTACGCTTGCGTACGGTGCGCACAATTCGTCGATGTGGTCCAGCGAGTAAGCGTAAATTTCCTTGGCGAGCGTCAGTCCGTCGCCACCTGCTTCGCTCAAGCCGATCAGTTCTTCCAGCCAAGTCGTGCCGGCGGTCTTTAGATGCAAGCCCGCTCCGGTGCGATTCAATGCTCGTCGAATGATCGGGTAGATCGAGAATTTGTCGCTGCCACTGTGGACGCTCAGTTTCAAGTTGCTGGGCAATCCGTAGCGACTGGTCGCATGTGCGATCACTGCGAGATCGTCGTTGAATTCTCTTTCAAATTGAGCTAGATCGCCAACGTAATCGACGCCTTTGTTAAACCTGCCGGTAAATTTAGGTGCAATGGTTTGTAAACGAATGCGCTGGTCGGCCAAGGCAACCAGAATGATCAGCAGCTCAGGTGGAGTTTGCGGAGCATCGGTTTCGTCCATGGAAACTTCCGCGACAAAATTTGCTTCGCCTTTGACATCGCAAATATGTCGATATATTTGGCCGGCTTCTTGCGTGGCGAGTAAGTACTTGCCAGCGATTTTTTGGACAAATTCTCTGGAAATCTGAAATGGGTCGGCTATACCAGCGATCGCAATCGATCCGATCAGCTCGGGATGGCGGTCGACGAAGTCATCAATGACTTCGGGAGCCGCGTGCTTTCCGATGCTGTCTGCGACGTCGATGGTGAAGAAGTCAGAATGCGGGACGAATCGATCAACTGTCTCCAAGCGAATGTGATCGGCATCGACATACCAGGATTTCTGCCAACCCAGCGTCGCAACCGCGTTGTTCGCTGCCAATCGTACCGACTCCGGTTGGCTGCCGATAAATGAGTGTTCGCGATTGGACTTATTCCACACGGGTACGACGTCAATGCCATCTCGGGCCAGCAACTCAAACGCCCGCAACTGGGCTTTGGCTTGATGTGCAAATCGATCGCCAACGCCAAACGAAAACCTTTCGAGATTCAACACAAAATCCTCGCCCAATTTCTAAGCCAATCAAGCCTTATTAGGTAAATGAGCTAAAAAAGCACTAGCAACTTGGCATTCGCAACGTGTTGCATTATCTGAACAACTATCATCATCCAAGCGACTATCATCACATATCCACTTGAAAAAAGAAGCCCCTTCGTTTTCTTAGGAGGAACCCATGTCGCAAGCTCAGTTGATCCCGTCTGGATGGCAAGTCCCTGAGGAATTCCGGCGTCGCCTCGGAACCACCGTGGGTCGTCAACGTGCCATGCAACACGATGGCCATCTGTTGTTGGTTTTGCACAGCGCGCCGGCACCGGACGAAGATTCACGACGCGGAGTGCTGTTCTATCGCGATCTCGAAGGAACATGGCGAGCCAGCAATGGAGATCGAGGGGCAGTTGCACTGCAAAATCATCTCGATCAGTTTACGCAGAAGCTGGATGGGTTTGACGTGATGGAACAACAAGCCGTTCGGGCAGCGCACTATCTGCCGCTACTGGAAGGCTTGGCACCCGTGATGCGTTCCGCGCGCCATTTGCATGAAGTTCTCGAAGAGGGTCGAAAGGCTCTACCGGATGATCGCAGCATGATCGATTGCCGCGACCGGGCTTACGAAATTTCACGTCGTGCGGATTTGTTGTACGACGAAGCCAAGAACTCGATGGAAGTGGCTGTCGTTCGCCGAGCGGAGGAACAAGCGACTGCTAGTCATCAGATGATGGTGTCCGCCCATCGACTGAACGTATTGGCGGCAATGTTCTTTCCTTTTGGAACGCTAGGAGCCGTCTTTGGTACCACGCTGACTGACAATTGGACCTGGTCGCAGGACCAATTCGCGTTCGCAGCGTTCATCATTGGAGGTTGTATCGCTGGCCCGCTGCTGGCATTGTTCATATCGCGACGAGCGAAGTGAAGCGGAGATTGCCTAACGGTTCGCGCGTTCAAAAATCAAGACTCGTTTAACCCGCAGCCGTAGGCGAGGATTGAGTGTTTTCGCGCGCAATCAATGACAAACCTCGAGTAAATGACAAACCTCGAGTAAATGACAAACATCGAGTAATCCTCGCCTGCGGCTGCGGGTTAAACGAGTCCTCGAGCGCATTGGTCATTATGCAGCATCGAGCAATTGGCGCGTGGCGGTGATCGCCTGGAAGTCGTGGCCGCACACATTGTGAACATCTCCAATCGCAACGTCTGCGATTGAGCGAGTTGATCGAAACGAACCATGGATTTGTCGGCAGCCCGTGGCGGTTACAATCTTTAATGCGTTTGATTGGGTGATGCCACCGGCTGGCAGTATTTCGATAAACTGACCAAAGCGATGATTGAGTTCGCAGAGCCTGTCGAGACCTGCTTCGGCAGTTGGGCGACCGCCGGAAGTGAGAATCCGATCGACACCGAGTTCAATTAAGATTTCGATCGCCGCCAGTTGGTTGGTCAATTGATCAAAAGCCCGATGAAAAACCAAAATTCGGTCCGCGCAAATATCGCGAACTTCATGCATCAGCGAACGATCGATGGTCGCCTCGTCCAACAGCGCTCCGCAAGCAACTCCCGCCATACCGGTGCGCATCAATAGCTCGGCGTCGCGCAAGATTGCGACGCGATCATGTTGGTCGTACACAAATCCTTGGTGATGGGGTCGCAACATGGCGATAATCGGCTTGTCGGAAATTGAACACAGCGCGTGCACTGCACCTATCGACGGTGTGAGGCCATCGAGTTCCAGCGCCGAGTTTAGTTCGATGCGATCAGCACCAGCAGCTAGCGCGCCGGCGGCAGCCGAGATCCGACCGACACAAACTTCGATCAGAATTCGATTCGCCATGGTCATTATGGCTGGCCGGAAGTTTGCTGGAGCAGTTCCACCAGTTCCGCCGGAGGCGATTCCATGGGTGTGGAGGACTCGACCGGGACTGGGCCGCCGCAGTTACATAATGCCAAACGTGCAACTCGTCTGATTTTGGAAGAGGGCTCGACGTAGCAGCCCTCGGCATCCTGTTGGTAGGCCAAACATGTTAGCTTGGCGCGAATCGCCGCCGTACAACAATGGTTACAGGATTTCGCACAGGCTTGACAGGAACGCTGGGAATCGATGATCGCCTGGGCAGCAGCGGCTCGCACATCTGCCGAAAGGTCGTCCATGCCAGCCAATAAAGCCTCCTCGATTTGTGGATTTTGGCTGCAATTTGCGGTTGCGAGAAAGCTCAGCGCCTGAACCTTGGCCGGGGCATCCGCTTCGGCTTGCTGAATCGCAGCGGCGGCTGCGACTGCCGGTGCGGGTGACATCAAGTTCGCTGGGTCGGCCATGGCGATCGGTGGATTATGAGGGCTAGGCTGTAGGACCGGCCAACGCGTGCTTAGCCGCAATCGAGTTCGATGCGCCGCCAAGCCCACTCCGCGTAAGACCGCGTTAATTCCCAAATATTGCGGCAGCGTCATCGGCTGCGGCGCTGCGGGAGCAGCAACCACGGGGGCCGCGGGTCCAGGAAGCAGAGCTGCTGGTGCCGGCGGTCGATGAAGCGAGCAACCCATTGCCAAGACGCAGACCAAGCTGACATGGACCTGCCATCGGCCAGTCGTCGGACTATTGATTTTTCGGCAATTCTGCTTCATCACAAGTTTCCAAGTTGAAGACTGAGGAACAAGCAAGCCACTGCTATTGCGATGATGCTGTCGGCGGCTGTTCCAATCGAACGATCACGGGAGTCTGGGGCTGTGAGGCCATGATTTCAGCGGCAACAGAACGAACGAAGGTAGTCCCGCGCGCGATTCCTCGAACGGTAATAGTGTACTTTCCGGAAGTAACGTCATCGAAACGGAACTCACCTCGATCATTGGTAACGGTAACGCGAGCCGGTCTGCGCGAAACTAATTTTGTTTTGTCAGTATGTCTGCTCGCGGCTTGGGACACATCGGACACCTCACTGTCTGGATTTAGAGTGACTTTGATTCCAGTTGTGGGAGCGCGCATGAACGATACTTTGCCACTGACTGTGGTAGTTTTCGAGTTCGCGATCGCCGCGATCTCCTCAGCAGTTCCTGTCTCGACGAACAGCGGGAAGATCTTACTCGTGTTGCCTGCCTGATCAGTCGCCCGAAAAAGTGCGAGTATGCGCCCGGAACTGAGTCCATCGGTGGGCAGCCCTAGTCGCCATTTGCCGTCATCCATTCGTGATCCCTGTGCGATTGGCGGCGCGGCCATCTCAAGTTGCCCCGACGGTGACCAAGTTCCTTCGACCGAGGCAATCTCCGATAACTCGTCGTCGAGTACCTCGATGCGTACTGGGACAGGAACTCCCAGCGAACTTATTTCCCCGCCAGCCACATAAGCCGATCGCAGGCGAGGAGGTTGATGGTCAACGACGATGCCAGCCGATGGACTCCACTGAATTTGGCTGCCACGGTAGAGTCCCGCCAGAATACTTGTGCGCATGTTCAAGTCACGAGCAATTGGCAGCTTCACTCGCGGCAAGGCCACTCGAGTACGGATCAACAACTGTCCAGCCTCATTGATTCCAGACCAAATTGCCTCAACATCCAGAGCTTTGCGAATCGTTTCTGTGGGTTCGGCCGCCAGCAACCGATCCTGATTAAGATCGATACCTACTTCAATTCGGTCGGTGGACGGATCAAAGGTTCCGTCGCTCGCGATAACCTCTAGTTCGGCGTTTACGGCCGGTCCGGCGGTGGCGTGAATTGTTTTTCCTGATTGGTCAGTTACGGCGCGAACTCGAATATCCGCATACTGTCGGTCTATTTTCAATTCACAGTCGAGCGGATCGTCGGGAGCTGAATAAATATAAGTGTTGGGCCATCCATCAACGCTCACTCGCAATTGCCACGGCAGTCGACTCTCAACGAGAGGCAGTTGGATTTTTCCCTCAGGCTTGCCAGTGTGCAGATCCAATTCAGCCTTAGCGATGGTTTGCTCGCGACCAAGTTGCACTACGGTTGCCGTTATGTTTACCAAATCCGCGATAGGTACTGCTTGCGTATCCAATTTGGCAGACAGTACCAGACACTGCTGAGCGGACTCCCATCTCGCTCTGCAAACGACATACCGTGTGGGGCGTTGAATCTGCGGAATCCAGCGTTGGAATTGAACTTGCTTGGTGAGGTCATTGGTGATCTCAAACACGAGCGCTCCAAAGTTTGACTCGGGCGCGCCAGGAGCAAGTGCGAGCGGCGGTGTTTGCCAGAGTTGTGTTTGGTGAGGAGCCAGAAGAATCGCATTTGGAAACTTAGCAAGTTCTGAATGAACTTGCGATGCAAGCCAGCGAGCAGCAATGGTCGCATTGAGGCTGCCATGTGGAACCCCACTGCTGGTGTTGCTGGCCGCTAAAATGCGCACCGAACAATTCTGTTCTACTTCTTGAAGATTCTCCCAATAGACATGCAACGGGTTCGGTCGATTCGGTGCCAACATAGCGGGCGATAACGCAGCAATTTCAGCCGACGAAGGTTCAGTTTCAAAGGCGTTGGCAAGCCTCAGTCGTATGAAAGGTGGCGGTGTACTTTGCAACCGTATCACACGCCGGCGCTGTTCTTGTTCTGTCCCGACCTGGACGATCACCGACTGCACGCCGGGTGAATCAACTCGCGCGGCAATCGACAGATGAGCCTCGGCAACTCCTCCAGCAGAAATTCTCTTCGCGAATCTCGCATCGCCATCAACGAGCGCTGCATGCCAACGACAGTCGCAGGACTTGGCATCCGTGTGTACGCCAAAGGTGACGAGTTTATCTTGATCCGAATTGTTTCTTACTTGAATTGGAATTACCGTTGGCGATAAATCTGTCAAACTAGCGCTGTCGCTGACGTTGATAGTCAACATATTCTCGGGCAATTCAAGTTCTTGGCCAGCGAATTGGCCAAGGCGACTGAATTGTTGGGCCTGGTTTCTCAGCGATAGTTCTTCAGCCTTTGATGAGTTTGCCAGCCACCGTTCGATCCGGCTGTGCTGTTGGTGACACATTTTTCCCAAGGCCGTAATCGCAGCGGTACGCAAGTGTTGTGCAAGGGGTTCGCAGTTTCCGTAGATTGCGACGTGCAACGCCCCGAGATACTCTAGGTCGTGAAGTGCACATTCGTGTTTCACAGCGCTGGTAACTAACTCAGCAACGAAGGACTGCACCTGATCCTCGATTTGCTGTAACTGCTGGCTCAGTTCACCGTTGCTATATTGTGAATCGAATTTCGCGAGACAGTTCGCAATGGCCGAATTGAGACGCTGGTCATCCACTCCTAGTTCCAACTGTTGATTGTAAATTCGGGTCAGTCGCAGTAGCTCGCGCTGACGCACGATGCGCATCCACAATCGGTTGTGAAAGTTCTGTTCGCTGGATGGAGCTCCACCTGACTCAGCATCGACTCGAAATGTTTGGGCAAGCTGCTCACGTTGTTCGCGTTTCAACAGCCGGCTGTGCAACAATTCTGCAGCGTTGATGGTAAATAAGGAATTAATATCGCCGTTAGTTGCAACGGAATCGATGGACTCGCGCCACGGCTGGACGACGGCCCGCAGCTTTTCTAGAGCTGAGCGTAGTTCCCCGATCGACGAGCGGTATTCACGAACAACTGATTGCGCCTGAGCAAGCTGATTCAAGCATCGGCAAATAGGATCGTCGAGTGGATTCAGGCTCTCAGCCGGACGAAGTACCAAGCTCCAATCTCGCAGATTGAACAAAATCTGGTTTCTCAACTCGCGGTACTGTCGCACCAATTGCAGCCGTTGCAACTCGGACGTATACAACTGGTTTGCTGTCCCAAATAATCTGTCGGCATTCTCGTTCCAATTTTTATCGCACAGGTCATCGATCAATCGATCGGCAGCCAGTTTTGCGCTGTCTGCCTCAGAGATTACTTCGGACTGCTGCGATGTCGATGGTTGACTATGAACCTGAGCTGCCAACAACTGGCAGAGCAAAAACTGCTGCCGTGTGCGCCAAGGAATCTCGGGAAAAGCGAGCGATTGAGCGACCCAGTCCACTTCGCGCCAAATCGGCTTCGCAGATTGTTGAGCTTTCAGCCAGGCTTGCGCATCCTCGGGCGAAGCGTTATCCTCACTCAAACGGAGAATTTGAGCTAGTAGTTGGTCAGGTGAGGACGCATCTTTTGCTAACTCCGCATGGTCACCTGAGGAAACCAAACCGAATTGCGAACGCAATTGTGTTACCAAGACAAGGCTATCCAAATCCAAGTCCACTGAAAGGATCGATCGGCGCGACTGCGCGAGTTGACTGGCCCAATCTGGCGCGGTGCTAGGTAATTCTTCCATGCGATCGACACGGGTCATGTTGGATGCCAACCCCCGCAAGTGTTGGCGCGATCGCTCGGCTCCGACCAGTCGTACCAACTCTCGTGCTTGTTCCAAATTGGCATCGATTGACGATAGGGCAGCGAGTTCCAAGATGGACCGCTCGGGGCGTACCAGTGGTGGCTGGCTAGAGTTGCTCAACAACGAACCGCCCTGCCACCGATCGCGCAATCGGTAACAGTAGTCCAGCAACTCCGGTGCACTTGCTTGTCTGATAAATTCCTCAGTCGAAGGTTGATCCATTGGCATTAGGCCATTGGTATCTGTCTTCATTTCGGATTTGGAAACGTCTGAGGTACTAGCGCGCGACGGCGAAGACTCGTTTGCATTAACGATCGCACCGCGCCGTGGGAGGCTAGGCGAGTACTGAACGAACATCTGACGGACGTTGCGCAATCTTGTAGTCGAGCGTTCGTTCGGCGGAACTGGCGAAGATACTAAATGGACCGAACCAGGAAACGTACGCACGATAGTGTCTTTCACCAGTTCAAGATCAATCGTGTTATTGTTTGGCGAATAGCGAGTTTCAGCCAGTTGGTTGATCACGTTTGCTAACGAGCTGGCCAGGGAACTCTTCTGGCAAGCGGCCTTGGGTGAATTTTGTGACACTTGATTTTGAGGCAAAGTTGAAACGGCGCGGGACTCGACGACAGTCGTCGCGAAGCTGGGTGTGCCGAGCATGATCGTAATTGACTTAGTGGTGTATGCAGCAAGCTCGCGCTGTAGGTCGTCGCGGCATTGAGCAAGCAGCAATTCGTGATGTTCCTTTCCGAGTCCCAAGTCGGACGCTGGCAGGGCATCGACGATCGCAAGTACTCTTTCACAACGAGCCTGACGGAGGGATTCGAGTAGGCGCTGGATACTGACACCACGACCGATTCTTGCGTCTTGCGCAGAGTCGCAGAGGATTGAGCCTTGGGGGCTGTATTGCAATGTTCCGCTGGCGTAGAAGACCAGTGCTGAACGTGGTGTGAGTATTCTCTCGAAGGCGCGCGAGACCGCGGATAGATTCTGAGAGTCGAGTCCTAGGACAGTGTGAGCCAAGTCGGCTCGTGCATCAAACTTGGCACACCAACTAGAGACGAGTTGACAATTCGCTGCCGCGCGAATCAGCTCAAGATCGATGGCGCCAGCGTTGGCCTTGACGGATTCGGCTAACTCGGCAGGGCCAAATATCACCACCTTGACTTCAGGAAACGTAAAGGGCAAGAACAGCGTCAGCAGGAACAGCGCAAGTGAAATACCTGTCGCTGAAAAAGCCAGCCCAAGAGCTCGCCAGCGCCGATCGGCGCGCGCCGGTGGGCGCCAGAGCGCGATCTTGCTCGACTCGCTCGTCTCGATTTGGCTGCTTGGTTCACTCCGACTGCGTGGCATCCCTGCCCTCTCCTTATTGAAGTTCCCGCTGCATTTGGTCTTTGAATTGGTCGATAGCCAATTGAACAAAATTCGTCAGAGCTGACGCAATGTCGGCTCGAGTAGCCGCATCCAGTTGCAAGGCAGTTGCCACGGCAATGGCAGGTAAATATTCGGGAGGAACGACGACTGGAGAGTCCGCGGGCGCTAGACTGCCTCCTGTCCATGCGATGGCCTGCAGCAACCAGTCGATAGAGTCTTGCATCGAGCGAGTCATTAAAACCTTCTGACAAGCTGCTCGATGAGGCTCGGTAGGCTCGAGCAACCATGACGAAAAATCGCGATAAGGCTGGTCCGAGTTGGCGGACCACCCTGGGTTGGCGCTAACACACTGATGTGCCCAGTGGATCGCCGTATGGTGAGGTAATAATTGTGCGAGCAATCGGATTGCATCGAGTTGCAACGAGCGTTCGAGCAAGTGCTCGGCAGCCACTTCAGGCGCGAGATTATGATCGGCCGCCAAACTCGCCAGGGCTGCTGCCGACAATGAACATTGTTTGAGTTTGCTCTCGTCGAACCAAAAATATTCGGAGGTCCCAGTTGCGACAACCTTCACAGCGGTCGTGATCAATTCTTGTGGCCCTGAGCTTGAAGCCGATGTGAGCGAGAGTTTAAACACAGAGCATCCGGCGACGAAGTCGAGATCGCCTCTCAATTCGATTTGACTTTGCGGCTGGCCAGCCACATAGACGACCGCAGATGGGTTCGCTGTCAGTAACGGTTCGTTGCGACAGTCGATGGCAAAGTGCTGGTCGTGCAATTCAGGATCGTCCGCGATGCACATTTCCATCCACTCGTTGCGACCGACGTTGGCGACTTGGCCGGGACGTATGACGATCTGGTGAGTGCGTCCAGCATGCTGGCAACGAAGGAGTACAGTCATGGTCTGATCAATTGATTTGAACAATTGCCCCCTTGACTGTTAGCGGTCCGGAGGCGGTCAGTGCGCCGATGCCACCTTGCATCGACAATTTGCCAGACGCAATTATCGTCGAGTTCGCACCTTGGGCCTTGAATGGTCCATCGGCGCAAATGGAAATCGAAGGCGAGTTGATCTTGATCTCAGCCGGTTTCATGGAGATGGTCGAGTTACCGCATTTCAGCACGATAGACTTGGCTGATTCGACCAACGTGTCGCCCGCAGACACTTTGATAGTCAGGTTTCCTTTGGTGACGGTCAAGGTGTCGTTCCCTTGCGCTATCGTAATGGTGCGATCTTTCTCGACGATCATCTTTTGCGACCCGGAGCCGCTTCCTTTGCCAATCGTTACGGTTTGGTCGTGGTAGACATCGAGCGTTTGATCGCCGGGCGATTTCTTCTCAAAACCGACCGTCGTGTGGTCGTCATTTTCAATCACACGCTTCATATCGCGCTCACTGTGCAGATAAATTAGTTCCTTGTCTTTTGTATCGTCGAACGATAGTTCGTGGAAAGTGGTTGCGTCGCCGCCTTTGGTGCTGCGAGTCCGAAAGATCGTTTTTGCTTGAGCAGCCGCGAGCGCGTCAGGCGGCATCTGATCGGCGTTGTAAACTCGTCCCACCACGATCGGCTGATCGGGATCACCATCCAGGAATTCGACGACGACTTCTTCGCCAATGCGTGGTACGGACATCGCTCCCCAGTTCTTACCCGTCCACGCCTGGGCGACGCGTATCCAACAAGAGCTGTGGTCGTCCGATTTTCCATCGCGGTCCCAAGGAAACTGAACTTTGATACGTCCGTAATTGTCAGTCCAAATTTCTTCGCCGGCTTTGCCACAAACAGTGGCCACTTGTGGTCCGTTGACACTCGGACGTTCGTAGCTGCGCGACGAGCGAAAGGGGACTTTGGAAGGTTGAACCGTTAGACTCACTTCGAAATTGAAACTGCTCGATTCTCCTGAATGCTGACCTGCGACGGTGATGTCGCATGTGCTGCCCGTGACCAAGTACTCTTGATTACGAGCAGCCAGCGGATGGTTCTTCAGTTTAAAGACATCGCCACAGCGCACACTTCGGGGCGTGCCTTCCAACGTGGCCCACGCCGCAGCGGCATCGAATGCTTCTTGGCGTGTTCTGGCAAGCTGCTGGCCGCGATCAGTGGCAATGTATCGACCGGGATGGTGATACCAACGCCAGTCTTTGTCTGCTGAAGCGCTCAGTTGCTGCGCCTGCAATTTCGCACGCGGTTTTTGGAAATCGTAGTCGTTCAGCTCCACACCACCGGTACCAAATTGACTGCCGGCGCTGAAGTTGGTTAGATATTCATCCAAACGAGTACCCGGCCCAGTACGATATTCAATCGCTTCATTGCCGTTGGCGGTTCGATGAGCATGAACATCATCGGCCAAAATCAGCGCATGCTTGTCTTTCGAGTAAGTAAAAAAGTAGTAGATGCCTTCTTCCTCCAACAGTCGAGTGACAAAGTTGAAGTCCGACTCGGCATACTGGACGCAGTATTCGCGCTTGGGATACTGGCGATTCAGCCGCGTTTCGAGAGTGGTCGCCAGTCCTCGGTCAGCAAAGATCTTGCGCACGATATCGATGGCGGATTGATTCTGAAAAATTCGGCATCCGCCGGAATGCTTGAGTAGTCCGATGCATGACACGAGAGTCGCGCGATAACGCGTCAAGCGCATTTCGGGACCCAAATTTTCTAAACGACCAACGTAGCCATGCAACCAACTGGAGCCGCCGTTGGGAATATCAATACGTATTGCCACAGGCGACTTCAATTGCTTGGCCAAGTCAATGGATGCGTCAGTGGACAGGATCGTCAGTTGACCTTCGAAGGGCCTGCCGAGTTGCTCGCGCCAAGTAAGATCGCGGAGCTGCCAGGTGCCTTTGCCAAGTGAACAGAGGACTTCGACTGGAGCCAACTCTTGACTGGCGATCATGATTTGGCTCCGTTAAACCCCAACATCAAGCAACAGTCGTCAGCATCAGTTACGGCTGGCTTCGACATCACCCAAGCGTTTCGTCCCAAAGACCCGCAGCGCCCCAGCGATGCTTTGGGGATTTCATCTTTGGCCAACACCAAGCGCAGGCGCGCATCCAATACCAGACCGGCATAATTGCGCACTACGTCCTCGACGGCTCTCCGCCGCGGTTGCCCCGGCAGCAGACGCGCAAAACTCGCGTATTTCAACGGTCCTACGCGCACTTCAAACAGGCTCTGGCGATCAGCGATCGAAGCTCCTAACACTGCTTCACTGGCCAGTCGATGCGAGTTCCGCCCCAGCGAAGTTCTGTCCGATGATTGCAGAGCCAGGCGCCGCAAGCGAAATGGAACGACGAGCACGTCTGCCTGCAGCATTTGGCAGAGGATGGCTTGCAATCCTTCGCCGTTGCGTCGCAGCGGCGCCATGCGTCCGGTAAAGTACCACTTGGTCTCATCTGGCCAACGATCGCGATTCTGTGCACTTTTTAGCCCGAAGCCCGCCAACGAAGCCATGTACACGGAGTATCGGTCTTGCCACGGCCGATCTCGCTGAACCGCGGGGCGAGCGCTGCTCCAGGCTCGATAGAATAACAATGACATCCGATGGTGAAATAAATCCAAGAACGCTTGCAAAGCTGGATCGTCAGCATGCCGCAGGCGATTACGGACTAGTTCTGTTAGGTGCAATGGCAGCGCGCCGGATGGTCCCAACATGCCAAAGCAACGTTGCTCCAAAAACAGACCGCCACCTTCTCGCTTGCGCGCCGACTCTACGGCAGTGGGCGCGAAATCCAGATGCGGAGACTGCGATAATCGGACTGCCTCCTGAGATGGGCTGTGCGCATGACCCAGCCGAGGCAATCCATCCGCGACCGATTCAATGTCCCGCAGCGCTTGAAAGTACGAATACCGCCGCGGCTGATTCCGCAAACGAATCATGCGTGGATGGGCTGTATTGAACTTTGATTCCAAGTTCGATTCGGAGCTGTGCATCGAGAGGTTCCTCCGTGCATGAACTGCGGATGGTCAAATGAGCGGCATGGTTCCCAAGCGGACTGGCCAACGATGAATCGCGCCGCGTTTGACGGTCGAAAGCGCCGTTTCAGCAAAGCTGTTGATCGTGACATAGCGCGCAAAGAATTGTTCCAGCACGCAGCCTAGCAGGAACGCACCGCCACCACCAAAGGCATCGTCGTCGCAATGAAGTTCAATCTCTGTGCCTCGCCCGTGCGTTAATGGTCCCGGCATTGGCAGCCGCCTCACGATGGGACGTGATCTAATGGAGAGTATCCCTTCGATCTGGCGCTGGGAAACATGATCGTCTCGCGAGCAATATAGCGACAGCAGTTCGCGCAACATGGCGGCACCCCCGGCAACATTGTCCTGCAGCGACAAGTAGTTTGGAGTCAGATGGCTGATCAACCGCCATGCGGTCTCGCCATCGAGCGCCATCATCGGAGGCTTGGGAGCAGTCGGACCGGAAATGCACAGCACTTGGCGCACGGGCCCGCCGGTTTCCAACGAGAACGCTTCGCGCCACCCAGCCTCAGGTGGAAACAAGGGCAAGTCCCGGTTGGTGCAGAGAACTTTACATGAAAGTTGCTGGACTTGATGCCGAAATGGTTCTTGATGCGAGTCGGTGATAGTTAGGAACAGCTCCGTTCCTAAATACGTCGAACTACGCTGGCCGGTCGCACCGTGCGAGGGAACTCGCGGACGTCGTTCAGTCGTGAAATACGTTGCGTGGCGCTGCCTGGCGGAATCGAAGGCTGGCGGTGCGTATAGTGGCAGGTACGGGACTACTCTGGAACTGCTGGTCGCGTGCCCAACAATCTCGTCGATCGACCAGACTTCGTAATCGACCGGCCGGCTGCGATCGACGACCAAGTGATGTTCTTCTTGAGCATGGTCGAGCAGGACTCGGTCGGCGCGTCGGTGAAACAAATTCACGCCGGGCACGCAGTGCAGCGCCAGATGGTCGGGATTGACTCGACCAACTAAACGTGGTTCGTGGTTATCAAAGCCTAGAACCAACTTCAGGATATTACCTTCTGCTTGCTCGATTGCACCGCCCAGACCAGCAATCTCGATAAACTGAAATTTCTCGGCCAAAAGAAAATACTCTTGGAGCAATCGATAGCCAGAAAACGAACGCGGTTCGTCGGGCAATAGCGCATCGGCATCTTCGAATCCGTGCGCGGTCACATTAGTGGGCGCGATCGTGCGCCAGCGACTGGTGGAGCGATCTGCGGCCAACGCAACCATGCGAGAATGCGCAACCAGAGTTTCGTGCAGGTTTCGAGCTAACTCGCCGCCGCGCAGGTGAATTCGCAGTCGATCGAGTTTAATCGATCGCAGCGGCACTCCACCGGTCGATTCCAGCGTCATGCGCAGACCAGTTCGCAGACCTCGCGCATGAAAGTCTTTGGGCAGCGGATAACCTACCGAACCTTCGCGGGTGAAGAATTCGGTTTCGACGATGCGAATTGGCCAAAGCGTCAAATCGCTGGTCGTATCAAAGCGGCATGCGGTCTGCTGCGTGTGAGCGGGTTGGGCGAGCAATCGAGTTCCCTTAGGAACCATGTAGCCTGAAACCAAAGAACTGGATTCGACATCGGGTTGGAGCTGGAATATGCCTGCGGACGGAATGGGACGAGCATAGTGTGGAAAAATAGTGTCGATCAAGGCTCGCGTGAACTGAGGAAACTCACCGTCCAACCGACGCTGAACTCGGGCGGCCATGAAGGCGAAACCTTCTAGCAGTCGTTCCACGAACGGATCGGCGCACGAGAACTCGTTCATTCCCAAGCGATTGGCTAGCTTGGGAAACTGGCTCGCGAATTCTCCTCCCAGCTCGCGAAGGTACGATAGCTCGCGGTCGTAGTGATTCAGAAAGATCGCGTCCATGCTGTGTCTTTCAGGAGGTTGTTTAATTAGCGAAGCGAAACGTCATGCGTTGCCTAAGTCTGAGTCTGGAACTGGGCGACATTCCCGGTTTCGGGATCGATCTTGGCGCGAAAACAGAACTCTTCGGGCCCGTCGATATCATCACAGATGCCCGTTACGACCAAGGTGATCGAGCGGCGATTGGCCTTTTCCTTGGTAATCATCGCGCGTACATCTACCGAATCGGGGCGCAATCTTGGTTCGAAGTTCCGAACTACGCGCGTCAATTCTCGTTCGATGCTTTCCAGATCGGTACTGCTAAGCATATGACCGGTCAGCGCAGGCACTCCGTAATTTACTACACTATCACGTACGCGTGGCCACCGTGAGAGATCGCGGCTGGATTCCAGGCGGGTTGTGTTGAGCAACCATTCAAGATCACGCAGAATTGAATCTGCCATGCTGGAAGCACGTAATTCACCACGATTGCGTGTTGCGGACGAAACTTCGTCAACGCTGCGCGTGCTCAAACGATCCAGCAAAGTGCCTGTGAATCGCTCAGTGGAGATTCCCTTCATCATGCTGACCATCCTTGGTCAAGGGTCGCCGCGCAGAAGGCACGGCGACCAGTAGACAGATTGAACCGAATGGACGCTAGGAATAGCCGAGAAATAAGTGTCAGTTACCTTTTGTGCGCAGCACCCAAAGGGCGAGTTTCTCGCAAAAGGTACCTGACACTTATTTCTCGAGCGATACCTACCAGGCTTTGCCTGACATCAGATCCCAGCCCTTGGGTGAAGCTTGTTTCTTGTCTTCGCCGCTGAACTGAGTGTACTCCATTTTGATCTTAGTAAAGTTCAAACAAAACTTCTCTCGTGGCCGCTCACCACCTGAACCCGAACTGTAGCTCGAAACGATCGGATCATCCAGAGTCACCGTCAAGTAGACTTGATTGGCGTTCTTGCCGTCGGTTTGCAAGAAGTGAATCGACGCTTCTTCGAGGCTAGTTCCACAGATGCTTTGCATGAACAATTCGGTCGATGAAATGTCGGTCGACTTGCTGCAGGCGATGTCAGAGAACATCGGCGTGCTGGTGTCGCGATCCGTTCCGCCCGAACGAACGCTGATCGAACGACCGCAGTTGAGATTAACCGAATCGAGGTTGATCCAGCCAACATGTCCGTCGGCTTTGGAGTCCCCTTTAATTTCCTTCTTGAACTTCAGTAGTATCATGTTTTTTCTCCACGGATTGGCTTGAACATTCTGGAGGCCGCAGTGCCGCTAGTATTCCAGCGGCACTGGGCACGCAATCAAAAAAGCTGTAACTGAATTACGCCGCCTTTGCCGACGGTAACTTGCTGACCAACCGCAATGAAACGGTCAAGCCTTCAAGTTGATAATGTGGACGCAAGAAGAATTTGGCTCGATAGTACCCCGGATTTGTATCGTCGGCTTCCACAATAACTTCGGCGGCTGCCAAGGGGCGGCGCGACTTGTCCAATTCCGTTGCGGTTGCCGGGTTGGTCTCGACGTATTGGCTGATCCAATTGTTCAGCCACACTTGCATGTCGCCTTGCTCTTTGAACGACCCCAGTTTGTCGCGTACGATGCACTTGAGGTAATGCGCGAATCGACAGGTGGCAAACAAATAAGGCAGGCGGCTAGCCAGTCGGGCGTTGGCCGTTGCGTCGGCATCATCGAATTCAACCGGCTTGTTCAGGGATTGTGCGCCAATGAATGCGGCGAAATCGCTGTTCTTGCGGAAGATCAACGGCATAAAGCCGTTCTTGGCCAGTTCTGC
>SXGS01705537.1_pt1 | contig 18787 bp, 19 predicted proteins | sample 3174681 | NCBI WGS metagenome assembly SXGS01 (sample SAMN11356861, study PRJNA531348) | freshwater metagenome | isolation source: freshwater sample F1-80 | place: China: Fuxian Lake, Yuxi | collected 2017-12-25 | reverse complement strand
GGCAATCCTGCCAACATTTGATCCGCATGCGCGATGGACATGCGCCAATCCAATCAGAGTCCACAGCGGCGCGCCACCAAATTCATTCCATCTCCTTGCCCTCAAACTTCATTCCACCCTCCTTGTCGAGGGCCATGTGTGGCAGGCAACCCGCCCCAGGTTCGATCTGGACAAACCATGCGGCTTGACGTGGACGTGCAGAATCTCGGCATTGCCAAGGCGCAGGGAGTGGTCGTCGAAGTGTTCGCTATTGGCGCGGTCGGAAAGCTCGGCCCGCTCGTTGGACGCGCGGTGCTGGCCAACCTTGCCGCCTTGGACACAGCGACCGTGGCTGTCACGCTGGACACCGGCAAATTTGATTCGACCACCCAAGCCCTCTCGGTGGTGTTGGATCGGGCGGAGCGCATCCTCGAACGCAACGACCGTAACAACAGCGCTTCTCTCAGGATCGCGGTCCTGCCTCCGATTCTTCAGGTGACGAACTCTCTGTTGAATGGAGGTTCCAGGCAGTTGTCCTCGTTGACCTCTGTTTCGTTCAACTTCAATCGTGATCTCCGGACGAACGTGGCCGTGAGTGGCCTTGTCGTGACGAGCCTCAACACCGGCGAGATAATCCCGACTCAGCTCATGGCAGTCGAAGTCAATGTCATGCCGCGCCGGGTGACGTGGACGTTCCCCGGGCTCCCAGGCGCGAGCCTCGTACCTGGCGAATACGAAGTCCGGCTGAAGGCGCGCTCGGTGACCGATACTGCGGGCAACGTCCTGACCCGCGATGAAGTCATCCGATTCAAAGTCACCCCGGGAGACGCCACGGCGGACGGTCGAACCAACGAGCTGGATTATCTTTTCGTCTGGCGCCAGATCAGGAAACTGGAAAACCAACGCGACCGCTCGGCCGACGTCAACGGCGACGGCAAAGTGGATGCCGCCGACCTCGAATGGGTCAAACGCAATTTTGGCAGCAGCGGCGCTGAACGACCGGCAGCACCCCTTGTGAACCCGTGAAGATCCGCCACCTTTCCCTGCCAGTCCGGTCCAGACTCGTGGCTGGCGTCGTTGCGTGCTGCATTGCCCTGTGGCTCTCGAATGCCTTTTCACAATCCAACGACACTCCCCCGACACTTCAAACCATGCCGGTGACCGCCACGCTCAAGCTCGATCACACGCGGCTGAAGCCGGGCGAAAAGACCGTGCTCCGGGCTTTCGGACTTGTCACACCCGGAGTGATTTCAGATTCGGATCAGATCTTTTCATGGAACGTCGATTTGCTTGTGTTCGATTCGACGGTCGCCCGAATCGATGCGGCAGGACTGCTCCGCCCGGCGTCCGACCGGGATCCAGCGACGTCCTCCGCGGGCACTCCAGACGGGGCGGACCTGCGCGGGATTCGCGATACGTTCCTCAACTTCCCGGCAGCGGGCCGCACAGAAGCAGTCGAATTGTTCTCAGTTCCGGTCATCGCCACAGGATCGGGTGTTGCCCGGTTCCGTCTTCTGCCCGGCTCGCGCGGACTCGCACTCGAGAGCGATTTCCTCGTCGTTCCATTGGGGGATGGTCCGATCGTGGAAGGCGCCGATTACACTGCCGCCAACGTTGTGTTGAACGTGGAGAATGTTTCCATCGAGCCGCCGCTCCTTGCCATTTCACTCACGCCTGGAGGCAAAGTGCGGATTGAGACCACGTTGCCAGCGGGCGTCCAGTGGGTGATCGAGATGTCCGGGAACATCAGCTCCGGCGCCGTGTGGTCAGCACTGCCTGGGGGCATTACCGTGGAAGGACGATACAGCGTGGATGTCGATGGTCAGGGTGGCCAGCAGTTTTTCCGTGCCCGTCAGTCTGCTCAGGCCATGCCGTCCGGATACTGAAGTTACACGGCAATCTACTTCACGTCAGCCGCCCGCCTCTCCCATTCTTCTTTCTCGGCGGATTTCCCCAGCTTCTCCGCCAGTCCGGCGAGTTTACGATAGATCGTCGGCAGATCGGCGTAGTCGGGAAAGGTTTTCGCCAACCGCTGCGCAGTACGGTAGGCGTCATCCCATTTCCGAAGCCCTTCCAGTTGCTCCGTGATCCGCAGGAAGAGACGCAGTTGCTGCAGCGCCGTAGGTCCCTGCTCCAGGGCAAGCTGGTAATTCTGCACCGCCTTCTCAGGTTGTTCAGTACCGGTGTAAAGATCTCCGAGTTTCTCCAGGAGCACCGGACTTGTCCGCGTTGGCTCCACTTGATTCAACAGGTCGATGTATTTCGCCACAGGATCGCCGAGCAGGACGTTCTGGTTCACTGCGCGTAACAGGGACCATTCGATCAGACGACTCTTACGCTTTTCAAGATCCTGATGCAGCACGTGCGGGGCGTTGCCGAACGGACGGTACAGCGGATCACCAACCACTGTGGTCTGCCACGAGATCGAACCCTGCGAGGCATAGGCCGCTTCACCAAAAGTGAATCCGAACATCAACAGCCTCGAAAAAAAGATTCCCACATCCGGCGTGCCTTCCAGATACGGTTCTTCCACGCAGCCCATCGTTGCGGCCACTCCGCGATCCAGCAACGGACCCGCCCAATGCGCGGAAGCGGATCTCAAAGTCATCGCGCTGTAGGAATGCAAATGATACGCGATAGCACCAGGCATGAATTCTACTTTCGGGCGAGTAAACGGACCCGATACGTGCTGATCGTACCAACCGGCATACAGCGCAATCTGACTCATCGGAAAGGCTGCTGAAAAAGTTTCAGCGTTCGTGTCCATCGTGGTCTCAAACCCTGCGTGTCTCGCCATCTCCGCTGATCGACGAATCCAGTCATCGCCTGGTTTGTAGGGACCATTGGTCAATCCACGAATGTCGAAATACGCCCTGCCCCAGACTCCGTCCCGCTCGGCATGGAGCGCTTTGTCCACAAGACCGCGAGCAATCGCGGGAGTCGGGCCATCGAGTCGCGCGACGAGCAGGATTCCATTGGTTGGATGCAGCGCCGCGGAATTGGTGGACCCGTGGGTCCAATTCCGCGCGGGGCCATACAGGGGAAGATTGGCACGCATCATTGGCAGTAGCGCCAGCTCGCTATCGACGGCCGCATCGTTACGCCGGACGGATTCCCTCAAGCGCTCCATTCCCTCCTCTGCAAGCGCCGGTTCATTCCTGATCTTCAACGGCACACCCCAGCAGAGCACTGCGTATCGGATGTGGGCCGTGATCGGACGAGGGTCTCTCTTCTCCGTCGATGCCGCGAGGTCATTGGTGCGAAAAGACAGGTGCCTGGCATTCTCCAACCATGCTGCCAATGGCTGTTGAATCTTATCACGAAAATCGGTTCGTGAAATCGCCTCGGACGCAGGCATGGCAAACCCAACGACCTGTTCCTTTGGAACATTGCGAAGTCTTGCGTAGTGCTCGGCTACCTCTTTGGACTCAGGCACCGCTTTGTTGTAAACCACCACCGCCTCAGCGCCCCTATCAGCGGCAGCGCCTTCATCAGGAGCCGCGCAACACATCGCAGTCCAGGTGACCAGCCATGCCCTGAGAAATAATCGCGTGTTCATCGCATCTCTCACTCACTTCACTTTTCGATCAAAACTTTGAGACCATCGAAAGCCAGCTCGATTCCCGCAGGCATCTCCGCCTGATCCACATCATGGTCGTAGTCATGTGTCAGGTGTGTGAAAAATGTGCGTGGCGCTCCAATCCGGCGCGCGGCTGTGAGTGCCTCATCCAAACACATGTGCGTCCAGTGCGGCTCCCGTCGGAGCGCATCCAGCACCACCACCTGGGTGCCCCGCACTTGAGCGATGACATCGGGTGGCACCTCTTTGCAGTCGCTCATATACGCTAGTCGTTTGCTGCCGTTCTGTTCGAACAGGTAGCCGTTCACCGGCGCTTTTCCATGCGGCAATAAAAGCGGTGTGATCCGGAGATCGGCAATCTCGAACGGGCCATCCACAATACGAGGGTTCGGAACAAAATACGTCTTCGGGATCGGCCCGCCATGGAATGCGTAGTCAAACACACGGCGCAGATCAGCCATCGTCTCCGCGCTGGCATAAACCGGCAATGGTGCGCCGCCGCGAATTTCGCAAAACCGACGGCAATCATCGAGACCCATGATGTGGTCCGCGTGTGAATGGGTGAAGATCACCGCATCGAGCCATCGAATCCCCTCGCGCAACATCTGGATGCGGAATTCAGGCGTTGTATCCACGACCAGTTTGACCTTGTCCGTCGCAACGTAAATGGAAGGCCGCGTGCGATGATTCTTCGGATTCGCGATGAAAGACGGCGGATATTCTTTCGCGAGGACTGGAACCCCTTGCGAGGTTCCCGTGCCGAGAAAAGTGAATGAGAAGGACATCAAAGAATGGAGATCCATCAAATGATCTCACCATGATTGCCGCGGTTCCAGCCGGGCAGTGTTCTGATCTTAATCTTGTCCATGCTCCTAATCCTTGTCTCTGAGAGCTCTTGATTAAGCTGAGGAGCCGGATCAGGCCACTTTCTCCAGCCGCGCCAGCATCCATGAAGCAATGACATGCGCCGGACGCTATCAAGCCGGCCGGTTCACCGCAAGAAACGCCCACAATAGAAACACGCGTGCTTCTGAAACATTCATTTTGCAAAGCCCGAAGTGCCCGGTCAGTTGTCAGCAGTTGCGCGAGCATCCTCCCCATGCAAATCTCCCGCGCGTGAAACTGGCTGTCCACATCCTATTATTGGCAAGTGCCCTCGTTCTGCCGCCGCAGTTGCGCGCGGCACCGTTCGATCACTCTCACACGAATTTCTCACAGGTACTCAGTCGCATCGTGAAGGACGATCTGGTTGATTACTCCACTCTCAAAACCGATCAGATTTCGCTCGAACGCTACCTGGATCAACTTGCTCAAGTTCCGGAACCGGTCTTCACGAAGTTCAGCGAGAAGCAAAAGATCGCATTCCTCATCAATCTCTACAACGCCTCCACCCTTCAACTCATCGTCCGCCACTATCCGATCAAAAGCACAAAGGAAATTGGCTCCTGGCTGACCGGCCCGTTCGATCAGAAGACGGTTCGATTCATGGGACGCAGCCTGAGCCTGGGCGACATCGAACACCACGTTCTCCGCCGCAATCATGACGAACCTCGTTTCCACTTCGCCATTGTGAGCGCCGCCATTGGGTTCCCTCCACTCCGCCATGAAGCTTACCAGGACGCGAAGCTTGACGAGCAAATGGATGATCAGATCCGGCGTTTCCTGCGACAGCCTTCAAAAAACCGCATCGATCTTTCCGGCCGGATGCTGCACCTGTCCAGGATCTTCAAATGGTACGAAAAGGATCTCAACCGCAAAGCCGGGTCGCTAACTCAGTTCGTGGTAAACTATCTCGACACCGACATTGCCGAAACGATCCGCGGCAGCAGATTTGAAATCACCTACACTGATTTCGACTGGCTGTTGAACGACAGCGCTAGTACTGCCGCTCTTAAACGTTGAGTTCACTCATGACGTGGCAAACGCTGGCCACGATGAGGTGAATCGCCAGCGCTTTGTCGAGACGTTGGGCGAGCTTTGCGCCAAGACGGGCTGGCAGGCTCGCGCCTGTCGGGATCAGCCGGGCGGAATCAACCAGGGCAAATCTCTCGCCCCATGCAAGAGGCGAATGAGCAGAACGCCATCGGCTCGATCTTCGTAAAACAGAAGATAGTTTGGGAATGGCTGGATGACCCATTTGCGGACGCTCGGCGCATGGCGGAATCCTGCCTTCGACCCAAGCTGAGGATGTGTCGCGAGCAATGTGAGCGCACGCTCGACCGCGTCACAAAAACGTTCGGCCGCGTCCGGGTTCACCTCGCTGAACTTGGTAATGATCTCAGCGTAATCCGCGAGGAAAAGCGAACCCTTGAGCAATTCAGCCGGCACGCGTCTTCCTTGCGATGGCGCGGACGGAGTCCAAGTCCTCGCGCGTCAGCGGCGTGATTGGGCCTTGCAAACCCTCCAGCACCTTGCGTTCGAACCATGCCTCCTCCTGCATCTGACGCCGGGCGGCGGCCTCGACGAAATCGCTCGCGGACGCAAACGTTCCATTGCGGATGCTTTGTTCGATGTAGGCCTCCAGTTCCGGCGGCAAGGTCACGTTCATAGTGAGGCCAACTTAGATGAATCCAGGCGTCAGTTCAACGCCACGTTTCGCCACGTTTCGCCACGTTTCGCGATGCCGGCCCCCGACTCACGGACAAATCTCTTCAACGCGATCGCTGTCCAGTCATCGGTGCTGACACACTTTGCGACGCATGAGGTTCTCATGCGGACTCTGAATGCCCTCCGGGTCGCTCGTTTCGCAGCAAGGAAATTTCCCGAAAGCCGCGACCCTTTCACGCGGTTCGCGGACGGAGAGAAACGGCTTTACTCTCCCCGAAGAAATCCAGTAACTCCGCACCCATGATTCCACGGAGCACCCTTTCCTCAAGGCAATCGGTTTTCCGCCAGAGCATTCTGGTCGGAATGATTGCCATCACTCTCTCCCGGTCATTCGCGGCGGAGCCGCAAGCGGTTCCCATCTCTTCCAGCGATCAATTGTATGCACCGGAGAACCTCATCAAGGTCGAGATCACCGTGGCGCCCAAAGACTGGGACAAACTGCGCTTCTCGTGGCGCGGGGAAGCGATGGAGGAGAAGGACGGAAAATGGGTGGCCACGAAATCGGATTATGAGTACGTGTCGGGCGAGGTCACGATCAACAGCGTCAAGGTCGGCAAAGTCGGGTTGCGCAAGAAAGGATACTTTGGTTCGCTCTCCGCCCAGCGCCCTTCGCTCAAACTGAAGTTCGACGAGTACGTCAAAGGACAGCAATTCGTCGGTCTCGATGAACTCACCCTGAACAACAACCGCCAGGATGCCTCCCTGCTCCGGCAATACCTCGCTTACATGTGGTTCCGGCGGGCCGGACTGCACGCGTCTCGCTGCAATTTCGCGCGCGTGTTCGTCAACGGGAAATACCTCGGCATCTATTCGAACGTGGAAGCCGTGGACAAGGCCTTCCTTAAGCGAAACTTCGATTCCACCAAGGGCGCGCTCTTCGAAGGCACTGATCAGGATTTCCAACCCCAGGCCGTCGAAGCCATCGAAGCCAAGACGGACAAGAAATCACCCGATCGCTCCAAGCTTCGTGAACTCGCCAGGCTGCTGCAGAACTTCGAGTCCGTGGATATGGAAAAGCTCGGCGAGCTGGTGGACTTGGACCGGTTCATGAAGTTCTGGGTTGCGGAGATGTTGCTCGGCCATTGGGATGGTTACGCTGGCGGCAAGAACAACTTCTTCGTTTACGACAGTCCGAAGAGCAAACGCATTGACTTCCTTCCTTGGGGTACTGACCAGACATTCGACGACAGCAGCCCGTTCATCTCCGAGCCATCTCCCAGGATTACCCGCGGAGTCGGCCGGCTGTGCGCGGCACTTTACTCGAATCCTACCTACCGCCAACGCTATCTGAGCCTGGTGGCCAAACAGCTCGACGAGTGGTGGAAGACTACCGCGTTGCTCGCCGAGCTCGATCGGGCCACCGCTCTGATTCGGCCTCATATTCATCTGCGTCAAAGCGAATTCGATCAAGCCCTCACGGGTTTGCGTGAATACATCGAAAGCATTCCCCGCAAAGTGCGCGAAGAGTTGAAAAACCCGCCCGATCGCTGGGTGGTTAAAGTACCCCAGGAGGGACCGGAACTACCACCTTCAACCGGGCCGCAGGCGCCGCGCTGGGCAGGCTCGGTTAAGAGCGACTTCACAATCCCCTTCGGGCGCTACGACGTGGCCAAGCTGCATTCCCTGACCAACGGAACGTTCGAGTTCGAGTGGCGCGGCAAGCCGATCGACTTTCCGATCATGGTCGGCACCGCGGGTTACAAGGCCACTGACCCGTTCTGGTTTGAATCCTCCGAAGTGGCCATCGCCAGGACCTCGCCCACCACGGGACAGACGGTCTGGATTTACTTTGACATCGATCCCGGTCTGTTGACGTCCGGCCACGAGCTCAAGCTGCACAAGAGCCAGGTCGTCTCCTGGTTCGGCACCTTGCAGGCGGGCAAGGAAGGACCCATCAACCACGGAACCGTGGAGGGGACGCTGAAGGTCGGGCTGGTTGAAGTCGGAGGCGTGAAACAGATCAAGGGCACGATCGACGCTCATCTGGTTTCGGACCGCCAGAAGCTCGAGTTTTGAATTCAGTGAACCGGGTACTGCGGACGATACGCGCGGCCGTGTCAGTTCAAGAAAATCAGACCTATGATGGAAAGATCGTTACGATGGCTCGCGACGCTGGCTGCCGTCATTTGCAGCCACAATTTGGCATTCGCCCTCGACATTGTTCTGACGAATGATGACGGGTTCGAGTCCGCCTACACGCATGCCGTTTACCGCCAACTGAAGACGGCCGGACATCGGGTGATGATTTCGGCCCCGGCGCAGAATCAAAGTGCCAAAGGCACTGCATCGAGCTTCGGTCCGATTGCGCCGCTCATCCATGACACCCGTGCCGGTTCGATCAAAGCAGGTTCGCCGGGTTTGGGCTCACTGCCAGATAACGCGGACATCCATTACGTTGACTCCACTCCAGGCTGCTCCGTGCTTTATGCCCTCGACAAGTTGGTCCCCGAACGCTGGGGGAAGGGGGCTGATCTCGTGATCTCCGGTCCGAATTACGGTTACAACCTGGGGAGTGCCGCAATGGACTCCGGTACGATTTCGGCCGCCCGGTATGCAATTGGTCGTGGTGTGCCGGCAATCGCGGTCAGCAATGGACACAAGCCTACGAAATTCCGCGGTTATCAGGATCTGAAGGAAGGGAACATCGATTTTGAAATCGCCGACGTGGTCGTCCGACTGGTGGTTCAGCTCGAAACGCGAGCTAAGCAGGATCGGAAGCCGCTGTTGCCGCCGGGCGTCGGGCTCAATGTGAACATCCCGGCCTTTGCTTCTGGCGAGGGCGGGAAGCTCCGATTCGCGATGACACGGCTCGGTTTGCAAATGGGCGTGTACTTCAGTGAGGACATTTCACAGGATCCCAATGTCAAGGCCTTCGGCCTCGAAGTATCCGGCGGGTCCCGGCTTCTCGTTCGGCGGCATACTCAATCCGCCGAAACCACCCCTGCCGGTGGATACCGCGCCGGATACCGAATGGGTCGCCTTCTCGAAGGGCGACGTCACGATCTCGGTGATTCAGGGCATGCCTCAGGCGAGCACTCGAGAGGAGCGCGCCGTGAAGCGGCTGCTCAAGGGGCTTCCATTGCGGTGAGTGAAATGGAACCGCTTTCCTCCGTGCGCTGAACGACGGAGAAGGCGGAAACGTTGGCCAGCGAATTCATCGCGGACGACCAGAAGCAGCGGCGCTGGAAATAGGCCGACCCAAGTTCCGGCTCGAAGGAGGATCCACCAAGGTGGTCCTCGCGGCACGCTTGCGGGCTGCGAGGACACTGGCTGTGACCTGCATCGCGGAGCGTCTGGGGACGAGCGTGCGCGGCTACCTGAACCGAACTCATCCTGAACTTCGAAGTTCGGGGAGCACACCCGCCCCGGGTGTGGCTGGACGCGCCTCCCGGAGGGAGATCTCGACCGCTGCGGCAATGTCCAGGTCACACAGGCCACCCTCAGGCCCGTTCTCGTCGGCTTTGAGCAGGATGCGTGTGCGATTGACGTGCCGTCGCACATCGCTGCTTGCGGAGAATGTTCATCAACTTTTCTCGTTCTTGAGGAGCTAGCCGGATGCGGTATTTAATAGGCATCCACTCCAATTAGACATGCTTATCAAAAGTACAAGTACAAATTTATCCACCCATCAACTCACGGTTGACGAAGTACTAGCCATCAAGCAGCGAGAGCCGGTCAGACCCGTCATCCTGCTCACGGCATTCCCGCCAACTACCGTGCCATCTGCCATCGACCTGATCGTGATGAAGCCATTTATGCTCGTGACGCTGCGTGAAGCCCTGCACAAGATCCTTGGTGCATAGATCGCAGATGGCGATCTTGGAGATTGCTTTTAAATGCCTCCCAGTCACGCACCGGAAAACGAAGCATCCCGCATGATATTCTTGGAGTATCAATCCAGGGCCGAAATGGGCGACGCTCTGAGTCAATTCGCTTTGGGGAACTGCTATTACCATGGCACAGTAGTGGACAAAGATTTCGCGGAAGCGGTGAAATGGTTTCGCAAGGCCGCCGAGCAGAATCTCACGGAGGCCCAATTCATCCTGGGGAGATGCTACGCGAATGGTGAAGGAGTGGCGAAAGACTACACGGAAGCGGTAAAATGGTTTCGTGAGGCCATCGAGCAAAACTACCCCACCGCTCAGAATAGTCTGGTGAGCTGCTTCAGCCGGGGCCAGGAACTACAGAACCTATACCGGGAGGCGATTGAGTTTTTCCAGAAGGCTGGCGCAGAGAATTGCGCCGAAGCTCAATTCGCTCTTGGCTTATGCTACATCCTGGGGAAAGGAGTGGAGAAGAATTACACCGAGGCAATTAAGTTTTACCGTCAAGCCGCCCAGCAGAATCTCGCCGAGGCTGAACTCCACTTGGGGAGCTGCTTTTTCTACGGCACAGGAGTGGAGAGGAATTATGCTGAGGCCTATGCTTGGTTTTGCCTGGCTGCCAGCAATCCCCAGGGAACGGACGATGATCGTCGCATGGCAAAGGAAAAACGTGATTTTTCGGAGACAAGAATTCCAGTGCGAAAACCGTAATTGCCGATCGGTTGAATTCCTGGACGACGAACCCTTGGTCCGGTAGTCGGCGGTCGAAGGCAATTCAATGAAACAGTGATGCGGTGTCGGTTTGGCAAGCCTTCCGGTCACACCTCCAGCGTCATTTCATAGATGCCCGTCGCCAAAAAGGCTGCGATCCTTTTGCCACCAGGAAGTGCTACAAGCAAATTCGACATGTGATCCACCGGAATCTCGCCGCGATGCAAAACTTTTTCGAACGGATCGCCTTTCTTAAGCCGGTGAATGTAGATTTCTGGTGGATTCACAATCGGTGAGTCATGTGAATTGCTATGGGTCACCACCAAGACGTTTGCACGCTCCACATAGGCGGTGCCTGTGGCATTGGGCAGCTCCAATCCCGGCACCGGCACGACGCATTCCCATTTACCAGAGGCCAAATCGAGCGACCAAAGATCACCCAGCACATGAAACTGAGCGGTCCAAAATCGGGAAGTGCCGTCGCGCTCGCCTTGCCGGCCGGTTGTGTTACCTTGTCCTCCAAGCATCAATAGCTTCTGACCGCCGTTGATGGGAATCAGAGCGCCGGTGGAACGGCACATAGGACGCCTGGACGGGTCGTTCTTCTCCACCTCAATCCACAATCCGGATTCGACCTCGAACTCCCACCGCCAGTTGTGCACCTGATACTGGCCGTAACCGCTGAAAGAACCGAGCCTCTTGCTCAGCGGATTCCAATAGGCACCGTTGCCAAAGTCCGTGTCCACGGCAGGCTCCTTTCCTCCCACCCGGCTGAATTCCCCCGATTCCGGATCGACGCGCCAGACTGGCCCACGGCTATTCTCAGCAAACCAGAGGGTGCGCTCGGTCGGATGGAGGATCGCGCCAAAGGCAGCTACTTCCGGCAATTTGAAGTGCTTCATCGAATGCTCCCAGCTGCGCAGATCGATCCGATGCACCGTCTTGCAGTCTTGGCGGCACCGGAGGCTGTAAAGGCAGCCGCGCCGCTCATCCACGACAGGAGCGTAATCATGCCAGCAATCTGGAACGTTCCGCCATTGGCTGAGGCGCCGCCAGTGGATCACCGGTTGGGAGCGGGCCTTAATCCAGAACAGCCCTCCTCCCGCCAAAGCGCCTGCGGTGACTCCAGCGGCTGTCAGCCATCGGCGCCGATTCATCGTGAGCAAGCGGCCTTGCGCAGCGGAGTTCAGATCACGCATGAATCCCGCCGCCGTCACGTAGCGATCCGCCGCCCGCGCCGAACAGGCGCGCAGCAAGAACCCGTTCAATGCTGCGCCCACGGGATGCCATTCTGTGTTTTGGAGGATGGCCTTGGGGATCGTGGGAAACTCAAGCCGGTCGCGACCGGTCCAGATTTCGTAAAGCGTCTTGCCGAGCGCATACCAGTCCCCGGCTTCATTCCCGGCACCGTCGGGCGGCACAAATCCCTCGGTGCCTGCGGGGGCGAATATCATTCCGCCTGGGTCGGATACCAACCCGTAATCTCCGAGCATGAACTTTCCCCCCGTGCGAAAGCAGTTGCCTGGCTTCACGTCACGGTGCACGAGACCGGCACCGTGCAAAGCGGCTAGTCCTTCCGCGATGGTGAGCCCGGCCTGAATGACTTCATCCACGGGAAGCGGGCCGTGTTGAATCACGTGCGCTCGCAGGTTGAACGGGAAGTAATCCTCCGCGTTGGACGCAGGGTTCCCATCCAGATTGTCAGCCGGAGCGAGCGATTCCCAGATCCACTTTTGATCCGAGGTCATCCCGCAAGCGAGGATGGGTAGCAGACCTGGGCGGGTTGTGAGGCCTCCCAATCTCTTGTGCCGGAGGAGGGCTTCCTCGGGCTTCGCGTCATCGGTGAGGTGCAGCAGCTTGAGCGCGACCAACTCGCCGCGCGAATCCATGGCCAGCGCGACCACTCCGCCACGGCTTTCCGCAAGCAAGCGCAGAGGTTTGTATTCGGATGGCCAGGGCCAGGCGGTCAGCGGGGTCATTTGCCCGACTCTTGGGTAAATGGTTTTTCGAGCAACCGTTGCCACTCCGAACGCAGCGCCCTGATCAGCCGATAGCGAATGATATAAACGTTGGCCACCGAGGCATGGTGCAGCCGGGCCGTTTCCTTGGCGGAAAGGCCATGCAACGCGTGCGCCTCAAACAGCTGCCAGTGCCGGGGCTTGGCCTTTGCCCGCACCCGCGCCAGACAGGCCTCCAACAAACGCCGCTCGACCTCCCCTTGCGCCAGGGGATCCACAGAAGTGGCCTGGACCGCGTGAACGATCTGGCGCAAATCGTCCATCGAGCTTTCACTGAAAAGGCCCCGCTTGCGTTGATGAATCGCATCGAAGATGCGCTGGTTGACGATCTGGTTGAGCCAGGAGCGAAACCGGCAGACGGTGCGACTGTACTCAAAGCGCGGCAGATAACGCGACACCTTCATCATCGTCTCCTGCACCACGTCCTCGGCTTCGGCCTCGGACAAGCCGCTCATGCAAGCGTGACGCCGGATCGCCGGGGCATAGCGATCATAAAATTCCCTCCAACCGGCGTCGTTGCTCCAATCCTTCGCCGCCTCCAGCAATGTCGGATCAGTTGTTTGGGCGTAGAGCATTTACTGGTGTTCAGACTATTTCAACGGGGAAGCCGGGCTCCAGCATGAAGTGCGTCGCTGGAGCCGCAACGTGTTCCTGCATCCCGCCGTTTCGCCGCTGCGCGCATCGATGCTCGGAAATCGTGGCCCAGATGGACAGGGTCGAATCAGGTTGGAGCTTTCGCTCGTTATCGCTGCGTCGCGATACTGGTGGAGACTGGAAAGCAAGAGGTGCATCAGTGCGAGATGTCATTGCCGATTGCGCAACTTCAGGGCGTAGGAACGAACCACGCGTTTGAATTGGCTGTCGGGCAGTTTTGCAAAGAATGGCCTCAGCAGTGCCACCTGGCTTTCCTGGAGCTGTCTCGTATCCACTATCACAAAATCGAGACCGGGCGTGTTAAGCCGGCCCAGCACTTCTGCCGTAAAGCGCTCCAGAGTGAAGTCGTGCGCTTTCGCAACCAGCACGTCATAGGATCTGCCAAAGCGGTCGATCCAATCGTGCCCTCCTTTCTTGTCTTTTTCCAGCTTTCCGACCTCATCCTCTATTTTCAGCATGAGCCAGTCCGGTTCAGGCAGCGGCACTTCGAGCTTGGGAAGCCTGCGAATAGCTTGGACCGGATGGGGACGCGTTTTCGTGCCTTGCCGCTTGGGAATGCGTATTTTTTGTAGCCATGCGGGAGGACTAAAGAAAGCCCACAATGGCAGGAAAAGCGGGTTGACCAGGAGATAAGCCAGCATCCCGCCGGAAATAATGAGCAACGCAACCAAGAGCATCCAGTTGATTCGTGCTATTTCCGGGTGCAGCGCCGCGGTGATGAGCAGTCCGATGATGGCTCCACCCAGATGGGCGTCGTGCCCGATATCGTCCTTCTGAGCTTTCATGGCAAAGAACGAACCGACGATGAACACGATGGCGAAAAGCCAGCTAGGCAAGGCAACTGGAAGCGGAAACATGTGCGTGCTCCCTTCTGGATGACAAAGGACGGAAGCAAAGATGATTCCACACACGCCGCCGGAGGCTCCATAGGCGGCATATTCATGGTTGCGGTGAAGGTAAAGCGACAAAAGGCTTCCACCGATGATGCTGCCGAAATAGATCAAGAGAAAATGCAACATGCCGAACTCCCGCTCGATGGCTGGTCCGAAGCCATGAAGGCTGTACATGTTGAACACCAAGTGCGGCCATCCCGAATGGAGAAACGCCGAGGTCACGAGTCGATAATATTCTTTGCGCGCCAGGATGTTCTCGGGTCGAAAGATCAACTTCTCTTCAATTTCCCGATTGCTGAACCCCCAAATGGAGACCAGGCAGGTTGCTGCGATCACCAGAAGATTCATCGGCATCTCGGGACGAATGAGAGTGGTTCCTGTGCCCATTGGAAGCTGGCTGCTTTTCGTCCTCATCCCCTCTTGAGGATTACCGTCGAAGGGGGAGGAACCATCGCGTGTCCCAAACCGATCGGACGCCGGATGGGAATTGATGATGTAGGGATTGTCTCCATTGCCCTTTGCGCTGAAGAGCGGCTTGGGGGACGAGGGTGGTCCAATTAACGCTGTCGCATCGGCGGTGTAGTTTTCGCCCGTACTCCTGACAATGACGTTGTCCACAGCTCCATTTACAACCGTGGCGACGGCTACAGCTCCTCGCCCAGCCCCGCCGGCAATTGTTACCAATGGTGCATCGGAGTAAACCGCTCCCCGATCGGTGACGGTGACGGACACTACAAATCCGTTGATCACAGTTGGGACCGCCTTGGCCGTTCGCTGAGCTTGTGCTGAAGCACAAATGAGAACTCCCATGACTGCCAGGACTATTTTGAATGCTGATTTGGCATGTCTCATTCTCGCTACTCCTTTTCACTCATTGGCTCAGGGAATGATTGGGGATGCATGGGAAATCGGATTCGCGGCTTATCGCAATCGAACCAGCCCGACCGTTGAAAGCGATGGGGCTCATAGGTCAATTCGCGTTCGCCTACTGCACTTGATAAATCCGGAAATACTGGCCCTCGCTCAGGACGTTGAATGTGAGAGGGACTTCCGCACTGGTAGCCAGAATTGGATCGGCAACTTGGGTCCACGCCTTCAAATCAAAGGAGGATTCCAGTTGATAGCGCTTGGTGGGCTTCACCAAGAGAGTTACCCGAACTGTCTGCACTTCGATTCGCAAGGATGGCCGTTCCGGGGCTTCGTAGCGATAGAGATCCTTGACCTCCTGATCGGTGAGGGCTCGGTCGTAGATACGGAAGTCGTCCACCGAACCCGAGAACCGACTGTAATCCCACAGTTGTCCGGGGTTGTTCCACTGTGCCCAGAGTCCAACGCCTCCGTAGATAGGAATCCAGAACTCGCCGGAAATGTTGGGATCGCCTGATGAGGGATGGAATACGTAGTTGGGGTCTGCGGCGGCTGATGCGACTAGTTTGCCGTTGACGAAGAGCGAGGGTCGTTTCTGATCATACCGGACAACGATATGTTGCCACCCGATCAGGCTCGACCGGTATTCAACTGCCATGGGATCATAATTGTCTGAGTGAGCGATTATGCCCACACCGTCCGTCCCGAGAAGCAGGCCTACCCCGGCATTGCCGGGTCCATAATTAACCGAACCGTGAATCGGTTGGATCAGGATGTTTCCCCCGGAGGCATAACCGGAGGCATGATATGGCTGTTCGGGCTGTGCCCAGATACTCATCGTAAAGGAGTCGGCGACCTGCGGGGTGACAATTCTTGTAGAACGAGCGAAACTGTTTTTTATTCCATCAAAGAAGAGTGCCTTGCCAGTTTCGCCAAAACGATCAGCCCCGAACGCGGTATCTGTGAGCAGCATTGGGTTTTGTCCTTGGCCGATGTCATCACCGTTTCCATTGAACGGATAGTAAGCCACCAATCCATCGCTGAAAGGGGGTTTGGGAGACGGCGGGAGATCAACGGTCACCGTCGGCGTTCCGACCGTGTAGCCACTTCCAGCATTTTGGACGATTACTTTGTTCACGGCTCCATTCAGCACCGTGGCAATTGCCAATGCTCCAGTTCCACCGCCCTCCAGAATGTGAACTTTGGGGGAATCCGTGTAGCCCGCCCCTCCATCTGTCACCGTAATGGCGATGACGAATCCGTTGACCACCGTGGGAGTTGCTGTTGCTGCTCTTTGGGCTTGAGCCGAAACGTTCAGCAGAACTCCGGTGAAGACCATCACGAATGTCGACCATACCTTGTTGAGTTTCATTGATTCCCTTTTGCTGGCCTCGCTCCTGCCACGGAAACCCCGTGATTGCCGCCCCGCCAGATTGTTGTGGTTGTCGCTGTTGGGTTGATTGTAAGACTGAACCGCCGCTGGCTTTACCGAAGCAATCCGAGCCAGGAGGGTTGTAGTAGAAACGACGGATTTCCGACGTGCTCTTCGACCTCTGTTTCCTGCTTTTCCATACAAATGCTTCGATAACTACCTAAATAAACCGTGCCTCCTTGAATTCCTTACAAAGAATCTTCAGGTTTCAGTCATTCCTTTCGTCACCCCAGTGAAACAAGATGGTCTCAAAGTCAAATTGCTCTTCTTCTGCAGCTAAAACTGACGTCGGAGTTTGACTGCCGGGCGAATTGCCGCTGATTTTCCTGGCTACGAAGTGGCATCAAAGTTCCCCTTTGAACTGGGCGGCTTTTGCAGCAACCAGCCGAAGACAGGCGCATGGATTTTACCGTCCTCAGGATTAGACGCGGGGTTCCGTGTGACCAAAGGACGCGCCTCCGCAGAGCTGAACTCAGTTCGTTGCCGGCAAGGAAATTCGGACAATGCCTGATTGACCGGGCTTTGGAGCCAGGATTGTGATGCGACCGCCGTGGGCCTCGATGATTAGCTTGGCAATTGTTAATCCCAATCCTGGGCCGACCAGGCGCTCAGTGAAGAACGGCTCAAAAGCGTGCTCAAACGCTTTAGGAGAAAAGCCTTCGCCGCTATCCTGGATGTCAATGTGGAGTGTCGGAACCGGCCCCTTGCCGAGTGATCCTGTCCAGCCTTTGGTCTTGAGCTCAGGCTGATCTGCGATCTGCACACGCACGATGACCTTCGCTTCGGCGAGAACCTTCGCTTCGGCGAGATTGGCTTGAAGCGCGTTAAGCAGCACCTCGGAGAAGGCGTCTCTCAGCGCTCTACGGTTTCCAGCAACGACCACCTGTTGGACGCTGGCATCGAGGAGTAGTCTTCCGGAATTAACTGGCTGCTGTTTTTGCGCCTCCACAAAGGCTTCTTCGAGGAGTGGCGCCAGCGGCAACGGTTCTCGTGTCCCGGAGAAGTCGCGTGCCAAAAGCCGCATCTGGTTGATCAGGCGGGACACGCGTTTCACCCCATCGGCCAGTGCCACATTCAGGGAGGCACGGAACTCGGGATCTTTATACTTGTCGCCCAGCAATTGCTGGTGCGTGGAGAGGGGCACCATGGCGTTGCCGATTTCATGGGCCAGCCTGTCGGCCATGGAACGGATAAGCCGGGCATGCGCAGTCTCGATCTCCAAACGTTGCATCTGCTCCCTCTGAGAATGATCTTCCACCATCAGGAGCGCAGTGTCGGGTGGCGCGCCTTCCCTCTGTTGCAACGGCATGATGGAGACGTGGTAGACGGTTTGGGCTGAGTCGGCAGGTTGAAACCGGAAGGAAGCGATGGCGGTTCCGGTTTTTAATACCTGATAGACTTTGCCCCCAGCTCCTGTGGCAGATCGTTGAACTCAAGTTCACGTCCACGGTTGCCAGCCTTTATGAAATAGCCACGCGCAATCTTGTTAGCGTGAATGATCGTCAGGTCGCGTCTTACAACGACGCAGGCAATGGTGAGTTCACGGAGGATCCCCTTCATCATCTCGTGATTCGCGGCCAGTTCGTCATGGAGCCAGCTATTGCGAATGGCAAGGCCAAGTTGCTCCAGCAGGTAGAAAACCAGCCCCAGTTCATCATGGCCCAGCGTTTCTCCCGTGACGCGTCCGTCGAAGGCGGCGATTCCCGTCAAGGTCCCGCGGTCCAGGACTGGGATACCCGCGAACGCATCCTGTAAATCGAGGCCAAGGCGCTGCGCAAGACGCGGCATCCGACGCGGCTCCGGCAGTTGCAGGGATCCTTGGAAAACGATGCGGTGGTGGTCTGAGCGATCACGCCAGCAGGCGTTGGACGGTTTCGGCAAAGACCTTCCACCGGAAGGGTTTTTTTATTGTCGCGAACGGACCGGACGGTCGCGAGGCAGCACGGGATTCATCGCCGAGCGTGAGCAGAATGATGGGGAGGTCCGGCTGGCTTTCGCGGATCCGGACGGCAAAATCGAGGCCCGCGGCATCGGGCATTTGCTCTTCCAGCACCACGAAGGCGATGCTCGGCGCGTGCCGGGCTAGTACTCCGTCAGTCATCAAATGAGGGGTAAAGTTTCTTGAGTTTGACGCGGGCATCGTCGGTGGTGAAACGCCAGTTGATTTTGGAAGAGGGCTGATTGCGACGCCGGGTCCAGGCGGCGATCTCTTGGCGCAGGGT
>SXGS01324559.1_pt1 | contig 18788 bp, 14 predicted proteins | sample 3174681 | NCBI WGS metagenome assembly SXGS01 (sample SAMN11356861, study PRJNA531348) | freshwater metagenome | isolation source: freshwater sample F1-80 | place: China: Fuxian Lake, Yuxi | collected 2017-12-25 | reverse complement strand
TGTCCGGGAAGTCCTACCGCCGGCACCGTCCGGGACAGGCGAACACGGGAGGAGAGAAGGCAATGTAGAGCAGCATCCAGGGAGCCGCCAGCCGGCCAGAGTTTCCGGACAAAACCCGGTCAGAATATACGGAGGTTACACTGGCTCTATCGCTGTCCGGTGACGAACGCGCAGTACCGGCGATTTGTCGACGCTGCCGGGGGCCGGCCGTCGCGGTACGGGGATGAGGATCGCTTCAACGCGCCCCGGCAGCCGGTGGTGGGGGTGAACTGGGACGACATGCGGGCCTACCGCAGTTGGGCGGGCGCCCGGCTCCCCAGCGAGGCGGAGTGGGAGTATGCGGCACGGGGTCCGGCCGGGCGCCGCTACCCGTGGGGCGATGCGGCGCCGGATGAGACGCGTGCCATCTTTGGACAGGATTGGTGCACCGGCGGTACGGCTGAGGTAGGTGGCAGACCGGCCGGAGCGAGCTGGTGTGGGGCTCTCGATCTCGCGGGCAACGTGTGGGAACGGTGCCGGGATGTCTGGCGCGACGAGGCAGACCCGGGATCGCTCGACGGGGCGCCCGTGCCGCCGGACCCGTGGGACGGAACTCGAGTGGTGCGCGGTGGATCCTGGAACAGCAGGATCGAGTGCATGGAGGGCGCCCACCGCTTCAAGCTCTTCGACTGCACCGTCGGCAGCCTGGGCTTTCGGCCGATCGCGACGGCGCCCGTGGAGATTCCCGGAGCCGACGTCGAGGGCGCCTGACCGTGCGGGACACCAGACACTCCCACGGGTGGACCTGAGGTTAAACGGCGCTCCCGCGAGCGCCGACACTTGGTTGGCCCCCACGTCGGCGCCCGGGGCGCCGGACGTGTCCCCACGCAATCCAACACTCCGTCGCGGTCGCGCGGTCGCGCGGCGCTGAGGGGTCAGGGGAACTCTGCGGCCTGCGGTCTTCGGCGGGTGTGACGTGGGATCAGGCGAGGCCGGTGAGTTCCGGGATGCCGGGGGCGTCTTTGACGATGTTGGCAACTCGGAGGGTGGTGGAAACGTCCAGACCGAGCATCTTGTAGATCTCCAGACTGGTGTCGGCGGGGGAGTAGGATTTGCTGTCCGGATACTCGCCGCGGGCGTCGCTGGCGCCGATGACGCGGCCGCCTGCCAGACCACCGCCGAGGAACATCGAGGTGTAGACGCCGGCCCAGTGGTCCCGGCCCTCCTGGCCGTTCACCTGCAGGGTGCGTCCGAACTCGCCGGTCACCACAACGAGGGTGTTCTCGAGCAGCCCCCGGTCGTGCATGTCGGAGATGAAGGTGGAGAGGCCCCGATCGAAGGTGGGGAGGTGGAAGCTGTGAAGGTTGGAGACGGCGCCCCCGAAGTTGGAGCCGTGGCTGTCCCAGCCCTTGTCTCTTACGGGGTGGGATGACCAGTTGACCTGCACGAAGCGCACCCCGGCCTCGATCAGTCGCCTCGCCAGGAGGCAGTTTTGCTGGAAGTCCTGAGGGCCATACCGCTCTCGCATTGGGGTGGGTTCGCGGCTCAGATCGAAGGCCCGTTTCGCCTCGGGAGAGGTTACGAGCGACATCGCGCGGGCGTAGGAGGCGTCGTGAGCCGCCGTGTGCTGCTCGTCGAGGCGGCGGACGCCCGAGTCGAGGGCGGAGAGCAGGTCCTTACGGCGCTCCATCCGAGCCGGTCCCACGCCGTCGGGCAGATTGAGCGCGGCGATTCGTTCGAGGGGAAGTTTGGCGTCGGAGACTTCAAACGGCTGGTAGATGTTGCCGAGGAAGCCGCCGTCCTGGCCCGTCGGCACGATCGGCTCATCAGTGAGGCGTTTGCCCACGCGCACGAACGTGGGCAGCACGTTGCGAGGCGGCAGGAAACGGCTCACCACGGCGCCGTGGTTCGGGCCCTCGAAGCCGGCGAAGGTGCGGAGACCGGTCATAGCGTAGTGGCCGGCAATGGGGTGGATGTTGATGTCGTGGTGCATCGACCGCACCAGCGTGTAGCGAGGGGCGAGCTCCGCGAGGCGGGGGAGGTGCTCGCAAACCTGGAGGCCGTCGACCGGAGTGGCGATGGGTCGGTAGCGGCCGCGGACCTCGGACGGGAGATCGGGCTTGGGGTCGAACGTCTCATACTGGCTGGGAGCGCCCCAGAGGTAGATGAAGACGCAGGAGAGATCTCTCTTCCCCCCGGCGGCCGCTGCGGCACGCAAGGCGTTCGGGAGCGCAAGGCCGAGCGCAGGAATGGCGCCGACTCGCAAGAACTCCCGCCGCGACCAACCGCCGCAGTCTCGCTTCCAACCTCCCGTGATGCTGATCATACCTTGTCCGTAAAACGCTGGATCTAAACCGGTTTGCTCTACTACGAGGATAGCACTCCGGGGAGCGTCGCGCGAGCCTCAGCGGCCGAAGAGCTTGCTGAGGGAGAACGCTGCCATGCCTTTCGCGGTGTAGCCGACGGCGACCTGCCCGGCGGCGAACGCCAAACCGAGCGCGATCTGGCCGATGGCGACAGCGCCGATGGCAATCTGTCCCACGGCGAGGCTGCCCACGGCGAGCTGTCCCAGGCAGAAAAGGAGCCCGGCGCCGGCCTGAGCGATGGTGATGACTCCCGCCGCCGCCTGACCCACGGCGACGACGCCGATGGCGAAGCGCCCCACCGCGATGATCCCCTTCGCCACGCGGTGTTTGCCCCGGGCATCGCGGCCCCACGCCACATGCACGAGCGGGATGCCTCGAATGGTGGTCGGAGACTTGTACTCATAACCGGTGCCGCCGATCCGATTCGCCGGGGTGCGGGCGCCGCAGTGAGGGCAGAGCACCGCCTCTCGCGCGACTTCCCGCTTGCAGCAGCGGCAGGTTGTCAACACGCTGTCGGCGCTCGGCGAGGGCTCCGTCACCGGAGCGGAGAGACGGAGTTGGCCGGCAAACCGCTCGGGAGAGCCGAGTTCCCGTTCCAATACCACTAGGGACCGCGCGGGATCGTCCGTGGCGCCCGCAAGTTCGAGCGTGAGATCGACGCGCGCCCGCGCCGTGTCCAGGAGCTGCGCACGCGTCTCCGGCGTCAGTGCTCCGAAGGAGGCCTCCACCCGGGTCAGGTAATCCGCCACCGACCCGTCCGACTTCCCGAAGCGCTGTACGGTCATTCGTTGCTCCCCTTCGTCCCTGAGCGTACAACGGCCGCGGCGGACAGGAGTTACTGCCGCTTTGAGGGTGTGCCATTCCGGATTTGAACGCCTTCAGAAATATTTTCTACCGCGGCGCAGGATCTCCGTCACAGGCGACGAACTGGTTTGCGTCTGGTTTTTTCTGTATCAGTTTTGCAAACCAGATAGTGCGACCCGGGCTGTGAACCGGATCGCCAGGTTCTGAGGACGTCCATGCAGGGACTTCAATCGCCGCGCAGACGCGGCTTCACGCTCATCGAGCTACTGGTGGTCATCGCCATCATAGCCATCCTCGCCTCTATCCTGTTCCCGGTCTTTGCTCAGGCCCGCGAGAAGGCCCGGCAGACAGGCTGTCTCAGCAACGCCAAGCAGCTCGGAACCGGGCTGACCATGTACCAACAGGACTACGACGGCACAACTCCGCCGGCGCAGTACTCGGTGACTGGCCCCACCACCCCCTATCCTTCTCGCTACGGAATCATCTATTACGCCGCCGTTTACGCGGACATGATGGAGCCGTACATGAAGAATCAGGGTGTCGGCGCCTGCCCGTCGGATCCCACCCGGCGAACCGTTTCCGATGCAAACTTCAAGGCCGGCCCGCCGCTGTCGTACGGCGTCAACCTCTACCCGTGGTTCTGGGGCGGGAGCGGGGTCGGCGAGCGCGTGAAGGGTCCGTCCGAAGCGGAAATCCTTAAGCCTGCCGACTCCATCTTCGTGGCGGAAGGCTTTGCCGGGGACGGCCTCAATGGCATCATCCTCACCTGGCGCCGCAAGGGTCTCGCCCGCCATGCCGGCGGCGCCAACTACGTCTACTTCGATGGCCACGCCAAGTGGAAGAAAGCCGACCCGGTCTGGGCGACGCAGCCGGACGTGTTCTGGACCCAGAAGGCGAACATCGAGCGGCTCGCCAAGGACTGGTGCACCTGGCTGCCGTAATCTTCGGCAGTTGGTCAACCTGCGGGACGGGAGGATCGGAAACGATCCTCCCGTTTCTTTTGCGCCGAACTTACGGCGACTCGAGCAACTCGGGGATCACCCGGGCCCGCGTGATGACGACATCGGTGAGGCTGCCGTCTCGTCCCTCGTGCGGATACGTGAGCTTGAGGTGGTCGAGTCCGAGGGCGTGGAGCATCGTGGCGTGCAAATCGTGGACGGTCACCACGTCGTGCACGGCCGAGTAGCCGAATTCGTCGGTAGCTCCATGAGCGTAGCCACGCTTGAAACCGCCGCCGGCGATCCAAACTGAGCCCGCATGACGGTTGTGATCGCGGCCGTCGGGACCTTGTGATATCGGGAGACGGCCGAACTCGCCGCCCCACATCACCATGGTGCGATCCAGCAATCCGCGCTGCTTCAGGTCCTTCACCAGCGCAGCACTCGGCCCTTCGATTCGACCGCAAAGGCCCTTGAGCGTGGCGGCGTTGTTGCTGTGGGTGTCCCACGGCTGTCCGGCGAGAAAGAGCTGAACAAAGCGCACTCCTCGCTCCACCAGTCGTCGGGCGATGAGGCACCGCGAGCCGTACTCGGCCGTCTCGGGACGTTCGAGGCCATAGAGTTTGCGGATGTACGCCGGCTCGGAAGAGAGATCCAACGCCTCGGGGACTGCGGTCTGCATCCGCGCCGCGATCTCGAAGTTTTGAATACGAGCTTGAAGTTCTTTGTTGCCGGGATAGCTGCCGAGGTGCGCCCGGTTGAGTTCTCCCAGCAGTCGATGCTGCCGGGTTCGCGCGGAGAGCGGGATCCCCTCGGGGGTGGCGAGGTTCGGCACCGGCGTCTTGCCGGGCCGAAACGGCGTGCCCTGATAGGCCGCCGGGAGCCAGCCGGAGGTCCAGTTTCGCACGCCGTCGACGGGCATGCCGCCGGGATCGGTGAGCACCACGTAAGCCGGCAGGTTGCGGTTCAGCGTTCCCAGCCCGTACAGAGTCCACGCGCCGAGGGTGGGGTCGCCGGCCTGGAACTTCCCGCTGTGAATGAGGCGGAGCGCCGACTCGTGGTCCACGGACTCGGTTTTCATACTCCGAATGAGGGTCAGCTCATCGGCAATGCTGCCGGTCTCGGGCAGAATCTCGCTCATCTCCAGTCCGCTGCGGCCGTAGCGGTGGAACTTGTAGGGCGAGGCGAGGCACTTGCCCGCCTGGTTGGGGAAGTGGATTTCGAGGTCCCCGTTGTAAGCCTGTCCGTGCCGCTTCACGAGCTCCGGCTTCGGATCGAAGAGATCCATGTGGCTCGGTCCGCCGTGCTGGAAGAGGGAGATGACCGCGTCCGCTGACGCCGGCCGCGCGGGCGCCCGGTCCGAACGCTCTTCGGCGGCAGCGGCCTCTTCGGCCAGGAGCGTCTGGAGCGCCATCGCGCCGACCGCGCCGACCGTCCCGCCGAGAAAGGCTCGTCGATTTCGCTGGAACTGGGGATCTGAAGCCGCCATGGTCTCCTACTCCACGTACAGGAACGCGTTTGAGGCCAGCAGCATCTGGCAGAAATCGGTCCACGCCCGCTGCTCGGCAGAGGCGTCGACAGCGGGGGCGGCGGCGCCGTACTCGGCGGTCTGCTCGGCGAGGAAGCGCTGGGCGCTCGTCAACTCCGGAGCCTTCGGGGGCCGTCCGTTGGCAAGTTCAAAGGCGATTCGGAGGCGCTCCCGGGCGTCGGGTGAAGCCTGGAGCATGCGCCGGGCGAACGCGGCTGCGCGGAGCCGGGCAAACTCGGAGTTGAGGAGCTTCAATGACTGCAAGGGGATGGTGGTGCTGGGCCGAAAAGTGCAGCTTGCTACGATGGACGGCGCGTCGAACACTTCAAGCAGGCCCGGCACCTGCGTTCGCCGCTGCTGGAGGTAGAGGCTGCGTCGTCGGGCTCCCTCAATCGACTCTGCGACCACCACGTCACCCTGAGAGTCGCGAGAGGTCGGCACATAAGGGCCGCCCTGGCGGGTGTCCAGTTCGCCCGAAATCGCGAGCATGCCGTCTCGAATGGCCTCGGCGTCGAGCCGGCGCAGGGGGAATCGGGAGAGCAGGCGATTGAGCTCATCCCGTCGTCGGGCTTCGGCGGAGGCGCGCGATGTCTGCCGGTAAGCCGCGGAGAGCAGGATCTCTCGGTGGAGCGGCTTTGCTCGCCAGCCCCCGGCGATGAAGCGGCCCGCCAGGTACTCGAGCAGCTCCGGGTGTGTCGGCAGAGCTCCGGAATAACCCAGATTCTCGGGAGTGGCCACGATCCCCGTGCCGAAGTGGTGCTGCCACCACCGATTGACGGTGACACGCGCAAGAAGCGCCGAGGGGGGAGTGCCGGGTTGAGTGAGCCATCGCGCAAATTCGAGTCGCGGTCCGACCTCTCCCGATGCGGGAAACGACTGCGGCACGCCGCTGCGGCAGAGTGCTCCCGGCGCGGCCGGCAGGACCGGCTCGGCGGGTAGCTTGTACTCGCCTCGGGTGAGGAGCTTCGCGATACCGGGCCCGCCCGGGATGTCGGCGATGCCGGCGATCTGCGCCGGTCGAGGCGGTCGGGTTGCCTCAAACTCCCGGACCTGCCGTTCCAGTTCGTCACTCCGCCGCCGTCGCTCCTGGGCAAGCGCGCGCTCGGCGTCGGTACGGCCCTCGCCGCCACCGCTCTCAATGCGGACATTGTCCACCACGAAGCTGCGGCCGCAGCAGTACTCAAACCCGAAGGCGCCGTCTGGCAGGTCCGCCTGAGAAAGGGTGACGCGGCCTTCTTCGGGAATGCCGTCGACGAGCATGCTCAGCTCAAACTTGCTGTCGCTGACTCGGGTGACGCGCACTCCGTAGTTTCGACCCGGCGTGAAGCCGGACTTCCCGATCTTGCCGCGGCCGCTCGTATCGGCGCCAGGGTAGTCGACGTTGACCGACGCCTGCCCCGCCGCGTTGCCGTCGAGCAGGATGTTGCCGCCGCGAGAACTCTCGGAGGCATCGTTGAAGTCCCGTAGGGCGATGAAGAATCCGACGTAGGGGGCGGTATCACGGCCGGCTTTCAGGTCGAAGGTGGCCTGTACCCACTCACCCTTCCCGGCGGGCGTCCAGTCGAACACCCGGAGAGTGGAGAGCGCTCGGTCGCCGGCGCCGCCGCCTTCGATGAGGCGCAGTTCCCCTCGGGAGACTTCGGCGCCGGGCCCACGATTGGTGTCCACTGCGATGCCGGGGCGACCCGCGGGGAGCGCATCGCCGGGCACCGTGCCGGACCAGTTCCGAGCCACCCGGGCGCCGTCGCCGTCAAACGTATCCTCAAACGCCAGAGTGCCTCGTTCCCGGTTCTCCGCAGACCACGACGCAAATGCCTTGCGGGCGGCGGCAATCCGTGCGTCGACGGCGTCGGAGGCCTGTTTCCAGGCGGCCCGTTCCGCGGGAGTCGCCACGTCGAACACGCGGTCTTTCGGTTTGATCCAGCGGTTGATGTCGAACGCGGGGAACAGCACGGACTGAAGCGCGTAGTAGTCCTTCTGCTTGAATGGTTCAAACTTGTGATCGTGACAGCGGGCACACTGGACGGTCATGCCGAACAGGCTGGAACCAAAGATCTGGAGTTGGCCTTCCAGAACGGCATATTTGTCCGCCCGCTGCTCATCCGGGTTGCCGTCACTGCTGTCGGTGCCGTCGGGGCTGTTGCGCAGGAAATGGGTGGCGTCGAGCAGTTCGATCCGCTCCGGGGGAAGAGTGCCGCCCGGCTTGTAGCCCGCGAGCATGTCCCCCGCGATCTGCTCGGTGAGGAAACGATCCCAGGGGCGATCTTCTCCGATACAGCGGACCCCGTAGTCTCGTTCGCGGTAGGCGAGCGGCCGATCGGTGTCGGCGCTGACGTAGCCGTTGCTGTCGGCGTATCCCGCGGCATCCAGCCAGTACCGGGCCCACCGCTCCGCGTAGCGAGGGGAGGCGAGGTAGCGATCCACCATCCGCTCATAGGCGTCGGACCGCGCGTCGCCGAGGACGTCGCGAAGTTCCTCCAGCGTCGGCGGCAGGCCGGTCAAGTCGAAGGCAACGCGACGAATGAGGGTGGGTCGATCGGCCTCGGGCGCGAGCGTGAGCCCCACCTCTTCCAGCCGCGCCTGGATGAAACGATCGATCGGTCCGCGGCCGGCGGCGCCCTGCTTAACGGCGGGAGGACGCACGGCGCGCAGGTTCTGGAACGCCCAGTGCTCCTCGCGGCCCGCGGAGCCGACCGATGCGGCGGGGATGCCCGGCGCGCCGGCGGCGATCCAGCGCTTCAACAGCGCCTTCTCCGGTCCGGCTAGAGCTCCATCCGGCGGCATCGTTCCGGCGGACACGCGCTTCCAGAGGTGGCCGCGCTCCAGGCCGCCCGTCGCCACCGCCGGCCCCGAGCGACCGCCTCGGCGGATGCCCTGCGGGGTGGAGAGGTTCAGGCCACCCTCCTGTTTGGCGGGGCCGTGACAGCGGACGCAGCGCCCTTTGAGGAGCGGCATCACGTCGTCGCTGAACGACGGCGTCTGCGAGTTAGAGGCCCACGTGATGCCGGCGGTGAGGGCCAGGAGCGCGGCAGCGAGGATCCTGCGAACGAGCGGGGACGCTGCTTCCGGGAGTCTCATCGAGAGGCTCCCGAGCCGGAGGCGGCCAGCTTCAGATACAGGTCGCCGAAACGGCGGCCGATGATGAGTTGGCTGTCGGCGGAGAAGTGGTGCTGCACCACGTTCGGGAGATCGTCGACGTCGACCCAGCCGCAGAGCGGGATCTCCTTCGCGGCGGCCTCCTGGAGGCGCCGCACCACCGCCATCGGATCGTTCGGTCCGTGCCCGGTGATGCTGCGCGCGATGGGGGAGTTGACGCTGCGCGCCAGCACGAACGGCGCCTGCTCGGCCCGGAAGCGACGGCGGAGATCGGCAACCATTTGTTTGACGTGGGAGAGGTATTCGGCGGCGAAGCGTCCGTGGATCGCATCATCAATGCCCTGGTGCCAGACGAAGCCGGCGACCTTCGGCACATAGCCCGCCGCCTCCAGTTCGGCGATCCGCTCGTCGGCGAAGTTCATCCAACGAGTGTGCAGCGCTCCGCCTTCACCCCATGGCCAAACGGTCTCGGTGCGGGGGTAGTTTGCCCACACCTTGATCAACGCCAGGTTCCGCAGACCCGCCTCGTAAAGCCGGCGCTCGAAGCCGACCTCGGGACCGATGACGGGTCGATCCCCGTAGGGCGGCTTGGCGGCCTTGTGGCCCCGAACTGAGCCCCAGGGTTTGAAGTCCGCCGAGGCCGCGCCACTCAGGGGCGTACCCGTGAAGAGCGTGGCACGGTCGGACTCAATCTGAGCCAGGCCGTCCGACCCGGGCAGCACGGAGTCGGCTCCGGCCATGTTTGACTGGCCCGCCAGCAAGAAGAGTTTCAGCTCCACCGGCGCCGCAGAGGCCGTGGGCAGCCCCGCCAGAGCCAGAGCCGGCGCGGCCAGGAGACCGCGCCGGGAGAGCCATCCGCCGCGCCGCGCCGCGGGAGACGCGTCGTCAGGCGTTTCGCGCTTCACTCGTGGGGGGCGCCTGGGTCAGGATGCCGCTGACGATCCGGGACGGTCGCCCGTCGGCGATCCGCTGCTCTCGCCCGTTTGAGCGGTAGACCAGCTTCTCGTGGTCCAGACCCATTAGATGGAGCACAGTGGCCTGGTAGTCGTTGGGGGTGACCACATCCACCGCCGCCTTGTGGCCGACCTCGTCGGTCTGGCCGTAGGTCATGCCCGGTCGAATGCCGCCGCCGGCCATCCAGATGGAGAAGCCCTGACCATTGTGGTCGCGTCCCGATGCAGCGTTCAGATCCCCTTCACAGACGGGAAGCCGACCGATCTCACCGCCCCAGTGAACCAGGGTGGTGTCGAGCATGCCGCGCTGCTTGAGGTCGCGCACGAGCGCCGCCGCGGGCTGATCGGTGCGCCGGCAGATGCTGGGGAGAGCGGTCCGGATATTGTTGTGGGTGTCCCAGGGCTGTCCGCCGAGGAAGAGCTGTACGAACCGCACGCCTCGCTCCACGAGGCGCCGGGCGATGAGGCACCGCGTGCCGTACTCCCGGGTGTGGTCCTGATCCAGACCGTACATCTTCTTGATGTAGTCCGGCTCCTTGCTCACATCGAGCACGTCCTTGGCGGCGATCTGCATCCGGGCAGCGAGTTCGTAGCTGGAGATACGGGACTCCAGGTCGCTCTCGCCGGGATGGCGCTGCAGGTGCCGGCGGTTCAGCGCGGTGAGGAACTCCAGGTTCTCGCGCTGCGGCTCACCGCGGAGGCTGGCGGGAGGGTCCAGGTTCAGGATGCGAGGTTCCTGGGGTCGAAGCACCGTGCCCTGGTAGAGCGGGGGCATGAAGCCGCTGGACCAGTTGTGGGTGCCGTCCACCGGATGGCCGCCCGGATCGGAGAGAACCATATAGGCCGGGAGATCCTGCGACTCGGTTCCGAGTGCGTAGACCACCCATGCGCCGAGGGTCGGCCGGCCGGTAACCCCGGCGATGCCGCCCTGGAAGTAGCGGATGGAGACTTCGTGGCCGTTGTGGCCCGTGTGCATCGAGCGGACGACGCAAATGTCGTCCACGATCCCCGCGATATGGGGGAGCAACTCGGAGACGTCGGTCCCGGCCTGCCCATGTTTCTTGAACTGCCACGGCGAGCCGAAGAGCTTCTTACTGGCGCGATTCACGAAGCTGTAGTGAACGTCGCCGCCGTACTCCTTGCCGTTGCTGGCGGTGAGTTCCGGCTTCGGGTCCAAGAGGTCGACGTGAGACGGTCCGCCGTGCATGAACATCGAGATCATCGATGTGGTCTGCGGCTGGAACGTGGGCCGCCGTGCCTGGAGATTGAGCGGCAGGTTCTCGACCGGCTTGCTCGGCTCGGCCGCCAGCAGACGATCGTGCTGAAGCAGGTGCGCCAGCGCAAAGGAGCCAACTCCGAACGCCGATCGGTTGAGAAGCTGTCGGCGGGACATCCCGTCTGCCTGGTGACTCATGGCTGGATCCGTTTCCGCAGGTCCGAGCGCGAGGCGCGCATCCCGACCATGCTGTGGGAGTTTGCTCCACAGGGCTGAGTTTCGACTCGAACGGCTGCTTTTCCGCAGCCCTCGCCGCTTTCGAGCTCAGTCCACATAGAGATACTCGTTCGAGGAGAGAAGTTGTTGACAGAGGCTGGTGAAGGCGCCCGCTTCGGCCTTCTCGGGACCCAGCGAGGCTGTGAGTTGCTCGCGCCGCCGATTGATGAACCGCAGCGCCTGTTCCAACTCGGCCGGAGCGATGGTTCGCTGGTAGGCGATTTGCCAGGCGAGGCTCAGTCGGGCCGGCAACTCCTTCGGGGCGTCTTTCAGCACGCGGGCGGCGAACTGCTCGGCCTGCTTCAGGATGAAGTCCGAATTCATCAACATCAGCGCCTGGGGAGCTGAGGTGGTGGTGAGACGCTTCTCGCAGTTCAACACCGTCACGGGCGCATCGAAGGCGGTGAGGAACGAAATCGGCTTGGAGCGGCGCACCTGCAGGTAGACGCTGCGCCGGGCAGAATCGCCGGCGACCACGACCTGCCCCACGGCATCCTCGCTCACGCCGATGGCGGGACCACCCTGAGCGCGATCCAGCCTACCGGATGCGACGAGCATGCTGTCGCGCAGCACCTCGGCCTCGAGTCGCCGCACCGGGTAGCGGCTGTAGAGGGAGCCGTCGGTGTCGAGCCGGGTCTTCTCGGCGGTGCGCGTGGAGGCCTGGCGGAACACCGTGGAGGTGAGGATCAGGCGATGCATGCTCTTGAGGCTCCATCGCTGCTGCACGAACTCGTCGGCGAGCCAGTCCAGAAGCTCGGGATGGGTGGGGAGGACGCCGAGCTTGCCGAAGTCGCCGGGGGTATCCACGATGCCCCGGCCGAAGTGGTGGAGCCAGATGCGGTTCACGATGACGCGGCCGAATAGCGGGTGCTTGCCGTTGGTGAGATGGCGAGCCCACGCGAGACGGCGTCCGGACGACTCTGCGTTCTCCACCTGCTTGGGAAGCTCCAGCCGGCCCCCGTCCTGGGCAGCGATGGTGAGGTCGCCCGGCATCACTTCCTGTTTCGGCTGCCGGTAATCTCCGCGGTAGAAGACCCGGGTGGCGGGCATCACTCCGGCGCGCTCATCGGCGACACTCACGAAGTCCTCGATCGGCTTCTCGGCGCGCTTGGCATTGATGCGGCCCTGCTCCGCGGTGAGCTGATCGGCAGCCTTCTGATCGTACTGATAGAGAACCCCCGGCGTGATGTTCAGGCTGGGGTTCGAGTCCATGATCTTCTTCTGATCCGGCGTGCGCTTGTCCGCGGGAGTCCGATAGGCCGTCCGATAGGCGTCTCTCACCTCGGCCGGGTACTTCAGCAGCTCCTTTTCCAGTGCCGTGGTGATGAACTCCGCGGTGCGGGCCGAGTGAGCGGCCTGGAGCTTCTGCGCTTCCGCCTCGATCGCGGCGGCTTTCGCACGCTGCTCATCCGTGTAAAGCGAGACCAGCCGCTCGCCGGGCCGCCGCCAGTGAGCCGGATCAAGCACGGGCTCGATCACGGCGCGGAGGCGGTAGTAGTCCGACTGCGGGATGGGATCGTAGCGGTGGTCGTGACACTGCGCGCAGCCGACGGTGAGGCCGAGCAGGCTGGAGCTGACGATCTTGACGGTGTCGATCACCACCTGATTGCCGCCCTCGGCGCTGTCGCCGCCGGAAGCGGTGGGGTCCGCCGCCGTCCGCAGGTATCCGGTGGCGACCAGCTTGTCGAGCTGCTCCGGCTTCAGGTCCTTCCACGGTTTGGGGACGAGTTCATCGCCGGCAAGTTGTTCGGTGATGAACTGGTTCCACGGTTTGTCCGCATTGAGGGAGCGGATCACGTAGTCGCGGTACTTGTAGGCGTAGGGCCGGGGATTGTCATCGCTGCCGTTGCCTTCGGAATCGGCGTATCCCACGACATCCAGCCAGTGCCGGCCCCAGCGCTCGCCGTAGTGGGGCGAGGCGAGGTAGCGGTCCACCATCTTTTCGTAGGCGTCCGGCGACTCGTCGGAGAGGAACTGTTTGGCCTCCTCCGGGCTCGGGGGCAGGCCGGTCAGGATCAGCGCGACACGGCGGAGGAGGGTCGGCTTGTCGGCGTCGGCCGAGAACGCCAGGCCCTTTTCCCGGAGTCGCTGAGCGATGAAGGCATCGATCGGGGTTCGGACGCGATCGGCCTGGGTCCAGGCGGGGGCACGAGGCCTTCGAATGGGCTGAAAGAACCAGTAGGAGCGCTCTTGCGCCGTGATGTCGACGCCGGGCGGCAGCGAGAGCGGCTCGACGCGACCGGCGGGAGCGCCCTCGGCGATCCAGCGCTCGACAATGGCGATCTGCTCGGCGGGCACCTTCTTGGGGGTGGGCGGCATCACGCCGGACTTGATGCGCTTCAGCAGCAGGCTGGCTTCGGGCTTACCGGCGACGATGGATGGGCCCGATCCGCCGCCACGCGCCAGGAAGCGCCGCAGCCGAAGGTCGAGCTTCCCCTGCACCGCTTCGCCGCCGCCATGACAATCGAGGCAATACGCCTTGAAAATCGGGCGGATGTCCTTCTCAAACGTCAGGCCCGCCGGCGGCTGGTCCTTTCCCGCGGCGGGCGCCTGCAGGAACCCCCCGAGGGTGCATCCGGCGACGGCGAGAACATAGATCCAGTGCTGCCTCATACTGTTGCCCATCCGGTGGAGTCGCCACCGATCCTCAAATCCCCGCGGAGGATCCACCCTCCTTCTGTCGGGAAAGGGACCCACCGGGTTTCACCTTAGAAGGTGGACGCACAAAACTCCAACGCCGATGCGGGCCCCGGGGTGGGTCCGCGTCGATCGCCCGTGCCCGGGGCTTCTCCGCGGGGAGCGATACACTCTTCAGGGTTCCCGTTCCGCACCGGGCCGTCGGGGCCATTCATGGAGCAGCGCATGACCGTTTTGACCGGCCGTCACTATCTTACCGGTGATCCTGTTCGGGTTACCGTCTCCGGCCCCACCGTCGCCGCCGTGGAGCCGTGGTTTGACGCGCCCCCCTCGGAGACGCTGCCCTGGTTGGCCCCCGCGTTCTTCGACCTGCAGCTCAACGGCTACGGGGGTCACGACTTCAACGTGGGCGCCTGGAGCGACGAGGGCGAGGTTTCCGACGAGATCGCCCCCATCTACGAGCTTGCCGCCCGCACGGGGACCGTCCAGTTGATGCCCACGGTTACGACGAACTCGCTGGAGCGAATGGAGCAGAGCCTGGCCGCGCTGGCGAGCGTGCTCGATGCGGACCCGGCATTGCAGCGTCGCACCCCCGGAGTGCATGTCGAGGGTCCGTTCCTCAGTTCGGATGACGGTCCCCGCGGAGCCCATCCCCGCTCGTACATCCTCGACCCCGACTGGGAGATCTACCGCCGATTCCAGGATGCGGCGGGCGGTCGCATCCGGCTGTTCACGCTGGCGCCGGAACTGGAGGGAGGGTTGGAGTTCATCGAACGTCTGGTGGACGATGGAGTTGTGGTGGCGCTCGGGCACACGGCCGCCAGCCCGGCGCAGATCTCCGACGCGGTGAGCGCCGGCGCCACCGTTTCCACCCACCTCGGCAACGGCGCTCACGGCGTGCTCGCGCGCCATCCGAACTACATCTGGGAGCAGTTGGCCGACGACCGGCTCTACGCCACGATCATCGCCGACGGCCACCACCTGCCGCCCTCCGTCGTGAAGGTGATGGCCCGCGCCAAGGGCCGGTCCCGCCTGGCGCTGGTGAGCGACGCGGTCTCGATCGGCGGCCTCGCTCCCGGGCTCTACAAGGGCGGCGAGCGCGAAGTGCTGCCCAGCGGCCGAATCGTCCTTGCCGGCACTCCCTACCTCGCCGGTGCGGGCCACCTCCTCGACACCGGCGTCGCGAACCTGATCCGCTTCGCCGGAGTGTCCCTCGCCGACGCGGTGACCGCCGCCTCCACCCTCCCCGCGCAGATTCTCGGCCTCACCCCCCGTAAGGGCAGTCTTGAACCCGGCGCCGACGCCGACCTCATCGTCTTCACCCTTCCCGACGACGGCCCGGCCCGAATCCTCCAGACCCTCTCCTTCGGCGAGGTGATCCACGCGGGATAGCCCGTCACGGCTGCGTGGGATAATGGGCATGCTGGCCGTACCGGGCCGAGGGGGAGTTGCACATGGACATGGATATGGAGAGTATTCGCTGCGTCCGCATCGAGGGCTTCAGATCACTCAAGTCGGTGAATCTGGAACTACGGCCCTTCAACGTCCTCATCGGCGCGAACGGCTCCGGCAAGTCCAACTTCATCGAGTTCTTCCGGATGCTGAACCAGGCGGTCGGAAGCACGCAGGGCAATCTGCAACTCTATGTCGCCCGTAAGGGCGGCGCCTCGTCCGTGTTGTATTACGGACCGCGAGTCAGCCGATCTCTCGATGCGGAGCTTGTCGTCGCGAGCGCCGACCTCTGGAGTTCCTACGAGTTCAGCCTGAGTTGGGGCGCTCCGGACGAACTGAGGTTTGCCGGGGAACGGATTCGAACCGATACGGGACACCAGCTCCACGAAGCGCGGTTGGGGAGCGGTTCACTGGAGTCTCGACTTCTCACGGATGTCCCGGACCCGTCGGAACCCTGGCGCGGTCCGGCGGTGCAGACCTTCCGTCGGCGCCTGAAACATCTCCGAGCCTACCACTTTCCTGATACAGGAGACGATGCCGCCATTCGTTTGACTCAAGACCGCACGCGAGAGGAGCGCCTGCTCAGTCACGGAGGCAATCTCGCCGTCTTCCTGTCGAACCTCCAGCAGAACCGGCCCGAGCACTACCGTCGGATCCTGAACGCGGTTCAAATCATCGTCCCGTTCGTGCGCGACTTTGTTCTGGAACCCCAGGTCAGCGACTCCCGCTTCGTGATGCTCCGGTGGATGGATCAATCCGGAGAGGTGTTCGGTCCTCACCAGTTGTCCGACGGCTCGCTGCGCGCCATCGCACTCGTTACCGCCCTGCTGCAGCCGGAGGAGACCATGCCGAGCGTTCTCTTCTTCGATGAGCCTGAGCTGGGTTTGCACCCCACCGCGGTGGGACTCGTGGCGGACCTCCTGAAGGAGACATCCCGGCGGCGCCAGGTGATTGTTGCCACCCAGTCGCCTCTGCTCATCCGCGGTTACGAACCGGAGGACATCGTGGTGGTAGAGCGCAGCCCGGATGCGGCTGATCGTCAGCAGTCCGAGTTCCGCCGGCTCGATCATCCCGCCCTGGAGGTATGGCTCGAGGACTTCGACCTGGGGGAGCTCTACGAGAAGAATGTCACCGGCGGATTCCCCCGATGAGCTTTGTCAGTGTCATCTGTGAAGGCGAGTGCGAAATGGACTTCGTCCAGGGCGTCCTCGGTCCGCATCTCTCCATCAAGGGCATCACGGTTCAGGGGACAGTGGTGGGGAAGAAAGTGTCCCGTGACCTGGCCTCTTCTCCAGGAGGTATCCTGAAGTTCGATCCACTCTATCGCCACATACGGGCTGAGCTGAGGCGGGTGTCAAGCCCCACCAGCGTGGTGACCACCATGGTCGATCTTTACGCTTTCCCTCGAGATCTCGATGGTTTCGGCGCCATTAGCGAGATCGCTGACCCCTACGAACGGGTCATCCAATTGGAGACCCTTCTCCAACGAAGGATCGGCGACACTCGTTTCTTTCCGTACGTCCAACTGCACGAGTTTGAGGCACTGGTCCTCTCGGATATGGAGATCTTGAGGCGCGAGTTGGATGAGTCAGACGCCACAGAAGGCATCGGCCGACTTCTCGCAGATCTCGGAGACCTGGAGCCCGAGGAGGTGGACCAGTCGCCGCAGGGGGCCCCATCCAAACGACTTCAGCGATTCCTCCCGGGGTACCGCAAACGCACGATGGCACGGAGCGTCACGTCGCAGATCGGCTGTGACCGACTGCGGCGGCGCTGCCCCCACTTTGGCAGTTGGCTCGACCGACTGGAAGCGCTCTCCCCTTCGGCGCCGTTATGACTCCCCTGCACGTTGCTGGACTGGTAAGAGTTTCAGTGCATCTTATTAGAGATTTTAATGGGACTCTGCAACGTTGTCCGGAGGGATTTTCACGATAGGATGCCCGCACGCAGGCCCCGGTAGGGTACGGGCGACGGAACACCCGGTCATGTCGAAGCTTCTACTTACGAATGACAATCTCTCCAGGCGACTTCGTGTCGCACCCACACTCCAGGACTCTCGAGTTGCTTCCCGGGAGTGACTGAGTGGAGGCGTTCGCTGAGATGAATGCGGTCTGGCTGCCATCGGCAAGAGGCCTGGGGCGGTGCCCCAGACTGGTTAGAGGTTGGGCCTGCTGCGGAAGGATGGGCAGGGTTTTGTCGGACTCTGACCCGGCCGCCGCCTCAAGGGTTGTCACCTGTCAATCGCTCCAGCGGCGCACGGCTCCCAGGGCAGTCTCGGAGGGAGCGATCACACCTCCATCCAACGGGAGAGGCACGCCCGGACGTGCGCCTGCTTCATTCAGGCGGGCAAACGGCGCTACTGTGTTCGGCGGGGAGATCAGATGGACAAACGTTTGATCCTGTTTGGCTCGGAGTCCGGGATCGCGGCACTTAGGGTACCGCTCCAGCAGGCATGCCCGAGTGGATGGACGATGGCTTCCGTGATTGTGGAAGACACCCGTTTGGTTGAGCTTGGTAACCTGAGTGGCGCGAACTCGGTGCTCTGCTTCGCAACTGAGGATGTGTTGTGGTCACTTGATCTGAATCAATGCACGAGCGCAATGGACCGCGTGAAGAGAATCAAATCCGAGACACAGTGCAAGGTCTTGGCAGTCCGGATCAACTATGAGTTTCAGGGCGGCTTCACTGCGGCCAATGGGACGATTGACGCCTACGCCGCGATTGACGCGAGTCGGTCCGAGCTGCGGGATCTGATCGAGAGACTTGGGAAGCTGGCGTGACCCGCAACCAAACAGCACCCCCATCGGCGCCGTCCAATCACACACGAGTCGCGGGAAAACTCGCCCTCCCGTTCCATCGATTGGGCTCCTGTTGTCTCCATCCGGTGTTCTGGCGGTGCAGGTTCTCAGCTCGAGCGTTCGACGCATCCCCCAGGAGATCGCGGCCGGACCATTTCGACGGAATATGGAGGGCCTCTTGAACGCTGCGATGCACGCTTGTGAGACGCGGGCGGGCGAGGCACCGTCCGAGCCGCTAACCGTCATCCTGGTTCACCGCCGCCGAGTTGGGGTTGTCCTGAACGGTCGGCGAGACGGCTGAAACCTCGTTCGCCGGACTTCTGGTCGTCGTTCCGGTCCGCAGGGCGCGTCATTCGGCTGGGATGAACGTGCAGGGGCCGCCCGGGATTGAAATCCCGGACTACTTCGTGAAAGCCCTCCGGGCTGAGAAGGCTCGTTCCACTGGAAGCGACCTCGGCGAATGGCGCGGGCCTGCCTGGCGTACGCCTGTCGCCTGGGCGTGCACGCCGAATCTGGGATGCCAATCGCCCGGGGCGTCGCCGATGTCGAAGCACCCTACCTCTCGTTCTCTGTCACCGTCAGCAAGAGCGTCATTGCGAAGAGCAGCCCGTATTTCGCGGTTCAGGGAATCTTTTGGATTCGGGCTTCGTAATACCTTCTGAGTGCCCTTTCGCCGAATGGGCATCTCGGTGGTTTTATGTCTGCTGCTCCAGAGATCGAGGCCGTCCGATCGGTCGGCCCACTG
>SXGS01256126.1_pt1 | contig 18793 bp, 32 predicted proteins | sample 3174681 | NCBI WGS metagenome assembly SXGS01 (sample SAMN11356861, study PRJNA531348) | freshwater metagenome | isolation source: freshwater sample F1-80 | place: China: Fuxian Lake, Yuxi | collected 2017-12-25 | reverse complement strand
GGGTTACTAAAATAGAAATCGTTAGTGAAGATGCTATTCCTGATTATGAAAATAATATAGGTTATGCTATCTTAAATTTAACAATTACATATTTAACAAATAATCAAATTTAAAAATAAAAAAGAAAGGAAAATAAAATGGGATTTACACCAACTTTAAATGGAAAGTCAAGATTAGCAGTATCAACAAGAGGGGTTGAAGATATTCAAATTTATCAATTATCATCAACAGATGTTCCGTTATCAACACCTGCTTCACTTGGTTATGTGAAATCAGTAGATTTTAAGCAAGAGGGGAGTATTATTGAAATAATTGATGGTTTAGGTGATATGATAAATGCAGTGGCAAGTGGGAAAAAAGTAACTATAAATGCGGTAGTTTTACAAACATCAAAAGAAATGATTGATGTTATTGCAAACACAGATGATAATTATTATGCTGTTTATATTAAAGCAAAGACAGCAAACGGAAATTTTCAAGAAATTCATATTCCGCTTGCAAGAATAAAACCATCTGCACAAATAAATTACTCAAATTCAGAAAGAACAACATCGGTTGAAATTAGTGTTTTACTTGGAAAACATACCGTAGCAACAAATATAGAAGTTGGAGCAGGAGCAGCAGTAATATCACTTCCAGCAGGCGATTATTTCGTTATCACAGAAGGAGCAGTAGAACAAGGAACATTTAAGACAGCAACAAGCGATGCACTTTATGCAAATTTTGTATAATGAAAAATAGAAGTAAAATATTTGCTCGTGGAATTTCAGAAGTTGAATTTAGACAAGTTGAACCAATATCAGAAATTAGTTTTAATTCGTTTGGATATTGCAAAGATGTAAGTTTAATTATTGAAAGTGATGTAACAAACATAAAAGATGTTACAGGGGCAACAACATTACTTTTAAAAGAGGGTGAAGAAATAAGTATTGAATTGATTTTATTACAAACCTCCAAAGATGAGGTTGATTTAGTAAGAGATATAGGTAATAAAGTTTATTCATTACGGATAAATGGAGCGGTGTCAAATGATACCGCTCATTATTTATACATTGAAAATATAATGTTTGAACCAAATTTTAATTTAACTTATTCAAGTGGAGAAAGAATAATTCAATTAAGAGGAGTATTAGTAAAAGATACAAGTTTAAGTTACGATGTTCCATTATATGTTCTGTCTGAAAATAAAAATGTAATTGATTTAACTAATTGTAAATTTTATTTTAATGGAAATTTAAAATTAAATAATACTACAACAAAGGTTTTAGATGTTAGCGGTTTTAGAAATCACGGGGAAGTAAATAATCAAATTATTTGGGCGAATGGAACAAATTTACAATTTACAGGTCTTCAAGATAGGTTTGCTCAATTTCCAAGTTTAAGTTTAAGTGATGGGATATTATTTGAATTTTGGATTTATATGTCAAGCAGGGATAGTATAAAAGTAGTAAATCAATTCAATGGTAATTTTGGATTTACAATTTCAAGTATAACAAGCACACCTGATGAAATGCAAATTTTTTTTGGAAGTGGAACAGAATTTAATGGAGCAATATTTCCAACAAGTTTAGCAGGATTGAGTTCTTGGAATTATTTTGGGATTTATTTTACTACACCAAATATTTTAAGTATTAAAATAAATGGTAATATAGTTACACCAACAATCAATGTATTAAATGGATTTAGTAATTCATCAAGTAATTTGATAATTGGGAAAGAGGGATTGGCAATAACAGAAAATACATTTAGTATTGGAAAGATGCGAATACATAATGCACTTACATTAACACAGGCGAATACAATGATGGCGAATAATTATTTAACAGAAAAATCAGTTTATGGACTTTAAATATAAAATAAATAAAATAGAATTTGAGCAGAAAGAATTAACTTTTGGAGAAGATGGAATGGTATTTGAATTGATAAAAGAAAAAATGCCATTTCTTGAAAGTATTGAGAATACTCCGATATTAGATATAGTAAAGGAGATTATTAGTGGTGGAGCAGTTATTCCATTATTAAGGATAATACTAAAAGAGAAAAAAACTTTAAAAAATAAAATAACAAAAATTATATTTAATACAAATATAGAAGATTGCTATAATAAAATACCAAATTCTATACTAATACAAATATTTAAGGATTTTTTTTTGTTAAATCTGTCTTGGATAGGCGAAGTTTTACAATTAAAGAAAGATTAACACTATGGGACGAGGAGAATATAAACTCTTGCGACCCGTATAATTGGAGAGAAATAGCAGTATCTGTAAGTGATAGAGATGTAATTAAATATAATTATTTTATTGCTTTACCATATAGTAAGGCAATAGAATTTATGCTAACAAAAAATAAAAGTATTCAACGAGAAAATAAATATTTAAAAGATGGCTAACGAAGAGGGAAATATAAAATTAAATCTAAGTGTTCAAGCGGAACAAGCACTTAAAGTAATTAGTTATATTACAGAAAAATTAAAGGGAGTTCAAGAACAGGGTGTTAAAGTTACTTCATTGTCTAATTATTTTGATAGACTTGCCGTTAAAATACAAAAATCTGGTGATGCTCTTTTAGAATTAAAATCTTCCGAGTTAGTTAAATTAGAGAAAAATTTAGCAGATGTAGTTCTTAAAGCTAACTTATCTGCAACCAGTATGGGGAATTTAAAGAAAGGTATATTGGGTGCTGTTTCAGGCTCTATTCCAACAATAGAAAATTTAAGAAAGGAAATAAATTTTTTACTTAATATACGAGAAAATGCAACAGGACAAGAATTAGAAAAAGTAAATCAATCTTTAAAAAGATTAACTATACAGGGGCAAGAATTAGGGAATATTGGTGTTTCTGTTGTAAAACAGAGTGAAATAGATAAAGTATATAATTTAGATAAGTCATTTAAAAATGCGAAAGGTAGTTTAAATCAATTAAATAAAGAAATAGCAGATTTGCGTAGCGAACAAAGTATGGTTGCTACAAATACAAAATCTTGGAATAAATATGAAACACAAATAAATGAGGTTAAAACCAAGAAAGGTATTCTCACTGGGGCTTATATTAAAGTTACACAGGAAATACTTAATAATAAAAAAGCATTACAATCACTAATAGAAACACAGCAATCGGCTAATCCACATTTCAAGGGATTAGTAGATGAGCAAGGGAAAATAATCTCTCGGTTTCAGCAACAAACACACGCAACAGGTCAAGCAAATAATGTATTTATTGCATTTACACAAGGTATTCAAGATGCTCCCTACGGAATAAGAGGTGTTGCCAACAATATTGAATTTATGGCTCAATCTTTTGTCCAATTAAAATCAAAAACAGGTGGATTAAGTGGAGCAATTCAGGCATTAAAAGCGTCACTTACGGGGATAAATATAGCATTTTTAGCATTGTCAGCAGGATTAGCAATTTGGCAATATTTTTCAAGTAAAGTTGAGGAAAACGCAGAAAAGCAAAAGGAAAAATTAGATAAATTAACCGAGAGTTTAAATGAATTAAAAGAAGCGGTTGCGAATTTTAACAAATTAGCGTTAGGTGGTTTATCGGAGACAGGTATTAAACAGGCAAGAGACCAATGGAAAGAATGGGAGGAACAGGGTAAAAAGTCAGTTGAAAATAGAAAAAAAGAATTAGAGAAACTTGAAAAAGATTTTGTTGCGGCAGAGCAAAAGTCAAGGGATACTATAATTTCTGTTGAGATGGACGAAAAAGACCGAATAACAAAAGTAGTAAGTAAGTCAAAGGAGCAAATTGCACAAGAAAAACAAGAAAAAGAATTAATAGCGGAAAAAATTAAACTTAAAAAAAATGAGTTAGAAATTGAAGAAGAAAGATATAATTGGAATAAAATGCAGAGGGAAGAAAGTGATAAGGCTCTTAATAATTTAAAGTTGGAAGAAAAAGCCAAAGCAACAACAGCAGGATTTGAAAAGGAAGATAAAGATAAAGATAAAGAAGATAAAGAAGATAAAAAAAAAGATGCTTTAAAAAAAATTGAAGATTTAAAAATTTCATATACTGAAGATGAAATTGAAAGAATAGATTTAGAGAAAGGCAAAAAACTAAAAGAATTAGAAGAGGTTAGAATTGCAGCGGGACAAATGGAAGCAGAAGTTAGTGGGATTAAATTAGGGATTGAAAATGAAGCAACAAATAAAATACAGGAAATAAAAGATAAAGCATTTGAAAAAGCAAAAGAAGAAGAAAAAGCATTTGTTGATTTTAAAAATAGTTTAGTAACTGACGAGGTGGAACTTTTAAAAATTTCAGAAAAAGAAAAACTTGATATACTTAAAGAAAATTTACTTAAAGGATTATTATCATTTGAAGAATATAATTTATTGATAAAGAAAATTATAGAAGATACAAACAAAAAAGAGATAGAAATTAACAAAAGAAAAAATGATGAGATATCAAGAGAAGAGCAAGAGTTACTTAATATAAAGGCAGGACTTTTAAATGATGGTTTTAATGTTGCACAAGAATTTGCAGCGAAGGGAAGCGAATTACAAAAAGGTCTTGCGGTAGCACAAATAGCAACTAATTTAGCAATGGGATATGTTCAGGGTTTAGATATTGCACAGAAAGGAGCAACAGGAACAGGACCATTAGCACCTTATACATTTCCGATATTTTATGCACAACAAATTTTAGCAGTTTTAACAGCAGTAAATTCCGCAAAAAAAGCATTGAGTTTTGCAACAGGAGGTTTTACAGGAGATGGTGGAAGATATGAAGAAGCAGGTATGGTTCATAGAGGAGAAGTTGTATTTGAAAAACCAATAGTTGATAAATATAAAAATCCACTATTACAAATGCGAGCAATGATGCAATCAGGACAATCATTTACGCCATATAATACGAGTGGATATGATATGGGAACACAAAGGGAAATAAAGGCATTACGAAATGATATGAATATGTTTATGAAGCAAGATAGGAATGTAAATGTGAATTTAAAAGGGACATTAAAAGGACAGCGATTTTTAAAGGACGAAATGCCAAGTTTTAAAAAGTTTGATAAAAATAAATATGTTTAGTTGTCAATTATATCTTTACGACTTAAATTTTGTTTATCAAAACGAAGAGATAGATATTTATCCTGCTTTGTTGAATGAAGATATAAGTTTGACAATTGAAAGAGAGCGAGATGTATTTGTAAAAACAAATTCAGATTTAAGTTTAAACTTTTCTAATTTAATAAAGATAAATGGAACTCAAACTATTTTTAGTTACTTAAATTCAAAAATAAAGACAAATAAATTTAGAATTAAAATTTCATTTGAAGATAAAATTGTATTTGATGGTTATGTGGAAAATGAAAGTATAAGTTATCAGATAGAAGATGAAACATTAAGTTTAAATGCTTTCGCTATTGAAAAGGAATTTTGGAAAAGATGTGAAAATATATTGTTTAGTGATGTAAATTTATGGACTACGAATGATACAGGAAATGGATTAACAGAAACTTTTGGAAATGTTTTTAATTTATTAAAAGATAAATTAAATGAAAGACAATATTTTGGTGATATAATTACAACATTAGAACTTGATGTATTAGGAACACAGAATGATATGTCTATTTTTGGAAGAAGAATATTATTAAGAGAGAATACACGCCAATCAGGACTTTATTGGTTAGATAGGGAAAAGTTAAATTTAAAAGATTTTTTTGAAATAATAATAAATGTATTTAATTTAGAATTTAAAATTGATTATGATAATAAAAAAGGAATTTTTCAAAAAAGATTAGTTACAACAGGAACGACAATTGATATTTCAAAAGATACTTTAAATGGATTAACATTTTTTCCTGAGATTGAAAAATTTGATTTAATAAAAATAAATGATATAGCAGATATAAATAATAGTGAATTGTTTGAATTTAATGATAATGATACATTCCATATTGATACATTGATTGACCACGAAAGCGGTCATTATCCATCTGCAAATATGCAAGTTGGTTTTGAAGATGAATTAAGAGTAAAATATAATATCCCAAGTAATAGTGGAATAGCATATTCATATAATATAAATTACAATGGAAAAACTTTAAAATTATTTTTTTATTTTACATCTAATGGAATAAATTATGTATCAGGAAAACCATTAAAAGAAAGAGTAGTCCCAAATGATACTGATGAAAATCAGTTTCCTAATTTTAAAGTTCCTGTTATATCTGATGCAGTATCTGTGTCAGGGCGGAAGATAGTTATTAGTGGGGGGGAAATATCTATATATTGGACAACATTTTTAGGAACTAATAAAAGAACTATTTATCCGATTTATGAATTGCAAGTAGATGATATAAATTTTCCAATTTTATGGAATTTATCTCCGTTTCCTGTCATAGATAATTCGCTGCTTAAAATTAAATACTTTTCTTCGGTAGAAAATAGAGATGCTTATTTATTTAATAATTACGAGACAATAATTGGTGGTTCATATCTTGATGAAGATTTAACACTATTTTTAAGCGAAACACAAATAAAACGGGCAAAGATATTTGAATTGGAGAATAAATTAAAACTTTCTTTTCACGAAGATAAAAATGGCGATGGTATTTTAAATACTGATGAAGATAAACCAAAGGGAGCAACACGAATACAGACACAATTATTTTTTGGATATTTTAATTTTGATTTTTATCAAGATTTAATAAATAGTTACAAAAACATTTTAAAATCTACATCTAAAATAGAGTGTGAAGTGAATAATAGAAATTTATTTATCGGAGACAAGGTAACTATAAATTTAAGTAATGAAATCAATGGTGATTTTATTATTACTAAAAATGAAATTGATTTAGTAAATGGAATTTCAAAAATAGAAGCATTAAGTGAGGTAATATAAATGGCGATACTTTCAACAGCAACAACATCAACAGAAGTAGGAACAAAGCAACCAATAATTTTTAGAATATATAATGCTCCTGTATTATCTATTACAGGAACTATAACTTATACTTCAACTACAATTACAAAGAGTGGAGCAAATTTTATTGCGGATAAAATAAAAATAGGAAATAGAGTAAGTGCAATTAGAGTAGTTACAATTGGAGCAGATACATTTAATTATTTATCATTTGGTTTTATCACGAAAATTGAAGCAACGATATTAACTATTGATGAATGGAGTAATGGAATACCAACAAATAATCAAACGGCTTCAATAGATGGATTTGGTGTTGTATTACCATTTCCACAATCAATAGAGGAAACATTTTCTCCAGATATTGTTACTCACGAACTTTTAAAGGATAGAAGTGAAGTTTCAAAAATGTATGGATATAATTATTCAATTGAAATTGGATATGATGAGTATTTATCACAAGATATTTTAATACAATTAAAACAAATTTTAAAATACAATATAGAAGGGTCAGCAGAGAAGTTATTAATTGTTCCAAGAAAAGATAAAATTGGATTTAATTATGAAGTTTATTTAGATGGAGATATAACTTACACACCTCTTTATTATTCAAAACTTGGAGCGAAAGGAATTAGTTTTAGTTTGAGGGGTTTAAGGAATGTAGCAGTTCCATCATTTGTTGGAGTTGGTGGTTATGGAACTAACTATGGTTTAAATTATTGAACAACTTTTTAATAAATAAATAAATAAAGAAAAAAAAATGGCAATAACAAGCACAACAAATTTAAGTTTAAATATGTATTCTGATGGTGATAATCCAGGAGCAGGAGTAACCAATAGTTCAGCACCAACAAATACGGGGCTAAATGGTAATTGGCATAAAATAGATGCAGTAGCAGGTGGAGTTATTACATCAGCAGGGGCTTTAAAATCTAATGTAGTTACAACAGCATCTATACAAGATAATGCTATAACATCAGCAAAGATAGGAGCAAATGCAATTATCAATGGAAAAGTAAATTTATCTGCAACTGATGATACGACACTTACGGTTGCATCTGGACTTATTAAAGTGAAAGATAGTGGAATTGGGGTAACTCAACTTGCGAGTAACGCAGTAACATCAGTAAAGATAATTGATAATGCAGTTACAACAGCAAAGATAATTGATGACGCAGTAACATCAGCAAAGATAGGTTCAAATAATACAAAGACGAAAGCAAATTTTGTATTCACAAAAAATACAGCGACTATTGGTTATTTAACGGCAGGGAATGTGACAACATCAGCAACCGTAGGTATTCCAATGATGAGGGCTGGTTCAATAACAGGAATTTATGTTACAAGCGGAAGTGGAATTGGAACAAATACTGCAAATGTAGGCACTCATACATTTGCAATAGGTGATAAGTTACAAGTTTATGTTAGTGGAATACAAGGGGAGCATCTACCTCCTTATACTGTTTCAACAAAGATAAATGATATTGATAAACTAACTGTGAGTAATAATAATATAGGAGCAACAACTACAATGATTGTAAATATAGAAGTGGAGTATGACTAATGCCCGAATATTACGAAGATGAATTTGTAATAAAAAGTAGAGACGGAAGACGCAAACTTAAATTCAATTTAGGTATTACAAACTTGCTTGATTATTTTTTTGAATTATTTCCAAATGGGAAAAAAAATGAAATAGCAACAAAAGCGGATATAGTAGAACAGATAGAAAGTATTCCATTAAATAATTTATCTGATGTCATTATTACAGGAGTAACCAATGGACAACTTTTAAGATTTAATGGAACTGAATGGGTTAATAGTAAATATGCTGGAACTAATACAGTTTCTACAGTTACTGTTGGTGGTTTACTCTCAAATACTAATATTAGCAATATGACTTTAGACCAAATTATAGAAAGGATATTAGTTCCATTATCTGTCCCAACAGTAAATTTAACAGCAAATTCAACTACTCTTCGTAATGGAACAGGAACAACTCTAAATTGGTCTTCAACATCAGCAACAACTTTAACTGCGTCTGGTAGTTGGAGTGGAAATAAAACTATACCCGCAGGTTCAGAAGCAACAGGAAATCTAACTTCAAATAAAACTTATACTTTAACAGCATCGTCCGAAGGAGGAAGTGTATCATCATCAGTAACAATTACTGTTATGCCTATTCCACCTGCACCTTCTTTATTGTCTAATAAACTATTAACGATGTCTAATTCTAATTATACGGCTATATTATCAAGTAGTGGGGTAATTAAAAGCAATGTAATTTCAGGAACATTAAGACCTATGGCAAATGTGAATGATTTTTATAACGGAGACTATGGGACACTTACGGCTTTCATCAATAACATAAACAAAGGAGAAAAGATATTATCTACATCATCTGATATTGGGGTTTATGGAAGTTTAAATATTACAGCAGATGAAGACCCGTATAATAACGATATATATAATCAAGGGTGGTATAAGCAATTAGATGCTAATATAACTCCACATTATGATTTAAGTTATGGAGTTGAATATAATTACAGATTAACACATTCAACGACAGGGAGTTCGCAGGATAAAATTTTTTACATAGATAATCCACAAATGCCAATTATTTCAAATGCAATGGCTATTAGGCTTGGAGAAAGATATATTTCTGGAATTGCATTTGCAACATCAATTCGTGTAACATTTTCTTCTGTTAATACAGTAGGAACTTTTTATAGAAATGGTGTTCATCATCAAGTTACATCTCCATATACTCAAAATGGCGTGCTTACTTTTAGTGGGATAAATCCAAACACAACTGCAAAATCAATAGATGTTAATGTAAATAATGGAGTTATAAATATAAATACTTTTACTTTTACCTGTTCCGCATTTAATAGTGTAGGAACTGAAACATCTTCTAATTTTTCCTCAAACATATTAATAGACCAAAATAGTATTGAAACAGATAGAATTCAGAGTGGAACTGGGCTATATCCAGTAATATTTGGGGACACCTATAATTCTATACAATCATTAAACGATAATAAAGAGTTACAATTACTTGACAATTATTATAGATTTCCATTATCTCAATTTTATCCAAATATAAATGGAGATATAATTGATGGGATAAATTATAGATGGGCAACTTTTAATGTTGGGACTAAGTTAGAATATGTAAATAATATCACTATTACTATCCCAAATGCCTCAATAGGAGGTAGTGTAGATGCAATAAAAATGTTTGTGAAAATAGGTAACTCTGGCTGGCTGGATGCAACAAAAGCACAATCTACTGGAATGCCCTACAGTAATGGAGATGGGGCATTAGATATGGCAAATACAACTACAAGTGTAAGAAGAGTTACTTTTGGAACAGAACCAAGAAATGGAATAGTTTATGTAAGAATAGGAATTAAATCTACAGATTTATATTATTTTAAAAAACCAACTATGGTATAATGGCAATTACAACTCAACAAATAGCAGAAAGATTATTTAAAGAAGCATCTGGAGTATCAGAAACTAATTATCCATTAACAAGTAGAGGATTACTTGAAGAAGCATATTCTACCTATAATGCTGTTGCTCCTAATGATATTTGGAGGGAAAGTTCATCTATTCCACCTACACCACCTATACTTACAAATTTACAAACAAGTGGGGTAGTCCAATACTTTGAAAAAGATACATTAACTATTACAGACATAGGAACAACAAGGGCATTTAAGTCAAATAATTTAAAAGATGCAATCTCAACCAAATTTGGGTTTGGATATAAATTTAGAGTGTATAATAATTCAGGGACGACAGAAATCTTCACAGGTGATTGGATAGTTGATGTAGAGGCTGGAATTTTATTTTTTTATAGCAACCCAACAGAGGCAACTATAAGTGCTGCTTTACCTCCAAAAATTTCATTCTTCAAATATATTGGAGCAAAAGGATTTCCTGTAACATTAAATGGGAACAATATCTATACTAATTCCACTAATACTTATCAATTCCCGTCAAACATAACTTTATCAGGTGGGGCTTCAATAGATTTAACAGGTGGAAATTTAATAACAGGTGTAGCAGATATATCGCCAACAGAATTAGCGAATTTAGATGGAGTAACCTCTAATATACAAGCACAATTAAATGATAAAGCGAGTTTAACAGCGAACAATATATTTCAAGGGACTAATGAATTTCAAGGGGGAATAAATTTAAGTGATGGGGTATTAGATTTAACAGGAATGATTTATGTATTATTAGGTCATTATGGTAATTATACACAAATAAATCAAACAGAATTAACATATTTAGATGGAGCAACTTCTAATATACAAACGCAGATAAACACAAAAGCAGGTTTAGCGACAACAAATACTTTTTCAGCAACAAATACTTTTAATGCTTCTTCTATTTTAAATGTATTAACGCTTTTAAAATTTGTTGAAACAACAATTTCAACAACTTCAACTATTGGAACGAATGGAAATTATATAAAAGTAACAGGTGGAGTTTCAATTACGGTCACACTTCCAACAGCAAGTGGAACAACAGGAAGATTGTTGATAATTTATTCAGGAGCAAGTGGTGGTATAAAAACAATTTCAGGAAACATAAATGGAGTAGCAACGACAAGGGCTATGACAACTATTTATGATTTTGTTATTTTAATTTCAAACGGCTCAACTTGGGTTGAGATTTTAAATAAACTTGGCGGTATAATTGGGGGAGCATAATATGGAGATAGCAAATACAATTTCAATTTTAATTAGTAATGCAATTTTTTTAATTTATATAAATTCAATTGTAAAGCGGATTGAAATTTTGGAAAAAGAAATAAAAGAGGTTAAGTATAATTATACAGATAGATTTGAAGACATAAAAGATGTAATACATAAGGTAGATGTTAAAGTAGAAAAGATAGTAGCAAGGTTCTGTAAAGGGGATGAATAGTTTGCTAATATGTTACAGCCAAATTTGGAGGCATATTATACGAGGGTGCAATTCCTTCCATCTCCACAATTTTTTAAAAACAAAAGAAAGGAATAAAAATGTTAAATACATTGTATGATAATTTCATTAAAAATCCAATTACAAGTTTAATTGGAGTAGTAACTTGTGGCTTTACATTATTTAATGGTGAAGCAAGTAAATCAATTTCAGAAGTAAGTCCGATGGTTGATACATTAGTTTCTATAACTAATAACGTTCAAACAAGTTGGGGAGTGAGTGAATGGGTTCAATTCATTGGTTCAATTGCTTTAATGTTCTATGCGAAAGATTTTAAAAAAGATAAATAGTTTTTATCCTATTTGGATAATTATATTTTGTTTAGTATATTTATTTTATTATATTATAGAAAAATTATTAGATAAATGATAAATACATTTATAGATAGAAATGAAACAATAAATAAAATAATATCATTAGGAAAGGGAGCAGAACTTATATTTAGTGGATACCTAACTTCTGATGAACAAACTAAACTAATAGATTATCTTGCCGAAAAAAGAGTAGAACAAAAAGAGTTAGAGAAGACAGCAGATATTTCAATACCAAATTTAGAAGTTAAATATGGACGCTAAATACTTAATAAAGAAATTTGAAGGGTTTAGAGAAAAGGCATATAAATGCCCTGCTGATAAATGGACTATGGGTTATGGCTTTACATATAATCCGATTACATTTTTACAAATAGAAAAAGGGGAAAGTATTTCAAAAGTTGATGCTGATGCTTGGCTTGATATATTTGTATCACAAATTAAAAAAGAATTATATAATTTATTTCCAATTCAAAAATTAAATACAAATCAAATAGAAGCACTTGTATCATTTGTTTTTAACATTGGAATTACTAAATTTAAAATGAGTAGAATGTGTAAAAGATTAAACGAAAATGAATTTGAATTAGCAGCAAAGGAGTTTGATAAATGGGTATTCGTAAAGAAAGTAAAACTTGCAGGACTTGTAAACCGACGGAAAGACGAAAAGAACTTATTCACGCAACTCTAATTTGTAAATTCTATAATTTACTTTGCGAAAAATTTCCATTGGAGGAAAGAATGAAAGAAGCGAAGAAGAGGTTGATGACAAAGGCGGAATATAATAAGTTGGTTCAGAGGAGAATTAAGGGTAATAAATGGAAAACACCTGTTGAGATTTTAGTTGAATTGATAAATGAAATTGCAGGAATAGAGATTGTCTCGGAAGGACAAAAAAAGGAAAAGGAGAAGTAGGGTGGGTTTTTTAGTGTTTCCTGCCTTACTTCTTTTTTTTAAAAAAAAATATAAATGTTAATTTACGAAGGAGAATTTCCAATAGGAACTTTTGTCAAGCATAAAATAAGTAAAGAAATTTATATGGTCAGAGCAATTTCTACGAAAGATAAAACAGGAAGACACATAAATTACTCTATTACGAATGGAATGATTGTTACAGATGTTTTATCTGATGAAATTATAGTTGCAACTGATGAAGAAATTGAAGAAGCAGGTGCTTATCCTGTATTAGAATGAAAAAACCAAAAGAAGAAATAATTATCCTACCTATAACTGCCTGTCCATTTTGTAAAAACAAAGATGAAGTTGAAAATAAAAATAATGTTCTACACTGCAAGAGATGTAAGGTTTTTTATACGAAACAATCATTAAAAGAGAATGGAATTAAGTAGTGAGAGTTTGGATTGTAAGAAGTGTGGGAGGAAAGGGACGATAATTTTTATGATTGAAATACATATAGGTAAAATTTATCAATGTAAGATATGTAAGTATATTATGAGGTTAGTAAATGAGAATTGAACAATGGGTAATATTGCCCGATTTACATATTCCATTTCAAAACAAGAAATTACTTTTAAAAATATATAAACTTATCCATCAAATTAAACCTTACGGAATAATTTTATCGGGTGATTATTTAGATATGTTTTCGTTGAGTGTGTTTTCAGAAAATAGTTTAAAACTTTTAAAAGAAATAAATTTGAGTTATGAATACTCACAAGGGAATTTGGAATTAAAAAAAATAGAAGATGTTTTGCCGAAAGGAATTAAAAAGCATTATTTGTATGGCAATCACGAAGACAGATATTTAAGATGGTTAGAAAGAGGAGACCACGCAAAGTTAGATGAGGTATTAAGAAGTCCAGAGGAAGCAATGCAATTACATAAAAAGGGTTGGAAGGTTTACACAAAGTGGAGAGATGATGCTGTATTTCTTGGAAATCATTTAGAGGTTATACACGGCTGTTACACTCCTGATAATGCAAGCAAGAAACATTTAAGCGAATTTAATGGTTCGGTAATATTCGGGCATACGCATAGGTTTGGTAGTTATGTTGATGGAAAAAGAAGTGCATATAACATTGGTTTTTTAGGCGATAAAAATTCAGAAGGTTTTAACTATATGAATAGAGCGAAGAGACAAAAGCAGGTAAATGGATTTGCAGTTGTTTCAATTGATACAAATGGCGAGTATTGGGTGAATGCAATTCAATGTTGGAATGATAAGTTTATTTACAATCATAAATTATTTTAAAAAATATGGGTCAATTTAAAAAAATAGGAAGCGGTTGGAGAAGTAAAAAAGGAACAGGCATAATGCTATCAATACACATAGATAAACTAAAAGAAGTGATAGAATTAAAGCCAAACGAGAAAGGTTATATATCTTTTTATGTAGGAGAAAATATGAAGCAAGAGCCAAATAGACCTACACATCAAATATCAGTTGTAGATAATTCGGAAGAGTTCCCTGCTCCTGCCTTTAATGATGAGGGAGCGGGAAAAGATTTACCATTCTAATGTCGTTTAGACCATTTGGTGATAGTCCTTTTTATGTAGGGCACGGACTTCTCTCAAAGAAAAGACCAGATACTATATTATGTCTTGTAAGGAAATTAGAGATAATGAAATTACCTGTAAATGACTTTGGAGAAATCACCTTAATTGTTGGGAAAGCAAACCTCCCAACTGATACAAGTGTAGTAACTCATTTCGTTGGTGGAGTTAATGGGAGAGAGCAGAAAGAAAAAGAGCAGAAATGGTTAATGAAAGGCGATATAAAAGATATAGACAGAGTTTTAAATAATCCATTTGATAAAATTGGAGAATTTAAAAAATAGCACACATACATACATCTAATATAATTACACACATATATGGGATATAAAAAATTATCTTTAAATAATTTAGAGGAAAGATTTATTATCTGTAATTTATTTTTTGAAATGAAAAATTATATGAATGTTGCTGACATAAACAAATTCATCTTTACTAAAATAGCAGATAATCCATTCAAGAATAAAAATACATTTTACAAGTTTATGAGTAGGGAATACGGGAAAGATTGGAAAGATATAAAATCAGAAAAAATTAAAGAAAATGAAATTCCTGATTGATTTATTCTTTTAATATCTGTTTTAATCTTAAAATATACCCACCATTGAATTTTCTTTTCTTTTTGATATAATTTATCATCTTTTTATTTATTATTGATTGTGGTTTGTCTTTTAGAGTTTCCAAGTAAGTTAAATTCATAAATAAATTTTTTGTCGGAAAGTATATCGGATAGCCTTTCAAATCCCGCTGTCTTTTTCAAATCTTCTACACTTAAATTAGAAGTTAAAAATGTTGTAAGGTTATTGGAATATCTATATTCAATTAGTTCATTAAATTTAGATACCCCGTATTCGGTGTTGTATTGTCTGCCCAAGTCATCTATACAAAGGAATTGCTTGTATCTGATGTTGTTATCTTCGCTTTTAATTAGTAAATCAAATAAGGTGCTTGCAGTTGTGTAATAGATTAGTTGCATTAAATTTAATCGCTTCCAAATAGCAATCAATCCAATTAGTGTTGATTTACCTGTTCCAAGTTGTCCTGTAACAAATAGTCCCTGTTTTAGGTTTTTATTCAAATAACTATCTATTGACTTTTTTACATTTTCGTTTAAAAAATCGCTATTCCCTTGTAAATAAAGAGAAGACCATTTACCAATTATTATCAAATCTTTTTTAATTTGTTCCATTAGTAAACCCACTTTCTTTATTGTCAAAATTAGAAATCTTTACAGGAGATACTTTTGTTTTTACTTCCCTCAAAGGGAATACTCCTCGCCAACCATTTTCAATACTCACATTTAACATTTTAATTGCTTCCTCTTCGGTAAAGTTTTTCAGTTTATTTAAAATACCCGCAATAGATGTTTTAGTTATCGGGTGTTTTAATTCCTTTCTGAAAGTTTTAAAATTATTCCAAGTTTGAATAAATTTTTCTGATGTAAATGGTAAACTTTCAGTTTCTGTTTTCTCTATATATATATTATTATTATTATTTTTATTATTATATATAAGAAGGGGGGTGAAATTTTTTTCATACCCCCCTGAAGATTTTTCCCACCCAAAACATATATCTTCCTTGCATTATTGTCCACTAATTCTACTTTAATAAATTCATTTATTTCAAGTTCCTTTATCCAATTTTGGATACTCCTATTACTTGTTGCATATAAATTAGCAAAGTATTTATTTGTTGTCCAACAATAACCCTCTTTATTTGAGAGAGCAGTAATTTCAGCAAATAAAATTTTAGCATTTGGTGTTATATTAGCATACCTTACTTCCGATGGAATTATAGCATAGTAACTTGGATTATCTTTTACTTCTTCCATACTAACTCCTCTAATTTTTGTATCTTCATTATATCTTCTGTTTTAGAAAGTTTATTTTTTATGGAATTTATCAAATCATCTATATCCAACCACTCGGAAGCAATAGCCCTTACTTCATTTGCATCTTTCTCTTCGTATATTGTCATCATTATTCTATCTTTATTTTTCATTGTTTTTCCTATCTAATAAATTTTGAACATCTATTATTTCCTGCCCAACGAAATCTAAAAGTTCAGAAGTTGATGGTTTTATTTCAAGCAATTTTAGCATTCGCCCTATTTGTTCATTTCGCCCTTGTAATCTTGCTAATGTTATTAAATCATCTATTTCTACATTTATTTTATCTTGCATTTTGTTTAGTGTTTATTTGTTTGTGTTTAAAAATAAAGTCCTATATATCGTTGAGTTTTTTTAAAATTACTATTAAATAATTTTACGGCACATAGGACTTTGTTAGAAATTCAATTACGAAATTTAATTGTTGTTCATTTGAAATACGGAACACTCTCCAACCAAGAGCCGTTGCATTATTGTATTTTTCACAATCGTTTACAAACCCACTGCCTCTTGTGTGTCTTCCTGAAATCCAAACTCCACCCTCTACTTCAATAGCAATTTTAGACGGAGGAATAGCGAAGTCAAATCGCCATTTCCGTAAAGAGTGGAATTTAAATTCTTCTACAACTTCAATCTTTGACTTCTTTAAATATACTTTGACTATTTCGTAAAGTTTTAATTTCATTTAGAAGTATTTCAATTTTATTTGCAATATATTTTTTAAAATCAATTTTATTGAAATCATCATTTTGAATATCAAAATGAATTGATAATTCGTAGCACAAATTTAGTTGTGCTTTAAGTTCTGCATAAGTTTTCATATATTTATTTCCCTCTCTTTCCTGTCTAACCAATATTGAAATATATTTCTGTTAGTAATTTTCTCCTCTCTTATTATTTCAAATATAAGTTTTTTGATTTTTACAAGAGATGAATTTTCTTCCATTAAAATTTCGAACATATTAATTTTATCATCATCTATTTTTGATTTTTGATAAAGAAATTTCAATGTATTGACCTGCTTTTTATGCTTCCGATATGTTTCAATCGGAAGTTTTAATGTTGTGAATTTATCTTCTATTTTTATATTATTCATTTTATTTTGTTATTTTTTTGTTTTCGTAAATTAATCTTTTTTTTTCTTTATCAATAAATTCTAATAACTCTTGATAAGTTCTATTTTGTTCAAAAAATTTTAGAAAATTATTGATTTGTGATAGTTGTCCTGCTAAGTTTGATATATATGCGATAGTGTTTATTTTATTCATAGTTTTTTTAGTTAAATAAAAATGTTGCTAATGTTTTGACGCAATATTTTTGAAAAAAATAAAATGTTGAATAAACTATTATTGCAAGTGTTAAAAATAAAATTATTGTTTCTTTCATAGTTTTCCTTCCTCTTTAAATTGTGTTTTCAATTTATCTTTTGCTTCTAAGATATATTGATACTCTTCCATCTTGGATATTTTACTTTTATTATTGTTCCAAAATTCCTGCAATTCAAATAAACCATTTATTTTTTTCATTTCATTTATAATTTCTTTTGCTTCTTTATCAATTTCATTTTGATTTTCAGTTCTTAAAAAGTCCATTTCCTCTGCGGGAGTAGGTTCATAACCTGCTGACTTCATAATCCACGCAAGTGTGTTCCTATATGCTTTGCCAATTGCCCTTGTTTGAGCCATTGAAATTATCGCATACTCTTCAAAGTATTTTTTATTTTTTTCTTTGTTTGAGCAAGTTGCAATTCCTCTTCCTATTATCTGTTGTTGCGAATTTATCAATTCTACTTCTGCGATATATTTTATTTCATTTTCAATTGAAAGATTATTTACAGATTTTACGATTGGCAATAAACCCAATCTGCTACCCGCAAACTGCCAAGCCTCTACAAGTGGATATTGTTTCCCTTGTATATTTATCGTGAGTGAAAGTTTAGTGCAATAGTCTTTTAATTCTATTGCCAAATTATGCAATTCCTGAGAATTAGATAATTCATATTGTGGTTTTGATGAGACCACTATCTCTTTTTTATTTTGCATTTTTTTTGTGTTTATTTATTTATTGAAAAAATTATTTACTAAATATATAAATTTATTTTTTAATTTCCAAATTTATTTTTTCTTTTTCTTTTATTATTTTATTTATTTTAAATAATATACATATACTTATACTTATATATATACATATATACATTTTT
>SXGS01412184.1_pt1 | contig 18798 bp, 11 predicted proteins | sample 3174681 | NCBI WGS metagenome assembly SXGS01 (sample SAMN11356861, study PRJNA531348) | freshwater metagenome | isolation source: freshwater sample F1-80 | place: China: Fuxian Lake, Yuxi | collected 2017-12-25 | reverse complement strand
TGTGCCTGTGCCAACAACTCCGCACGCCGAACCTCAAAACGCCCGTCCATGGCAAACTCCCCTCCTGGTTCAATAAAACCCTGAAGAGACTGTCCCACAAAAACTTAGATTCGATAAAGACCAACGGACAGTAGAACTAGCAGTGTATGAATTTTTCGTCGTACTGAGTTCGGAGAGCGTCTCGCTGCATGAGTGCTTCCGCTCGACGGCGATCCGTGCCGTCTTTGATTTCGTCGCGAATTCTGTAATTTTCAACGCGTAGTTCCTCGACGGTTGCTTGGCGACGCATTCGCATGGCCTCAACGGCAAGCTGCTGTCGCTCGTGAACCGAGGTCACGAAATCCGATGCGCGATTTGACAGTTCGGCTCCGATCGGCAACGCGACACATCCGGATGCGGCAAAGCACGCAAACGCGGCAACAACCATTGAAGCGCGCTTTCGGATTGCCAAAGTCGTTCTCCTTGAAATGGCAGCAGGCATCCTGACGGAAGTGATGAGTTTTCCGATTGTTATCGTGGTACGCTCCTTATCTACTTGATGCGTGACTCACGATCTACTTGATGCGTGACTCACGGAATTCGTTTAGTAACGGTCGGGAGGACTATGACCGTTGGCTGGAGTTTGACGTCCCGGATGACTCGTGAGGGGAACCTACTGCGCGAGTCGCCGGCTGCGATCGGCAGGACTGAAGTGCGAGGTGCTCGACATTTCATGCCGACTTCATTGTCGGGGAAGATGATTTGAGATTTGTTCCCTGGCCGCGCCAAAACGCCGACCATATTCGCGCTGAACCACTCGCCGCATCACGAAAATGAAGTAACCCCGCATTTCGGCGGGGTTACTTCCGTAAAGCTGGGCGATACTGGATTCGAACCAGTGACTTCCACCGTGTGAGGATGGCACTCTAGCCGCTGAGTTAATCGCCCGATTTATCGAGAGTGGCGCGCGGCACGCGACGGGTTGTACCGTCTGTCTATGGGTCTCGCAAGTTTCTGAAATCGGGCTGAGAGTATGACTGACTTTGGGGTTCAAGTGGCCGTCGAGATGACTCCGTCAATCGCTGCAAGCCCTCTCTTGAGCACGGCTGCGGCGGTTTCTTCCGTGACGAAAAGTGTCGGACGAACGATCGCGATTATGCCCGCCTACAATGCTGCGGCGACGCTTGAACGGACGGTGGCTGACATCCCCTCGGGTGCTGTTGATGAGATCATCCTGGTGGATGATTGCAGTCGCGACAACACGGTGGAGATTGCTCGGCGATTGGGGCTGACGGTCATCACTCACGAAAAAAACTCCGGCTACGGCGGGAATCAGAAGACCTGCTATCGGCACGCGCTGGAGCGGGGAGCCGAGTTCATCGTGATGATTCACCCGGACTATCAGTACGACAGCCGAGTCATCGCCGTCGCCGTCGAGATTCTGAAACTGGGGATCTGTGATGTGATCTTAGGCTCGCGTATTCGTACGCGACGCGAGGCACTCGATGGCGGAATGCCGAAGTGGAAATACGTCGCCAACCGCGGGCTGACCACCTGCGAGAACATTGCGCTGGGTCAAAATCTGGGTGACTTTCACAGCGGGTTCCGGGCTTATCGCCGTGACGTGTTGGAGACGATTCCCTTTGAGCGGAACTCGGACGATTTCGTGTTCGACAGTCAATTTCTAGCGCAGGCGGTCCACTTCGGGTTCAAGCTGGGCGACATTCCGGTGCCCGTGCGTTACTTCGATGAAGCATCGAGCATCAACTTCGGGCGCAGCGTGACATATGGCCTGCGGACGTTGCAGGTGCTGTGGCAGTTCTGGCTGCATCACATGGGCGTTTGGCGGAATCCGCTTTTTCAAAAGCGTGAGTCGCAGCTCCCGACTGCTTGAATAGCTGCACTTGCCAGAGTGGGGGGGGCCGCGTTCTGACGAACGCGGCTACGACCCGGCGATGCGACTCACCTCAGTACCGCTCCGAGCTTCTCCGCGCAGGCGTTGATGACCGACTTCACGGCGGCATCAACTTCGTCGTTCGTGAGCGTGCGGTCGGCGGCTCGGAACGCGACGGTCAGTAAGTAAGACTTTTTGTTGGCTGGGATTTGTTGGCCTCGGTACTGGCCGCCGAATGTGGCTACATCGAGCGACGAGCCGGCGGCGGAACGGACGACTTCGAGTAGAGATTCCCAAGTGACCGACTCATCGATCACGAAGTTGAGGTCGCGGGAGATACTTGGAAAACGCGGCAGTTCGGCAAACGTGGGCACGAGGTTGGGGGCCGCTTCGAGCGTCGCGAAATCCAGTTCGGCAGCGATCACGGCGTCGCGCAGGTCGAGCTTGTCCGTGAGCTCGCGAGACAATTCACCGAGCCAGCCGAGTGACTGACCGTTGAGTAGAACCTCGGCACCTCGGCCGGGGACGAAGTGGGGCAGATCCAGTGGGCGAACGGTGACGAGGGACTGCGGGTTGATGCGGCGGCCGAGCGTTTCAATAACCCCTTTGGCTTCGACGAACGATCCGCCGATGACGAAGGCGACTCGGCGCGGTTCGGCGGTCGGATCTCCGGGCCGCGCGGCGAGGTAGACACCGGCAGTCTCAAAGAGTTTTGCGTTGAAGTTCCCGTGACGTTCGTTGTCGCGGCGGACGACGAGCAGGCTGGGGATCAGACTTTGTCGTAAGGTGTTCTCTTGCCGTCGCGATGAATGATCGACGCTGAGACAACCGTGGCGGACGCTGCCAGCGTCTGCTTCCACCGCAAGCTGCGAAGGCCACGGGGTGATCAGGTCGGCCAACTCACTGCTGACGAACGACAGCGTGATCGTCTCGAAGAAGCCGGCGGCCGTGAGTGTATCGCGAACGCGGTCGAGAACCCGTTCGGTCAGTGTCTTCTCGCTGAGCGACAATGGTACGAAGACGTCTTCGGGAATCTTGTCGTAGCCGTGGATGCGCGCGACTTCTTCGATCAAGTCTGCCTCACGAGAGAGATCACGTCGCCAACTGGGAGCCAGGTAGTGTCGCGTGCCGTCCGCATCGGACTGGTCGCTGCTCGGCTTGAGTCCGAGTGCGACGAGGATGCGATTCGACTCTTCGGTGGGAATGTCGATTCCCAGGATGCGGCGGAACTGATTGGAACGGATCGAGACCTTCGTCGGCTCGGCGACCGGAGGTTGACCGGCCCAGATCGAACCTTCGAGCAGTTCGCCGCCGGCGACTTGTTGGATCAGCTCGCAGCAGCGGCGGCTGGCCCAATCCATTTGGTGGGCATCGACGCCGCGCTCGAAGCGATAGGACGACGGGCTGTGCAGATTCAACTTGCGAGCGGTTGCGCGGATTGACATCGACGAGAAGTCCGCGACCTCGATCAAGACGTTCTTGGTGGAAGAACTGATTTCGGTGGCGGCTCCCCCCATGACTCCGGCGACGGCGACGAGGCGTTCGGCATCGCAGATCGCGCACATGTCGGGAGTCAGCGAGTATTCGTTGTGGTCGATGGCTTGTATTTTTTCACCGGGCTTTGGGCGGCGGACAATGATGCGGCCGCCTCGCAGTTTGTCGAAATCGAACGCATGGAACGGCTGGCCGCTTTCCATCAGGCAATAGTTGGTGACATCGACGACGTTGTTGATCGGCGTGATGCCGATCGCTTCCAGCCGGTCGCTCAGCCACTTCGGGCTGGGGCCGATCTTCACTCCGCGAATCAGGCGAGCGACATAGCGCGGGCAGAGATCGGGGCACTCGATGGCGACGGACGTGGCTTTCTCAATCGGCTGACCGTTGGACTTAACGTTGGCCGGCGGAATTGTCAGCGGTTTGTTGAAGAGGACGCTGGCTTCGCGTGCGACGCCGATGTGCCCCAGGCAATCGGGGCGGTTGCTGGTGACTTCCAAGTCGATCGCCTGGTCGTCGCCGTGAGGTTCGATCGACTCCAAATTGAGCCCGGCCATCATCAGCCGTTCAGCGACCTCGGATGGGGGAGCATCGAGAGAAACGTAGTCCTGCAACCAATTCCAACTGACGATCATTTTTGAATTCCGAGCGTCCAGGCGAGCGGCAGGGCGTTAGCCCTCCGAGGATTTTCCAGCCACACAGGCGATGACTCGAAGGGCTAAGGCCCTGCCGCTCGCCCGTGGAGTCGTGTAAGGGCGGGTAATCTAGGAGGCCCTCTCCCCTTCGCCAAGTTGAGGGTCACAAACTACAACGCTCGCCCAAACGAAAGGCGAAATCAAACATGACTCAGACAGACGTGGCGATCATTGGTGGCGGAATCGTGGGCCTGGCGACCGCCTATCGGTTGCTCGAACGATTTCCCGGCACGCGTGTGACGATTCTGGAGAAGGAAGCGACGCTGGCGTTTCATCAGACGGGGCGGAACTCCGGCGTGCTGCACAGCGGCATCTACTACAAGCCGGGATCGCTGCGGGCGACGAACTGCCGCGAGGGCAAGAAAGCGATGGAGGAATTCTGCCAGCGCGAACAAGTCGCCTACGACATCTGCGGTAAGGTGATCGTCGCGGTGACGGAGAACGAGCTTCCGAAGATGCAGGACATCTTCGCTCGCGGACAAGCCAATGGGGTGCAGTGCGAACTGATCGGGCCGGAGCGGTTACGGGAACTCGAACCGCACACGGCGGGCATCGCGGCGATTCATGTGCCGGAGGCGGGGATTGTCGATTACCCCGGCGTCTGCGAGAAGCTGGCGGTACGGATTCGTGAGAAAGGGGGCACGATTCTGTTCAACGCGCGTGTGACGTCGATGTCGCGATCGAGCGGGCGGATGATCGTGCAGACGACAGCTGGAGAGATTGAAACGCGATACGTCGTGACCTGCGCGGGCCTGCACGGCGACCGAGTCGCGAAGCTCAGCGGCACGCCGGTCGATTCCAAGATCGTTCCGTTTCGGGGCGAGTACTTTGAGCTCAAGCCGGAGATGCAACACCTTTGCCGTAATCTCATCTATCCGGTCCCCGATCCGAAGTTTCCGTTCTTGGGCGTGCATTTCACGCGACTGGTTCACGGTGGCATTGAGTGTGGCCCAAACGCCGTGCTGGCGTTTGCGCGTGAGGGCTATACGAAGCTGGACATCAATCTGCGAGATCTGTTTGAGTCGCTGACGTACCCCGGTTTCCTGCGCATGGCGGCAACGCATTGGCGGACCGGCTGCGGCGAGATGTGGCGATCATTCAGCAAAGCGGCGTTCGTCCGAGCGCTGCAACGATTGATGCCAGAGATTCGCGCCGAGCATCTCCATGCCGCGCCGTCGGGCGTGCGGGCGCAGGCGCTCGGTCGTAATGGCAAGTTGGTCGATGATTTTGAGATTGTCGAAAACGATCTGGTTGTGAACGTGCTGAATGCGCCGTCACCGGCGGCGACGGCGGCACTGAATGTTGGGCGGCTGATCGTGGACAAATTGGCGACGCGATTAAAGTAGGTCAGGCTTTCCAGCCTGACCAGAATTGGCCAAAGACGCACAATACCGTTCGGGTCAGTCTGGAAAGGCTGACCTACTCGCAACGCAGCAGCGCAAACTTCAAGTAGCGAAACTCCGGCATCGCGAGCGGTGTCGGGTGATCGACAGGCTGCGATTGCATGGCCAGGAGCGTGGCTCGGCGGCGTGCTTCGGAGATGCCTTCTTCGCACGATTCCAGAAACGATGTCATATCGATGTGACTGGAGCACGAGGCCAGCGCGAGCAAGCCGCCACGCTCGGTCAGCGTCGCACCATTGAACGCGAGTTTGCGATATGCCGAGATCGCACGGGCCACGCTGGCCTCCGAGGGAGCAAACGCGGGCGGATCGATGATCACGACGTCCCACTTGCGACGCTTGAGGCGTGCCTCGTCGAGGAATTCAAACGCATCCACCGCAATGCCGGCGTGAGCATCGGCGGGCAAGCCGTTGAGCAGCCAGTGGGCGTCGGCCGCATCAATCGCCGGTTTGGCGGAATCGACGGACGTGACGTGCTTCGCTCCGCCGACTCCGGCCATCACCGAGAAGCCGCCCGTGTAACTGAAGACATTCAACACGCGCGAGTCGGCACACATCCGCCGGATCGTCTGCCGGTTGTCTCGCTGGTCGAGAAAGAAGCCGGTCTTCTGGCCGCTGAGGACATCGGCCGTGAACTTCACGCCGTGCTCAAGAAACTCGATAAGCGGGGAGCGTTCGCCGATCAACCACCGCCCTTCCCTGCCGCGCTGCTTGCGACGCTCGACGACGGCACTGACTCCGGCGTGTTTCACGAGCCACTCGGCGATGCCGTCGATGTCCCAAAACGAGCTCGCGGCTGGGCCATCCAGCTTGATCACGGCGACATCGGCGTAGCGGTCGCAGACGAGTCCGGGAACACCGTCTCCTTCGCCGTTGAAGAGTCGGTAGCCGGTGGTCTGCTCATCGAATAAACGGCGACGCAGAGCGAGGGCGTTTTGGAATCGTTCGGCAGCCCAGTCGTCGTTCAGGCGTAGTGGTTCCTCAACTCGGCAGGCACGAAACGTGACCGAGCTTTCCGGGTCGTAGTAGCCGACGGCAATCGGTCGGCCGCGAGTGTTATCCAGCAGCAAGGCTTGAGCACCCGGCGGGGCGGCCGGGAGTTCTCTTAAGGCATCGACGAAGACCCACGCATGGCCTCGCTTCACATCCCGTGTCAGGTCGCGTGAGAGTCTCAGGGTGAGTCGGGACGGTTGGCTGCGAAGAAGAGTCATGGACGAGTTGTAGTCGCGGCCTCCGAGCGGGTGTAGCTCCGCCAAATGATGCCGCATGGCCTCAAACTCACCGCCGCCTACCACCGCCGGTTGGGTCGCTCCAACGCGACGCTGCGTGTACTCGAAAATGTGGCGAACGGGGCAAAACGGAGCCTTGTTTCCGCTCAAAGTGAGCAATGGAATCTCGCCCCACAACCCCGGCCGATATCTAGCCGGAGCCTTCAACAACGGGCGGAAGATTGTCATGCGAGCGTTGTCCTGGTGCCTGTCGTTGTGGCTGCGAGCGTTCGTTCGCCGTCCAGCACGAACCAAGGGCCGCGCTCGTCCGCGAGCCGAACGGCTGGAAGCGCGGCAACTGCTGACGATCACCATTCAATTCGATTACAGCCAGGACGCGAATCATTTCTTTGACGATCTGGCTCGCCAACAGATTTTGGAATTGGCGGGGCAGTCACTGGGGAGTCGGCTGAACGATCAGTTGCAGGCGATCATTCCCAGTGGCACGAACACTTGGACGTTGAACACCACGAATCCGTCCGGGGCCAGCAGCTTCTCGTTGACCGACGTGACGATCCCCGCCAATACGCTGATCGTGTTTGTTGGTGCGCGAGCAATGGGCCCTCTGGGAATTGGTGGTCCCGGTGGGTACTCATCATCGGGTTCCAGCGAGTGGCTCAATCGAGTGGAGTCGCGCGGCCAATCCGGAGCGTTGAATGATCCCCAAACGGACTTCAGCCTGTGGGGCGGCTCGATCAGTTTTGATCTCGATGCCAATTGGTACTTCGGCACGTCGGAAGCGGGACTCAGTTACAATCAGCACGATTTTCTTTCTGTCGCGACGCACGAACTGGGTCACCTGCTGGGGATCGGCACGGCCGACTCGTGGGACCGATATGTCTCCGGCGAATCTTTCGTGGGGCCGAATGCTCGTGCGGTGCATGGGGGCAATGTCCCGCTCTCTGGTGATGCCCACTTTCGCGAAGGACTGAGAGACGGCGGACAGGAAGTCGCGTTGGACCCTTCGTTGCTGCAAGGGACTCGGAAACTTTTCACGCAGCTCGATTTCGCCACGCTCGCGGACATCGGATGGGAAGTGACCAGCGGCAACGGCACCGGCGGAGATAGCGGCAGTGGTGACAGTGGCAGTGACGAAACACCGGCTCCCGCGACGCACTCCATTCAGATGACGTCGGGCCGCGCGCATACGCTGACCATTCGAGACAACGCCGATCCGAACGATGGGCAGTCGCAACTGATTCTGGATGGAGTCGTCTCAGAATTCATCAACCCGACCGACGAGTTGATCATCACCGGCGGCCTGAGGAACGATGTCATCCTGATTCAGTCGCTCGAATCGACTTTCACCGCGCGAATCACAATCAACGCCGGTGCGGGGCATGATCGAGTCGATACGTCGGCGGTCTCGGTGCCAACCTATCTCTGGGGGAGCACCGGCCGAGACACGTTGATCGGCGGCGCGGGCGGTGACACGATCGTCGGCGGCAACGACAGTGACAGCTTAGTCGGCAACGGCGGTGATGACTCAATGGCAGGAGACGCTGGCAACGACACGCTCGTCGCGGGTGATGGGCACGATTCACTTGCAGGCGGAGCAGGCAACGACAACCTGCAAGGTCAAGCGGGAAATGATTTCCTGCGAGGCGGCAGCGGCAATGATTCGCTGTCTGGATTGGACGGCCTCGATACGCTGAGAGGCGATCTCGGCAACGACACACTCAACGGTGGCGCTGACAGTGACTCTCTGCTAGGAGGTGACGGAAACGATTCGTTACTCGGCGATCTCGGAGCGGACACGCTCAATGGCGGCACGGGCAACGATACGCTCAAGGGGGGCGTCGGCGACGATGCGCTCTCTGGCTACACCGGCAACGACAGCCTGATGGGTGAGGAGGGCAACGACACACTCATCGGCGGGGATGGAGACGATCGTCTTCGCGGAGGTCTCGGTGACGACTTGCTACGCGGAGGACTCGGCAATGACCGCGTGGATGGCGAAGCCGGTAGCGATGTCCTCTCTGGAGGCAATGGTGCTGGAAAAGCAGTGCGTGACACGGTCGTCTCCGATACGTCCGATCTGTTGGATGAGTTCTTTGTCTTCACGCGAGATTGGATCGACGCGATTTGAACGCACGACCCTTTGTCTTACAGCGGCGGCAGCACGTCCGGCACGATTTGATATCCCTCGGCCAGCGCGTTCGTGCTGTTGAACAACGCCACGATCGCCAGCACCTCACCCAACGCTTCGACGTTTAACCCCAGCTTCCGCACCGCCGCCGTTTGCGAGTTCACGCAGTAGCTGCAGCCGTTCGTCGCCGATACGGCCAGCGCGATGATCTCGCGCGTGACCGCGTCCAACGGCGATGTCTGCCCCGCCGCCTCCGGGTGCATCAGCGCTTTCAGTCGAGTCCAAATCAATTCGAACTGATCCGGATTCGTCGCCAGCACACGCCAGAAGTTTGGCACGAAGTCGATCTGCTTCGTTCGCTTGATGTCCTCGAAAATCGCAGCCACACGCGGCGAGGCGGTTGCTTCATTGATCGGCAAAACGGTCGCGATGCGGTCGGACATGACTCACTTCCTGAACTGCCACGGACAAAACACGGATTGAACACGGAAAACAACGCTTGGTCGCTCACCGAAATCCGTGTTTCGTCCGTGTTTGATCCGTGGCCAGAATTACTTGTTGTCGATCGTCACGCCCGGCCAATCGTCGGTGCGGAACGGAGTCAGCGGCAATCCGGCCGACGAATACATATTGACGACCGGGTTGTCGGCCCAGCCGTAACGGACCGAGGCGGGTTCGGTGACTTTGTCGCTCCAAACTTCGACCCGTCCGTCCGGCAGAATCTTGGCGGAAGCCCATACGAATTTCTTGTCGGCACCCGCGATCGCAAAGCCACGCGGTTCGTTGACGTCGAAGGGCCGCCAACCATTCGCGGCCGGAGCGACGTTGTCGAACGTCAGCACAATCTTATTCCCGGCCGTCTCCATCGACTTGTAGAGCGGACTGCGGGCCGCGATGCCGGGAACCTTGTAAGTCTCGGCCAACGCCCAGCGAGCCAGTCGGCGGCCGACATCAACCTTGTTCTTAGGATGAATGTCCTTGCCCTCGCCGATGTCGATGATGACCGCTTCGCCCGTGTTCTTCAGCCGCTTCATCGTCAGCGTCTGAGCTTCTCGCAACTCGGCCCACGCGCTGTCGCCCGGTTCCGGTTTCTCGCCTTGGAAGTCGGCGAGCTGCACCCAATAAAAAGGAAAATCTCCCTGACCGAAGTCATCGCGCCAGTTTTGAATCATTAGCGGAAACAGGTCGCGGTATTGATAGGCTCGGCCGGCGTTCGATTCGCCCTGATACCAGATCGCGCCCTTGATGCCGTAGCCGATGTGGGAACTCAGCACGCCGTTATAGATGTTGGCCGGGCGAGCGTTGCCGCGCATCTGATTCTGCAATTGTGCGAGTTGTTTCTTCTGATCCTCGCTGAGGTCCGTCTGCTTCGACAGGTCGGCGAACGCTTTCTCCTTGAGAATCCAGCCTTCCATCATCGGTCGCATGGAGGCCGTCTTCGTCAGCAGATCGCGATTGACCCATGCCTCGCAGGCCGAGCCGCCCCAGGCGTTGTTGATCATGCCCACCGGCACATCGAGCGTCCGCTGCAACTGCCGAGCGAAGAAGTATCCGACCGCCGACCAATTTCCGATGGTCTCCGGCGAGGCGACCTGCCACTGCCGATCGGGGTGCGACCAAATCGGCTCCTGAACGCCGATGTTTGGAAAGTTGATCATTCGCAGCTTCGGGTGCTTGGCGGCAGCCTTCTCCAAATCGGGATCGTTGGACGAATTCACCGACCACTGCATATTCGACTGGCCCGAGCAAATCCAAACCTCGCCGACGAGCACATCGCCCAGCTTGATCTCGTTCTTCCCTTTGACGGTCAGAGTCAACGGCTCGCCAACCTCCAGCGGGTCGAGCATCACGCTCCACGCACCATCGGCTCCTGCTTTTTTCTTGTGGATCTGCGAAGCGATGCTGACCGTCACCTCTTCATCGGCGGCGGCTTTGCCCCAGACTTTGTTTTTTTGGCCGCGTTGCAAAACCATGTGCTCGCCAAAAATGTTCGGCAGAGTCACATCGGCCATCGCCGAACTGGCTCCGATCAACGTCGCCACAATTGCCAACCAAGCTCGCGAGCGAGCCGCCGATTTGAGAAAACTGAGCATGAATCGAGTTCCTTTTCAAAGGTGCGGCACAAAGATCTTGGCCTCAGAGACCGACGCGACGGAAGCTAATCCACTGGTCTCGCCAGGGCAAAGCTGGCGTTGGCAGTTCGCAAACCGGACGAAATAATGCTCAGGCCCGGCGCATCGCTTGGCGAAGCTCGGTGTTTGAACTGCTGGCTCGGTCAATCAAAAGGAGCGGTCATGGCTCGATGGCTTGTCACGATGGGAGCATTCGCTGCATTTGGCGGAGCGGCCTTGGCCGTCGCTGCCGACGCGGTTCCGGATAAAAAGGGGATCGCCTTCTTCGAGAAACGGATCCGCCCAGTCCTGGTCGAAAGCTGCTACGAATGCCACTCGACCAAAGAAGGAGCGAAACTCAAGGGCGGACTCGCTCTCGACTCGCGTGAAGGATTGCTCCAAGGGGGCGAGACCGGCCCCGCTATCGTCCCCGGTAGCCCGGAAGACAGTCTGCTGATCGAAGCGATCCGGCATGACGGCCTCGAAATGCCTCCCGAAAAGAAGCTTCCCGACACCGTCATCGCCGACTTCGTGGCGTGGGTGAAGATGGGTGCTCCCGACCCGCGCGAAGGTGGCAAGGTTCCGTCCCTCAAGAAAGAGATCGACATCGAAGCCGGCAGACAGTTCTGGGCGTTTCAGCCGCCGAAGACAGTCACCGCACCGAACGTCAAAGACAAACAGTGGGCCAAGTCGGACATTGATAAGTTCGTGCTTGCGGCCTTGGAGAAGAATAAACTCAATCCCGTCGCCGATGCGGATCGCCGGACCTGGATTCGTCGAGTCACCCTCGATCTGGTCGGCTTGATTCCGACTCCGGCCGAGGTCGATGAGTTCGTCAACGACAAGTCCCCACAAGCGGCCGAGGCCGTCGTCGATCGACTTCTCGCGTCGCCGCAATTCGGCGAGCGTTGGGGCCGGCACTGGCTGGACGTCGCGCGATTCGCCGAGTCCAACGGCAACACTGATAACGTCACGTTCCCGCACGCTTGGCGGTATCGCGACTACGTCATCAACGCCTTCAACTCGGACAAGCCATTCGATCAGTTCATCCGCGAGCAACTCGCTGGCGATTTGCTGCCGTCGGAGAACTTCCAGCAGCGTGACAAATTGCTGGTCGCCACCGGCTTCCTCGCGCTCGGCTCAAAGCCGCGTGCCCAGAACAATCCCGATTTCCAAATGGACGTCGTCGCCGAGCAGATCGAAGTCGCGACGACCAGCTTTATGGCGTTGACGGTCGCATGTGCTCGCTGCCACGACCACAAGTTTGATCCGATCCCGACACGCGAGTACTACGCGATGGCCGGCCTCTTCACGAGTACCACGACGCTCTACAGCGCCGGCGGCGGACAAGGGAACGGACGCCAGCAGAACACTGGCTTCCACGAACTCAACGGCGAGCCGAAAATGGCCGAGGTCCGTCAGAAGCACATCACGGAATTAGCGGAACTACGTGAGCAGCGTCAGAAACTGACCGCTGAACTCAAACGGATGGGAGCTGTCGAAAAGGAAAAGCCCGCCAACAAGCCCAAACAAAATCCGAAAAAGGCCGCCAAGAATCAGCCCCCCGTGAAGCCGGAAGACATGCCGCCGGTCGAGGTCAAAGTCCCCAAGAACGCCTCGCCCGAAGAGGCCGACAAGATCAAGCAACTCAGTGATGACCTGCGGCATTGCCTCGATGAGATCAAAGACCTGCAAGCCAACGCCCCACCAACCGGCGAGTTGGCGATGGGGGTCCGCGATGCAAAGAAACCAGACGATTGCCAGATTTGTATTCGTGGCGATTCCAAAAACCGCGGCGCGTCCGTCCCACGCGGTGTCGTCTCGGTGGCCACGATCGGCGAACTGCCGAAGATCGGCCCCAACGATAGTGGCCGACTGCAACTCGCCGATTGGATCGCGTCGCCGAACAACCCGCTGACCGCGCGCGTCGCCGCCAATCGAGTTTGGCAGCATCTCTTCGGCCGCGGTCTCGTCGCCAGCGTCGATAACTTCGGCGAACTCGGCGAGAGAGCCAGTCATCCGGAATTGCTCGATCAACTCGCATTGCAGTTCGTGCGCGACGGCTGGTCGATCAAGAAACTGGTTCGCTCACTGGTGCTGACACGGACTTATGGACTCGCCAGCACACACGTCGCCAAGAGCTACGAATCCGATCCAGACAACATTCATCTCTGGCGACACTCGCCGCATCGCATGGACTCGGACCAGATTCGCGACGCGATCCTCGCCGCCAGCGGCCAGCTTGACCTCGAATCCATGTCCGGTTCAATCGTGTCGAAGTCGCCTGAAGAAGTTGTGCAGCAAGGCCGCTTGAACCCCGCGACGTTCTCGGATGCCAGCGTTCGCTACCGCAGCATCTACCTGCCAATCGTCCGCAACGCGATGCCCGAAGCGCTCGAACTCTTCGACGCACCGGACCCGTCGCTGGTCATCGGCGTCCGCGATGTCACGACCGTTCCTTCGCAAAGCCTCTTTCTGATGAACAGCCAATTCCTCGTCCAACAGTCGCGGCACTTCGCCGAACGCCTGCTGGCCGTCGGTGACCTGGGCGACTCGGCTCGTGTGGCGATGGCCTTCCGCATCGCTTTGAATCGTGAGCCCTCCGCGAAAGAATCCGCCGAGTCAACCGACTTCATCAAACGCTCCGAAGCGGCCATCGAGAAAGCCGAGAAAGATAAGGAGCAACTCCGAGTCCGATCCTGGGCCGCCTTCTGCCAAGCCCTGTTCGCCTCAGCCGAGTTTCGATACGTGGACTAACTACCGTACCACGACCGTTAGGGAGTGGCCTCATGAGGGGCCGCTTCCTGACGGGCGCGGTACTGCACCGCCTTTTTTCAGGAGATCCGTCATGAGTTGGTCCCGTCGCGAAATGTTGCAGCGCGTTTCCAGTGGCTTCGGCATGATGGCCTTCGCCGGCCTCGTCGGTCAGCGAGCCTCCGCCGACTACACCAACCCGCTGGCTTCCAAGGAACCGCACTTCGCTCCGAAGGCCAAGCGAGTCATTTATGCCTGTATGCGCGGCGGTCCTTCGCATGTGGACACGTTTGATTACAAGCCCGCTCTCGCCGAGCGCGACGGCAAGGGCGCTCCGGAGCAGAAGGGCCGCACACTGATGGGCTCACCGTGGAAGTTCGAGCAACAAGGGCAGAGCGGCCTCCCGATCTCGGAACTCTTCCCACACGTTGGCAAGCACGCCGACCAGATGTGCTTGATCAACAGCCTGTGGACCGATGTGCCAAACCACCCGCAGGCATTCTTGATGATGCACACCGGTGAGTTCCGCTTCGCTCGCCCCAGCATGGGAGCCTGGTCGCTGTACGGCCTGGGCACGCAGAACCAAAACCTGCCCGGCTTCGTGACGATCAACCCGCCCAACAATCTCGGCGGTTCACAGAACTATTCGAGCGGCTTCCTCCCCGCGATCTATCAAGGGACCGCCATCGGCCGCGAGGGCCAAAAGGTGGCCGACACACGCATCGGCAACATTACCTCCAAGCACCTGCCCGGCTCGCTGCAACGCGATCAGCTTGACCTCGTGCAGTCGCTCAACCGCGATCTGCTCGGCCGGCAACATGTCAACGCCGAGATCGAAGGGGTCATCGAATCCTACGAACTCGCCTTCCGCATGCAGGACGCACTGCCGCAAGTGCTCGACCTGACGAAAGAGTCCAAGGAGACGCTCGATTCGTACGGCATCGGCGGCGGCCCGACTGACAACTTCGGCCGCCAATGCCTGATGGCTCGTCGCTTGGCCGAGTCCGGCGTCCGCTTCATCGAAGTCACGCACGCCAACTGGGACCAGCACAGTGGCCTCAAGAACAACCTGACCAACAACTGCAAAGCAATCGATCAACCACTCGGAGCGTTGCTCGCCGACCTCGAATCTCGCGACATGCTGAAGGACACGCTGGTGATGTGGGGCGGCGAGTTTGGCCGCACACCGCACGTCAAACAAAAGGACGGCCGCGATCACAACGGCACTGGCTATTCCATGTGGGTGGCCGGCGGCGGCGTGAAGGGTGGCCTGCGTTATGGAGCGACTGACGAATTCGGCATCAAGGCAGTCGAAAACAAAGTCCATCCACACGACATGCACGCCACGATCCTGCACCTGCTCGGCCTGGATCACGAGAAGCTGACATACCGCTACGGCGGCCGCGACTACAAGCTCACCGGCGTCGGCGGTGCACGCGTGCTCGATGACATCATTGCGTAACGCTCGTGCGTCGTGGCACGCACCTATTTACCGTCACATGAGGATTCCATTCATGTCTGGTTTGGCACGATTCTGTTTAGCATTGTGCATGGTGTGCTGTGCATCAAGCCAACTGCTCTCGGCGGGTGAGTTCAACGAAGTCTTGAGCGTCGGCGACAAAGCTCCCGCCTGGGCTGATCTGCCCGGCACTGACGGCAAGAAGCACTCGCTGGTCGAACTAAAGGACAAGGATGTCGTCGTGCTGGCCTTCACCTGCCTGAGCTGTCCGACGGCCGTGGACTATGAAGACCGCCTCAACGCCCTCGCTAAACAACACGCCGGACCGAACGGGAAGGTGGCGGTCGTCGCTGTCTGCGTGAACCTCATCGAGGCCGATCGCCTGCCCAAGCTGCAAGCGCGAGCCAAGGAAAAAGACTTTGCGTTTCAATATCTCTCCGACGATTCGCAGAAGATCGCCAAGGAGTACGGAGCCATTTTCACGCCGGAGTTCTATGTGCTCAACAAGGCTCGCCAAATCGTTTACATGGGCGCGATGGACGACAGCACCGACGCAGGCAAGGTTCAGCAGAAGTATGTCGAAATCGCGATCGCCGCCGCTCTCAAAGGCGAAAAACCCGCCGTCACCGAAACCCTCGCCCGCGGCTGCCGAGTCCGCTACGCCCGCGATCGCAAGTAGCGCAGGCGAGCGGGGCGGCGTCAGCCCCCCGGTGTATCCATCCTTCGCAGGAACCGGGGGCTGACGCCGCCCCGCTCGCCTGTCTCATTGATGGCCGCGAGCCGTATAACTTGTCCGCGATCACTTTCCTGTTTGAGGCCCTTCCAACTCAGGAGTCCAAACAGATGTCAGCACTGAATCGCAGACTGGTGGCCTGGACGTTCGTCGTTGCGATCGTTGTGGGAACAGCCGACTCGGCAAGTGCTCAAGCTCCTGGTCGTGGAGCCGCGCGGCCTGAAGTCCGAGGAGTGGTCAAGTCCGTGGATGCGACAGCCGGCATGATCACCGTCACGTTGTTCGACGGTCGAGGCGGCAGAGACCGAGCAGCGGCCGTCGAACGCAGTTACCCCGTCGCCAAGACGGCCGAAGTGGTCGTCGGTGGCGGCATCGTCCGAGGTGGCTACTCCGTCGCTAAAGAAGCCAAGCTCAGCGATTTGACCGCCGGCGTCACGGTGGCGCTCACGCTGACTGCGGACCAAGCGGTCGTTGAAGGCATCGTGGCCGAAGGCCCGCAAGTCCGTGGAGTGCTCAAGATCATCGATGCTGGCAAGAACTCGCTCACCATCAGTTTCCCCGGTTCGTCGCGTGAACAATCTGCTGAAGAAAAAACCTACGCGCTGGCTTCCGATGCCGAAGTCGCCATCGACGATGGCCGAGGCCGCCGCTTCTCGATCAAAGAAGGCAAACTCGCCGACATCGCCGCCGGAGCGATGGTCACGCTGCGGCTGTCTCTCGATCAACAACAAATCGTCAGCGTTCAGGCCGAAGGCCCGTCGGTGTTCGGTCTCGTGAAATCACTCGACCTGTCGAAGAACTTGCTCACACTGTCCCTCGGCCCTGGACGAGATGGCGTTGGCGGAGGCGAACGCATCTTCGAGTTGGCCAGCGACGCCACCGTGCTGCTCGACGACGGCAAAGGTCGCCGCCTGTCGATCAAAGAAGGCAAGCTGTCCGAAATTCCCGCCGGATCCGCCGCCAACCTGCGTCTCTCCGCCGATCAACGCTTCGCCACGTTGCTACGAGTCGAAGGCCCCAGCCTGCCAGCCCTGATCAAAGCGGTGGACTCGGCCAACGGAACCGTCACCGTCGCCACTCGCGTCGGTCGCGGCGAAAAACCGAAAGAGAAAACGCTCCCCGTCGCCAAGGACGCTCGCATCGTGCTCGACGGCAACGAGAGCAAGCTTGCGGACATCAAAGTCTTCGACAACGGCCCGTTCGCGATGCTGCGACTCTCGCTGGATCAAAAGTCGGTGCAAAGCATTTAAACCGGACAGGGCAGGTAGCTGGCAACGATACATCGTCATCGGAGCGGTACAAGTGACATCTTGGATGTTTGTGAAAAGCGGTTGGTTCATTCGGATTTCTGATGTCGTGGAGGGCCAACTGGCCGCGAATACTTGATACGTCGTGACTTTCGGAACTGATCTACATCCAATTCCCTCGACAGTAGGAACTTCAAAAACGACTTCTCTTGAAAGCGGCAGGTTTGGGCGATGGCCAGTAGTAGCAGGTACTGTGGTGCAACTTGCTTGAAGAACGTCTGCGAAATCTTCCGTTGGACAGCCAACTGCCTGATCGCCCTTTCTGCCGTGTTGTTGTTCCAGGGAATCCCATCGAAGGTGAGGAATAAAAACAAGCTGTCTCGGTAGCGTTGGAATCGCTTCTGAAATTTGGAAGCAAGCTCGGACGAATACTCTTTTCCAAAGACGTTCTTTTGGTAAAAACGATCGACTTCTTTTTGAAACTTGCGTAGGTGTCGCACCTTGAGTCCGTATCGATCTACAGTTTCCAAAATAGGAACAAGTAGCGACTGAAATGCCAACGAGAATTCCTCAAGTTCGTAGTCGAACGGCGCTTTCCATAGATCGTCGTTGAGATCTCGGATCAAATGGACGAGGCATTTCTGTTGCTTACATGGCATGGCGTCGTAGCCGGGATAGAAGTCACTGACGAGTACGCCACTGAAACCGGCCAGCACCTGACGAACGATGTCGGCTTCGCGTGTTTCGGTCATTCGGAAAAGGACATGCTTGCCGTCGGTGAAGACCCAAACGTAATGGTCCACTCCTTGGATGTTGATCCGAGTCTCGTCAACGTGAACGAAATCGCCTGCGCGAATTTTCTTTAGAATGGCAGCCTCTGTTCGTGAATAAAAATGAGAAAAATACCGGACGAAATTAATGGCGGTCGCTTCACTCAAACCAACGCCGAATAGTTGCTCAGTCACTTGCGTAATGATTCGGTAAGGAAGGCGGAGGACGATCCGTTGATAAACCGTCCATGCTTGAAAGCCGTGCCCAAACATGTATTTGTGCTGTTTACCGAAGCTAGGTGGTTCATAGTGACGATCGCACTTCGAGCAAAAGGCTCGACGTCCGATGTACTTCGTCAGCGTCTTCCGACAACCATTCCGGGTAAAGCTGAGGTCAATAACCGTCCGCTCAGACATTCGCTTCTTGTCGGATACCAAAGTTGTGTGATGCGTCGGACACTTTCTTTTGGATGCGACACAGACGGTTCGTCCACAGTTCACGGGAACGATTCGGTGATAGGCTTGGTGTCCCTTGGGCGCTCCCTTTTTTTTCGTTTTCAGCTCTCCTGGCCGAATGCTGAGAGTCCGTTTCGGGCCATCATGTTGAGCGTACTGTAAAATTCGCTCGAACTGTCGGTGAGCCTGTCTTCCGAGGTCGGTCGCGTTTTGTTTTGGGCGATCAGCGAAGTCGATGGTTGGTTCTGTGTCAGCGCTCGCACTTATCTGCCGCAACTGCTCAACGAGTAATCGGAGCGCTTCGCAGTCTTCGCGGTTGTACTGGATGAGGGCTTGTTGATGTTGCTCGGCATGTGTCACATTCCAGCGGTGCCGCCAAACTAGACTCAATAGGCCCGAAGCTGAGGGACATATCCAAGTCGCGCCGACAAATCGGCCCAATGCCTT
>SXGS01112175.1_pt1 | contig 18799 bp, 23 predicted proteins | sample 3174681 | NCBI WGS metagenome assembly SXGS01 (sample SAMN11356861, study PRJNA531348) | freshwater metagenome | isolation source: freshwater sample F1-80 | place: China: Fuxian Lake, Yuxi | collected 2017-12-25 | reverse complement strand
TGCCACTCCAGCGGCAGGCACTCAGATCGGCGTTGCAATCAACGCGTCATCTGGCGGCGTCGTTGACGTGTGGGTCTGCAAAGCCTAACCGTTCCCTCATAAAAATCCTCCAGGCTGTGGAGGCGTCACCGACGATGGTGTGTCTGTAGTACCTTGCATCGCATGGCAGGGACTACGGATGCACCATCGTTATATTTGGGGAACATCTCGCCCGGCACGATCCGCGTCGAGTTCGCCCAATCAATCCAGAGAGCATTGCTCAGTGAAGCAGCGCGAGGGTGCGTCTATCACGTCGCAGGGCCGTACCTTGACATCGCCCGCAACGAAGTCTGCACACAGTTCCTCAACGAAACAACTGCCGACTATCTCCTGTTTGTCGACAGTGATATTTCGTTTGAGGTAGAGCACGTAAAGACGATCTTGGCCGACACGCATCGCATGAGTAGCAACTCGAAACATGGGGCGGTTGTCGGTGGTCTCTACTATGGCGGCGCGAACTCGTACGGCACAGATCGTCGTGGGACCATGCCGATCGCTTATAGGTGGGGCGTCTGCGAAGATAACTCGACGGCGGCAGGTTCGGCGATCCACGTCTCTCTCGCCGACGATGACCCTCGCCTTGCCGCTACCGAACCCCAAATAGTTTCGGCGGTCGGCACCGGATTTATGTGCATCCCCCGTAAGGTGCTCGAGCTGTTCGCGGAACACTACGAAAACCCGACCCCTTATTTCGCTCAGGTTGTTCTCGACGGTGTTTGGATGGGTGAAGATTTGACGTTCTGTGTGCGCGCGGAGGCTCTGGGTGTCCCGGTCTATCTAGCGCCGCATGTACGGGTGCGTCATTGGAAGATGACGGTCGTGTAGGCTTCGTCTCGGAAACCCCTCACCTATCGAAAGAGGCACCTAATGGCACATTCAGTCAAAGTCGCGCACCGCACCAACGGACGCCGTTCCACAGTCCAACACCTCGCGATCACTCTCACCGGTTCGTATGCCACGCCAGGCGAAGCAATTACCGCCGCGGAATGTGGCCTCCGTTACTTCACCCATTGGATGAGCCAAGGCGCGATGGGGCAACAGACGACTGGCTACGGCGCTGTGCTCGAACCTGACTCGACGCTCGGCACGTTCTTCACCGACAGCGAAGGCAACCTTGCATCAACCACGTTGCGTCTCCGGTTCTTCCAAGACCGCGCAGCCGCAGGCGCACAAGCTCTCGGAGAACTAGCGAACGGTGCCTACGGCACGCCCCTCACCACTCTGCCGGTATACGCAATCGTCACCGGTCGATAACCCCCAACAAAGGCAGGAACCTATGACCGTCGCCCATCCTGGTATCCCAACAGGCAACGCCCCGACCCGCCTCCCCGGTGGAGCGAGCGTCCAGCCCGAGATAGGAACCCCGGCGTCGTACGGTCTAGCTCCCGGCGTCACGGCACAAATCACTCCCGACACGAATCGCGAATATGTTGTCCGTCTCGTCAACGAAGGTTCGACGGATTTCTCGCAGCGTCACCTAACGAACATCTACACCATCCCTGCCGGTGCCGAAATGATCGTGCCGTGGGAGGTGATGGTCGCGTTCTGCGGAAACCCGTACCTAGTGAACACGGCTAGGAACCCAGAACGTGAACAGGTGTTTTTTCGGCTTCGAGTTCGGTACGGCCTCTATGACAACATCGCGGACTGGCAGGCGTTACGCCCACAGCTCGCCTGCTATTCCGTCGTTTCTGGCGATCGACTCAACACGGTCATGGAGGACCCGACCGGGGTTGGAGTCCATCAGGCCACACGGACGATCGCTGATGAGAGTGTGCTCGCATCACAGATCGCTGCGATGACACGCCAGATCGAAGCTCTCCAAGCTCAGGTGATGAACCAACCTGGGGTAACGATCGTCCCGACGCCGATCGCCCCACCCGAGGCACGCCTCGCCGCTGATGGCCTCCCCGTTGACGACGAACCGTTCGTGCCCGTTACCGAATCAGGTACGGCAATGTCGTCACCGTTGATCGAATTGCCACCTACGCCAGGGCAACGTATTTTCGATCAACCGCCCGCTAACGCTGTCCCGTTACCGGCATCAGATGTTGCGAGTGAGGATGCTCCGCACCGTCCGAAGATCACGCCACGATAATATCGTGGGCGTGGACTTCCCCTCGCTCGACCATGACATCTACGTCGACCAACTGCTCGACGTTCTGAGCCGGAGCAATAATCGGCTCGTCGGTGCCGAACGTGAACTGGCGCAGTCCCTTAACGCTAAAGCGTCAGGGGTCGCGTATGGTTGGCAGAACTCGACGGACCAGTTCAAAACCCAGAAAGAACGTGAAGCATTCATCGAGGGGAACGTGCTCGAACATACGTTAGATATCAATACGCTCTCGTCAGAGATACGCGGTTTGCAGTCAACGCTCGCTACAACAATGCGGATACTTGAAGTTGTGACTCAACGGGCGCGTGTCTGATGGGCGCGATGGTCCCTTCGCAGGGCGCTATGCAATTCATCGAACTTGATTTTACGCCCGGTATCTTTTCTGACACCCATTCCGAGGGCGGGTTACGTTCGGCTCCAGATGGTGCAGCAACAACTAACACGTTTGGTTGTTATGGCACTCCGTATGGTGGCCTCGCACCGACGCCGCGGCCCTCGGTCGCTGTCCAAGACACGTTTACCGTCTCGTCAATATCGACGTTAATGGGTGGCGGCACAGTCACTAAGGGGACGCACCGCACCGCAGCGAACAACAATACGGGTGGTAACGGCAAACTCTTTTTGGTGGATGCACGCGTAGCTTCGCCAGTTATCGAATCGAATGATGGTCGCCCCGGCGATGCTCCGTTCGCTGTCTATTCGACGCTATATTCGTCGGGTGGTGGCGGGGTAGGGACATATCTCCGAGAGAACTATCTCTACCGCGGGATTCCTACCCGTACCGGGATGACCCGATATGCGGAGAACCTGACCGGTGGTGGCGTGCTCGCAGCGATCGGTGCTCTCGTTGCCGGGCCTGGATCACTCGACGGGTTCCTTGCCGACCCATCGTCAATCTCAGGTACGGCAGTACGACTCCCCACCATTGTCGGCATTATCGGCAACCCGCGCGGAGGGGTGCTCGCCAACTCTCCCGATAGCGACTATTTCGCGTTCCCTAACGGCAGCGGACCCACCTCCGACTCCCCACTACAAGCAGATGGTGCGAGCCGCCACGCTATTTTCTCGCATCAAGGCGTACTCGTTGCTCTGACCGATAATGCCACCACTGGCGCATTCGGGTTTACGGGGGTCACGCGATCCGGCGAAGCGATCGTCTATGGCAGCTACTCCGATAGCGAGAACGTCCCCGGCAGTACGCCCCTCTACCTCGCCGAAGAAAACCCGAGCGGGTACGGGTCGTGGGCATCACTTAACGCCAACGAACTGTTCATGGTGAAACACCGCGGAGGAGGAGTGTTAGTCCGGGGTGACCTTGAAACCCCAACCGTGATCCGTCTCCCCAATATCCACTCGACTCACGGCCTCACAAACGTAGGTGCCGCCGTCCCCGGCCTCGGCTATGTCTACTTTTCAGCGTTCGGAGCGTTCTCTTGGAACGGCGAAGATACCTCGAAGCCAATAGCGGCACAACTTCATCCCACATTCTGGGTATCTGACCGGGCATGGACCGGTGCCTACATAGGTAAGGAAGCACATGATTCGTCGGGGATCGCCTACGGGGTCGCTGGCCTCGTCGGGCGCGCCACCTACGCCTCCCCGTTCCTCTTTGCCCCAAACGGTTACGTGATGCACGAAGCCACCGGGGGTTGGTGGCAGATCGAAGTACCTTCCGATACAGACCCGGCCATAACCCATTGGGACGTGAGCGCCGTCAGCCCGAAAGTCTGGGGTTTCTACGATTGGGTTGACGACAATTATCTGACCGCTGCGCGCGCATACGACCTCCGTTACGGGGCATACGCCTACCAGTATGAGTCGCAGCCCCTCACGCCATCACGCGACCGTTACATCGAAGTACGCGAGTTCTACATCACGATCAATGGGACATCAGGGAGCACGATCGCCGTTTCGTTTATCGGGATCGACGATGCAGGTCATGTTGACGGTACGCAGGTCGAGACGATCGGTCTGACGGCGACCGGAGTGTCGATGCACCGCGTATCTACGGCGCTTGTCGCAGCGCAAGTACAGGTGAAGATTGCTGCGACTGCCCCCGATAGTGATACTGACGCCCCACGAATACTGTCGTTTCGTGTCGGTTGGCAACCAGGCCCACAACTCTGATGGCATTCATAGATCGGTTACGATTCAAACTCCAAGGCGAATCGTCGAACGACCCCAATATGCGGGCGCTAGAACGGTATGCGTCGCGGATACTTGGCCCCTGGCAGGACTGGTCGACAGACACGGTAAAGGCGACACAACACCGGTATACGGCATTCGAATGGAATGCCTCCACGACGGACCCTACGCTCGGGGATGGGACGATCGTTGCCCGGTGGCGCGAGTTCGGCGACCTTGTATTCGTCCATTTTGAGATAACTCGCGGGTCGACAACGAACAACGGCAACGGCATCTATACCTTCACTCTGCCGTTCGCCCCGTCCACGACCTCAAATCAGATCATGCCTGGAGCTTTACACCTTGTCACTACAGCGAACCGGCTCCCGCTCTACGCTGCTATCTCGACGGCGGGGACTATCTCGTCGATCAATACGACGGGCGGCAGGATCGGTTCGGCGACTGGCCTCGTCACTGGCGACCAACTGATCGTTGACGGCTTCTATCAGCCCGCGTAGGTTGTAGGCTTTACGTCATGGCGACGCAAGGCGAAATACTGACACAGACACGCGATCGGCTCAACGAAGCGTCTGCACGCCACTGGACCGATGCACAACTCTACCGGTGGATTAACGAAGGTGCTGCTGATGTGGCGCGCCGCACCGAATGTCTACTCGCCAAATCGACAGTCAACGTATCGGGTGGGACGCGAAGCTATTCGTTAGCTTCGCTTTCGCCACAGCCACTCAGGATGCACCGGGCCGAGTATTCGCCGGGTGCGACCTCACAGTTCTACCCTCTCGAATATCGTGACTACAGCCTCCTAGATGACGTATGGGGTACGTCGCAGGCAATCACATCAGGCACCCCGGCATTCTGGACTGCATGGGGTTTTCACCCATCAATGACGGTCTACCTCTACCCGACTCCCGCCCAGAGCGGCGTGCTAACTCTCTACTACTACAGGCTCCCTACAGCTCTCGCCACAAACGGGAGTGCTACGGCATCTACCGTCGAAGTACCTGCCGGGTATGACGATCTTGTTGCTGACTACGCCGAGATGCGTGCGTTACGTAACGACAGTGATCCGCGATGGCAGGACGCTCGAGCGACATACGAAGAAAAAATGAACGGGTTGATCGCTATGACGACCCGCCCCGTCGACGGTATGGGGTTGTATGTCGGGTCGAATGGTTTCGTGCCTGGTTGGTTAGCGAACGAAGGGTATTGATATGCCTCTAGGTACAGGTACTACGGCATTGACGGCGACCCCTCGACCGAATATCCCGTCGACGGCGTGGGGCGCACAGTCGAAGATCAATATGCCTGAGACGGTCAACCGTGGGTTAGGTGGCGTCTCTAATCTTCCTTCCCGTACGAACACGCGTCCACAGTGGGGTCAGGCGTTCGGTGGCGGCGATGGGGGGGCGCGACCGGGCGCTATGCGTGATCCTGGTTTCGGTCAGCGTGCGACGGAAACTGCGGCTATGCCGAGTTTCGCGGCGCAACTATCACCGGATGCCCGTCGTATATTCCAAGGGTTCACGCCTCTACAACGGATCGCGTTTCAGCAATGGATACGTGGCTTGAATGCACAGCGGGGGAGGTAGGCGGTGCCTCTAGGATTTTCGACACCCACAACGACAAGCCGTTCCTATAGTCAACAGCGCGCCGCAGGGACGCCTCACGGTTACACAGATACCGCCCCCGGTGGGTTAACCGAGGACGACCTCGCCGATATGGTGAACGATGCAGCCCCGCCCCCTAAGAACCGCGGGACGCACGATGGGAGTGTCATCGGGGCTACCCCGGCACAACCGATTTCGGCACTCGACCTCGCCAATGCTGGCGGGGCTTTTGCCGTCAACCCTAACGCCGCTCGCATAGCACAACTCCGAGCCGAACTACTCAACATCGGCTCTGGCGGCGGTGGTGGCGGGAATGGTGCTGCTGCGGCACTCGCACGAAACATCGCGGCACTCCAGAACCGGTCGACTGATATTGATATCGGTCAGGCCCAGAATCTTCTCGGGTCGATCGCCGGTACGAAACAGAACGCGCGTGACGTATTTCGTTCGCGAGTTGAGGCGTTAGGGATCGAACGTCAGATCGCGAAACTCCAATATCAAGACAATCTGCGTGGCTATACGAACGACGCGACGGCGCGCGGGGCGCGTACAGCCGTAGGGACACGCAAAGAGTTCGCGTCGTTACTTGAACAGCTCGCTAATTCTCGGGCGACAAACACGACACGTCATCGGGCATTGAATGCCGAACACCGTGACACGATGACTGGAATAGATCAGAAAGGCGCTGACCTTTACGCGAAGATCGCGAAGTTGGCGATACAGAAACAGATCAACGATGAACAGGCCAAAGGCGCAGGGTTGGGTGGCGGTGGCGGGAATCCTCTTGCGGCGTTCGCTGCGGCGATGAGGAAAAGTCAAATACAGGACTCGATTTTCGCATTGCAGACAGACCCCCGAAAGATTGGCGCACACTTCGCAACGTCTATCCAAGATTTTATGGGCCAAGGCTACGGACGCGACGAGGCCACGCAAGCAGCGATCAACGTGGGACTATATGAGGGCTGGCTCAACGGTGACGCTCTAGCCGCGCTAGGGCAGTTCAGCGCACCAAAGGCTGGTTCCGGCTGGAAAGATGGCAGACTCAAATGACTTTCTTAGACCCGTATGCCGACCCGCACCTCGACATTAGGATACGGCCATGACCTACATCGACCCTGCTGGCCTCGGCTACGCCATCAACAGTGGCGCTTTCGACCCTCTCGTCGCTACGCCAGGAGCGTCGGTAGTGCCGTTCACTGGCCCGACCTCGGGTTGGCGGTTCACTGGCGGCCCGACTATAGGTACTGGTCCGACAATCCCAATGGGCGGCGCAGGGTGGAACGGCGGCGCAGTATCTCCTTACGTTGGTGGAATGCCAGCGACTAATGGCCTCCCGCCGTTGCGCGTCACCAATATGGGCGCGGGTATCCCGTCGACACCGACGACCCCGATGCCCCCCTGGAACCGTATGGGCAGCATGGGTGCTGGCCTCGCCGACGATGTAGCTGCTGCTACCCCCGGTCGCCTAGCGAGAGCATTCCCGAAGGCACCGAGTTGGATTAAGGGTGCCGGGAGGATGGGTCGTCTCGGCCCCGGTCTCGGCGCAGCCCTCGCCGGTTCTACCGTAGGCGCTTTCGGCGACTGGATCGCCAGCGGCGACGACAAAGACGACGAAGGTTTCGACAAAAAAGATGCCGGGCAGTTCCTATCAGGGGCGGGTACGGGCGGTGGTCTCGCCGGGGGTGCAGCAATCGCACTCGGCTCTACAGGTTTGGTCGGATTGGGGATCGCCGGGGCCGGGGCAATCGGCTATGGCCTATTCAAAGCCTTCCAGGGCGACAAAAAAGACCCTCTCGACACGCAAATCTCGAAACAGAAAACTGCCGTCGATAACGCCCTACTACGCCTCGAAGCAATCGACCCTGACCTCGCCGCTATCGTCCGCGACCAACTCACCCTCAGCCTCGAAATGGCAGGCGACGTAAAAGAAAAAAAGGCCGCGGCCCTCGAAGAAGCCGCCAAGATCATCATGGCGAATACTGGCATCAGCCGCCAACGTAAAAGTGCGCTCGCAGAATCTAAAGCGTTCTCGGATGGACTCAGCCAATATATGGCTCAGGGGTCGAACGCCCCTGGCATGGCAGCATACGAAGCCCAACAGAAAGCACTCCAAGATCAGATGATGGGCTACGCCAACGCCGTCGAACCGAAACGTCGCGCCCAGGCACAACTCCAGACCACATTGATGATCCAAGCCCAGAACGCTGCGGCACGACAACAGGCACAGTCGCTCAGCGTCGCGCCCTATATTCAGGCGCAACAGATGCGACAGGCGATCAACCAAGAGTACGCCCCGATCGGTTTAACCGGTGGGCTACAACAGATGTCGTCAGCAGACATCGAACAACTAGCGGGCAGATAACCTATAAGGATGGTGGAAACGGTCGACCAAATCGTCGCCGCGATAAGCCGGGTATTGGGACCGTCACCCGCTTATCTCAACGATGGGCAACGACGACTCCTAGCTCTAGAACTATGGGATGACCTGACGGCCCCACACCTCGACACGCCACTAGCACACCTCAAACGGGTGCGTGAGTTAGCGGTCGAACAACTAGCGGGCAGATAACCTATAGGGATGGTGTTCGCCCCCGACTTCTCCGCTGACCCGATAATCGACCCGACAGTACAAGTCAACGACGAATACTTCTATCCGACACTCGACGACATACTGCCCGGCTATACACCGCCGCCACAGTTAGGTCTCGCCAGCGCGTTACAACCTGCCTTAGCGCCAACCCTCAACCTCCCAGGGTTCCGGCTTGCTAACCCCGCGCTCAACAACCCGACGCTCACACGAAACGCGCCGAAGGCATATACGACCTTCCAAAACAAATGGTCGACCCTCACACCACAAATACCGCAACTCGTAGCGAAACTCAGCGAAGGCCGCGGAGATAACCGCGGGGCCGTCAATGCCCTCCTGAAATATGACGGGGAACGTGTTGGGCGCGGCCAGGCACCGTTAACGATGGACGAAACACTCAAAGTGTTACGGACAGCATTAACGAACAAAGCAGCGACACCGGACGCCGAACCATCACCGCTCAACCTGCCTGTCAACGCATTCCGCGACCTCACCAACATTCTGACCGCACTCCCACGGCTCCCTGTTGCCGTCGCCAAAGAAATAACAGCACTCCCCACCATCCCCGCCAAGATCGCCGAAGCCCAAGAGCAAGGCGACAACATCATCCAGGCCGTAGCCGAAGCGCCCGGCGTCCGTCTACTCCCCGGTGCCTACGCAGTCGGGAGCCTCGCCGCGGGAGGCGAAGGGATCAAAGAACTCGCGCGCCATCCCATATCGACATTGCTCGACGTACTCACGGCAGCACAAGCAGCGGGGGTCGGACCAAAAATCGCGGCGTCACCCATCGGGACGTTCGGACGTAAAGTCGTTGACGCCGCGAAACCGACACGCCTCGGACAGTTCGCCCAGGGAGCATTCAGCGACCTTGCACGCGAACAGGCGATCGCTTTCGGTAAAGCAAATTGGGAATCAAAAGTCGGCCAAGACCCGTCCCTCCCGAGCCGCAACGTCAGCGAAACACTCGGGAAAGAGGCGACGGTACTGGCACAACGGTTCCTCGACGAAGTACCCCCCGAACGACGCACTCTCGTATTCGACCTAGCCGAACAGGGCACATGGGATTTGCCGGGCGCTGACATCACCGCAGCCGAACGTGCGTTACTCATAGCAAAACAGGACTACAACTATCGTGCCGCCGCCGAAACCGCCGACCTCAACTTGACCGTCAACGGCGACTTCTACGGCCAGACCGAAACTTTCACACCACAAAAATGGAAAGCGATCACTCGCGCCCGCACCTCAGCACTCCGCTACAACACGTTCGCTCCGTTAGCCGACGCGATCCGCTCACAGTTCTCAGCGACACGCCCATCGTTCGTCGCAGACCCGACCGACATCTACCGGCAGCTCGTCGACACCCAACAGGTCGCCGAATTTATGCAACACCGCCAGATACCAAAAGCGTCGAAACAGAACTACCTCACTGGCATCGCACAACTCCACGACATCGCCGGGGTCTCACTCCCTGCCGGATATAAGAGGCTTGTGCGCGCGGGGAGGATCGACGAAGCATTACAGACACTCGAAAGTCACACGCCGACGATCGCTACCGCTGCGGCTACACAACCGACGTTGACACGCGCGCAACGGTGGCTCGCAACCAACAAGGTCTACACACCAAAAGCAGCGTTACGTCATACGCGCAACGCCGAAGCGGTCCAACTTCGTAACGCCCCCGACAGGTGGCAACCCCACACACAGACCGAAATAGCGAACCGTGTCGAGAAAGCACTCGTAGACCGCGGCTACCTCGTCTCAACCCATCCGAACTTCGAGACAATCTCGGACTATATGCGTGACTCCCAATTCAAAATGATGGTCGACGAAGGACTCATCACCGAACGTGAACTATTCAACTGGCGTACCGAAGCCGAAGCAACGATCCTCGATATGCGCGCGCAGGGCGTCGACCCGATATTCATGCACCACGTCCCGACCAGCAAAGCCACACAACCGAACTTCCCGAAACCTCTCAACACAATCCGCGATTCAGTCGTCGGGAAACCATCCCAAGTCCAGGCCCGAACAATGGACGCCACGCCCTACACCCACAACTTCGCCGTCTCAATAACCCATCAAGGCATGGAATTATTGAACTACCGGAACAGCCTCGAATTTCTACGGACCTACCTCGCAACCGAAGCCGTCCCCGGTGCCGAATTTCCGTTATTCGCCCGCAAATACGGCGACCTCTACCGGCAATATATGGGCGCGGCACAACGCGACATATCAGCAGAGTTCGGCATAGATCACAAGACAGCCATCGCCCAACGTATCGACCGCGAATGGGATTGGTTCCGTGTCGATCAACTCCCCGAAAATCTTCGCAACGACCTCGGCGTACCGTCAGTCGCCACACGAAACCATCCCGACGCGATCTACCTCCCAAAATATCTCTCCAAAAACTTCGACCTATTCACCCGCCCCCAAAGCTACGGGAGCATCTTCGATAAGGTCACAAACGCGTTTCGTATGTCAGTCCTGCCGTTCTCCCCACGATGGCATATCAACAACGTCACATCGGGCGCGGTGATGGTCACAGCTCGCACCGACCCGACAGCCATCGTGAGATATATGGCTGATTCACTTGAACTCAACAAAGCAATCAGGGCTGGCGACGAAGCAGAAATGCTCGCATCGGGTGTAACGCAACGCTTCCGGCGCACACTCGGATCAACATCTGAGCCGTACCTCGAATGGCATTACCATGCTGGCCGTCAACAAGCACGCTGGTATGCCGAAAGCGCGATAGGTGAAGCAGCAAAACAAGGCATCGACGCCGTGCAGGCTCTCGCCACCAAATCACACGAACTCAACGGACTTGTCGACGATATGTATCGGACAATCACGTTCCTCTACGGACGCGACAAAGCCCTCCTGAAAGCAGCGAACGACGGCATCCCTATCGGGATCGAAGATGCTGGACGGATCGGTGAACGTCTCGCACGCAAAACAATGATGACATTCGACAAGATGACCCCACTCGAACGGTCAATACTCCGAAGCGTGTTCCCGTTCTACGGTTTCATGCAACACATCATTTCGTACGCATGGCAATACCCGATCGACCATCCATTTCGCGCCGCCATCACATCATCGTTCGCCAGGAACGAACTCGACGATCTAGGCACCGGCCTCCCACAAACCTTCTTGAACTCGTTATTTCTCGGGAACCCCGACGAGGACGGCAATGTCACTTCACTACAACTATCGGGGATGAACCCGTTCAAAGACGTAGCGAACTACATGACACTCACCGGATTTATGTCGGGCCTCAACCCGATCTTCTCGTCAATACTCGAACAGGTCGGAGTTGACACACGACAAGGCGGCGCTACCCTCTACCCGAATGTTCGTTACGACGCCGCTTCGGGACGTATGCGCGCGTCACACCCAAACCCGATAACGAACTTCATCTACAACACAATCCCCCAAACCCAAGTGTTAACAGGGATCATGGACCGTGGCTCCGAACTCCAATCAGCACTCCACCGCGACCCTGCCAGTGGGGTACGGATGGTGCTCTCCCAGGTTGGTGTACCGATCCTCTGGCGCGACTACAACGTCCCGACCGAACAGTTCAAAGCCGAATTGAACCGGCAACGTGGGCAGGCAGAGGCACTCTCACAAGCACTCGAAACGGGTGACTATACGTCTGCCGTCGAATACCCTGCACTACGACCTCTACTCGGCCAGGTCTCGTTTCTGCAACGCCAAAATGCGTTAGGTGGCTACGATATTACGGACCAGCTCAGCGCCCTCCAAGGTGCGATCAGCAAAGAAATGGTAGGGGTTAATGCCTAGCGAACGTCCAGTAGCCGAACGGGGACGGATGCCCGAATCACAGATGGCGCTCGTCCGCGCGATGGGACCAGGACGACACCATTCATCGAAACACCCACTCGGCCAGATCATGTATTACGTCGGCCTATCAACACCAAAACTCGCGTTACAAACAGGGTTGAGTTACAAAACTATCCAGAACGCGGTCACGTCAGGGAAGTTGTTGAGTCTCGTCACAGCTCGCCGGGTCGCTGACGCTCTGGGCGTACGTGTCTACGACATTCTCACCGAGAAAGAAGCCGTCGAGTTGCGTGTTGTTCTCCCCGACGACGCGTGGGTGAGGGTCGCTCCAGCATGGCCGGTCGACCCTCACACGAAAGCGTTACGCGACGCGATTATCGTCGCCGGTTAGCTTGGCTTTCCATTCGACCGCACGACGCCACGGACACGACTCGTCATGTGACTCGGGGAATGAACCCTTACCGTCGCAAGGCAGGGCCATCACTGAGCACAGCGTGCAAAAGTTGAGTGCGGCAGCGTTCCAACTGACGAGGTAGTCGTTGGCTAAGTCGTTGAGGATCGCCTCGGCTTCGGTAAGATGATCACAGAACACATCAAGTTCGGCCCGCAACCCTTCGACTTCTTTGATGGCGTCATCGAAATCTTGGGAGAGGCGGCGATTGTCGTTCCGCGCTTCTCGAAGTTCTTCTTCGATAACGTAGTGCCTCATGGTTTTTTGCCTTTCCATGAATCAACGAAATGCCCCAACAACATCTCGCGCATTTCTTTCAGAGTTTCGACTTCTCCATGGTCGTCGGCTTCTCTGGCTGCATCGATCTTGACTTCTTGAGCATAAATGTTGTTGAGGATCGCTTCGGCTTCGGCGAGCCGGTCACAGAGCGCAAGGACCACACCAGGACTACAGGCTTCCTGTAGTTCCTGTGGGCCATAACTAACTTCATACGGGTCGGCAGCTAGAGCCACAATCTCTGCGAGTACCCGTAGTTGTTCGATGTCGATACGGTCAGTCATCGCAGACAGCCGCCGGATACCCGCGCGTCGCCAGATACCTGCGCGTCGCCGCCGACCTGCGCGTCGCCGTAGACCTGCGCGTCGCCGTAGACCCGCGCGTTACCGGATACCCGCGCGTCGCCGGATACCTGCGCGTCGCCGAACACCTGCGCGTCGCCGTAGACCTGCGCGTCGCCGAATACCCGCACATCGTCGTAGACCATCGCGTTGCCGAACACCTGCGCGTCGCCGAACACCTGCGCGTTGCCGAATATCCACGCATACTCGTAGACCTGCGCGTCGTCGTGGACCCGCGCGTCGCGGTGGACCCGCGCGTCGCGGTGGACCCGCGCGGTGTCAGCTACCCAACCGCCCATCCTCCCGTCAAAGTTGATGTGTCTATGTGCAGGGATCGGGCCATCACCAAAATCGAACGTCGTTTGTTGGCGTCGTTCAAGTTCGGCTTCTAGCTGTTCGATAGTCGCATCTTCAAGATTCATTTTTCCCTCTTTTTTCGGGTGCTGTATGTTCGTGCTTGACACCGTAACTCAAAGCTGTCATTCTTGTCAAGTGAAGAACGGTAGTCACACACTCACAACAACCGAAGTCGCACAACAACTCGGGGTCTCCCCCTCATCCATCGTCCGATGGACAAATGACGGACACATACAACACATCACCCTCCCCGGTGGCGCACGACGCTACAAACAAACAGACATCAACAAATTCATCAACCGACTCCACAACCTTCAATGTCCCACCGAAGGTTTACGCTGCGCCAACCCCACACACCAACCCAGGCAGGGAACACCACATGGCCCCAAAAAACAAAGACCTACTCGCAGTTAAAGGCGACCCGCCACGCGACCGTCATGGGCGCTACCTCATCATGCCACCAGGAGCCGACAAAACAATCGGCTACACCCGCGCCACAACCGTCGCGAAAGTCCTCGACGACACCCACAACCTCGACAAATGGAACCTCCGCACACTCGCCCAAGGACTAGCGCACCGCGGCGACCTCATCGCTATGGTCGCCACCCACAACGACGACAAAAAAAAGTTAGATGAACTCTGCGTGGAAGCCCTCGCCGCAGGTCTCGCCACTACAGGCTCAAACATCGGTACAGCACTCCACGCAGCAACCGACACCTACGACCGGACAGGCAAAAAACCAAAACTGCCAGCACCCTACGACGCCGACCTCGACGCCTACATCGCCGCGTGTGAAGCCAGCAAGATCGAGATGATTCCCCATTACATCGAACGGATAGTCGTCAACGACAAACTCCAGATCGCAGGGACATTCGACCGGATAGTGCGACTCCCAACCGGCGAGATGATAATCGCCGACCTCAAAACCGGCCAAGACCTCTCATGGTCATGGGGCGCTATCGCGATCCAGCTCGCCATATACGCGAACGCCGACAACATCTACGACCCCCACACACATTTCCGTACAGAACTCCCCGCAGACCTCGCCCGCACACAAGGACTCATCATCCACCTCCCAAGCGGCCAAGCCCGATGCGACCTCTACCTCGTTGACCTCATCGAAGGCCACATAGCACTCTCGTTAGCCACCGAAGCAAGGGCGTACCGCAAAAAGAAAGGGTTATCGAGACCCTACATACCATCCACGATCGTGGCCCCCGACGAAACCCGCAACGGGATCATCAAACGCATCGAAGCGTTACGGGCACACGACGCCGAGGCGCTCCCTCAACTCGCCGCGCTCTGGCCTCCGAATATCAAAACTTTCAAACAGTCAACAGGCCACACCTATGACGACCTGGCGGCGATCGCCGCTGTTGTCTCTCTCATCGAAGCTAACTTCGGGATTCCGTTCTAATGCACAGCTACGGCTCCGGCGACGGCGACGGCTCCGGCTACGGCTTCGGCTTCGGCGTCGGCTTCGGCTACGCCTTCGGCGACGGCTCCGGCTACGACTCCGGCTACGGCTCCGGCTCCGGCTCCGGCGACGGCCACGGCCACGGCCACGGCCACGGCTTCGGCTACGGCGACGGCTACGGCGACGGCGACGGCTTCGGCTCCGGCTCCGGCCACGGCTTCGGCTAACAAGAAACAAACACATACCTCTAACAACCCAACAAACAAAGGCAGGCAAACACATGAACAAAACAATCACAGTCGACGGAGTGGAATACGGCCCCATCAAAGAGCCAGACGGGAAAGCACGCAAAATTGTGCGATCGCGTGGAGCAGGAGTGTTCTTCGGCACCATCGAAAGCCGCAACGACACGTCCGTCATTCTCACAGACGCCCGCAGGCTATGGTATTGGGATGGGGCAGCATCGCTATCCCAACTCGCGATGTCAGGCACCTCGAAGCCGAAAACCTGCAAGTTCCCCGAGGCAGTAACCCGCGTCGAACTATTCGAAGTCGTCGAAATCCTTGACGTAACGAAAGAGGCAGGAGAGTCAATCGACGCCGTAACTATCTGGAAAGCCTAATGTTCGGCTTCAGCGACGGCTCCGGTTACGGCTACGGCTCCAGTTCCGGCCCCGGCTACAGCGACGGCGGCGACGGTCCTGGCGACGGCAGCGGCTCCGGCCCCGGCGACGGCTTCGGCGGCTTCGGCCACGGCTCCGGCTCCGGCGACGGCTCCGGCTCTGGCAACGGCCGCGGATGATGACCGGCACCGGCTTCGGCGACGGCGACGGCTCCGGCTACGACTCCGGCTCCGGCGACGGCAGCGGCTCCGGCTCCGGCGACGGCTACGGCTCCGGCGACGGCGACGGCTACGGCTACGGCGACAGCACTAGCGACGGCTCCGGCTACGGCTACGGCTACGGCGACGGCTACGGCTACGGCTACGGCTAACAGAAACAAACACACATCTCCAACAACCCAACAAACAAAGGAAACCCACAAATGAACGACAACTACGACCCATTCGCACCCAAAACCCCATCAGCAAAATTCTTGACCATCGGCACCATCCACAAAGGCAAAGTCGTACGCCGCGAACAACTCCCCCAGAAAGACATCCACACAGGCGTACCACTCACCTACTCAGACGGCAACACCAAAATGCAAGTCGCGATCGAAATCGCCCCACTCGACGGCACAGAAAACATCACGATCTGGGCCAAAGGAGCGATGCTCCACGCAATCAAAGCAGCGATCAAAGCAGCAGGAGCACCAACCCTCGAAACCGGAGGGACACTCGCCGTCAAATACACGGGAGACGGCACACCAAAAACGGCAGGGTTCAACGCGCCCAAAGAATACGTCGCACAGTACGTCTCACCCGCCGTGAGCGGCGATGACCTACTCGGCGCAACTAACCCGACACCGCAAGTCGATATGCCAGGTGGGCCGGTCGACGCATCACCCGTCACTGCCAACGACCTTCTCTAACATCACACACAGATCGTGACGTGTCGCCGGGGGTTAGACCACCCTCTCCTTGCTCTCGGCGGCACCTCACACCACCATCTAAGGCAGGGTACAGATATGCGACGTGCAGACCTCGAAGTAGCCCTACTCGGGTTCCTATTCGCCATCACAATGTTTCTCATGGCGTCCCGATGAGACGGCCAGAACACGACCTCGAAACAATAGTGATCCTCATGACGCTCAGCATCGTCATCATCTACGCACTCAGAGTCCCCCTATGAGACTGTTCCTCGTCAAATACGGCAGCAGAGAACAGATCATCGAAGCCCCCGACGTACGGGGCGCGCTCACACAGTTCTACAAACAACGACACAGCCACTCTGGGCGTGCAGACATTCGGGTACGTCTAGCAACAAACGCCGACATCAAACGGGTCAACGGAGACACACCATGAGCGAACTCGAAAATATAGCCGCCCTCGAACGCCTCGCCACCTGGGTAGAGGTGGAACGCAGCAACTCATGGAAGCAGGGATACGAGGAGGGACACGACGATGGGTTACGCGAGGTAGACCACGACGCCGACCACGCCAAAGCGGAGCGCGAAGCACTAAGAACCCGCCTCGACAAATACATAGCGATCGTCAAAGAACTCTCCGAACGCCACCCAAGCCACATCACATGGGCCGACTCCTGCACATTCTGCACACCCTCAGACAGCACACATTCCACATTGTGTCTCTGGCGGCGTTCCGTCGAACTCATCGAAGATGACATCGCATGAAACACACATGCTCCTGGTGCAGCACTCCAGCAACCCACTCGATCCAATGTGGACACGAAACCCAATATGCCTGCCGCGACCTGCAATGCCTCGACGCAATACGCGATACGGTCGCCAGCCGCGGACGTAAAACCCTAAAAGGAAAACGGTTGCCCATCATCGAAACGAAACTACGGTGATGGCCCCAACAGAGACAGCCCTCGACGCCGCGCTCTACTACGCATCACGCGGATGGTACGTCGTCCCCGTACTCCCTAACGAGAAACGACCCGCCCTCAACGATTGGGTCAACCAAGCCACAATCGACCCCACAACCATCCGACGATGGTGGACAACCAACCCCCTCTACGGCGTCGGGATCGTCACCGGCGAGCGCAGCGGTATCTGGGCAGTCGACGTAGACCCACGCGACGGCGGCGACGACAGCCTCGCCGACCTCGAAGCCGCCCACACAAAACTCCCCGACACCATCGAATCCATCACCGGCAGCAACGGACGACACCTCATATTCAAATGGCCCGGATTCAATCCCGGCACAAACGCAGGACAGCTCGGCCCTGGCCTCGACATACGTGGCGAAGGAGGTTTCATCGTCGCCCCACCCACAATCCATCCCAACGGACGGAAATATGTGTGGGAAATAGAACACGACCCCCACGACGGCCTCCCGCCACTCGACGCTCCCGCTTGGCTACTCGACGCCCTACGCCCCCAAGAACTCCCCATCATCCCACTACTCCCCTCAGGTACAACCCGACACGGCGACGACCACCTCCCCACATGGGAAACGATGCTCACAGACACCGGAGCAAAATACGGTGGGGCGCGCACCAACCGCAAAACCGGAACGCCCTACCAGCTCTGGATACGGCCCGGCAAAGACACCGGGACATCCGCAACCCTCAACTATTCAGGGCTAATGAACCTCAAAATCCATACCTCGAACTGGCCCCAATTCGCCGCAGGTGACTCAGTATCCCAATTCCGGTACTACTCGACCATGTACCACGACGGCAACGACAGCAAAGCCAGACAGGCACTCCACCAAGCCCAAGAACAAAGCGACCTCAACTGGCTTGACCTGCCTGCAACCGTTGTTACCGAGGTAACCGCCGAACAGGCCGTCACAACCACCCCCGACAGTGCACGCATCAAAATTATTGACTGGCCCACATTCTGGAAACAAGACCACAGCGACGAACAATGGGTCATCGACCCGATCATCGCCAAAGGCCGCGGCCATGCCCTCTACGCCCCCGCCAAAGCAGGAAAATCGACACTCATCCTCGCCATCGCCGCCGCCGCAGCCACCGGCACCTCAATCCTCGGACGGCCACCAGCGCCCCCACGACGCATCCTGTA
>SXGS01085620.1_pt1 | contig 18804 bp, 11 predicted proteins | sample 3174681 | NCBI WGS metagenome assembly SXGS01 (sample SAMN11356861, study PRJNA531348) | freshwater metagenome | isolation source: freshwater sample F1-80 | place: China: Fuxian Lake, Yuxi | collected 2017-12-25 | reverse complement strand
GCTGATGATATTCAGATAAAGATGGCACAAGGTGCAAAACCAGGTGAAGGTGGACAACTTCCGGGAAATAAGGTTTATCCATGGATAGCAAAAGTTAGATACTCAACACCCGGTGTGGGTTTAATTTCACCACCGCCCCACCATGACATTTATTCCATCGAAGATCTCGCTCAACTAATCCACGATTTAAAAAATGCAAATGATCAAGCACGGATTCACGTGAAATTGGTAGCAGAGGTTGGAGTTGGCACAGTAGCTGCTGGCGTCAGCAAAGCACATGCAGATGTAGTTTTAATCTCTGGCCATGATGGTGGCACAGGTGCCTCGCCATTAACATCTTTAAAGCATGCCGGTGCGCCTTGGGAGTTAGGGCTGGCAGAAACACAACAGACTCTGATGTTAAATGGCCTAAGGGATCGAATCGTTGTGCAAGTAGATGGTCAAATGAAAACTGGGCGAGATGTAGTAGTTGCAGCGTTATTGGGTGCGGAAGAGTTTGGCTTCGCTACTGCTCCACTAGTTGTTTCAGGCTGCGTGATGATGCGGGTATGCCATTTGGATACTTGTCCAGTTGGGGTTGCAACACAAAATCCAGAGTTAAGGAAAAAATTCACGGGTAAGCCTGAATTTGTAGAGACTTTTTTTGAGTACATTGCTGAAGAGGTAAGGCAATTGTTGGCTGAACTCGGGTTCGCAAAACTGGAGGAAGCTTTTGGGCAGGTTGAATTATTAGATACGAGAGCAGCGTTTGATCATTGGAAGGCAAAAGGTTTAGATCTTTCGCCCATTCTTGTTGCACCAACTAGTAATTCACCTCGAAGGAATGTTATTAAACAAGATCATGGATTAGTAGCAGCCTTGGATAATGAATTAATCATGCTTTCCAAAGAAGCTTTGACAGCGGGTAATTCTGTAAGGTTGCAGATGCCAGTTAGAAATGTTAATCGAACTGTTGGCACGATGCTTGGAACTGAAATAACCCGGAAATACGGTGGGAAGGGATTACCAACTGACACCATTGATATTACTTTTCATGGTTCAGCTGGCCAATCATTTGGTGCCTTTATTCCATCTGGGTTAACGCTAAGACTTTACGGTGATAGCAATGATTATGTAGCAAAGGGCTTATCAGGGGGACGAGTAATTATTCGCCCAGATGAAAAGTCAAAATTGAAATCCAACAAGAATGTAATTGCTGGCAATGTAATTGGGTACGGTGCAACATCAGGTGAAATTTTGATCTCGGGGGTTGTTGGCGAAAGATTCTGTGTGCGAAATTCTGGCGCTTTAGCTGTAGTCGAAGGGGTTGGTGATCACGGCTGCGAATATATGACTGGTGGTGCTGTAATTGTTTTAGGAGTCACCGGTCGCAATTTTGCAGCAGGCATGTCTGGTGGAATGGCATTTATCCTGGATATTGACCCTGCTCTAGTTAATACTGAAATGGTTGATTTACTTGCACTGCCTGTAAATCAAGAACAGTTTGTCAAGGAATCGATTTCGAAATTCTTTATCGAAACAGGTTCTGAGGTTGCTAGTGAGGTATTAAATGACTGGTCTAATAGCAAAAACCGAATTACCCTTGTAATGCCAAGGGATTATGCAAGAGTTTTAGATTTAATGGCTAAGGCTCAACGTGAAGGATTGCCAGTAGAGGATGCAGTTATGGCGGTGATAAATGGCTGATCCAAAAGGTTTTATAAATACGCCGCGTGAACTTCCAAAACGCAGACCAGTTGATGTTCGGATTAAGGACTGGAAAGAGGTTTACCAGGATCAAGATTTTTCTGCTTTGCAAAAGCAAGCTGGCAGATGCATGGATTGCGGAGTCCCATTCTGCCACCAAGGTTGCCCGCTTGGTAATTTAATCCCAGAGTGGAATGACTTAATTTGGCGTGGTGAAAAGGTGGAGGCAATAGAGAGATTGCATGCAACTAATAATTTTCCTGAGTTCACTGGAAGATTGTGTCCGGCACCTTGCGAAACAGCCTGCGTAGTTGCCATCAATGCTGAAGCGGTAACCATTAAACAGGTAGAGCTACGAACTATTGAAGAAGCCTTCTTAGAGAAACGAGTTGTGCCATTAATTCCAGATCGATTATCTGGTAGAACAGTTGCAGTTGTTGGATCTGGACCAGCAGGTCTTGCTGCTGCGCAACAGCTCACCCGGGCTGGACATACAGTTGTTGTATATGAGCGAGCAGATAAAATTGGTGGATTGCTTCGGTATGGAATTCCAGAGTTCAAAATGGAAAAATCGATCATTGATCGAAGGCTTTATCAAATGCAACAAGAGGGCACAAGATTTAGAACTGGCATAAACGTTGGTAAAGAGATCACTGGATCAGCTTTGCGTACTAAATACGATGCTGTTGTCGTGGCAATAGGTGCAACAAATTGGCGAGATCTATCGATAAGTGGTCGTGATGCAAAAGGGGTTTATCAAGCTATGGAGTATTTGCCTTGGGGGAATAAACAGGCGCTTAATGAATTGGATTCAGAGCCCGCAATTAATGCAGCTGGCAAGGATGTGGTAATCCTTGGTGGCGGAGATACTGGCGCTGATTGTTTGGGAACTGCCATCAGACAAGGTGCTAAATCGGTGACACAGCTTGAAATTATGGCTCGACCTGAAAATGAACGACCAAGTAATCAACCGTGGCCAACATATCCAATGGTTTATCGGGTAAGCAGCGCTCATGAGGAAGCTGGTGATCGTATGTATGCAGTTTCAACTCAAGAATTCCTAAAAGATAGTGATGGAAATCTGCGGGCTTTGAAACTTGTTGAGACTAGGTTTGTAGATGGCAAATTTGAATCAGTGCCTGATAGTGAAAAAGAAATTCCAGCCCAACTCGTACTTCTAGCATTGGGATTTACTGGACCAGAAAAAAGTGAATTATTGAGCCAATTAGAGGTTGAAATTGATGATCGGGGAAATATTAAGCGCGATGATGATTATGCAACTACCTCCGAAGGTGTTTATGTATGTGGAGATGCTGGCAGAGGGCAGTCACTAATTGTCTGGGCTATTGCTGAAGGCAGAAGTGCTGCTGCAGCTGTCGATCGGTATTTAACTGGACACACGCAACTTCCATTCCCGCTGGAGCCAACTGCAAGACCATTAATGGTTTAAAGTCATATCTATGCGCCGCGCCAAAATAGTTTGCACACTAGGACCGGCTGTTGAATCAGTAGCCAAGATTACGGAATTGGTAGAGGCCGGTATGAACATGGCACGGCTAAATCTCTCTCACGGTGAACACAGTGAACATCAAGCAAGATTAAATATTGTCAGAGAGGTAGCAAAGAAAGCTAATAAAGCAGTTGCAGTTATAGCTGATCTACAGGGACCAAAGGTTCGGTTGGGTAAATTTTCAAAGGGTCCATATGAAATTAGTAAGGGTGAGAAATTTATAATTACAACTCAGAATGTCGACGGATCTAAAGAGCGAGCTAGTACAACGTATAAAGGATTACCTGGTGATTGCCGGGTGGGTGATTTGATACTAATTGATGATGGGAAAGTCACCGTCGAGGTTGTTGAGGTTGCTGGAACGGAGGTTGTAACCAAAGTAATTCATGCAGGTTCAGTAAGTAGTAATAAGGGGTTAAATCTACCTGGAGTTGCAGTATCAGTACCGGCTCTTTCGGAAAAAGATATAACTGATTTAAAGTGGGCGATTAAAGCCCAAGTTGATTTCATAGCACTTTCATTTGTCAGAAGTGCTGGAGATTTAAAGGATGTCCATAAAATCATGGATGAATTAGGATTGCGCATTCCTGTAATTGCAAAGATTGAAAAGCCACAAGCAGTTGCTGCCCTACAAGAAATCGTTGATGCATTTGATGGAATTATGGTTGCACGGGGTGATCTCGGTGTTGAATTGCCAATAGAAGATGTTCCCATGGTTCAGAAGAGTTGTATTACCCTGGCTCGGGAATCAGCTAAACCAGTAATTGTTGCTACCCAAATGCTCGATTCAATGATTGTTAATTCACAGCCAACTCGCGCAGAAGCAACAGATTGTGCAAATGCGGTATTAGATGGTGCTGATGCCTTGATGCTCTCAGGTGAAACAAGTATCGGAAGTTTTCCAATCGAATCTGTAAAAATCATGTCCAGAATTATTGAACGTACCGAAGAGGTAGCTCTTGATCAAATCCCACCATTGAAACATTCACCTGCAACTAATGGTGGTGCAATTACAAAAGCTGCCACTGAGGTTGGTTCTACTGTTGGAGCAAAATTTTTGGTTGCATTCACCCAAAGTGGAGATTCGGCAAGACGCATGTCTAGACTTCGTTCACCAATTCCTATGTTGGCATTGACTCCGGAGACTGGAACCTACAATCGATTAGCTCTCTCGTGGGGCGTGGAATCGATGCTAACCAAAGTAGTAAACCACACTGATGAGATGGTTATGCAGGTAGATAGTATTTTGATTGAATCCAAGCGAGTTAAAATTGGTGATCTAGTTTTGATCGTTGCGGGTTCGCCACCTGGAATTCCTGGATCTATAAATGCTATGCGAGTTCATAAAATTGGTGACGCAGTAGGTGGTGTTGCCGCTGCTTATCGCAAGTAATTTAGTATAAAAAGATATCGGATATAAACTACGACTCTCTTTTCGCCTCGGTACTCCAACGGTAGAGAGGACGGTCTCAAAAACCGTATAGTGTCGGTTCGAATCCGACTCGAGGCACATGAATACAAATAGTCAAAAAATTAAGATACTTGTGGCCGAAGATGAAACTATCATTCGGCTTGATTTAGTTGAGATGCTCACTGATGCTGGATATGAGGTAGTTGCTCAAGCTGAAAATGGTGCGGTTGCTATAGAAATGGCTAAAAAGTATCAACCAGACTTGGCTATCTTGGATGTAAAAATGCCAGAGGTTGATGGCATTACCGCTGCTGAACAGATAATTTCTATTTCGCCAGTCTTAATGCTGACAGCATTTAGTCAACGCGAGTTAGTTGAGCGAGCACGTGATGCTGGAGTGATGGCCTATGTAGTTAAACCATTTTCGATTGGTGATTTAGTGCCTGCGATAGAAATAGCGATCAGTCGCCACAGGCAGATGAAATCTTTAGAGGCAGAGGTTGCAGATCTATATGAACGATTGGAAACTCGAAAAATAATCGATCGGGCAAAGGGCATTTTAATGAAAGCAATGAATCTTTCAGAACCGGAGAGTTTTAACTGGATTCAAAAAACTGCTATGGATCGTAGAATTTCTATGAAACAAGTTGCTCAGGCGATAATTTCACCGGAGTCAGCACCAGATCGGTAGATTAGCGTTCAGCTAATATCAGACAAGTAATTCGTGCGCTACAAGTTCTCTCGCCCTTATCGTTGGTAATTTCAACTTCATAACAGCAAAGAGTTTTTCCCAATGTAACAGCTGTGGCAACTGCGGTTACTATCCCACTTGTAGCAGATTTATGATGAGTTGCGTTTATCTCAACTCCAACTACTTTCCGATTTGGACCGGCATGTAAATGGGTACCCACTGATCCCAAGGTTTCAGCAAGAACTACATTTGCACCGCCATGCAACAATCCAATTGGTTGAGTATTTCCCTCAACTGGCATGGTGCCAACCATGCGCTGTGGAGATGCCTCAATAATTTTAATCCCCATTTTCTTATCTAACGCGCTAGGAGGACGTTTGCGAATCTCTTCTAAATAATCGGTCATGATCGTAAGTTTAACCTGTGATGCCAATTAGAATCTCATTATGAGTGCCACCCAGAAGCGTTTACTGCTAGTAGATGGGCATTCCATGGCATATCGAGCATTTTATGCCTTACCTGTAGAGAATTTTAAAACCTCTAGTGGGCAACCAACCAATGCAATATATGGCTTTGCTTCGATGTTGATTAATTTAATCAAGGAAGAGAAACCGACACATATCGCTGTAGCTTTTGATGTTTCTCGAAAAACATTTCGGAGTGAAAAATTTCCTGAGTACAAAGCAAATAGAGCAAGCACGCCCGATGAATTTCGTTCTCAGATGTCTCACATTAATGAGATGGTTACTTGCTTTGGCATAAAACAATATCAACTGGAGGGGTATGAGGCTGATGACATCATTGCCACCTTCACAAAATCTGCGGAGAAATCAGAGTATGAGGTATTAATTTGCACTGGGGACCGTGATTCCTTTCAGTTGGTGAACGGCAAAACAACTGTTTTGTATCCTAAGAAAGGTGTTACGGAAATGGCTCGGATGACTCCGGATGCAGTGAAAGAAAAATATGGTCTAACGCCACAGCAATATCCAGATTTCGCAGCTTTGCGTGGAGACCCGAGTGATAATTTGCCATCTGTTCCAGGAGTTGGGGAGAAGACGGCTACCAAATGGATCAGTGATTATGGGTCACTTGAAAAACTTATTGAAAATGCTCACGAAATTACTGGCAAGGTTGGTCAGTCACTAAGGGAGAACATTGCAGCAGTAAAGCTAAATCGAGAGCTCACGAATCTTTTGGATGATTTGAAGATTCTCGATTCGATAGAAGAGCTTGATTGGCAGGGCTTTGATATTAATTTAATGAGCGCTTTCTTTGAGAAATTGGAAATCCGAGCATTAAAAGAGCGAATTAAATCTCTGCCACAAGTAGGTACAGCACAAATCCAGGAAATAAAAATTAGTGTCAAAGAAATCAAACACGATGAACTTAGTAGCAAGTTAGCACACCATAATGAACCGATTGCAATTTCACTTGATCTGCTTGAGGGAAAGTTACACGGTTACGCAGTCGCATTAAATGCCACTGAAGTTCTAAATATATCAAGCAGCACAATGGGCGAGTGGATTAGTGACTTAAATCTTCCAAAAATTGTTCATTCAGGCAAATATGCTATTAAGAATCTAGGCTTAAAAGGATTGCTCTCAGATATTGAATTAATTGCTTATCTAGTAAGCCCAGGAAGCCGAAATTTGGATTTAGATAGTTTAGTTGAACGTATTTTGGGTGTATCCCCAAACGAAAGTAGTTTATTTTCAGCCTTTGATCCCAGAAGTGCTGCTTGGATTTTCACTTTGCAAAAAGAGCTAAACACCGAACTTAATGCAAAGGCGATGGAGCGGTTATACAAGGATCTCGAGCAGCCAACTCTAATCTTGCTTTCGCAAATGGAGGCTAATGGAATAGCGGTTGATCAGCTGAAGCTAAGAACCTTGTCGGAGTATTTTGCCAAAATTGTTGCCGATGAAACACAGTTGGCTTACAAGCAAGCCGGGCATGAGTTCAATGTGGGCTCGCCAAAGCAGTTACAAGTAGTTTTATTTGATGAACTAAAGCTTCCGAAGACTAAAAAAATTAAGACCGGATTCACAACAGATGCTGAAAGTCTTGAATGGCTTGCTATAAAAACTAGGCACCCGCTACTCAAACATTTACTTCGAATTCGAGAAACAAGTAAATTGCTAACAACCATTGATGGATTAATTGCTGCTACCGAAGAGGATGGTCGGATACATACTAATTTTCAACAAACGGTGGCAGCTACCGGCAGACTTTCATCTACTGATCCAAACCTGCAAAATATTCCAATTAGAACTGATGAAGGAAGGCAGATAAGGGAGTGCTTTATCGCGCAGGCTCCTTACACCGACCTGCTTACTGCAGATTACAGTCAAATTGAAATGCGAATAATGGCTCATTTCTCGGATGATAAGGGGTTAATTGCTGCCTTTGAATCAGGAGAGGACCTGCACTCAACAGTTGCATCGCAGGTATTTGGCGTAAAACATTCGCAAGTTGATGCAGAAATGCGAAGAACCATTAAAGCAATGTCATATGGCTTGGCTTATGGTTTGTCCTCCTTTGGCTTAGCCCAAACATTAGATATCGATCCAACTTCAGCAAGTGAATTGATGAACAAGTATTTCGAGCGGTTCGGTGGGATTAGAGATTATTTAAAAACTGTAGTAATTAATGCGAGGGAGAAAGGCTATACAGAAACAATTTTAGGTCGCAGAAGGTATTTGCCCGATTTGAATCATGAGAATCGGCAACGCCGTGATATTGCAGAGCGTGCTGCACTAAATGCACCTATTCAAGGCTCTGCGGCTGACATAATAAAAATTGCTATGCTAAATGTTGATCGTGAGATTAAATCTCATACCCTCAAATCTCGACTTTTACTTCAGGTACATGATGAATTAATTCTGGAGGTATCACCTGGCGAAAAGGAAGTGCTAGAAAAAATTGTGAGAGAACAAATGAGTGGTGCTTATAAATTAAATGTACCACTTGATGTTAATATCGGTTTTGGTAAAAGTTGGGACTTAGCTGCGCACTAGTTACTTATTTATATTTAGATTTGCTCCTATAGCGTCAGTATCTTCATCCTCACTTGGTATTCGATCGGCTGCTTTTAATAACCCAGATTCACCACGCATAATCAAATAGCCAATTCCAACACAAACGGTAGTTAAAGCCAAGCAATATCTTGGTGAGTATTGTTCAGAAATAAATCCACCAAGTGCTGCGCCTAGAGATGCAAATGTTCCTTCAACAGTCCAGAGCCAGCCTAATGCTGCCACAGCTGTTCCTTTGGGCCTGACAGCCTCACTTATTTCAAGATAAAAAACTTGTAAACCACCTGCCATCAAACTCATGGCTGCGGTGACGATCATCATTGACCAGTCCGGGTAGGTAAAGGCGAGCGGCAGTGAGAAGATGAACCAAAACAAATAAATTCGTTTAAAAGCAGCAAATGATGAGGTGCTCTTTGAAACCATTCCTGCAACTAGACCGCCAATTACATTGCCAGCGGCCATAACTGCAAAAATTATTCCAGTCCGCTGCGGAATATTTTCAATAGTTGTAAAGGCAGGTATTGCGATATCAAATGCGCCCCACCCCAGACCGATAAAAACACCTTCAAGCATCAGCAATTGCATAGCAGGCGTGCGCCAAACAGCAAGATCAGAACCCGTCTTTTTTTCTGGCCGCCAGCGCTTAAGTTGTGGTGAGAAGGAGAGTGCGGCTCCACCAATAAAAATTAATGCAGAGCATATTTGTAAAGCTCGGACTGGACCATAACTCAATGAGATTGAGGTCGCAGCAAGTGGTCCGAAAATCCCCACAGAATTCATCACTGCAGTATCTATTGCATAAGCAGTTCTAATTTGATTTTTTGGGACAGTCACTTTCCATAATGGCCGGACTGATAAATTTATAGGAGGTGCTAAAAATCCTAGTATAGCAGCGAATACCACTAACTCACTTTTAGAAGTTCCAGAAGAGAAAAGCAATATGAGTAATGCATAACTTGGAGCAAAAAAGCGTAAGGGAATTTTCATTCCGAATTTATCGATCAGCGCTCCACGCAATCCGGCAGTGGTTGCACCAGTAATTCCATTAACCCCAGTTGCCAGTCCAGCAATTGCAATTGACCCAGTTGTCTGTTGCACTTTAAAGAAGATGCTAAGAGAGATCATCCCGTAGGCCAACCGTGCTGGAAATGAGCTGATTAACAGATATTGCCCTGATTTATTACTTAAAACCTGCGAATATCTACTCATTACCTGATTGTAGACCTCTTCAGTTTGACCCTACCGAGTGATTGAAAGTAACCTTACGCCTTCCTGTCCCTACTAGTTGTTTTACCCCACGGAGTGCACCTATCTAATGACCACCTCTCAAATCGCTGTAAATGATGTCGGAAATGCTGAAGATTTTTTAGCCGCAATTGAAGGAACAATCAAAAATTTTAATGACGGTGACTTAGTTACTGGAACTGTTGTACAGATAGACCGTGAAGAAGTTTTATTGGATATTGGTTATAAAACTGAAGGAGTAATTCCTTCTAGAGAGCTCTCTATCCGCCATGATGTTGATCCAAGTGAATTAGTAAAAGTTGGCGATCGGATTGAAGCCTTAGTTTTGCAGAAAGAAGATAAAGAGGGGCGCTTAATACTTTCAAAGAAGCGTGCTCAGTATGAACAAGCTTGGGGTGATGTAGAAGGCAAGAAAGAGCGTGATGAGGTAGTAACTGGAACTGTCATTGAGGTTGTCAAAGGTGGCTTAATTGTTGATATTGGTTTGCGAGGATTCTTACCAGCTTCGCTAGTTGAGATGCGTCGGGTTCGTGACCTTACTCCTTATCTAGGGCAGCAGGTGGAGTGTCGAATTATTGAGCTAGATAAGAACCGAAACAATGTTGTCTTATCTCGCCGTGCTTTTCTTGAGCAGTCCCAATCTGCATCTCGAACAACTTTCTTAAATCAATTACAAAAAGGACAGGTAAGAACTGGTGTTATTTCCTCTATCGTCAATTTCGGTGCGTTTGTTGATCTAGGTGGAGTTGATGGATTAGTTCACGTTTCAGAGCTTTCTTGGAAACATATTGATCATCCATCTGAGGTAGTAGAACTAGGTAATGAAGTTACTGTTGAAGTTCTAGAGATTGATTTTGAAAGAGAGCGTGTATCGCTATCGTTGAAAGCAACTCAAGAGGATCCATGGCAGGCATTTGCTCGCACGCACACTATTAACCAAGTAGTGCCAGGTGAAGTTACAAAACTAGTTCCATTTGGTGCTTTCATTAAGGTGTTTGAGGGAATTGAAGGATTAGTTCATATCTCAGAGCTTGCAGGACGCCATGTTGAAATTCCAGAACAGGTAGTGCAAGTCGGTGATAAGTTGTTTGTAAAAATTATAGATATTGATCTTGAAAGACGTCGTATCTCACTCTCCTTAAAACAAGCTAACGAAGGCCGAGAGGTTGAAATAGAGGCTTTTGATCCAGCGCAATATGGAATGCCAGCACGTTATGACGCCGCTGGTAACTTTATTTATCCAGAAGGACTTGATCCTCAAACTCAGGAATGGAAGCCAGGTTTTGAAAGCCAACGTGAAGAGTGGGACCGCCAGTACGCAGAGGCGCAATCTCGATTCGTGGCACATAAGAAACAAAGGGCAGAGGCTAAAGCAGCCGACGCCGCAGCCCCAGCAGCAGAGTAAGAATTAATCCAAAATGGCCCCTGGAAACTGGGGCCATTTTTTTATTGAGTAAGGTTTAACTCATGTTAATAGTTGCACTTACCGGTGGTATCGGATCGGGCAAAAGCATGGTTGGGCAAATGTTCGAAGATCTTGGTGCAGTAGTCGTTGATTCAGATCAATTAGCGAGAGAGGTTGTCGAACGTGGCAGTAATGGCTTTGATCAGGTAGTAGCAGCTTTCGGAGACGTTGTCCTCAAAAATGGTGATCTTGATCGAGCATCTTTGGCTGAGCTGATATTTAAGGATGCTGAGAAGCGTGTTCAACTTGAACAAATTACACATCCGCTAATTAGGAAAGCATTTACAAAGGTTATCGATGCTGCAGATGAGAAAAGCATTGTGATAAATCAAATCCCACTATTGGTTGAATCCAAAAATAACTATAAATTTGATCACACAATAACTGTTGCAGCCACAGAGGATGTTCGCTCTGAAAGATTGCGAAAGAAGGGCTTTAGTAGTCAGCAAATTCAACAAAGGATGCAGGCACAAGCTAGTAACTCTCAACGGGAGGCTATCTGCGACACCGTAATAACTAATAATGCAAGCGAATCAGAGCTTCGGGATCAAGTCGAAAAAATCTGGGAGCTTCTTCAGATAAAAAATCAGGCCAAGTGATGAGACCGATATCGGATTTAACTCGTCGGGTCGAACCGTTTAAAGTAATTAGTGATTACATTCCTTCAGGAGACCAACCCACTGCAATTACCAATTTAGTAAATAGACTCGTCAAAGGCGAACAGGATATTGTGTTGTTAGGAGCAACCGGAACTGGAAAGTCAGCGACAACAGCCTGGTTAATTGAACAGGTCCAAAGGCCAACCCTAGTGATCGCCCCAAATAAAACTTTAGCTGCGCAATTGGCAAATGAGTTTAAAGAGTTATTACCAAAGAATGCTGTGGAATATTTTGTCTCCTATTACGACTACTATCAACCCGAAGCGTATGTGCCACAAACCGATACCTTTATTGAAAAAGATTCATCAGTCAATGATGAGGTCGAGCGCTTGCGACATTCCGCTACAAATTCACTACTCACAAGAAGAGATGTCGTTGTTGTTGCGACAGTTTCCTGTATATATGGATTAGGAACTCCACAAGAGTATGTCGATCGAATGGTGCGTTTAAAAGTTGGTGACTTGATTGATCGCAACCAGTTGTTACGCAGATTTGTAGATATTCAGTACAAACGAAATGACATGGCTTTTGAGCGTGGAACATTTAGAGTTAGAGGGGACACAATTGAGATTATTCCAATGTATGAGGAGTTGGCGCTTCGCATTGAAATGTTTGGTGATGAGATCGAACAAATTATGACCTTACATCCGTTAAATGGTGAAATCGTCCGTGATGAAAGCGAGATGTATGTATTCCCTGCAACGCACTATGCCGCTGGGCCTGAAACAATGGAAAGAGCAATTAAAGAAATTGAAGTAGAGCTTGAGAAACGTGTTGATGAATTTGAACGATCTGGAAGATTACTTGAGGCTCAGCGAATAAGAATGCGCACAACTTTTGATATCGAAATGATGAAACAATTAGGATTTTGCTCGGGAATTGAGAATTATTCTAGGCATCTAGATGGCAGAGCAGTTGGTTCGGCGCCAAATTGTCTACTGGATTATTTTCCAGAGGATTTTCTCGTAGTTATTGATGAATCACACGTGACGGTTCCCCAAATTGGGGCAATGCATGAGGGTGATGCTGCACGTAAGCGAACATTGGTGGAACATGGATTTCGATTGCCAAGTGCGATGGATAATCGTCCACTAAAATTCACTGAATTCCTCGACAGGTGTGGGCAAAAGGTATATCTCTCTGCCACACCAGGCAAATATGAACTAGAGAAAACAAAAAATGATGTAGTTGAGCAAGTAATAAGACCCACTGGATTGATAGATCCAAAGATTGTCGTTAAGCCGATTAAAGGCCAGATAGATGATCTAATTAATGAGATTCGCATTCGGGCAGAGAAAAATGAACGAGTATTGGTTACAACACTTACCAAAAAAATGTCAGAGGATTTAACCGACTATATGCTGGGACTTGGCGTTAGGGTGAGGTATTTGCATTCTGAGGTTGACACATTAAGGCGAGTAGAATTATTAAGAGAGCTTCGAAGCGGTGAGTATGACGTATTGATTGGAATCAATCTTTTACGTGAGGGATTAGATTTACCTGAGGTCTCATTGGTATCAATTTTAGATGCCGACAAAGAGGGATTCTTGCGCTCAACCACCTCCTTAATCCAAACAATTGGTAGAGCAGCACGAAATGTTTCTGGTGAGGTTCATATGTATGCTGCAAATATGACCAAATCAATGACTAACGCAATCGATGAGACCAATCGCAGGCGCGCAAAACAGGTTGCCTACAATACTGAGCTTGGAATTGACCCCACTCCGCTGCGTAAAAAGATTGCTGACATCACAGATCTCATTACAAAAGAGGCGGATGACACAGAGAATTTAGCAGCGAAAAGTAAGAAAATCGGATTTACTAGTGGTGTATACAGCAAAAATGCACACTCTCTTCCTCGCCAGGAACTAATTGCTTTAATTGAATCGCTAACTGCACAAATGAAGTTGGCGGCAGCTGAATTAAGTTTTGAACTAGCAGCAAGACTTCGAGATGAAATTAGGGAGTTAAAACGAGAATTGAAAGGCATGCAGGAGGCAGGCAACTGATGAATGATCGTTTAATTGTTCGAGGTGCTAGAGAGCATAATCTGAAAAATGTTTCCTTAGATATGCCTAGAAACTCTCTAATTGTTTTCACTGGATTATCTGGCTCTGGTAAATCATCTCTGGCTTTTGACACGATATTCGCCGAAGGACAAAGGCGTTATGTAGAATCCTTATCTGCTTATGCTCGCCAGTTTTTAGGCCAGATGGATAAACCAGATGTTGATTTTATTGAGGGCTTATCACCGGCAGTATCTATTGACCAAAAATCTACAAATCGAAACCCACGGTCGACCGTCGGCACTATTACTGAAGTTTATGATTACTTAAGACTGCTTTTTGCTCGAGCTGGAAAACCTCACTGTCCCAAGTGCGGGATAGAAATAGCCAAGCAGACCCCACAAAATATCGTAGATCAAATATTACAGATGCAAGAGGGAAGTAAATTTCAAGTTTTAGCCCCAGTTATCAGAGCTAGAAAAGGTGAATTCGCAGATCTTTTCAAAGATTACACGACGCAGGGATACTCGAGGGTGCGAGTAGATGGCACTGTTTATCAAATATCTGAGGTTCCAAAACTTAAGAAACAGGAAAAACATACGGTAGAGGTAGTTGTGGATCGTTTAAGCGTTAAGCCCGAAAGTAAATCTAGAATCACCGATTCCATTGAAACAGCACTAAGGCTTGCAAATGGTTTAGTAATTTTGGATTTTGTCGATATCAAAATTGGTGCACCAAAGAAAGAAAAAACCTTTAGTGAGCACATGGCTTGCCATGATTGTGAATTGTCATTTGAAGAGCTTGAGCCTCGCTCCTTTTCATTCAATTCACCTTTTGGAGCATGCCCTGAATGCACAGGTATCGGAACAAAGCTTGAAGTAGATGAAGATCTATTGATCCCTGATGATTCGATTTCGATATACGAAGGCGCAATTGCACCATGGTCTGGCGGGCAATCATCTGAGTATTTCCTTCGATTGTTGGAAGGGCTTGCTTCAGATCTGAAATTCTCACTCGATTCACCGTGGAAAAAATTATCTGAAAAGGTAAGGAATGCAATTTTAAATGGCTGGGATTATGAGGTTCATGTAAAGTATAAAAATCGCTATGGTCGAGTTCGTAACTACACAACGGGTTTTGAAGGAGTTGTGCCCTTTATTCATCGACGGCATTCAGAGACTGATAGTGATTTTAGTCGTGACAAGTATGAGGCGTACATGCGTCAAACGCCTTGTCCAGTTTGTAATGGCAGCCGTCTAAAACCTGAAGTCTTGGCTGTTACCTTAGGTGGTAAAAATATTGCTGAGATATGTGAGTACTCAATATCAGAGTGTGCAAAATTTCTAAAAGAAATTTCACTCTCAGCACGGCAAAAGAAAATTGCCGAACGGGTGCTGAAAGAGGTACATGCAAGGCTTGGTTTTTTGCTCGATGTGGGTCTTGATTACCTATCATTAGCAAGGCCCGCAGCAACATTATCTGGTGGTGAGGCACAAAGAATAAGACTTGCTACGCAAATTGGATCTGGCCTAACTGGGGTCTTATATGTCTTGGATGAACCGAGTATCGGATTACATCAACGAGATAACCGAAAGTTGATTGAAACTTTGACTAGGTTAAGAGATTTAGGAAATACACTCATTGTGGTAGAGCACGATGAAGAGACAATCAGAACAGCAGATTGGATCGTTGATATTGGCCCTGGAGCGGGTGAGCATGGTGGAAAAGTAGTTTCATCTGGAAGCTATCAAGATCTAATTGCAAATAAGGATTCAATAACCGGTGCATATCTATCTGGTAGATCTGTAATTGAGTTACCCAAAAAGCGACGACCGATTGATGTAAAAAAATCAGTAACAATTAAATCAGCTAAAGAAAATAATTTGCAAGATATCGATGTAACCTTCCCGCTGTCAGTTTTTGTAGCAGTTACTGGTGTAAGCGGCTCTGGAAAATCCACACTCGTAAATGACATCTTATATTCAGTCCTGGCGAATAAACTCAATGGAGCAAGAATTGTTCCCGGCAGACATCGCACCATTACTGGTTTAGACCAATTAGATAAAGTGGTGCATGTTGATCAATCTCCAATTGGCAGAACCCCAAGGTCTAACCCAGCAACTTATACTGGAGTATTCGACAAAGTAAGAGCCTTATTCGCAGAGACGAGTGAGGCGAAGGTTCGGGGATATCAGCAAGGGCGATTTTCTTTCAACGTAAAAGGTGGAAGATGCGAGAACTGTGCGGGCGATCGAACTATCACAGTTGAAATGAATTTCTTACCCGAAGTCTATGTTCCTTGTGAAGTTTGTCATGGGGCTAGATACAATCGCGAAACATTAGAGGTACATTACAAAAGTAAAACGATTGCACAGGTTTTAGATATGTCGATTGAAGAGGCTAATAAGTTTTTTGAATCTGTCCCCGCTATTTCTAGGTTTTTAAAGACTTTGTGCGATGTTGGTCTTGGATACGTCAGGCTGGGACAATCCGCACCTACTCTGTCAGGAGGAGAGGCACAACGGGTTAAACTTGCCACTGAACTTCAGCGCAGATCCATTGGACGCACTATTTACGTTTTGGATGAACCTACAACTGGCTTACATTTTGAAGATGTCAGAAAATTACTACTAGTCTTATATAGATTAGTGGATACGGGCAATACTGTGGTGGTAATTGAGCACAATCTAGATGTTATTAAGTGCGCGGATTGGGTTATTGATCTCGGTCCAGAGGGTGGTTCCGGTGGTGGCTTAGTGGTTGCCGAGGGCAGACCAGAAGAGATTGTGAAAAATACCAAGAGCTACACAGGAAAATTTCTTGCAGGCAGTTTGAAAAAATAATGTCAGATCCAAAGAGTTATCGCCCAAGTAATTTACCAACTGAACCTGGGGTTTATCGCTTCTTTGACAAAGATGACAAGGTTATTTATGTAGGCAAGGCTAAGAATATTAAGAATCGTCTTAACTCATATTTTGGTAGCAATTTACAGATCAAAACTAGGCGTATGGTAAATACTGCGAATCGAGTTGATTGGGTTGTGGTTAATACTGAGGTTGAGGCATTGCAACTTGAATTTACCTGGATTAAGCAATACAACCCAGATTTTAATGTTCAGTTCAAAGATGATAAATCATATCCATATTTAGCCATTGATCTGTCAGCAGATTATCCCAGATTATTCATATCTAGATCAAAGAAATCACCTGGCGTTAAATATTTTGGTCCCTATTCACATGCTTGGGCGCTACGAAGTACCTTTGAAACTTTGATAAAGATTTACCCGGTAAGAACTTGTAGCGAGGCAAACTTTCAAACTGCAAAGCGAAACAAGCGTCAATGCCTATTGGGTGATATTGGAAAGTGTGCAGCGCCATGTGTTGAATGGGTGGATATCAGTGAGCACAAAAAATTGGCAAAAGACATGGTGCAGTTCCTGGAAAAATCACCTGAAGAGATATCGGTAAGAATTGAAAAAGAGATGCAAGTAGCGGCTGGTGCTGAAGAGTACGAAAAGGCAGCTAAATTAAGAGATCAACTGGAAGCAATCAACAAAGCTTTTGAATCCACAGATCGATTCTTAAATGAGAACGTAGATGCCGATGTGTTATCAATTCATGAAGAGATCACTCATGCGGCTTTATCTCAATTTATAGTAACTGCTGGCAGAATTACTGGCTCTAGATCTTGGGTGATCGATAGAGCAAATATATTAGAGGATCAGTCAATTATTACCGCTTTGGTGGCAAAAATTTACGAAGAAGCTTCACCACCATCTGAAATATTAGTTGACCAATTGCCAAGTGATGTAACCGTACTTGAGCAGTGGCTCAGTGAAAAACGCGGAAAGAATGTCTGTGTAATTCAACCTGCCAGGGGTGAAAAACTGGAGTTAGTGCAAATGGTTAAGAGAAATGCTAATCAGGCTCTTATCCAATATTTAAGCAAACGGGCTAACGATGTTGCGGTCAGTGGCGGGGCACTTGCAGATATTGCCGAGCAATTAGAACTACTTGAATTACCGCTTCGAATCGAGTGTTTTGATATTTCAAATATTCAGGGCACAAGCATGGTGGCCTCTATGGTTGTTTTTGAGGATGGACAACCAAAGAAAAGTGACTATCGAAGGTTTTCAATCGATGATGAATCTGAGTTTGATGACACTAGAGCTATGCATCATGTAATAACAAGAAGATTTAGGCGCTATTTAGATGAAAGGCATATTGATCTGGCAGAAACAACTGTTCAAGGAGGAAGCCGTCCAAAATTTGCCTATCCACCACAATTAGTGGTGGTTGATGGCGGTAAAGGACAGGTTAATGCTGCCGCAAATGCACTCAGAGAGCTCGGAATAAATGATGTTGCCCTCTGTGGTTTATCTAAGCGGCTTGAAGAGGTGTGGTTACCTAATAACAGCGAACCAATTATTTTTCCACGACATAGTGAGGCTCTTTATCTCTTGCAGAAGATCAGGGATGAAGCACATAGATTTGCAATTAATTTTCACAGAAGTAAGAGATCCAAAGTTATGCTCGAATCTCTGCTTGATGAGATAGATGGCCTTGGCGAAGTGCGCCGTAAAGCATTGTTATCCCATTTCGGTTCCGTCACTGCATTAAGAGCTGCGACCACGCAGGAGATATCAGTCGTACCAGGGATCGGTGAAAAAATGGCAAAATCAATTGCCGATCAGATAAAACTTGGCTCGACAAGTGTCAAAGTGGATATGCAAACTGGTGAAATTTTAGATGCTTGACATGCAAGGCAGGATGAAGACATGAAGAGTGATACCGAGATACTGGTGATCAGCGGTATGAGCGGTGCGGGTAAATCTACGATTGCCCATACCCTTGAGGATTTGGGTTGGTATGTAGTCGATAATTTGCCACCAGCGTTACTTGAAAATTTAATTGACCTGGTAAATGTCTCTATGAAAAGAATTGCAGTAGTTGTTGATGTAAGAGGGCGCGCTTTTTTCAATGATCTGAAACAGTCTTTAGCCCAATTAGCAGATCAAGGGGTTTCTCGAAAGATACTCTTCATAGATGCTTCCGATGAGGTGCTGGTTCGCCGATTTGAATCAACTAGGAGGC
>SXGS01061863.1_pt1 | contig 18808 bp, 11 predicted proteins | sample 3174681 | NCBI WGS metagenome assembly SXGS01 (sample SAMN11356861, study PRJNA531348) | freshwater metagenome | isolation source: freshwater sample F1-80 | place: China: Fuxian Lake, Yuxi | collected 2017-12-25 | reverse complement strand
TCACCACGCGGGCCCAGGAACTCGGGTTGGGAGCTTCCTGGGAAGCGGCGGAGCCCCCCCGGACGGGATGACGCCGCGCCCGTCCGCACGCCTCCTCCCCGGCCTCCCAGCACGTCTCCCCCGATCTCCGACAAGATACGGAGAATCCCCCTCACCTGAGTCCTCCACGAACGGGCGAAGTATTTCCCGGATCACCGGGGAAACTCAACCCCAGACCGGGGAACAGAATGACTTTCTCGCCGGGAGGAGCTGTGATCGGGTACGCTTCTCGCAGGAGGTAGGTGGTACCTGTGGGAGGGGAAAACAGCTTCGGATCAATTACCGGACCCAGTTGCAGGTTTCGCACTTCCATAAGGGTCTCGCGTACCTTCTGCGGCTGAGTTGCAGTCGCCAACGCAACGATGCGACGCTCCAGGGAGCGGAGCAGAATGCCTTTCTCCGGCCAACGCCAGGAGATATTCTCCCCTCCCAAATCATCGGGATGCACGCTCCGGGCTTCCGGAGTGGCCCGATGCCCGGATTGAACGGAAACCCGAATGACGTACTTCTCGCATCGCTTCCCTGCGACGATCTCGTCACCCACCCTGGTGAATGACGCAGTGACACCAGGGCGTCGAATGAACTTCGCCATGCCCTGCCGCATCGACTGTTCGTCCCCATACCACATGAACTGATGGCCGCGCGGAGGAGAGACAGGCTTCTGACCGTTTCGTCTCCAGCGGTCCGGAAAGCGGGTCGCATACTGATAGCGAATCGTAGCAAGAGAGAACTGGGCGTGATTCTTCTTCCACTTGTACTCAAACTCTGTGTTGGATCCATCCCCGTTGTTGAATAGCCACTCCATCCGATGGCCATTCTGCAACCGCTGTACCTGGTACGCGGCGCCTCGGCGGATCACGCGCTGTTGGGTACTTGCCACTTCGTGGAGGAGCCCCGCGGTGTTCGTCTCCCGGACAGTCGTTGTGATCGTGCAGGAATAGTTCTGGAGATCAGCCCAGAGTCCCGCCGAGGGTCGTGGCCGGGCTCGTTCCTGGCAACGGGCTGCGGCCACAAGTAGCGTGCCGAGCGCAAGGATACAAGTCCCACGGAGGAACCCATCAGAAGGTAAGAAGCGCGGAGTCATGGCTATGTGGAACAGTGAGCAGCCCGACAATGCCCAGAGGACTGACCGATAGTTCCTGAACAACTATCGGCCAGCCGTTGTTCCGTCTCACTCGGGACTCAAAAAGTCCTCGCAGTATGCGTCTTCCCCTGCATCAATGGTCTCCGGCACCCCTGGATATGGAGGGTTGTATGTTCAGAAGACTTGCACCTTCCACCTGACCAGGATCGCGGGGCCGTTAGCCACCTGTTCGACCCCTGCCTGATGCGCAACAGTCCAGGTTTTAGTGACATCCGCCGATGTGCCCTTGTATGTAAAGTCCTCAGGGTAGGATCCCGGCCAGGCATTGTAGGCAGAACACAGTTCCTGGTGCTCCCACTCAAATCCCTGCGTTTGCTGCGCATAGGTCGGTGTGGTTGCAACGGACTGCAACTGAAAGTCGGTGTTCCAAGCCACGCGCGTGGGGGTGGCTGGAGTAGGAGTAGTGATAGGCGACACGGCGACGAGCGTCGTCGCCGCAGCACCAGTGGCGGTCAGACTCAACGCGACAAGCGCCAGTGCCCGTCAGGATTGCGGCAGGGTAGCTTTCATTGGGTTTGCCTCCAGGTATGAGAGGTTCGTGCTGTGGTGTGGATGAAGTATCCCCGGGACTCATCGTCGCTCCGGGCCAGAATTGCGGCACATGTCTTTTTTTTGCGATAAATTACAATTTGACCCTTCAACAGGAGACCCAGGCACTGGAAACTGGCTGCACGGAAGGGTAACGAGCCTGGATCTCACCAGAGGATGCAGCCTCTTGAACCGCCCAACGAGGGCTCCGGTCGTCGCTTGGGATGCTACAGTTCCACTGCCCGTCCCCTACTCCCAGACCCAGATCCGCGCCGGCAGGCCCGGGACCGCCAGCATCTTGCCGGCCCCCGCCGGCAAGATGCCGGCGGGGCATGGCGCCCTCGCCCTCACCGAGGCAGGGCTGCCGTTGGGCCTCTTGCATCCCCTCCTCCGTAGGGGCAACCCCCCGTGGTTGCCCCCCGTCCCCCCGTGGTTGCCCCCCGCTCTGGGCCGCTCGTTCCGTCGGGCGAAGGAAGCGGTAGCGTTGGACGAGTTGTAGGGGCAACCCCCCGTGGTTGCCCCCCCGTCCCCCGTGGTTGCCCTCCCGTCCCCCGTGGTTGCCCCCGCTGTAGGAGCCGAACGGCCGCAACCCGGACGGCGGCCCCAAGATTTGGGGGATCGTCCCCGAGGGGGAGCACGCTTTCCTCGCTCCCTTCACCCCTTCGAGATAGCCCGGAAACAAGGAAGTGTCCGCACTGCGGGGCGAACAGATGCGCATCCGGAACCAGGTTCACTCTCCGAGACGACGCCATGTCTTCGATCACCGATGTTCGCGCCCACTGGCTGCACACACCCATCCCCAGGGACCGTCAACACACGTCCGACTTCGGCCGGATGGAGAGTTTCAATTCCGGGCTCATCGTCCTTACCACCGACGACGGCAGGATCGGGTATGGAGAGGCGAAGGTGCATGTCGGGAGCGCCGGGGACTATGCCGGGCTGTGCGCGCAGGTGGAGCACGAATTCCGACCTCTGCTGCTGGGTCAGGACCCGGAGCGCATTGCAGGACTATGGCAAGACCTCTACTGCGGGTCGCGCGCCCACCACGCCCGGGAGCACGGACGCTCGTTCCCGGTGGTGGGCCGCCGGGGCATCACGCTCAGCGCCCTCAGCGGGGTGGATATCGCCCTCTGGGATCTGAAGGGGAAGGCGCTGGGGGTACCCGTGTATCAGCTCTTCGGCGGACGGTGCCGGGACCGCATTCTCGCGTACGCCAGCGGGGGGTGGTCCGGCCCGGACCAGATCGGCGAGGAAGGAAAACGCTTCGTGGCGATGGGCTACCGGGCCTTCAAGATACGGGCGGGACTGAACGACCCGAGCATTGACGTGAGCGCCGAGCGGGTGCGGGTGCTGCGCGCGGCAGTGGGTCCCGACGTGAAGCTGATGATTGACGCGCACGGCACCCTCAGTGTGGCCGAAGCGAAGCGCCTCTGCCGCAAAGTGGAGGAGTGCGATCTGGCCTGGTTCGAGGAACCCACCCCCGTGGACTACCCGGAAGCCATGCGGGAAGTACGCCAGTCCACCGACATTCCCATTGCCGCGGGCGAAAGTGAGCAGACCCGGTATGCATTTCGGGATCTGTTGGCGCTGGGCGCGGTGGATGTCGTACAGCCGGATCTGGCCATCAGCGGCGGCCTCTCCGAGGCACGCCACATCGCGTCGCTCGCCAGTGCCTACCAGGTCCAACTGGCGCCGCACCTCTGGGGCGGCGCCGTTCTCTTCGCCGCCGGGATGCAACTCGCCGCCGCCACACCGAATGTGGTCATCATGGAGCACTGCCACGGCCACAATCCGCTCCTGCACGATATGGTTCCCGAGCGGTTCGAGCTCGTGGACGGATGCCTGGAGATTCCGGATCGCCCGGGTCTGGGGGTCACGCCGGACCCGGATTTCGTAAAAGAATACTCTCGCCCCTGGCGCACAGCGCTGTAGGGGCAACCCCCCGTGGTTGCCCTCGCCTGCGGTCGCCCGAAAGGAACACACGATGGATCGAATCATTCGCAATGGCACGGTGGTGGACGGCACCGGCGCCCCGGGCTTTCGCGCCGATGTGGGGGTTATGGGGGATCGCGTGGTCCTCGTGGGTGATCTTGCGGCGGTACGAGCTCCCTGGGAATGGGACGCCGCCGGTCAGGTGGTCACCCCGGGCTTCATTGACATCCACACCCACGCGGACATCGCCCTCCTTGCCCGCCCCACGCATGAGCCGAAGGTGATGCAGGGGGTCACCACCGAGGTCTTCTCCAATTGCGGACTCGGGTTCGCGCCGGTGACGCCGGAAGGGCTGGGCATCCAGAAGGAGTACTTGCTCGGGCTCTTCGGCGACGATGCCGGCGTCAACTGGTCGTGGCGGACAGTGGCGGAGTTCCTCGACCTGTACCGGGGCCGAATCGCCACAAACGCCGCCTATCTCGTCCCCCACGGCTCCGTGCGTGTCTCGGTGATGGGCATGGCTGATCGGGCCGCGACCCCGGACGAGGTGAACCAGATGGCGGACCTGGTGCGCCAGGGGATGGACGAGGGCGCCTGGGGCCTGTCAACCGGCCTCTGGTACTCACCGATGAGCTATGCCGCACCGGACGAGAATGTGGCTGTCTGCCGGGCGGCAGCCGAACGCGGCGGCTTCTTCGCAATCCACATGCGCGACTATGGGGACGACATCCTGAAGTCCCTGGACGAGTCCTACGACCTGAGCCGCGAATCGGGCGCTCCGCTCCAGGTATCGCACCTGCAGATCGGCGGCGCCCGGAACTGGGGGCGTGCCGGCGAGGTTCTGGCGCATCTCGATGCTGCCCGGGCGGCGGGCGTGGACGTGGCCTATGACGCCTATCCGTACACAGCGGGTAGCACGTTGGTGCAGGCGATGCTGCCCACCTGGGCCACCGTCGGCGGTCCCAGTTCCCTGCTCGAGCGCCTGGCCGACCCGGACACGCGCGCCCGCATCGTCGCCGCCATGAACTCGGCGGATCGGGATTGGACCCGCCACCATCTCTGCGGATGCCGGTGTGCGCGCTGGAACCCCTATGAGGGAGAGAACTTCGCCCGCATCGCGGAACTGGAAGGGCTCGAGGTGGGCGAGGTGGTCTGCCGCATCCTCGTGGACGACGAACTGCAGGCCTGCTTCATCGCGCACCTGGGCCAGGAAGCGGACCTCCGGCAGATCCTGACCCACCCGCTGCAAATGATCGGGAGCGACGGGCTGCACCTGCCCGGCAAGACCCACCCGCGCCTCTTCGGCGCCTTCCCTCGCCTGCTCGCCCGCTACGTGCGCGAGCAGGGCCTCCTCACGCTTGAGGATGCCGTCTGGAAGATGACCGGCTTCCCCGCACAGCGCATGGGGTTTACCGACCGCGGCACGCTCCGCGCCGGCGCCGCCGCCGATCTGGTGGTCTTCAACCCGCAAACGATTCGAGATACCGCCACTTTCGAGGACCCCTGCCGCCACCCGGAAGGCATCTCCGCCGTAATCGTCAATGGCGTCCCTGTCGTCGAGCAGGGCCGCCACACGGGGGCACTCCCCGGACAGGTGCTCACCCGGCCCTGACAACGCCCCGCCGCGTGGGTGACGGGCCCTGAACCGTCGGTTCGATGCGACCCCTGCGCGGCAAATTCGTCCAGAGTAGTGACTGACCGGATCCGGCGGTCAATCCGCACTCAGATCGCCGGATGGTATCGCTCTCGCGGCGCGACCCCGGGAGCGCCGGCATGTTGCCGGCCGCCACCGGGCTCTCGGGGTCGCTGCCCCGGAATCCCCCGGGAACGCCGGCATCGTGCCGGCCACCGCCGGGCTTCAGGGGTCGCTGCCCTGGAAAGCCCCGGGAACGGTATCCTGAAAGGTATTTACATTTAAGTTTGATCCTCAAGGATCTCAATATCTGGAGCACACCGGTTTGCCGCCTATAGACGTCGTATCTAGGGGCGCCTTCGGCGTTGACGACCACCCATTGGCCGGTACGTCGGGCTCCCCGAATGCTCGCGACCTGCGAGTGCCCCCTCCGCCTCACTCTGATCGTCTTACGGAACACGGTGACTCCGGTGATCCGAATCGAGCTCTTTGGCGGGCTGCGGGTTCGGCTCGAAGACCGGGTCATCACCCGGTTTTCCACCCGGAAGACCGCAGCCTTGCTGGCACACCTCGCATACTTTCTGGAACGAGAGCACCCACGCGAGGTTCTCATCGGCCTGTTCTGGCCGGAAAGTGACCTGCCCGCGGGCCGCAAAAGTCTGAGCGTGGCGCTGTCGGCCATCCGCCGCGAGTTGGAGGGCGGCGGCGGACCGATCCCGATCGTGCGCTCTGATCACTTCCACGTCTCGCTGAATCCCGCCGCAATCACCACCGATGTTCGGGAGTTTGAGCAGGCGCTGGCGCGGGCCGGACGGAGCATGGGAACGCCGGACGAACTCCCGGCGCTGCTGCAGGCGGCGGAGCTCTACCAGGGCCAGCTTCTCCCCGGAATGTACGAAGACTGGATTCCGAGGGAGCAGGAACGCCTCGCCGGACGCCTGGAGGAAGCACTGGGGCGCCTCATTGTCGCCTACCGGGAGCGGGGCGACTTCTCCGGCGCTCTGGTACCGGCTCGCCGGCTCGTAGAACTGGATCCGCTGCGGGAGGAAGCGCACCGGGAGATGATGCGTCTCTTCGCGACGACCGGACGCGTCGCGGATGCGCTTCGCCAGTTCCACGAACTCGAACAGGTGCTCCGGCGAGAGTTGGGCAGTCTTCCGGCGCCCTCTACCCGAGCGCTCCTCGCAGAAATCACCCGCGGTGAACCGGCGGCTCCAACCGTGCCGTCCACAATGCCCATGGCACCGGTCGGCGCAGCGGTGGCCGGAGAGACGCCGGCGTTCCCCGGAAAGAGACGAGCGGAGGAAGTTGGGGCCGGCGGGACGCCGGTGCTCCCGGGGGGGCCCGAACCTGCGCCCCGGCGGGAACCGGTACGGGTTCTGGCGGTCCGCCCGGCTGCGCGACTGCCGGCGCGTTGGAGCGTGTTTGTTGGACGAGACCAGGAGCAACGCTGGCTGGACGACGTGCTCCAGCCGGGAACCAGCCGGCTGGTGACATTGACCGGTCCGGGAGGGTCCGGCAAGACCCGCCTGGCGCTGGAGGTGGCGGCGCGCTTGCAAACGGCCTACGCGGGCGGCGTCTGGTTCATCCCGCTGGCGGATCTGGCGGAACCACGTTCCATCGTGCATCGAGTAGCTCAGACGCTCGGACTACCGCTCTCTCCGGGAGAGGACCCGCTCCCCCGGGTGGTGGAGGCGCTGACGGCCCCGGCAACCGAGGGCGGAGTTTCGGGCCCCGGACTGCTGGTCCTGGACAACTTCGAACACCTCGCTGCAGAGGGGGCCCCGCTGCTGCACTGTTTGCTGGAGCAGGCGCCGCACCTCACGTGCCTGGTCACCTCCCGGCAGAGGCTGAATCTCGCAGGCGAGCGGGAGTTCCCGGTACCCGCGCTGCAGACTCCCGGCCCGGAGGATGGGCCGGCCGCATTGCTCACGTGCGAAAGCGTCCAGCTCTTTCTGGACCGGGCCCGGGGGGTGCGGCCCGGATTTCAGGTAACCACTCGGAACGCGCCGGCCATTCGGGCGCTGTGCGAACGCCTGGAGGGAATCCCGCTCGCATTGGAACTCGCCGCCGCCCGGGCGCAGGTGCTCACGCCGGCACAGATGGTGGAACAACTCGAACATCGCTTCGAGTTCCTGGTCAGTCACCGGCGCGACGCGGAAGCACGCCACCGCAGTCTGTCGGCTGCGGTTGAGTGGAGCTATCAGTTGCTTCCGGCCGACCTGCAGCGCTTCTTTGCGGCGCTCTCGGTGTTTCGGGGAGGCTGGACTCTGGATGCCGCCACAGCGGTCACGGCGCCGCTGCTGGGCCAGGGTGCAAACGCCGACAGCAGCACAAAGCAGCGATTTTCCTCTGAGGTGCTGGAGGCGCTAGCCCGCCTCTGTGAGTGCTCGCTGATCGTCGCCGAGGAAGTGGACGGCGACATGCGCTACCGGATGCTCGAAACCCTGCGGGAGTACGCGGAAAGCCGACTCACAGCAGAGGACACGGAGCGTCTGCGTCGTTCTCACCTGGACTGGTGTCAGGCGCAGGTGGATGCGGTGGCGGCCATCCCACACGGCATGTCCGAGTCGGACGGGCTGGAACTCCTCGATCGCGAGGGGGAAAATCTGTGGGCGGCGCTGGGGTGGTGCTGTTCGCCCGGAGGCGACGTGGAGGGCGGGCTGCGTCTCGCTGCATGCCTGGGTGTCTACTGGTATACGCGCGGCGACATCCAGCGGGCCCGTGACCTGTTGCTGGTTCTTCTCACCAGTCCGGAGGCCACAGCGCCCACTCGCTGGCGGGCCGGGGCGCTGAATGCTGCGGGGGTCATGGTCACCTGCCAGGGAGATGACCTCAAAGCCATTCCGCTGTTTGAGGAGGCCCTGGCTCTGGGGCAGCAACTGGGGCATCGGGGCATCACCACGCATGCGCTCAGCCGCCTCGCGCGCATCGCTCACCGGCGCGGTGAGTTTGCCCGGTCCCGGACTCTCTTCGAGGAAGCCCTGGAAATCAAACGGGCCGCAGGAGATGTGGCGGGTTTTGCTTCGATTTTAGCCAGCCTGGGCCACATCGCGCGGGCGCAGGGTGAGTTCACCCGGGCGCGGCATTTCTACGATGAGGCCCTTGCCTTCGCACGAAAGACCCGAGACATCCGCTGTACGGCGATGGCGCTGGATTGCCTGGCGCGCTGCGATCGGGATGAGGGAAACCTGGAGCACTCCCGTGCCCGGCACGAAGAGGCGCTCACGATCCGCAACCACGTGGGGGATAAGCCGGGACGCGCCATTTCGCTCGGCAATCTCGCTCTGGTGGCCATCACGGAGGGGAATCTGGATCTGGCCGACACCTACCTGCGGGAGAGCCTGGGCATCATGCACGAACTCGGGGACCGGTCCGGGATCGCTAGCTGTCTCTGGGCGCAGGGGCGCGTGGCGGCCGCCCGACGGGAGTGGGACGCGGCCGACAGTCTGTATCGTCAAAGTCTGGAGCTTCGATCAGAACTGGATCACCTGGGTGAAACGATCGAATCGCTGGAGGGACTTGCTGAAGTCGCGGTAGTACGCGGGCAGAGTGCGCGCGCGGTCCACCTGCTCAGTGCGGCAGAGGCAATCGCCGGCCGCCTGGGCATTGTGCTCACTCCGGAGTATCAGCGCCATCACGAAACTGCCATGGAAGCGTGCCGCACCATGCTCCCCGCCGTCGAATATGAGCAGGCGAGGCTGGCCGGCGGACGACTGGATCTCCCCGCCGCAATCGCGCTGGCCCGATCGTTTTGAGGGCGTTGGTTCCGCCTGCCGACGCGCGCGCCCCGCACCCGTTGATTCCGCTTGCTCACGCGCATAGCTCTGCCGGAGCCAGGTTGATGCCGCTGAGTTACGCATACCCGGCACCCTACTTTCTCCAAAGATTCACGCTGGTTTTGCGGTTCCTTAGGAGGGAGGGAGTAGTATAGCCTCCCTGGCTCACGGGGGTGTCCGCATTGGGCGAGCACCCCGCGGCAAGCACCAGGTGGCGAGGCACCCTATGGCGCTCCCGACTTCTCCCGCTCCTTCCAGGTGGTACACGGCGCTCGGCGCATTGGGCCTGGTTGTCTGCCTGGCGCCCGGGCTGTGGGCGGTGGCGACGCGTACCCGCACCCCCGTGGAACCCTGGGCGCGGTTCCGGCCCGCAAGTGCGTCCCAACCGGCCTCGGGTCAGCCCGCGCCGTTCCTGGCAAACGCCGACCTTCGGCTGGCGCGACTCGACGATCAGCCCCTCGACAATGCCTCCCTGGGGCGCGCCGATCTGACCAGCGCGTCCCTCCAGGGGGCCAGACTGCGGGGTGCAGACCTGACCCATGCGATGCTGTCCGGCGCGAATCTCAGCCGCGTGCAGGCGCCCTACGCCGCCTTCAGCGGCGCAGATCTCCATGGGGCTGACCTGCGGAGCGCCGACCTCAACCGTTGCTCACTCTTCGGCACCAATCTTCAGGGAGCACTGCTCAGCGATGCGGTGCTCACCCGAGCCGATCTGCGCGGGGCGGACTTGAGCGGGGCACTGGTAGACGGCGTGCGCTGGGAGGGGGCCCGGTACGACGCGAAAACCCGCTGGCCCGCCGGCTTCGACCCTCTGCGCGCCGGCTGGAAGCTGCGGGCCGACCCGTAACCAATTCGAGAGACGAAATACGAAAGGGGAAGTCGAAGCCGAAAGGAGCAGACAAAACGGGAAATTGAAGACGAAGACGCTAACTACCAGGCGCAGGGAATCCGCTGTCGGCGTTCGTAGCGGACTCCCTCTGCATACCCCGCCTCGCGCGCCAGGGCACGAGCCCGATCGAAGTGCCGCGTGAGGGTTTCGGGAAAGTGCGCGTCCGCGTTGATGAGGAGCGGGATGTTTCGCCGGCGCGCGGCGCGGAGCAAGTCGAGGCTGGGATAAGCTTCGCCCGCGGGCAGGCTCCAACCGGCGGTGTTGATCTCGACGGCCATGTTTCCAGCGGCCACCGCATCCAGCGCGGCAGCGGCCGCAGCAGAGAGATCCACGGTGGGACGGTAGCCGAACTTCTTCGGTAGATCAAGATGGCCGACGAAGTCAAACACGCCGGAGGCGGCCAGTTCCCCGATGAGTTCCCAATAGCGGCGCCATACCTGATCGCGTTCTGCTTCGGTCAGGGATGCCCAATCCTCCGCGCGAGAATCGATCGGGAAGCCATCCACATAGTGTACGGATCCGATCACGAAGTCCCAGGGGTACGGCGCCAGACGCTCTCGTAGTTCCTCAATGGTTTCCGGAAAGTAGTCCGCTTCCAGCCCGAGCCGCAGGGTCAGCGCGCCGGTTTCAAGCGCCGCCTGCCGGATCTCGAGCACGTAGTCGCCGAGCAGGTCCGGATCCATGCTCCACTCGCAGGCGATGCCGGGTGGAGTCAGCACATAGTGATCGGAGATGCCCAGTTCGACGAGCCCGGCGGCGCGGGCTGCCTGAATCTGCCCTGCCAGCGTCGGCGCCCCATCGCTCCACCGGGTGTGGTTGTGATACGAAATCAGCAATGCTTGGTCCTTTCGGGTGTGGGTGTGGGGTGTGGGGTGTGGGGTGTCGGGTGTCGGGTGTCGGGTGCGGGGTGTCGGGTGCGGCGTGCGGGATGTAGGGCGGTGCCTCGGAATCCCAGGGCGGTGCCCCGGGGCTGGAGTAGAACGCCCCTTCAGGGCTTCGGAGGTGCTACACCCGACGCCCTGCACCTCACACCCTACACCCTACACCCCACACCCTAACTCCGGAGGAGCCGGAGAGCGGTCGCCACGAGCTGATCGCCGGCTTCGGGAACGAGCTTGCTGCTGCGACAGAGGCGCGGCTCGTATCCTCCACCCTGGGGTCCCATCGCCTCGGGGGTCGGGACGTACCCGATGCTGCCATTGGCGGTGTTGGCCACGAAGGTGTGGGCGAACGGTGATTCCTGTTTGAGGCGGAGGCCGAACTCGCAGAACACTTCGCCCGGAGTTGCGACGATTGCCGTGTCTCCCAGCACGAGCACCTGCACTTCGGCAGGCACTTCCGGCTCCTGCCGGTTCATCTCCGCCAGCAGCACAAGTTCGCGGGCGTACCAGCGCTCGGTGTTCCAATCGCCGGGGGTAGCGAGCAGCGCTTCGGCGGCGGCGAGAGCCTCCGGGCTGACCGCACGCGGCGTGAGGTGGATGTGCGCCGCAGCGGACCGCACGCGGACCTCATCCTGAGGTTCCGTCGCCGCCAGCACTTTCAACGCCTCTCCTCCGAGAATCGTGCCGATGCGGCGAGACCACTTCTCGCCGAACTCTCGTTCCCGCTGAATCGTGTTTGCAACCTGGGTCACGTCCCCATAGGCGCCGTTGATGAAGACAGTGACGCACTCTTCGCCCAATGCAGCACGGAGGGTGCGGTCGAGGTAGTACGGGTAATCTGCAGAGACCTCCAAACCGCCCATCACGGTGCAATGGAGGGTGTAGTTCACGAGGCATCCCAGACAGCGTCCGTCCAGATCCCAGGCGCCCACGACTCCCACCTGCGGGTCAATCGGTCCGGCGACGCGGACGATATCGGGGTTGCCCTTGCCGGGGTGCGTGGTCTGCCGGCCGTCTTTCATCCAGAACCGGCGATTGTAGGCCACCGTCTCCTCGTGCCCGACGCCGACGCCGAGCCGCGCCGGGGTCCGCCGCCGGTACGCTACGACCACTGCCTGCGCGATTCGATCCGACACCAGGCGGGTGTACTCCGGATCTTCCGTGCTGCCGAGGCAGGTAGCGGTGGGGCCCCCCGCGTGGGTGTGGCTCGCTGCGGCGAGCACCGGAATGGCCCGCCCGCAGTGCCGGGCGACGATCTCCCGCGCCCGCGAGACGGCGGAATGTCGGATCGAGAGCGCGTCTACGCCCAAGAATGCGGCACACTCGCCGCCATCGTCCACCACCATCGCGCTGACGTGCAGCGGGTCATGGACGCCGGTATTGTGGCGGGCATTGAAGGCGCCCGGCATCTCCGCCCCCAACCGCGGAGTGATATCCAGTCTGGCGAATCCGATCTTCATCGTGCCTTTTTCACTTGAAAGATGAGCGCTCCGCACAGCACCATGAAGATGGCAGAGACGCCGAAGAGCAGAGTATAGCCTCCGAGAGTATAGCCCTGACCCGCCGCGCCAGCAAACGGCCTTAACAGCAGGCCTGCGGCAGGAGCGGCGAGAGCCTGCGGCACCACCATGGAGAGATGCCACACGCCCATGTCTTTGCCGGCGTCGTCCGGGTTCGGCAACACGTCCGTCCCTAGTGCCCAGTCTACGCTGAGGTACGCGCCGTAGCCGCAACCCCAGAGCACTGCCAGCGCGTACACGCCACCCACCCGCAGTTCGACCGGGAGCCACCCCAGTGCAGCGAATCCGGCACAGGTAACGGCCATCTCCAGTCCGGCAATACAGATAATCCGCTTGCGTCCCCATCGGTCGGATAGCACCCCGCCCGCTACGCCGGTGAAGACGGCTGCGATGAGCACGACCCCGCCCAACAGGGAAACCGCCGCAGCGGGGTCCTCTGAGCGCACCACGTCCCGCATAAAGTACTGGAGGGTGGGCTGAATCAGCCACCACCCGGTGGTGAAGAAAGCGCGAGTGATCCAGACCCAGCCGAAGTCCGGATGCTTCCGCGGGTCGAGCCAGAAGCAGCTTTTCAGTTCTTGCCAGCGAAACGGGGAGACCTGGGTCAGGCGGCGCTCCGGCGTCCCCAGCACGGTGATGGCGGTGATGATGCCCAGCACCCCGGCAATGACGGCCAGTGCAGCCAGATCCTGCTCCCGGCCCTTGGTCATCAGCATGCCGCCGATCAGAAACCCCCCGATCATCCCCACCTGCTGCATGCCGGCCATCCAGCCGCTGGCGACGCCCCGCTCCGGTGCCGGCACCACGTCCGGGATGATCCCACTGTACGCCCCGACGGCGATGTTGTTGCCCAATCCGATCAGCATCCAGGCGGCGATGTAGGCGGCGAGGGATCCCGAGCGAAACGCGAGATAGAAGATGAACAGGGCCGCAATGTTCAGCACTGTGCCGCCGATGACATAGGGCCGCCGCCGACCCAAAGGCGACCGGCAGCGGTCGCTGAGCATGCCGACAATGGGCGGCACCAGCGCCCCGACGATCGCTCCCATACCAATGGTCCAGCCGGTGATCTCCGCTTCTTTGAGACCGACCAGTGTTTGCATCCGAGTCGCCTGATTCGGCACGATCAGGATGCCCAGTGCGCCCCAGTGTAGATTGTTCGCCAGCCAGAAGGAACTGATCGCGAGGTGGGTGCGGATGGGGAGCCGCGGCAGATCGCCCTTGCCGGTCGGGCTCGCCCCGCCAGCGTCGGGGGTTGCGGAGAGGGCTCCGTGCGGCATCCCGCCGCCTGGTTGTGTTCCGCCGGGCACTGTGCGCTCCTGTTTCGGATTGTCCGGAGGAGTGCCTCTCCGGCACTCCTGCTGCAGCATAGATAGCACCGCACTGTGCGGAATGGGTCTTCGGAACCATCTTTTGCCCCATCGACAGGAAGGTCGCGGTCCCGATGCCGGCATTCTCGGGGGAGAAGTGGGGAGAGAGAAGTGAGAAACGGGTAGTCGCCGCGCTCTTTGCTCACTCCTCTCCACTCTTTCCCCCTTGGGCCGGCAGGATGCCGGCGTTCCCGGGTGTGGCCCCATCGGGAGGATAATTCGGAGGATGAACTTCCGCTCCCATCCGGCGATGCCGATCCGACGGCAGAATGCGCGGAGAGTCTACGGATTGGGTAGCACGCGCCAGGTGTGGGCGGCATCTTTCAAGGGTGACGTGCACCCACGGCCTTTGCACACCCGCGGTCTCGTTGTTCGCCCGACCCAGGAAACGCCGGCATCTTGCCGGCGGACCGCCCCCGGCCGGGAATCTTACCCCGTCACGCAGCTTCCGAGTGGTGTGCAGGGAATCCGCACCGGGAGCGCCGAAGTAGGAAATGGACGCGGCTCTTCGCCGTCGTGAAAACTCAAATCGGGGACCTGCGACTTGTGTGCACGCCCCGAGCCTCCCGACGTCCGAGATTCGCGGGGGCCAGGCCAAAGATGAAACAGACATGCCGAAACGCACCGTAACGCTGATCCTGTTCTGTATCGCGCTGGTATTGGCGCGCGCCGTGCAGGCGGAAGATCCGCCGCGGCCGCGCCCGGACCAGAGCGCGCCCACACCCATCCCGGCGGTGGCCCGCCTGCTGGAAGAGGCCGCTGCGGCTGCCGCGGCGCGCCGGTCCCCCGATGCCGTCTCCGCTGCCGAACGGGCTCTGACGGCCGCCAAGACCGACACCGACTTCGTGAGCATCGCGCTCGCGCAGCGGGAACTGGGCCTTCGCTATGGTCAGGCAGGTCGCAGCGCAGAAGCACTGGCGGCCTGGCAGGAAGCCGTAGCCCTGTGGAAATCGGTCGAGGACGGCCCGGGACAGGTGGAAGCGCAGGCCCAGTCAGCCCGCTACCTGTTCCGTCAGGACCCGGCGGCAGGTCAGGCGGCGCTCGATGACGCCGCGCGTCTGGCGTTGGCGGAGACGCGACGACCGGTGGCGGCCGCAGCAGCCCTGAACGCGGCGGCCATCGAGTACTATTACCAGGGACGATTGCTCCCGGCGCGGCAGGCATGGACGACAGCGCTGCAAATCCACCAGAAGCTGGCGGAGGGTTCGCTGGAGGTCGCCGCGCTGCGGAACAACCTGGGTTCGGCGATCCGCGGTCTCGGCGACCTGAAGGGCGCCCGCGAAGAGTACCAGCAGGCGCTGGCCATCCGCTCGCGCTGGGTTCCCGGGTCACTGGCGGAGGCCGAGACGCGCCAGAACTTGGGGATGGTGACGCGGGATCTGGGGAATGCCTCTGAGGCACGCGTCCAACTCCAGCAGGCGCTTGAAGTCCAGAAGCGGAGTGCGCCGGGTTCTCTCGGGGTAGCGTCGACCCTGCACACTCTGGGCAGTGCCCTGCGCGATATGGGAGACCTCACCGGCGCGCGGGCCGTCCATCAAGAAGCGCTGGACATCCGGCGCCTGCGGGCGCCCGGGTCCCTGGATGAAGCAGCAAGCCTCGACAAGCTCGGCCTGATCGCGCGTGACCAGAGCGACTATCAGGAAGCGCACAAACTGCAGGCACAAGGGCTCGAGATTCGAGAGCGGGTCGCACCCGAGTCACTCGCAGTGGCCGAGAGTCTGAACAACCTGGGCGCGACGGAAGTACTGCTGGCAGATACGAAATCCGCAGCGGCGCGCTTCGAACGGGCGATGACCATCCAGAAGATGCTCGCGCCCGGGTCTCTGGACGTGGCCACCACGCTCAGCAATCAGGCGGATCTGGCGTTTCGTCTGGGTGACCTGCCCCGTGCCCGGATACTGGCCGAGCAGGCTCTGGAGATCCAGACGCAGCGCACTCCCGACTCTCCCTCACTGGCGATCACCCTCGGTCATCTGGGCCGGGTCGCCTACCGCCAGGGCGACTGGGATACGGCGGCGCTGCACCACCAGCGGGCGCTCGCGCTGCAGCAGAAGATTGCGCCCGATTCCCTGGACGTCGCCTCGTCACTGCACAATCTGGGAGTGGTGGCCCAGGATCAGGGCGACGATGTCAAGGCACGTGAGTACTTCCACCGGGCGCTGGACATCCAGCAGAAGCTCGCTCCCAATTCGGAGAAAGTGGCGGCGACGCTGGCCAATCTCGGCGCCGTGATCCATTCGTCGGTGGGTGCGGGCGGCACACGCAACGTCAAGGATGCGACCAAGAGCTACGAGCAGTCGCTGGAGATCCAGCGACGAAAGGCGCCGCAATCCCTCGCGGTGGCAGCCTGCCTGAACAATCTGGGTGCGGCGGCACAGTACTCCGGGAATGTGGACGGAGCCCGGAGGTACTACCAGGAAGCGCTCGGTATTCTGGAGAAGATCTCGCCGGATTCGCTCGACCTGGTTACCAGTCTGGACAATCTGGCCAGCCTCGCCGCGTTGGATCGGAACTGGCAGTCCGCGGCAATGTATGAGGAGCGGGCCTGGGGCATTGTCCGGCAGCAAGGGCAGTCGGTACTGGGAGATGACGCGCGACAGGCATTTGGGCGGTTCTACGGCCGGTACGCTGCCCGTCTGGTAAGCTACCGCGTCAACCTGCGCAAGGTGCAGGAGGCGTTTGCCGCGCTGGAAGACGGCAGAGCGCAGGCGCTGCTCCAGTTGATGTTGGAGCGGGGGGTGGGTCCCGGTCAGGTAGACCCGAAGCTCTGGGCGGAGTACCAGGAGGCGCTGCAGGCGCAGGGACGGGCCTATGAGGACCTGACTCGGGCTCGGGAAGCCGGCCTGCTCAACCCGGGCGAGGCCACCCGGTCGGGCACAGACGCGGCTCGCGTCCGCGAGATTGAGGCGCGCCAACGTGCGCAAGGCTTGCTGGCCCGCGTGCGTGAGGCGGCCCCGGATTTCTTCGTGGCTTCGGGCGACATCCTCGAAGCCCGACGCTCCCTCGAACCGGGAACCGTACTTCTCGCCTATTCGGTCGCTGTTTCCGCCGAGGACCGGAGCACCGTCCTGTTCGTCGTTCCCGCCGCCGATTCCGGGCGACCCATTGAGGCATATCCACTCAACACCAACGAGAAGGAACTCCGAGAGAAGATCAACACGCTCCACGCAAAGATCCTGCTGGGACGTAATGCGCCGCCCGACCGGGCAGCGCGGATCCTGCAGAGCGCGCAAGTTGCGGCGCGGGAGGTCTACGGCGAGTTGTTCCCCCCTGCGGCCCAGACGGCGGTGCGCAACGCACGCCGCGTGGTGATTTCTCCAGACGGACCCCTCTGGGACCTGCCCTTTGCGGCGCTGGTGACGAACGCGGCGGGCCCGAATGCAGAGTATTTAGGGCTCGCCAAACCGCTCACCTACACGCAGTCGCTCGCACTCTATGCACGGGCTGTACGGAGCGCAGGCGCTCCCTCCGCCTCCCCCGCAGCCCTGGTGGTGGGGGATCCCGATCTCCAGACGATGTCGTCTTCCGCCGGCAGCGAACGCAGTCTGTTGCTCGAAGGCAGGGACCTACCCCGTCTCCCCAATGCCGCCGCGGAGGCGGCAGCCGTGGCTCGCCTCTACGGGGTACAGCCGATGACCGGGGCAGAGGCGGGCGAACTCTCCGTGCGCTCCGAGATTGAAAAGGCGGATCTGGTTCACCTGGCCACGCACGGGTACCTTCGCCCGATGCGCGCGATGTCCTCCGGATTGTTGCTCGCGGCCGGGCCCGTGGATCGCCCGTCGGCTTCCCCGTCGGATGCGGACGGGGCGCTTCTCGCCTGGGAAATCCAGAGCCAACTTCGCCTGAAAGCCGATCTGGTCGTGCTCTCCGCATGCGACACGGCCCGGGGCGCCAAGGTGAAGGGCGAAGGACTGGTGGGATTGACACGCGCGTTGCAGGTCGCGGGGGCGCGATCCGTGATCGCCAGCCAGTGGCAGGTGGCCGACGAGAGCACTGCGCTGCTGATGCAGGCACTGCACCAGGAAGTCCGGAGGGGTACCCCGAAAGATGAAGCCCTGCGGCGCGCAGCGGCTTCGGTCGAGCGGAACAAGGCGTTCGCCAATCCGTTCTTCTGGGCGCCCTTCCTGCTGGTCGGCGATCCGGCAAACCGGCTGTTCTCGCAGCGCTGAAACGCAGAGTGGGTTCCGGCATCGTTCGGCGACGGCGCCGGAACCCATGCGAAGACCGATGAGCGAACTGGCGAAGACGGAAGAGTGGGCCATCCGCCTCAAGCTGTTCGGCGCAATCGGCAGCGGCGGTCCCCGCCCTCTATCCGGATGAGACCTGCGCGTGGCTGTACAGGGGCCTCAGGCTGGGGGGCCGACCCGGCGTGCGGCCATCGCAAGCGGTCGGCGGGCCGACTCTACAGTCGCGCCAGTAGCCCGGTGTCCGCAAAGATCGGGGCGGCGTTGACCGCGGATGCTTCGTCGGAAGCGAGCCAGAGGAGGACGCGGGCCAGTTCCAGCGGACTCGCAATACGGCCCATCGCACCGGGGTCGGCGGGGAAGCCGAGCGCATCCAGCGTGGTATGCATTCGTTCCGCATGGGCCCGCAGCATCGGAGTGTCCACCGGCCCGGGAATGATGGACATGACCCGTATCCGATCCCGGGCAAAGTCGTGGGCCATCTGGCGAGAGAGCGCCACGACACCTCCTTTCGACGCCGCATAGGCTGCGAGTCCCTCTCCGGTGGCAAACGCGTGAGGGGAAGCGACGTTCAGAATGGCGCCGCCACCCGTTGCCCGCAGGTGCGGGATCGCAAATCGGCTGACCAGATAGACGCTCTTCAGGTTGATGGCGAGGACCCGGTCCCACTCCTCCTCTTCCAGCGTCTCCACCGTGGCGCCGAACTGTCCCACCCCCGCGATGTTCCCCACCACGTGCAGTTCCCCGCCCCAGGCCACCGCACCCTCCACCAGCGCGCGGCACTCGTCCCCGCGCGACACGTCGGTGGGGCGAATCCACACTGCGCCTCCCGCTGCCCGGATGGCGGCGGCAGTCTCCTCCAACCCGGCAGCGTCCACATCCGCCAGGGCAACCCGGGCGCCCTCTGCT
>SXGS01433992.1_pt1 | contig 18824 bp, 14 predicted proteins | sample 3174681 | NCBI WGS metagenome assembly SXGS01 (sample SAMN11356861, study PRJNA531348) | freshwater metagenome | isolation source: freshwater sample F1-80 | place: China: Fuxian Lake, Yuxi | collected 2017-12-25 | reverse complement strand
GTATGCGTTCGACAATCGTGATCAGTTTCCGGATTGCACGGGGGCTGTCTGGCCCTGGGATCTCCCAGCCAAGGCGGCCAATGCCTTCGTGGTGAATGGCGGGCAGCGGAACATTTTGTACTGCCCGGGTTTCGAAAAACAGAACAACAACCAACTCTGGTCGTTCACCACGGGTGTGACCAATGAGGTGGCGGGGGAAAAGGCCAACGGATATCGCGTGATTGGTTACGCCGTGGCGTTCAAGGGATCGGGACGCATCAAGGCCACCAATATTACCGAAGGTTTCAACCCTAAGCCCTGGATTATCGCCGGTCAGGAGTTCGAGCCAGGCCCCTCCTCGCGGGTCGTTGTCGCTGACGCTACCTTGTCGAACTCGGCCAATCGCTCGGGTGGTGGGCGTAATTTCACCAAGGTCGACGGAGGATGGGCCGGTCACAGTTCCGCCCACCTCAATGGTCAGCTTCCGGCAGGCGGCAATGTGCTCATGCGCGATGGTCATGCCGAGTTTCGAAAATTTGCCCAGCAGGAGGTCCGGACCGACGGATCGGCTCCTCATTTTTGGTGGTGAGCTCGTCGCAATCGTTCGTGATCATTTGTAAACAACTTCCCTTCCTGCGGAATCGTTTCGGTGTGCGCGGGTTTTTGTGAGCGTTGTGCCAACGTCCGCGTTGCGTCGGCAGGCCATTTCTGTAGTTTTAGTCCCAAGACTTATGGCTCTCGACGGCACTGATTTTGTGGATACCGACCTGCGCACCTCGGGTGGATCTTCCCCACGACTGGCAACGGCCAGTCCGTCGATGTCCGGGGGCACCGGACGGGCTCCGACGCGCGAAGAACTCGATAGTCAATTGACGGCCACCCAGCAAGATCTGGCCAAATTGCGCGAAGCCCAGGAGCAACTGGAGCGGGCCAAGGCGGCGATCGAAGAAATGCGCCGCCGCCGCGGTGAGTTTCACACGGGTCGCGAGGAGATGCTGCAGAACCTTCTCCGGGGGGTCGCCTTGCTCGAGCAGGCTGAGATGAATCTCCGTCGAGACGCTCTCCAAATGGGACGCACGCTAGAGGGGTTGCGAGGTGCGCTGGGCAATGTGCAGGGACTCAACGAGCAGACCTGGACGGACACCACTTGGGAGACAGAATTGGCCCGGGCCTTGGCAGCGATTGAAAATGCTCGTATGGAGTGGAACCAGGCGCGCTTGGCTTGGTCGATGTTGGAAGAGGGCTCGGCCTCGGCCGGACAGCCCGCTGGGTCTGCTGCGCCCGTTTCACTGCTGACCGGACTGACCACCGCTCAATTGGCTCGTCTGGGCTTGGCCTTCAATTGGCCGGTGGCCTTGCTCGGCCTGGCAGTCTTTGCCTTGGCCGTGGTTCTGGCCCTCAAGCGTTGAGCACGGGATAGCGAAGATCATGGCTTGGTTCACTAAAGCAAAGGATCCGATGGCGGTCCGCCAGGCCGAGTTGGATCGTGAAATCGAGGTCATTCAGCGGCGCATCTCGGACCTTTCGGCTCGGCCGCTGCCCCCGGTTCGAGCGTTGCCGCCCCGCCCCCGAGAGGCCACCCAGCCCTTTGGATCAGTTCCGCCGCGTGCCGTTCCGGCGCCGACTCCCATGAGTGTGGCGGGCTCGCGGTCAGGGTCGTCCGTGCCTCCAGATCGTTTTAACCTCGTTGAGGCCTGGCAGCGCTGGGTGCAGCGATTTGGGGGACAACCCCGTCGCCCCTCCGGCTTGGTTCACTTGATGGCGGCCGGTTCGGTCCACGGTTTGCGTCCCCTCCGCTACGAGCGCAAGATTGCTCGCCGCCGCTTCCTGCTGTCCTTGAGCCTCCTTCTCCTCCTGCTCTACGGCATCGCTCGCGAAGTCTTCTGATGGGCCGTGCTGTCGGTGTCCCCGTTCCCGGGCCGGAGGTGGCGCCGGGGAAGGTCTTTCTCGAGGATGAGTCGAGTGCCCCAGGGAGTGAGGTATTCGAGTGTGAGGGTTTCTGAATCGGCCCATTGCTGCACGGCCAATTGAGGAATAGCCACGTTCCAACATCCCGATTCAGTGGTGATCTTCCAGTCGGGCCCGGGGTTCAGCTCCAGGCGGTAGGCCCATTGGTCCTGGGCCAAGGGGCCAATTTGGATCTGGCCGGCGCACTGCCCTGTCGCCATCCAATCTGCCACCTCCGGAGAGCGCATCCGGAAACGCATTGTCGAATCGACCCACCGTACCTTCATTGGCCAAACGCTGAACGGAACGGGGCCAAAGAGGAAGAGGGCTCCGCAGGCTCAGTGACAGGAGGTTGGTGGGGATCGCTCCAGGAGAGTCCGGAGGGTTTGACCGGTGGGGCGGGGTCGCGTTGGATGAAGCCCATGCTCTCGTTGCGTTCCTGGAGGTGGATTTCCACGAACTTAATGGCCAAGGTCTTGATGGAATCGGGTGCCGACCTTGCCCCGGCCATGGCCCGCATCGAGTCGGACTTAAAGGCCTTCGAAGCTCTCCGACAGCCTTACTTGCTGTATCCCTGAGGTGTCGCTGGGCTGGACCCGATTGGCTGTCGGCGCAGGGTGAGGAGAAGGCGCCAAGCCACCAAGGCCAGGGAGCCTTGGGCGAACACGTCGCCGTGTCGGTGATAGGGGGTCTCGGTGTGAGGGAGCCCAATGGGCACGGTGGCCAAGAGAATGCCGGGTGAATACACCTGGCCCGTCGAGTCACCCAGGACGTCGCGCGGGGTGCCGCAGGCGTCCCACCAGCCGGTGAGGCCGTTGTTGCACACCCTCACCAAGGCGACGCCATTTTCAACGGACCGGAAGACGGCGCTGGCGGTGTGTTGCCATTGAGCCGCGCTCTCGGCAAACCAGCCGTCGTTGGTGAGTCCGAGAATGAAATCGACCTCCGGACGGACATGGTCCCGGATGCCGTGCGGGAAGACGTCTTCAAAGCAAATCACCGGGGCCACGGTGGCACCCCCAGTGAGGCGGAAGGTCCAGGGGCGATCGCCACTTTCAAACCCATCGCCGATGGGTGTGATCCACTTGAGGAAGGGGAGCCAGCGGGCCAGGGGGACGTACTCGCCAAAGGGAACGAGTCGCCGCTTCCAGTAGGCCGGTGGCATGGAGCCATCGGCGCGTCGCAAAAAGGCCGCGTTGTAGCGGGCCACGGCGGGTCGATCTCCGGACCCGCCTTCCCGGGCCACGGAATCGTCGGCCCCCAGAATCCAGTCCGGCCCGTTTTTTCCAAGGTGTGCCACCATGCGAGCGTAGTTGGTGTCCGTGAGGCCAAAGGATCCTTCAGGCCAGATGAGGACCTCGGGCTCCAGCGCCAACGCTTGACGGGACAGGTCCTCAATCTTGGCAAAGGTGCGCCCTTGTTCGTCGGGATCCCATTGAAGGGTCTGCGGCACCGAGGGCTGAACGAGACCCAAGCGGACGGTTTCGGGGTTGGCTTGGCGCTCCAGACGGCGGTAGCCCATGACTTCCCAGAACCCCCAGCCCATGACCATCAATGTCACCAGCAGTGGTAGTCGGGCTTCCGCAGTCCAGCTCCAGCGCGATTCCGGACGCAGGCCCATGCTGAGGAAGGCCCCTCCCAGGGCTAGACTGCTCCAGCACACCAAGAAAGAAACGCCGTACACCCCGGTGACGCTCGCTAGTTGGATGAGGGGTAATTGCCGCCACTGGCTCACGCCGAGAGGAGCCCAGGGGAATCCGCTCAAGAGGTGGGAGCGCAGGTACTCCAGGGCCACCCAGGCCAGAGCAAGGGTCACCAGTTGCGAAGCTCTCAAAGGCCAGGGTTGCCGAGCATAGGCCCGAGCCTCCAGTAGCCAGTCGTGCCAACTTCCGGTCCGCCGGTCGGTGGGCGGATGATCGGCACTCCGGTCGCCTCGGCGGCCGCCCCCTTGCGTGATTTGAAGCCCGAGTCGAATCCAAAGCGCGGGGAACAAAGCGCAGTAAGCGCTTAAGGCCACCCATCCGGCATAGGCTCCGACGGGATAGGGGATGTGACGCATCCAGCGCAGCAGCACCAGGAAGTGGACGAGCCCTGCGACGTAGCCGTAGCGAAAACCCTCTGGCCCACGCAGTCCGCAGGCCCCAAACCACAGGAGCGCGGGAGCAATCCAAGCCAGCCCGGCCCAGCCCGGAGTTGGATGAGCCAAGGCACCGGCCAGCCCGGCCAGAATCGCCACCGGGTACCGCTGCGTCTCTCGGTTGATCCAAGTGCTCGTCACCCCTTCAGCCTACCGCCACGCAGAGGTCTCCGGAAAGGAAGCCTTTTGGGTGGGTGAGTCACTGAAACTCACTGCGTTCTGGCGGGTTTGATTAAATTTTGCACGTTCCAAGAGGTTCCAAGAGGTTTCAAGACGTTCCAATATCAGGCTCTGGGGTTGGCTTTCGTTCAAAGCGTGGTAACAGTGCGCCACTCTGTTAGGGGCGGTAGAGCCCTTAAAGGAGATCCGATGATCGAATCCCGTGAACGACGACTCCTGCTGCTCCTAGCGGCCGTGCAGTTCACCCATGTCTTGGATTTCATGGTCATGCTCCCGCTGGGACCCCAGTTGATGAGGGAACTCCACATCGGTCCTGCGGGATTTAGTGCGCTGCTCGGCTGTTACTCGGTGGCCTCGGGCTTGGCGGGATTTTTTGGGTCCACCTTCATTGATCGGTTCGAGCGGCGGTCGCTGCTCCTACTTACTTACCTCGGATTTATCGTCGGCACCCTGGGGTGTGCGTTGGCTCATAGCGCTCCGATGCTGGCCGTGGCTCGGTCGATTTGCGGTATTTTCGGCGGCCTCTGCGGATCTTTGGTCATGACCGTAGCTTCCGACCTGATACCTCCCCAGCGGCGGGCGGCCGGCCTGGGGTTGGTGACCACCTCCTTTTCGGCGGCGGCGGCATTTGGGGTTCCTATGGGTCTGGCGCTGGCGAATCGCTTCAATTGGGAGGCCCCCTTTTGGGGGGTGGCGGTCCTTTCGGTCATCTTGTGCGGGTTGATTTCTTTAAACTTGCCGACTCTTAAGGAACACATTCATCCCACGGCCCGCTTTGGTTTTGCTCCGATCCTAGAGGTAGTCCGCGACTCCAATGCCCGTCGGGCTTTGGCCTTCTATGGCATGCTGGTCTTTGCCCATTTCACCATCATTCCGATGCTCGCCCCCTACCTCATCGGGAATGTTCATCTGGCGGAAAATCAGTTGTTCTTAGTCTATCTCGTGGGTGGCCTTTTGAGCCTATTTTCCACACCCCGTGTCGGTCGGATGGCCGATGATCTGGGTCGGGTTCGCGTTTACGCGGGTTTGGTGGGGTTCGCCATTCTGATCACCCTCGGAATTACGCATGCCCGTCCGATGCCCCTCTTCTGGTTGGTGCTCTTGGGGGGATCCTTCTTTGTCTTTGCTAGCGGGCGGTTCATTCCGGCCCAGGCAATCCTCAGTCTTGCAGTGCCACCGCATCGGCGCGGGGCGTTCTTGAGTTTGAGCAGTTGCGCCCGCGACATCATGGCTGGTCTCACCACCGCAGTGGGCGGTTGGCTCGTGGTAAAGACCCCCACCGGCGAGATCGTGGGCTACGATCGGCTGGGTTGGATCGCGGTGGTCTCGGGCGTCTTCAGCGTGTGGCTCGCCAGCCGGGTTCGCTCTGTCGAGCACTCGATCCCCGTGGTGGCTGTAAGAGTGCCAGCGATGGAAGTGGCTGAAGTAGTTGATCAGGTGAAACGCTCCAACGGGTGACCGGCCAGAAAGGCGGCGGCATCCATGCGACGCCCCCCTTCAGGCTGCAGCGTTAGCAGATCGAGAGCCCCACTGCCGCAGGCCACCACCAGGCGTCCCTTGCCGTAGTCGAGTCGCTCTCCGGGCCGGCCGGAGCCTTCACTCAGGCTGGCGGCGTGGACCTTCACCAGGCGAGTCTTACCGCCCCCCTCGGCCTGACAGAAGGCCCCGGGCCAGGGGGTAAACGCCCGCAGGCGACGCCAGAGTTCCACGGCGGGACGCTCCCACACGAGGCGGCCGTCCTCTTTGGTGATTTTGCGCGCGAGGCTTACTCCATCGAGGGGTTGGGGTCGTGGCTCTAAATAGCCTGCGAGATAGTCGGGCAGCGATCGAACTAGTAGTTCACCTCCCAGGTCGGCCAGTCGGTCATGGAGTGATTGACCGGTGTCCTCGTCCAAAATGGGCGCAGTGGTCGTGGTGACGATGGGGCCGGTGTCGAGCCCGGCCTCCATGCGCATGAGGGTTACTCCGGTCTCGTTCAAGCCGTCAGCCAAAGCCCATTGAATGGGTGCGGCTCCCCGATAAGCGGGCAATAGCGACGTGTGGACGTTGAGACATCCGTGACGAGGGATGTCTAGCAGTGTTTGTGGCAGGAGTTGCCCGTAGGCAGCGACCACCATCAGGTCGGGCGCGAGGGTGCGAAGACGTTCAATAAATTCGGGATCCCGGGCCTTGGTTGGTTGGTCCATCGGAATACCTAGCTCGAGTGCGGCCTGCTTGACCGGGGTGGGCTGAAGCGCGAGGTCACGTCCCTTCGGTCGATCCGGCTGGCTTACCGCCAGGATCACCTGCCAACGCGGGTCGGCCACCAGACGTCGCAGCACCGTGGCAGCGAGGTCGGCGGTTCCCATAAACACCAATCGGGGCAAGACGGACATTCTTGGCCCATCCTCTGCGAGCGGGACTCTCGGATCAAGCGACTCAGGCGGAACGATCCCACTGAATTGTTCCAGCTCAGCTCAGGATCCCGTGGATCGGTTGGGCTTCTACGACACCGGTGAGCTTCTGGTTCAGGCCACCATGGAGGTAGGTCAGGTGCTCGTGATCTAGGCCCATGAGGTGGAGAATCGTGGCGTGCAAATCCCGCAGGTGATGACGGTTGACCACGGCGGCCTCGCCGACTTCATCGGTTTCGCCGTAACTCGTCCCAGCCTTCACCCCTCCGCCGGCCATCCAGTAGGTGAAGCCTTTGGGATTGTGGTCGCGCCCGCCCGGCTTGCCTCCGGTATTGAAGGTTTCAGAGACGGGCATTCGGCCGAACTCGCCGCCCCAGACCACGAGGGTTTCCTCCAGCAGTCCTCGCTGCTCCAAATCGGCTAGCAGTGCGGCGATGGGTTGATCGACCTCCGGGCAATGCAGCTTCAGGTTCTCCTCGATGCCGTGGTGGCCGTCCCAGGTGTTCTGGCCTCCGGCCGCACCGCCGCCGGAGTAAATTTGCACGAAGCGCACCCCGCGTTCGACGAGCCGCCGCGCGGTCAGGCACTGGCGTCCGAAGGGGGCCGGACCTTGGGCCAATGGGTGCCAGGTGGGTTTGGGTTCCTGGATGCCGTAGGCCTCTAGCGTGCGGGGATCCTCTTGCGACAAATCGAGTGCTTCGGGGGCGGAAGATTGGAGTCGGAATGCCAGTTCGTAGCTGGCGATACGCGCAGCCAGGTCTGGGGTTTCGGGATGGAGTCGCTGGTGCCGGGCGTTGAGTTCTTGAATGAATTCGATTTCTCGGCGCTGGTGTTCCCGCCCGAGATCCGCGGGCGCTTTCAGGTTGAGAATGGGTTCACCTGAGGTGCGTAGCACGGTGCCCTGATGCACTCCGGGCATGTATCCGCTGGACCAGTTGGGGGCACCCGTTGTCGGTCCGCCGCGTGGGTCGAGCATGACCACATAGCCGGGGAGGTTTTGGTTTACCGTCCCCAGTCCGTAGCTCAGCCACGCACCCAGTGAGGGGTGTCCTTGCAAGATTCGGCCCGTATTCATCTGGAGGACCGCGCTGCCGTGGGCGAAGGAATCGCTGTAGAGCGACTTCACCACAGCCAGCTTGTCCATGTGCTTTGAGAGATGCGGGAAGGCGTCGGAGCACCACAGCCCGGACTGGCCGTGCTGGAGGAAGGTGCGACGGCTGGCCTGAAGGACCGCGCGGGTCTTGCTGTTGCGGCGGAACTCGTTGTCGATGGTTTGGCCATCCCGGCGTTGCAGCTCGGGCTTGTAGTCAAAGAGATCCACCTGCGACGGGCCGCCGAACATGAAGAGGAAGATGACCGACTTGGCGCGCGTGGTTCGGTGCGGTGGTTTGGGTTCCAGTGGGTGCTGGGGGAGGCTGGTCGATTCGGTACGTGTGCGGCGGCCGAAAAACCCATCGGCTTCCAGCATCGAGGTGAGTGCTAGACCGGCGAAGCCTGCACCCATTTCCCAGAGGAACTGGCGTCGGGGTTGGAAAGGGTTTGTTGGATTCATTCGGTGCCTAGAACCTCGTTCACATTGAGCAGGCCGCGGCAAAGGCTCACCAGTGCCGTCTGTTGCGCGTTTTGGTGGGGGTCTGGCTTCACTGCTGCCGCCTGATCTTGCAATAGAGTTCGAGCAGCCGTCGCCTCGGCCCGGGTGGGTCGGCGTTGCAGGGCCAGCGCGAAGGCTCTCTGAATTTGTTGTTCGCGGTCGGTGCCGACCTCGCGAGTGACCCGATTAGCAAAGGCTTTGGCCTGAATTTGGATCCACGGATCGTTGAGCAGTGTCAGTGCCTGGGGTGCCACCGTGGTGCGGGTGCGTTGTCCGGTAGGAATGGTGCCGTTGGCTGTGTCGAAGCATTCCAGCAGAGGGACCTTGAGTGCTCGTTTCACCACCAAGTAAATGCTTCGGCGGTCTTGCTCCGGCAGTGGGCTGTCTTGCCATCCCTTGCCGGCCGAGTCCTGCGTGGTGTGTACCTCCGCTGGCAGGGTGGGAAACACGCTGGGCCCCCCGCGGGTTGGGTTCAGGCGGCCGCTGATGGTGAGGACGGAATCGCGGATGGCCTCGGCATCCAGTCGTCGCAAGTTCTGCCGCCATACCAGACGGTTGCCGTCGTCCCCGTGCCGGGCTCGGGCGAACTGAGCTTGAGAAGACATTCGATAGGCTCGGCTGGTCATGATTTGGCGGTGCAGTGCCTTGAGATGCCACCCCTGACGGACGAGTTCGAAAGCCAGATGGTCGAGTAATTCTGGGTGGCTGGGTGGCAGACCGGTGACTCCGAAATCGTCGGGCGTCGGGACCAAACCAGCGCCGAAATGGTGCAGCCACACCCGATTGGCGATGACGCGTGCCGTGAGGGGGTTTCGGGGGCCGCTCATCCATTCGGCCAGTTGGCGTCGACGTCCGGTGGAGGTGGCCTCGGTGGATCGGTCTGGAGGAGTGGGCGTCGGTTGAGCGAAAATCCCAGGAAAGGCCGGAGGGACCTCGGCTCCGGGTGTTTGCACATCACCGCGCAGGAGGATGCGGGTGGGTCGGGGCTTGGGTCCGTTCTCGGCAACGGCGAGTGCGAAGTCGAAGGGGGGTGTTTCTGCCTCGGCCTGCTTCAGCCTCGCTTCGGCGGATTGTTTTGCCTCAGTTCCACTGGCCTGACGGGCCCGTTGGCGCAACTCGTTGAGGCGCGCTTCGCGTTGGGAATGCCAACGGGAGGATTCGGAGACCGTGGCCAGCGGTCGGGTGATTTTCCCGGTGCCTCGGCCGCCACCGCCCGTGTGCTGTTGGCCGTAGCCGTCGATGTTTCTCAGGAAGCCGAGCAGCGAGTAGTAATCGGCCTGAGAAATGGGGTCGAACTTGTGGTCGTGGCAACGGGCGCATCCGATGCTCAGCCCGAGGAAGGCGGTGCTCGTCGTGCTAAGCATGTCGTCGAGGTCGTCGAATTCCGCCGCGGCGGTGTCATCCGGCTCATCGTCCCAGATGTGCAGTCGGTAGAAGCCAGTAGCGATGAGACTGGCTCGCCATTCCGGTGTGAGGGTCGATTCGGACTGGAGGGCCGCTTCGGCCAGTTCGTCACCCGCGAGTTGTTCTCGCACGAATTGATCGTAGGGCTTGTCGCTGTTGAAGCTGTCGATGACGTAGTCGCGGTAACGCCAGGCGTGCGGCTTGGGTCCGTCGCGCTCGTACCCGTTGCTCTCGGCATAGCGGACCAGATCCAGCCAATGTCGCCCCCAACGCTCCCCATAATGCGGGGACTCGAGCAGGCGATCGATGAGGGTGACCCAGGCGGTGTCCGTGGGGTGACGCTCAAACTCGGTCACCGCTTCTGGTGAGGGGGGCAGCCCCCAAAGGTCCAGATAGGCGCGGCGCACTTGCTCGCGCGGTGTGGCTGGCGGATTGGGTTTAAGGCCTGCTTGCTGCCGGCGAACTTGCAGCAGGTGGTCGACGGCGTGTGTTCCCTTCGGCACGACCGCGCATCGGATCGGTTGGAAAGCCCAGTGCGCGCGGTCGGAGTCGGTGATGGCGAAGGGGCGGGTCCGCAGGGAGGGTCCGCCTTCGGCCCCTCGGAGCCGGTCATTGAGGAAACTGCCGGTCAGGGCCAGCAGGCACGCAATGAGGATGGGGGCAGATCGGCGCATTGGGGGTCTGCTTCGAACCTAGTTGCAATCGGTCAGCGGGGTCGAGTGCCGATGGGAAGGGCCTCTGGTGCGCCAACGATAAAAATCATCCCTCCGGGGTGAGCCTCCCAGATTTACCAGGGCAACCGGTGGTGTTGCCACGGGATCGGAGCCGGGCTCTCCGGATCCCATTCGGCCGTGAGCCAGCCACCATCTTTGAGCGCTTGAGCCCCGGTAGGCGACGGACAAAGGCGCACCCGGAATTCTTTCCAGGCCTGGGCCTGATGGAGTGCCGTCGAGTAGCGTTTCACAGACGACCCCAGCCCTCGGAGGATGGGCATGCCGGCCAGCATCGTGGCCAAGCGAGCGATGGCTGGTGAATGCAGGTGTCCGATGATGGTGGATTCCCATTGTGGGAAGCGGTCCCGGACCTCCGGCAGTTCCGCCAGAAACGGCAGGGCGGAAGGATCGTGGCAAAAGAGAAGGATGCGGCGGTCGGCTTCGAGTGAGGTGAGTGCAGCCTGGATTTCGGAGAGGACTCGTTGTCGCTCTGCCCTCCAGACGGGCGCTTCCTCGGGTAATAATTCTGACTCGAAGGCGGGCAGCGCCACCAGGGTGGATGGGACGGCCAGGAGGCGATATCGGCCAATGTCCCGTTGCCACCAGGCGGGAATCGACAACCGGGATTCCAGCCGCAACCAACTCTCCCAACGAGGGCCACCCACACCGCCAAAAAGGCTGTGCTTGCCGAGTTCGTGGTCCCCGATCACCGGAAGCAGCCGATCACCATAGGCGGCCCGCAACGCACTTAAGCATCGGTGGGCGCTGTCGCAACAGGCCTCGTCGGAGATTCCTACGAAGGCTGAATCCACCGAATAGTCTCCATTGGCGACGACCAGATCTGGATTGGGATTAAGGGCGAGAATGCGGTCCAACTTGTCGTTGTGCGCTAGCGGATCGGCCAGCCAGAAACCCGTGCGCCAGGCGGCGGCCAGAATGCGCTGCATCCGATGGGGCATCGCGCGCGCCTCGTATCCACGGCGAACCTGCTCGGCCGGGCCAGCCCAGTGGGGATCGCTGACAACGAGGAGTTTCATGGCACGGGCGGATTTCGCGCGGCCGCAGCCCACCCTTAGCGGACCATCCAGTCGACAATGGCTTTCTGAGTGTGGAGGCGGTTTTCGGCTTCCCGGAAAATGGTGTCGGCGTGGGCTTCGAGGGTTTCTTCGGTGATCTCCTTGCCGCGATACGCCGGCAGGCAGTGCATCACCAGTGCTCCGGGGTTGGCCCGGCGCACCAGGGCCTCGTTGATCTGGTATCCGGCGAGGTCCTTCAGGCGTTGAGCCCCCTCGGCTTCTTTGCCCATGGATACCCAGACATCGGTATACAGCACATCGGCGCCGCTGGCCGCTGCGTCGAGGTCTTCGGTGCAGTGGATGGATCCACCCGCCCGGCGGAGGAGTTCCGCATCGGGTTGGTAGGCCTTAGGAGCGGCGATGCGCAATTCGAAGCCCAGGCGTGCCGCCGCCCAAATCCAGCTGGCAGGCACGTTGCAAGCCCCGTCGCCCACGAAGGTGACGACCTTGCCTTGGATGGATTGGCTCCGTAGCTCTTCGAAGGTGAAGAGGTCGGTCAGAATTTGGCAGGGGTGTTCGGCATCGGTCAGCGCGTTAACCGTGGGGATGCCCGAGAAGTGGGCGAAGTCTTCGACATCCTGCTGGGCGAAGGTGCGAATCACCGCGCCGTGGATCATGCGACCGAGGACGCGGGCGGTGTCCTTAATGGGTTCGCCGCGACCGAGTTGGATGTCTCCGGCATTGAGGAAGAGCACCTCGGCGCCCAGTTCCCTGAGGCCCACTTCAAAACTCACACGGGTCCGGGTGGAACTCTTGCTGAAGATGAGTGCCCAGGTTTGGCCGGCCAGCGGTCGGTCATGCTGACCCCGGCGGTTCTTGAACGCGGGAACACGGTTCAGGATATCCCGCATTTCAGTGCCGGACAGTGCCTCGAGGCTCAACAGGTGTTTCATCGTACGCGTCGATTCCGCGTCGCCCCGAAAGACCGGAACGAGCGGAAAGGCGATTGCCTACACCATCGTAGGGCATCCGGTCACGTAATAATCTGGAGACGGTGATTTTGGATTCCCAGGCGATCGTTACTCGACCTGAACCCGGTAGAAAGCCGCGCCGTCGGGTGGGAGCGGATCTTGGAAGGACTGAGATCCAGAGGACCCTCCCAAACCGGTGGCGATGGGCACGAAGGGTCCTTCCAAACGATCAGCCCGGAGGACCGAATAGCGGCGACCGGTCTGACCTAGCCAATGAAATTCGGCTCCCGGTTGTCCATGGACGCCCACCGCGGCCGAGAATCCCAGCACTCTCAAGGGCGAGGCTCCGTCTGCGGGGTTGGATCCCTGCTGGAGTTCGTCTCGGGTGGAGAGGCTGTCTCCGTCCGGATCGGAGTCCGCTCTATTGCCCAAGGTTGGGAAATACTCGAGTTCTTGGGCGTCGACGAGGCCATTGCCGTCCTGGTCTTCGGTCGCAGGATTGAGGCGAATCACCTCAACTTGTGAGCCCACGGCGTTGTGCAAATGCAACAACAGCGCCTGCACCACCGAGGTGCTGCGGGCCACGCGAAGGCGCACGCGTTGACCTTCCTGAAACCAGGGTGAACCGTTGAGTCCGGGGGCATCGGTGGCAACCAGGGGCGCGGCGAGGTCGAAGGTGGCCCAACCGGTGGTTTCGTTAGCCCCCTCAGTGGCCGTGTTCACCCGGTACCGGAAGGAGGTTTTGCGCCCGCCCAAGCCCAACGCGGAGGCGGGGATGGAATGGACGAGAACGCCGTTGTGAAAGAGTGCGGTGTCTCGAGATTGGGGATCTAGGACGTTGAGGGTACCGCCTTCGATCCAGTTGGTGCCTCCGGTGGTCATGACCGCGGAAACGAGGAAGTCGTTCGAGAGCCAGTCATCGGTGATGTCGTTCCCGTTGAGGTTTCCGGCGGTGGTGTTGACCACGCGGGCATCCACCGAACCGTTGTTGTCCAAATCGATTTCCACGTCGAGGGAGGTGAAAACTCGTTGGGGGGTGATCCATTTGCCGGCGGTCGCCAGTCCGAAGAAGATTCGTGCCGAGGCGATATTCCCGCCCGGTGCGTCGGTGGCGGCTCCGTAGGCCAGCAGGTCGGCCGCCCCATTAGGGAAGGCCAGGTTGCGCGACGGGCTGATCCCGCCCAACTGGAAGACCCCAACCAATCCCGGGGCTTGTTGTCCGTCGCGGAGGGTGGGCAACGGCACGGTGGTCGTCCCCGATCCGGACGGAAGTCCGATGCGCAGCGCCCCTGCATGGGCCGGGGCCAGCGGTCGGACGATGGCGTGCCAGGGCACATGGATGGGGACCGGCCCGCCATGAAACCAGAGTTGGCCGCTGGCTTCCGGCATCTTGGGTCGGAAGCGAGTTCCCTGGATGTCTGCGGTGGTCGGATCATCGCCAACTCCAGTGGGGTTTGCCTCGAAGCGGAAGGGGATGGCTACTTCCTGGCCTGCCGACAGGGTGATTTGATCGAGCAGGGGCACCATTCGTGCGGCGGTGATGCCCACGGTGTTGCTGCTGGTGATTTTCAAGGTGACCGACTGCGACCCTTTGTTCGTCAGGCGGATTCGGCGCTCTTCGGTGTAGGGGGCCGCCAACTCCAGGGCCCCCATCGAGATAGAAACTTGATCACTCGCCGAGGCGTTGCGCGCAATCAGGGTCGTGCTCAGCGCGTCGATCACCGCCACCCGGCCTGCACCCACCCGAGATTCCGGATAAGGTACGCCATCGCCATTGGCCGTGCGGGCCGCCGTGTTCATGAGCGCGGCCTTAATTTCTAAGGCGCTCCAGGTCGGTCGTGCCTGCCGTATTAAGGCTGCGGCCCCGGTGACATGGGGTGCAGACATCGAAGTCCCCGTCATGACAATGGATTCAGTGCCGGATCCGGCGCGTGTGGAGGGGATGGCGCTGCCGGGTGCGGCGAGGTCCGGTTTGAGTCGGCTCGTGTAGGCCACCGGTCCGCGGGAACTGGAATCGTTCACTCGGTCGGCCAACTCCGGACGCACCGTGGCGGAGCGGGGTTCGAGGGTGATGGACACGCCCTCGGCGAGTCGGCGGCGAAGGATTGCACCGTCGGTCCGGGAGATCATCACGCCAGGAATCGTGATATCGCTGGTATCTCCGGACCCGCCCATGGGGATGGGAAAGCCATCCACATTATTGACCATCACCACGGCGACCGCGCCCGCTTGTTGGGCCGCCCGAATCTTGCTGGAAAAGAAGCAGGTTCCCCGATCGATGAGGGCAATCCTACCTCGGACTTCGGAAGCATTGGAAACGCGGCCGTCGTCCCCATCCTGGCAGGCATTGAGGGGTTGGGTGGCAACAACTTGCGCGGAAATTTTCCCGGCCGAGGCGATGGGAAAGGTGAACACTCCTTCGACAGCCGCGTACTCTCCCACGACGGCCGCGGGTGCGGTGACGCTGATGGTGGAGGACGTGGAGCCGTCATCATAGGTGTTGGCCACGGTGATGGCTTTACTGGAGACCCCCGGGGAACCGATGACATAGTGGGTATTTCCCGAATTGCCGGCCGAAACCACCACCACGGTGCCAAGATTAACCAGTCGGTTAATGGCGGAGGTTTGCGAGGACTCCTCTTCGGTGGCGAAGGGGGATCCGAGGGAAAGGTTGAGAACATCGACCCGGTCGGCGGTGTTGCCGTCGCGGTCCGGATCGGCCGCTGCATCCAGAGCCAAGGGAACGAGGGCGGTGTTGCCTCGGGCTCCGAACACCTTGTAGGCAATGAGAGATGCCTCGGGGGCCACACCGGGACCCACCTTGAAGTTATTGGTGTAGATGTCGGGCCCATAGGGGCCAGCGAACGGTTTGTCTTCGGCGAGCACTCCTAAGCCCGCAGCGATTCCGGCGACGTGGGAACCATGTCCATTGGAGCGCGGATCTAGTGGGTCGCCATCCGGACGTGGTGACGTGCTTCCGAATTCTCCACTGGCATCATAATCATCACCCGCGAAGTCCCAACCACCGATCACCTTGGTGGTGGGAAAGGTGCCTGGTTCGAGGAGGGTGGGATCATTCGCAGCGTAGTCGGCAGGATCGCCAGAGCCACCGAACTGGGTGTGCAAATAATCGATGCCGGAATCCACGATAGCGATGCGCACTCCGCGTCCGGTGAATCCGGACTCAGCTCCCTGAGGTAGCCACACCGAGGGTGCCCCGATGAAGGGGACCGAGGTCCGGGTATGGCGTTCGAGGGGTTGCACGCGTTCCACCGAGACGACACCGGGAAGCGCGCGCAGTTGATCCAGCGAGGACGCCTCGGCCGTTACGAGCAGGCTATTGAGGAGAGTGTAAGTGCTGCCGACGACCACGGTTCCGGATCCGGCCAGGCGCTTTTGTAGCACCGCGTGCTCACCAACCAGAGTGCGTCTTCGGGCCTTGCCGGCATCGACTAGGGCTTTGGCGGTGCTGCCGGATTTGGCGGCGGTTTCGCGTGCATCGACAACGGACTCGCCGGCGAGGAGGAGTTGGTAAGTGTCGGGCGCAGCGGACAGCACGAGGGCCCAGCCGAAGCAGAGGCCGAGAAGGATCAGGCGAAGGGGCCGGGTCATAGGGATGCAAAGGAGTATCCTTTTTCGAAGATGAATCCCGGAAGCGGACTGCGCCAGCGGTTTTCACGGACGTAACCGCATCTGAGCAATTCTAGTTTCGACGCCAGCGAGGGTGGCTCGACCGTTCCGGGGTGAGGCCCTGCAAAACCCGGCCACTGAGTGAATCCTTGGAATCTTAGAACGAACTGCGATCGGCTCACGATGGCTCGGTGGTGCGTTCGCAGAATAGTGTTCACAGCGGAGCCATGGGCTGGCCAGTAACGTGGGTTGCCTCAAATTTTGCGCCGTAGGCTCAGTGGGCGGAGGGCTTCCCATCCTGCTCCGACCGGACTAGCGTCCTTGAGCCATGTTGCTGGTCATCGACAACTACGACTCGTTCACATTCAACCTCGTCCAGTACCTCGGCGAGATGGGCGTGGAGATGCAGGTGTATCGCAATGACCAAATCCGCCTGGAAGAAGCGTTGGCCCTAAAGCCGGAACAGCTCCTCATTTCACCGGGCCCGTGTTCGCCGCGCGAGGCGGGGCTTTCGAACGACCTCATCCGCGCCTTCTCCGAGCGTCGGGTGCCTATTTTGGGCGTCTGCCTGGGGCATCAGTGCATTTGCCACACCTTCGGCGCGACGGTGGAGGTCAACTACCGCATGATGCATGGCAAGACCTCACCTATTCTCCACGACGGCAAGGATCTCTTTGAGGGAATGCCCAACCCTTTCAACGCCACCCGTTATCACTCGTTGGTAGCACGGCGTGACACCCTGCCCCCGGAACTTCAGGTGACTGCCTGGACCGAGGAAGGGGAGGTGATGGGGGTTAAACACACCTCGCTGCCCATCTGGGGAGTTCAGTTCCATCCGGAGAGTATTCTCACGGAGAACGGGCGTGCCATCCTATCGAATTTCCTCCGACTGAAGTAAGTCCCAAGGGCTCGCGTTGGCCGGAAGGTCGCCTTAAGCTTTGCAGCGTGAAAGCTGCCGTCCTTCGCGGCGTCCAGGAATTGGTCGTCGATACTGTCCTTGAGCCGACCCCGCACGTCGGCGAAGTCGTTGTCCGCCTCCACGCGGCCGCCTTGAATCATCGCGACGTGTGGATCAAAGGAGGAAAGTATGCCGGGCTAAAGTTTCCGGTCATCCTCGGTTCTGACGGTGCGGGCACCGTGGTCCAGGCCGGGCCTGGGGTGGATCTTTCTGTGGTGGGCCAAGAGGTGATCCTCAATCCATCCCTCGACTGGGGGCATTCTGAAAAAGCCCAGGAACCCCGATTCTCCATTCTGGGGTTGCCTCGGGATGGCACCTTTGCCGAGTTCGTTTCTATTCCGGCCACGCAGTTGACCCCGAAGCCGACTCACCTGTCTTGGGAAGAGGCTGCGGCACTTCCCTTGGCCGGGCTGACTGCCTATCGGGCGATCTTCAGTCGGGCCGGGCTCAAGGCCCATGAACGCATTCTCATCAATGGTATCGGGGCGGGAACAGCGCTCTTCGCCCTGCAGTTTGCTGCGGCGGCGGGGGCGATTCCCTGTGTGACTTCCAGCGCACCCTGGAAACTGGAGCGAGCCCATGAATTGGGTTCCAGGGCGGGCAGCCTCTACAACTTGCCCGACTGGCATGTCGAATTCGGCAAGCACCATGGCCCCTTTGACGTGGTGATCGACAGCGCTGGAGGGGCTGGCTTTGAAACGCTGATCGATTTGACCGCGTCCGGCGGGCGGATCGTCTTCTTCGGGGCCACCTGCGGAAACCCGCCTGAGCTGCCCACCCGCAAGTTGTTCTGGCGACAAATTTCCCTCCTGGGCACGACACTGGGCAGTCCCGCCGAGTTCGCGGCGATGGTCGAGTTCGTGAAGACCCATGTTATCAAGCCGGTGGTCAGCGAAGTCTTCGACCTAGATCATATCGGAGCCGCCTTTGAACGAATGGAACGGGGCGAGCAGTTCGGAAAGTTGGTGGTCCGTTTGTCCTCCGAGCCGTGATCTCGGAGGGGGTAATCGGCTTGAGAGCCCTCCCTGCCGGCAATGGCTGAAAGCAAGGACTGGCGTGAATCTGGCTTCGGACTCTTTTGAAAACAAACAGGCCGCGAGGTGTCCCTCGCGGCCAGTGTTTTTCAGTCAGTGGGCTCCGAGGGGTAACCCCGCGGAAGCTTGGCTTCAGCCCCCGACTTCAGCCCGCGCCTCGGCGGCCAAGGCGGTGGACAAGTAGCGTTCACCCGTGGAGCAGCCGATCGTGACGAGGGTCTTGCCCTTGTTTTCGGGTCGCTTGGCCACCTCGATGGCAGCCCATACGTTGGCGCCTGAAGAAATACCGGCGAGGATCCCTTCTTCCTTGGCCAGTCGGCGGGCGATGGCGAAGGCGTCATCGTTGCTCACTTGCACCGCTTCGATGATCTGGGGGTTGCCTGCGGCATCCTTCAGACGAAGGTTCTTCGGCACAAATCCCGCACCGGTGCCCTGGATTTTGTGCGGGCCGGGTTTCACTGCCTCGCCGAGCAGCGTCTGGGTGATGACCGGAGAATCTTTGGGTTCAACCGCGATGGCCGTGAACGACGGCTTCAGGGGTTTGATGAACTCGTAGCAACCGGTGATCGTCCCGCCCGTGCCGACCGCTGCGATGAAAATGTCCACGGCGCCGGCGGTGTCTTCCCAGATTTCCGGGCCGGTCGTCGCGGTGTGGATGGCCGGGTTGGCTCCGTTTTCAAACTGCTGCGGGATCCACGAATCCGGGATCTCCTTGGCCAGCAATTCGGCTCGGGCGATGGCGCCGCGCATGCCTTCGCTGCCGGGGGTGAGCACCAATTTGGCGCCCAAGAGAGCCAGGAGGGTCCGGCGCTCCAGCGACATGGTTTCGGGCATGGTGAGGATGACCTTGTAGCCCTTGGCCGCCGCGACG
>SXGS01457243.1_pt1 | contig 18825 bp, 10 predicted proteins | sample 3174681 | NCBI WGS metagenome assembly SXGS01 (sample SAMN11356861, study PRJNA531348) | freshwater metagenome | isolation source: freshwater sample F1-80 | place: China: Fuxian Lake, Yuxi | collected 2017-12-25 | reverse complement strand
TCTTGGGGCTGCTCACCGCCAGGACGGCCGGCGCCAAAAGCACCAGAGCGGCCGATACAGATAGCGCCCGCACAGTCCATCGCATTTCGCTCTCCTCACATCAGCGGGTCAGGCGCGCACCCCGTGGCGTCGGCCCCGACACCGGATGACATGCCTCGTCGCACGGCGGACTACAGTTTACTTCCCGGCCCGCAAGTTCCTGCTCCCTGTCCCAGGTCCTGCCGGTCTCGCGGGCGAGCCCGCGAGACACCCCGGATGCCTGACGATGTCCCGCGGCGTGTCAGGGTGACCTGGGAGGGGCAGTGCCCTGACTACGCTCGATCGCCTGCCTGCGGATCGCAGCGCGCGCACGCTCGAGCCGGGCCGGCCACACGAACGTCGGTGCGGCGGCGGGATCGTAGCCGGCCAGGTGGTCTCGGAGCCGGGTGGCGGGCTTCGTGTACTTCAGTTCCGTGTCGCCGAAGACTTCGCGGCAGAGGGCGGCGAGGGCCGGATCGTACTCCAGCAACTCGGCGCGCGTGTTGACATGGTTGTGGTCGTGGTCGTTCTCGCGGTTGTTGTCGAACCAGGACTGCACGCCCTCGGCGAAGTACTCGTGATGGTTGACGGAGGCGTACTTGCCGCGCCAGAGACCTGCCTTCCTGGCCGTGTTGTGGGCGGCCAGGACACGGGCATCGAAGCCGGGAGCGACGCGGGACATCCCGCGCAAGTGGATGTTGTGCGCGAACTCGTGGATCAGGATGTTCTCGGCGGCGTACGGGTCCCCCGGATACCCGAGCAGGTTTTCTTCAGCGCACGAGCACAGAGGGTCGGTTTCGGAGCCGCCCAGCCCGCGGGCGCGGGCATCCCAGAAGTCCTTCGGCTGGAGGTGCTGCCAGCCGGGCAGTTCCGTCGTGAACTCGTTATAGGCCATCACGCTGAGACGGGAGCCGGACTGGATCATCGCCTGCCGGACGTCGGGGCGCCGCGCCAGCATCAGATTGACGAGGTAGCCGGCTTCCTTCAGCGCGTAGTCGTTGACCTTCGCCGAGGCGAGGATCGGGTAGCCGTTCGCCAGGAAGCACTTCTTATACAATGCGGGCGCCCGCAGCGCCGCGGGCGGTGCGGTGACGCGTGGCAGGGCAACCTCCAGCGGGGCGCGCCAGACCTTCGCCAGAAGCTGCGCCATCGCGGGATCGTGCTTTAGGAGTTCATCACGGGTGTAGGGGTAGAAATCGTTGCGGACGAAGAATGCCTCGGTCGTCTCGGCGAAGTATTCCTGGACATTCGTGAGTGCGTACGCCCGGGCGAAATGCTTGTGACCTTCCGCATCCTGGCGCTCAACCCGGTCATAGGTCCCGCTTGCGCGGGCGCGTTCGTACGCGGCGAGCAGGTCTTTGCGATCGGTGCCCAGAACCTGATCGTGGTAGGCATGGGCGAGTTCGTGGAGCACGAAGTTCGGCATCCGGCGGATTTCGGCCGGAAAGATCCGCACGTTGGTGAACTCGACCCCCCTGACCATGTTCGGATCGCGGCCATGCTCTCTGAGCCAGTCGGCGCCGGGATGGTACTCCGCCCGCGGTCCAGTGCCGGGGTACTCGGGCGAGAACCACAGCCTGACTTTTCGGAGCTTCTCCACCGCCGGGGCCGGCACCACCCGGACGATCTCCTGCAATTGCGCCGCCAGAAGGTCGAGTGCCCGCTGCGTCGCCGCAGCGTCATCGGCCAGCAGGCGCTCGCTGATCGCGACGTTCCAGCCCTCGACGGTACGCTCCCGCCACGTGAACGCGGGCTGTGAGCCGAGCAGTGCCGTCATCCCCTTCCCGAGGGCCTCACCGACCAGGAGGCAGGTTTCGGCGTTGCCGAATTCGTGGTGGCCGTGGCCGGGATTCGGGGAGTCCGCGGGCTTCCGGACGAACCGGTGCATCTCCACGAAGCGCACGTTGCCGTGGAATTCCGGGCGCGCGGCGGCTGCTGCCTGCGCCTGTCGCAGCGCGCCCCACTCGTCCGGCGCCTGCACCCACGGACCCGTCAACTCCCCCACGACCACCGGCAAACCAGGGACCTTGAGGTCCCTGCGCACGTCACGGATCAGGTTCACGAGGTTCTGCTCGTATTCGGCGACCGCAGCGCGACCGGCGGCGCCGTCGTTCCAGCCCTGATACCACACGAAGCCGGCCAGTTCATACCCGCCACCTGCGTAGGAGGGAAAGTCCGACCTCACGTTTGCAAGCGCCTCGCGGACCTCTGACAGCATCTTCGTGTAGTAGGGTCCCACCACACCGCCGGAACTCGGGGGACGGAAGTCCCGGTAAAGGCTCTTCCCTCCCCACGCCGTTTTGATCAGCAGCACCTGCTCCGGGAAGCGATCCCCGACGATGTGGCCGAACTGGAGTTCCGGACCGAAATGATGGCGCCCCGCGTAGGGGGTGAAGCCGAGGCCCAGTGGCCCCGCCTTCAATTCGCCGCGCTCCGGGCGGTAGCGCACCCAGACATCGTCGCGCTTGGCCCAGTGCCCATCGCCGCCACGAAGATGCCGGAAGCGCTCAGCGCGGGAGGGTTCGGCGAGCAGGAAGGTCAGCGTCCCTTTGCCGTCGTTACAATCCTTGCCGTCCAGGTCCGCTACGGCCTGGCCTTCCATGTTGGACTGCCCGGCGAGGATGAAGACCTTGAGTCGCTTCGGCGCCGAGCGAGCCGGGGGCGCCATGAGGATCCACACGGCGGCTGTCAGGGCGATGAGGAGGCGAAGTGCGTTCGACATGGCAGCTCGCTGGTGATGGGCGTGAACTCCGGGGCAGGCTCTCCGCAACCTGGAATCAGACTCCGGCCGCGGTTTTCGACATACGGAGTAGTCGCGTCCATTGTAGCACCGGATCGGATGGGCGACGGAACTCGTGCGTCCGGCCGCGTCCCGGACTGCTGGCGCGCGCCCTTTGGTCGGTGCGCCGGGCGGGGCTGTCGGATTCTCGGTGGTGGGGCCGGTCTCCTGGCTGACACTCTCAAGAATGGTGACGAACCGATGGCTCAATTTCGATCCGGGTACTTCACCTCCGGGATTCTCCGGCAGTTCCATTTGCCATGGACTTCCGACACTCTGGATGTCAGAACTGGATCTCCGCCCAGACCTGTGTGTAGTGGGTTCGCTTTACGCACTCCCTGACGCGTTCCAGGGCAGGTGGTCGTGTATCATCCCCGGTCGCTCACGGCCAAGGCGGTTATTGTAGCCCCCGTTGTAACCGAACAGCTTGAGCAAGATCAGCTCAAAATACCACATGCTTAGCTGCCAGGCGTCATAACACTCTCGGCAGGTGGAGCCCGTCTGCATCTGCTTCCGCTTTTCGCGAGTCGGATGCACGAGCGAGTTGCGAATGTCGGTCACCACCCGAGGGCCGTCCCGGGGGCCGTCGGCGGCTGATCGGGAGGCGTGAAGGTGGTGAAGGTGGCAAAGTTGCTTCGGAATGGCCGGAGGGACCTGCATCCAGAAGAGCAGGAGCCGGATCTTGTCGGCAGCCGGAAGCTTTCCGAAGCTCTCCGCTGTAATCAGCGCTCTCTGCTCGATCAGTACGACCCACGCAAGCAACTCCAGACCGATCTGCGCGGTGACAAGAGCAATTTCAATCCTACCCGAGTGGCAGTTGCTCTCCAGGTACAGGCCAAGTGCCAGCGTGAACCATTCGCGGGACTCTTCCTGGTTCCAGACCTTAAAGCAGCCGTCAGCGACCTGAAAGCACTGTTGTGGCGCGGGATCGGAAAACCAGGTGGGATTGGATTTCGCCAGTGCGATGTTGTGGGCGCCCCACTTCTTCCAGAGCGGGCGGCCGAGATGCCGGAGCCCAACCGGCAGCACGCAGCCACACCGCGCGCCATTCGTGAACGCAAAAAGCCAGTAGAGGAACTCCAGTGGCCGTTCCGCTTGTGTGGGAGTGAACAGCTTGTTATCCTGCCGCCGCATGATCCCAGTGTGGGTGAACGCGTAGCCGCCCAAACGCTTCGCCTGATCGAACCGTTCACGGCCTTCCGGGAGCGAGTCCAGCGTCACGTGCCATTTGGCGAATGTGAAGGATGTACGACCCGGCCAAGACCGATGTTGTCCAGACGCGGTCGTGTGGATGGCCTCCCCATGGTAGCTCCTGTGGTTGACCAGATGGAACTGGACACACCCGACTGCCTCGGCGCATCCGTCCTCCTTCCTCTCCGGGAAACCAAGCTCTTTCTCGAAGATCCCAGACATGCTGCCGGGCCCGCACGACGACCAATGCGTCCCGTCAACGATGACCGCCACCGGTTCCGCTCCACCAGGAACCACGAGGCTAACATCCTCGTCGGCGCAGGCCCACAAATTCTGCGTTTCCAGGGTGAACCGGATCCTGGCACTGGGAGAAAATCCGAATTCGATTGTCCCCGCTCCCTGCAGGGGATCTCGTTCGATCGTCCCTTCACCCTCCCCGGGCTTTCGTTGCGTTACCAGGGTCAACGGTCCCGCGTAAAGTGGAACTGTCGGATTCACACCCAGTTCGCTGTACTCAGAGGCAATCGGCAAATGGCAGAGGTGCTCCGGTTGTGGCATGATCGGTCCCTTCGCTTGAGTCACTCCCATTTGGGGTGAACGCCTTCGGCTACGGTCTGGAAAGCTACTCTTGCCATGCTTCCATCACGTCAGATGGCCACACTACTCTCCATCAGAACCAGTGTAGTTCCTCGTCGGGCAGCACGTCAACGACGGTAAGGACCTGCGCCACCATCGGGTTCACGGCTGCTGTGCCGGCGGCACACCCGCGTCCCGGTCCGCGCCGGAGCGACCATCGGGGGGAAGAGCAGGTAGCGCGCGGGCAACCGGCGGGTGCCGTCCCGCTCGACCGCCATCGCCGGGAGCACTGGCGATTCGATGTGGCTTGCGACCGTGCTTCGCAGCATTTCCCGACTGATGGCACAGGCGTCGGCGCCCTGGCTGCGCCAGACCTGCCGAAGTAGTAGGGGGACGACCTGGCAGGATCCAGCCGCGGCTGGGGCCGACGGTTCGAAAGTGCGCGAGCTGCGCTTCTGCTGGCTCCGGCCTCCCTCGCTACGCTCATCGGGCGCTGTCCTTCGGACTTCCGACCGTTCGCTCGCGCCGAGCCCAATCGGATCCTCTCTCCGGGTGAGTGCCTATCGCGATCCCAGCGAGATGAGTCCCGAACCTGTTGGCTCGGCGTGAGGGCGCTCAGTAAGCCAGTCTCCCTCGCCTCAAGTTCCTTCTCTCTGCATGGCTGCCTGGATCGCGCCCCCCCCGGGTGGGATGCTATCGTCCCGGCGAGTATCGTTCGGGTTCGTTCTCGTGCTGGGGCAGGCGCCGGACCTGCTGCGTCGCCGTGTCTGCGGAAGTTACTGCAATTGGTGCTGTCATTTGCCTGGAAGGACCACCCCTCAATGAAGTGAACACAGCTAAAAACATTCATCCGGATCAGCCTGCAACCCACCGCTGTCACCAACAGGTTCCGTATCCTCGCGTGTCTCCTCGGCGCCATGGCGTGGACCGCGTCGGCGCGGAACGATCCCGGTCGGCGGGCGGCTGATGCACACGAGGATGGCACACGCCCGCCCGCCCATCGGGAAGGCGCTTCTCCGCCGGTTGACGAAGCATGAAGCGTTGGTCGCGCGCGTCCCCAAGGCAGCGCTGCACGCACGACGCACCCTCCAGGAGCCACCGTCCCACGAGGAACACGAGCGTCGTTGAGCCGAGGACTGACAGGCGCTGACACTGCCGCAGGTCCGGGACTGGCAGGCGGCGGCACAGTGCATCCGGTACACACCGCGCCGTCCGAGCACTGCTGGCGCGGCAGGCGTCCGTGTGCCGCTGCCAATCTCGCTGAGAGTCGGGATACCAGGTTACCGATGAAACCACCTCATACGCGTCTCGTACTAGCCGAAGACTTGCGCCGGCTCGGACTACAGCCGGGAGGCATCGTCTTCCTCCATTCCTCGTTCAAGTCACTCGGGGACGTCGAGGGTGGAGCAGGAACTGTGGTGGCCGCACTCGAAGAGGCCGCCGGTCCGGAAGGGCTGATCCTGATGCCATCGTTCAACCTGGTGGAGCGGGCGAGGCGCGCTGAGACCTGGGATCCGAGGACGACGCCGTCCACCGTGGGGTGGCTGACAGAGTTCTTCCGCCGGATGCCCGGCACGGTGCGCTCCGACCACTACTCCCACTCCGTCGCCGCCCGCGGCAAAGGGGCGGTGGAGTTCGTCTCCGGGCATCGCAGCCGGGAGGGCCTCTGCTCACCCTGGGATCACGAGCCCTGGGGCCGGACGTACGGGACGCATTCTCCGATGTACCGGGCCTATCAGGCTGGCGGGCAGTTGCTGATGCTGGGAGTAGACTATGAGTCTTCCACCTATGTTCACCTGGTGGAGACGATCTGCTGGAACCGGCGGCGGGAGCAGGACCCGGAGGCGAAGTACCCTGCACTCGACCGGACCGCATTGGGCGCGTTCTGGGACCGCGCCGGGCGGCTGACCCGCGGCCGTGTCGGGGACGCCGCCTGCCGGCTCTTCTCCACTCGCGACTATGTGGATGCCCTCCGGGCCGAGGTCGAGCGGGACCCGGCCGCGTACCGCCGGTAGCCGCCGGCCCAGGCGCAGTGCACGTTCCTCCTGATGCGCTGAAACGGCGCCGGACCGGTGGCGGTTCGGTCGGTCGCTGAAGACCACGAACCGCCGCCGGCGCCGACTTGCACGCCGGCAGTGCCCTGGATCACGGCGTCAAGACGCACGCCACCGGTGGCGCGCACCGGCAACGCGGCCCGGTTTTGCACTATCCTGATGCAAGGTCCATTCCCCTCACGAAACGGAAGATGATGTCAGACGCACTGGAGAGCGCTTTCGGCAGCGAGCCGATAGGACTGAAGACCAATGCGGTCCGCTGGCTGCAAAAGCAGGTGATGACACAGTCTGCCCGGCTGCCGCGCAGCTTTGCCCGGCGCGAGGATTGGGAGGCGTTTCGAGACCGGATGCGGCGCGATCTGCCAGACGCAGTCGGCATCCCGGTCTTCCCACCGCTGCGCGGGAGCCTGGTGCGCGCCCGCGTGCAGGTGAGCGCGGATGTGCAGTGTGAACGGGTGGACGTGTACGTGGACGAGGACTACGCGATTCCCGCATTCGTCTTCGCGCCCAAAGAGCCGGCGGACAGGCCCAGGCCGGCGCTGGTGTGGAATCCGGGGTGGCCGGAAGACAAGTGGAAGGGAGCGTACCAGGCCTTCGCTGTGCGCATGGCGCGCCAGGGTTTTGTGGTGCTCATCCCCGACCACGCGCCCTTTGGCGAGACGAGTTCGCTCGATAACAAGACCGCAACGGCGATGACCCTGGTGATGGGCATGGGCCACGTGCTGGGCATCAGTCAACTGGCGCTGCGCAGTGCGGAGACGCGGCGGTGCGGCGAGTACCTGCGGGCGCGCGGCGATGTGGACGAGAAGCGGGTGGCCGTGGCCGGCTTGTGCCAGGGAGGCATGGACACCTGGATGAGCGCACCGCTCGACGAGGGGTTCTGCGCCGCCGCGCCGTTGTGCTCGGCTTCCACCTTTGCCATCCACATGTTTGAGATGGCCTCGTACATGGCCAACGGCGATGCCTCTCCCTTTCCGTTCGGCATCCTGAAGGTGTGCGATGTGGAGCATTTGCACGCGGCCATCGCGCCTCGGCCCTTGTTGGTGCGGGCCAACCTGCCGGACCAGTGGTGGCCGGTGAGCGGCTTTGCCCGCATCGAAGCGTTGACGCGCCAGGTGTACCGGCTCTACGGCGCTGAGGACCGCGTTGACTTCCGCGCCGAAGTCCACGAACACAACCTGACCGGCCCCTTCGCCGACGCGCTGGAGCAGTTCTTGTTGAAGTGGGTGTGAGCGGAGCAGGCCCCCCGGCGATGCGCGCGATCACCCGAGCGGCGGACGGGGCTCGCGCGTGGGGCGGGCGACCGCCTCGTCCAGGGAGAGTCGGTCGGCCCGGAAGACCTCTCCCTGACCGGGGCGCCCTTCTGCCCGGGAGCGACGCCGGGGAAAACGGCATCCAGTGATCTCCGCCCGATTCTTCGGCACCGGCCGGCCTGGGCCGGCAGCCGCGGGCGGAACGCCGAGAGGCCCCGGCCCAAGCAGTTCACGGGGCGTTTCGGCTGTACACAACGCGACCTCTCCCCGCGGCATACGCTTCAGGCGATCGGATGAGTGTCACACACACACCGCGCGGCGCCATCGTGCTACCGGGACACGTCCGAACGGAGTTGCCGCATCCGGGTGCGGATGGTGTACACGCCGTCACCGCTGAGGACCCCGCCGCGGGCAAAGAGGCGGCCGTGCTGCCAGTTGGAGAGGCCGAGCTCCGGGCGGTTCAGCGCGTACTGGCCGTCCACCCAGCGGGTGAAGCCGTTGCCTACAAACGGAGCGTTCACGCGCTCGTAAAACCGTGTGTGTGCGGCCGGATCGTCGCTCACCAGGGACGCCACAAACTGCGGGCTGTGAGTGTTGCACAGTGCAATTGCCTCGTCGAGGTCCGCGGTAATCTTCAGGGAGACCTCAGGGGTCTCCTCCCACTCCCACTCGCGGCCCAATTCGGACACCGGGAGACTCTCGGCCAGCGGCTCGTCCACATCGCCCGCTGCGCGGCGGACCCGGACGCGCGTGCGGAACCAGTCGCCGGGCACGTACGGCTCGTCGCCCGCCGCCACGTGGAGCTTGCAGCCGTGTCCGCGGCGGTCACCGGCCCGCTGCAGGGTGTCCAGGAACACCGGGAGCAGATCGTCCACCCGGCTCCGTGGGAGGCAGCAGACGTTGAGTGTGTTGCAGACCTTGCGGTCCAGGGAGTGATAGACGGCAGCGGCAAACCGATCCACATCGGCGGCCTCGCCGGCGATCAGCCAGGCGCCGCCGGTGCCGTGGAGGCTGACCGGGATGCCCGCCTGCCGCGCCACGCTGCCGAGCTGCTCGGCGGCGTGCCCGGAGCCACGCGCCACCGCCAGGGCCAGCCGCGCATCGGAGAACATCGCCCAGCCGGCCGCGCGGTCGCCGCTGGGGAGGAGCGTGGCCGCCCCCGGGGGGAGACCCGCCGACCGGATCGCCGGGTCGAGCGCGCATTCCACGATGGCTCGCGCGGTGCGCAGGGCGTCGCTCCCGATACGGAAAACGACTGTATTGCCGCCCCGCAGCACGCCTGTGGCGTCGGCAAACACGTTGGGGCGCGCCTCGAAGACGAAACCGATCACTCCAAGCGGCGCCAGTAACTGCTCGACCTCCCACCCGTCGTGCTCGATCCGTTCCACGACCCGTCCGCGCGCAGAGGGAGTATCGCGCCACGTGCGGAGGCCCGCCGCCATGGCGCCGCGCATCTTGTCGTCGGCCACCAGGCGCGTCACCGATCGTCCCCGCGCGCGGGCGTCCGCAAGGTCCTCGTCGTTGGCGGCCCGGATGGCGTCCCACACCGGCGTGCTTTCGAGGCGCGCGGCGAACGCTTCGAAGAACGCGCTGATTGCGTCGTCGGACACTTCGCCCATGCGGGTGAACGCCGCGTGCGCGGCGCCCACGGCGCCGGCGGCCAGGGACTGCTGCCCGGCGGGCACGTGCAGCAGATCGCCGGTGGACTGGACCACCAGGAGGCGATCCCCGGCCTGGAAGCGCGCGGCGAGGTCATCCGGCACCCGCGCGACACGATTGCCGCCGTACAGAAGCTGTGTGCCGGGAGCCAGAGTTTCCAGAATGTCGCTCACGAGATGTGTCTCAGGCGAGCACCGCGCTCACCACTCTGGCGGGCTCCACTCCGGTCAGGCGCGCATCCAGTCCCTGGAACTTCACGCTGAATCGCTCGTGGTCCATTCCGCAGAGGCGGAGCATCGTGGCGTGGAGGTCGTGGACGGTGACCACGTTTTCCACGGAGCGATAGCCGAGGTCATCCGTTGCCCCGTACGTGACGCCCCCGCGGATTCCGCCGCCCGCCAGCCACATGGAGAACGAATTGATGTGATGATCGCGCCCGCTGCCCTGACCCATCGGCGTGCGCCCGAACTCTCCGCCCCACAGAATCAGGGTGTCGTCCAGCATGCCTCGCTGCTGGAGATCGAGCAGCAGGGCCGCACTGGCCCGATCCGTTTCTTGCGCGGCGATCGGGATCGCCTTGTCAATCTCTCCGTGGTGGTCCCAGCCGCGGTGGTAGAGCTGGATGAACCGCACCCCGCGCTCCGCCATCCGGCGGGCCAGGAGGCAGTTCGCCGCGAACGTCCCTTCCCCGGCCTCTTTCACCCCGTACAGATCCAGCACGCGCTGCGGCTCCTGTGCGAGGTCGGTGAGCTCCGGCACGCTCGATTGCATCCGGAAGGCCAGCTCGTACTGCGCAATGCGGGTCTGGATTTCTGGGTCCACTCGTTCGGCGGCCAGCAGCCCGTTCAACCGCTGCACTTCCTCGACTACCAGGCGCTGCACGCTCTGGCAGACCCCCTCGGGACTGCCGACATAGTGGACGGCGTCGCCTTTCGCCTGGAACTGCACTCCCTGGAACCGGCCGGGGAGGAACCCGCTGGACCACTGCCGGGCCGACACCGGCTGGGCGCCGCCCTTGCCCTGCGACACCAGCACGACGAACCCCGGCAGGTTGGCGGTCTCCGCTCCCAGTCCGTAAAGCAGCCAGGAGCCCATGCTGGGCCGGCTCTTCAGGATCGAGCCGGAGTTCATGAAGGCATGTGCGGTGTCGTGGTTGATCTGCTCGGTCACCATCGAGCGGATGATGCAGATCTGATCCGCCACGCCGCCGATGTGCGGAAATTGGTCGCAGATCTCCTGTCCGGACCGGCCGAAGCGCCGGAACGGGAACGCGGGACCGCGGGCGATCAGTGTCGCTCCCTGCAACTGAGCGAGCTGCTGGCCCTGAGTGAGGGAAGCAGGGAAGGGTTTCCCGTGGTGCTCGCGGAGCAGCGGCTTGTGGTCCAGTGTCTCGAAGGCGGACGGGCCCCCTGCCATGCAGAGGTGGATGATGCGCCGCGCGCGCGCCGGGAAGTGCATCGGCGCCGGGGTCCCGGCGCCTCGATCCGCGGCGCCGGCCGGCGCCGCGTTCGCGTCGGCAGCGAGGGCGCCGAAGGCGATCCCGCCGAGGCCGCACGCGGACTGCTGCAGGAAGGACCGCCGGCTCACGCGCCGGGCAAATTCATAGGAATCGAATGGGTGTTGCATGCCTCGCCTCGTCAATAGCGCGTGATTGTTTCCTGCAGGTTGAGCACCACACGGCAGAGCGCCGTCCAGGATGCCAGTTCCACCGGGTCCCCATTGGCCGGAGCGGCGGCGACACCGACCCGGAGCGACTTGCGGGCATCGTCGGGCCGGGCGCGATATTCGCTCCGAACTTGCTGAAGGAACGCAAGCAGCGAGCGCCGCTCGGCCGGCCGCGCCGGCCGGGAGACCGCGCGGAGGAGGAGCCGGTCGAGGCGCTGCTCATCGGCGCCCGGTTCCGGCAGCACCAACGCTGCAAGCGAGCGCGCTGCCTCCACGAAGGTCGGGTCGTTCAACAGCGTGAGGGCCTGCTGCGGAGTGTTCGCCACGGTGCGGGCCGCGGCGCAGTCCTCGCGGGACGGTGCGTCGAAATTGACCAGCATCGGATGCAGAAACGTGCGCTGCCAGTGGACGTACAGCCCCCGCCGCCACTGCCGCTCATCCCTCTCGGCCTCGTACGGCCGGTCAGGAAACTGGAGGTTCGAATAGTAGCCTTCGGGCTGATACGGTTTTGACGGAGGCCCGCCCACGTCCCGCTGGAGTAATCCCGCGATGGCGAGGGCGTTGTCCCGCACGAATTCAGCCTCCAGACGCCGTGGGTTCTGACTTGCCAGCCAGCGGTTTTGCGGGTCCCGCGCGTGCAACTCCGGGCGCAGGCTCGAGGACTGCCGGTAGGTATGGGACGTCACCAGGAGGCGCACCATGTGCTTGACATCCCAGCCCGACTCCTGAAACTCGACCGCCAGCCAGTCGAGCAGCTCTGGATGGCTGGGCCATTCCCCCTGCGCGCCGAGGTCCTCGACCAACCCGGAGAGGGCGTTCCCGAAGAATTGTTTCCACAGCCGGTTCACAAACACGCGGGCCGTGAGCGGATTAGTGGGCGATACCAGCCAGTCGGCCAGATCGAGGCGGGTGAGACGGCGCCCGGCGGCGGGCGCCGGCGCGGAGGCGAGCAGAAACCCCGGCGGTGTCGGTTCCACGAGCGCTCCTTTCTCATCCTGCCAGTTTCCGCGGGGAAGCACGCGCACGGGCGTCGGAGCCCACGCTTCCGTGACCATGACCGGCGTCCACCCCTTGCGGCAGCCCCACAACTCCGCTTCCACGGACTTCACCTGTGCAAAAGCCGGGGAAGGAGGTCCCGCGGAACGCAGCCAGGTAAGGGCGATCTCGTCATCAAGCGGGCCGTTCCGACCCAGTGCCGTCAGCACTGCGGCTGGGAATACGCCGGTGTCCGGGTCCTCCGGCGCGAGCGGCGAGACGGAGAGGCGCACGCGCGCGGCCGGGACGTTCGGCAGGGTCACCACCAGCGCGTCACCCGGCCCCAACTGTGGAGGCGACACCGGCAGCCACACGGAATCATGAAGCTCCCGGCCCTTTGCCGCGGACAGCTTCCACCCAGCCTGCACGCCGACCAGCGCCTGTCCGCTCCGGTAGCGCGGCTCGGAGTAATTCGCCCCGGCATGGCGGAACGCAATCGCCTCGCTGCGCCCACCCGCCCGCTGCAGCGTGGCGGACAGCGCCAGCGTGGTTCCCTCCATCCCCTTTCGGAAAACCGTGGTTCCATCCCCATCACGCGGCAGCAACTCCAGCCGCAGCGCGGCCAATCGTGGTGCGGTCGGTCGGGCGGTCAGCGTCAGCACCGCGGTGGCGCCGTCGCTCAGGCGCACGCTGCCGTCCCCGAGCCTCGCCTGCGTGGCGTCTCCCGAGATTGCCGCCTCGGGCTCCAGCGCCTCCCACCCTTCCGCATGCCGCCCGAGGAACGAAGCCACTCCTTCACGCCAGCGCTGCACCTCGGCGACGGGCGCCGAAGTGCGGGCCACCGCGCGCAATTTGCCCTGCAGGTGCGCGACTCGCTGCTTCAGAGAGGGACTTTCTACCTGAATCTCCGGCGGGAAGGGGGAGTCGTTGTTGTACCCGCGGAGTTCGGGATTCGGCGTGTACCCGTAGTCCGCATAGACGCCCCACTGCTTCACATCGGCGAAGAAGGCGGCGATGGAATAGAAGTCGCGTGTGGTGAAGGGATCATACTTGTGGTCGTGGCATTCGGCGCACCCGAGGGTCGAACCGAACCAGGTCATTCCCACCGTGCGTACCCGATCGGCGGCGTACTTCGCCAGGTACTCCTTCGCCTGCGCCCCGCCTTCCCGCGTGACCATATTCAGGCGGTTGAAGCACGTTGCCGCGCGCTGCTCGGACGTCGGGTGCGGCAGCAGGTCGCCGGCAAGCTGTTCGCGAGTGAAGTCATCGAAACGCTTGTTGCGGTTGAACGACTGCACTACGTAGTCGCGATAGGCCCACGCGTTCTGGTTCTGGTCGCCGTGAAAGCCGACCGTGTCCGCGTAGCGCACCACATCCAGCCAGGGAGTGGCCATGCGCTCCCCGTAGTGCGGGGAAGCGAGCAGACGCGCCACTACCTTTTCATAGGCGGCGGCGGACCGGTCTGCCGCGAATGCCTCCACTTCCTCTGGGGTCGGCGGCAGGCCGGTAAGATCCAGCGTGACCCGGCGGAGCAGCGTCCGCCGGTCCGCCTCGGGCGACGGCAAGATCCGCTGCTCCGCCAGCTTCGCGCGGACGAATGCATCCACAGCGCCGCGGGTGGGATAGCGCGGGTCCGTGAGCTTCGGCGCCGCGGGTCGCTGGGGAGGAACATAAGCCCAATGTGCCTGATATGGCGCCCCTTCCGCCACCCAGCGCCGCAGGAGCATCAGGTGCTCTCCGGTCAAACTCTTGTGAAAGGCGGCGGGCGGCATCCGCCGGGCCGCCGTGGGAGTCGTCACGCGCTCGATCAGCCGGCTCCGCTCCGGGTGACCCGGCGACAGCACGCCGCGGCGCAGCGCCTCTTCACAAACGTCCAGACGCAGCCCCGCCTGTCGTTTGTTGGGATCCGGTCCGTGACAGGGGAAGCAATTCTCGGAAAGAATCGGCCGGACATCCCGGTTGTACTGCACGGGCGCCGGTCGGCGCGAAGGAACAGGGGGCGCCGCAACGACGAGAGCCGGGACCAGGAGCCCCCCCCAGGCCACCAGGGCAGCCACACCCGGCACGGGGCGCTTCGCGTTTGAGCGGGGAGATGGAAGTCGGATGAGCATCATCGTACGGAAAGTGGGCATGAGAGCGAAGAGCAGCGCGGGCCGCTCTCCGTCAGGATACCCCAATCAAGGACAAAGGGGGAAGAGACGCCGCTGCGCGTTCTGTCGAGACCATACGCCGCCCCACGAGGAGAGGCGACGAGACGCAGAGCCGCCCCAGAGACGACGCTGTCCCGCGCAATCCTCGCCGCCGCCGCGAGGACGCACCGTGTGATATGGAGTCCCGCAACTCCGATTGCGGGTCCCAACGGTTAGACCGCCGTCGCCACGAGGACGCGCCGAGCGATATGGAGTCCCGCAACTCCGATTGCGGGTCCAAACTTGCCCCCGTCGCGCCCCCACAGCGTGCCTCTCCGCCCTCGGTGGCCGCCGCACCAGGTCCGGCGATACGCCTGCAAACGGAGTTGCAGGACTCCACATCGCGCGGCGCGTCCCTATCACGGCGGCGGCTTGTCCGGAGCTTGGTGGGGCCCAACTCAGGGGGGGAATAGCACACTATGGCCGACCGCGTGTTTCCGGGTTTCCTCCGAGCAATGTTTCTGGGTCATCTGCTTTTCCATCCAGGCGTTACACTCTGCTGGGGCGGGTCTCATCCGCCGCCGGAGAGGCGTGCGCCGCGCGCGGGGCGGACTCGTTTTGTTGCGGCTGGCATCATTTCTGCTGCTCCGGGCCAGGCCGCCCGGTGCGTCCTTTTCCGAACTCTGCGGACGGGCGCGACCGGGGGCAGGTTCGGACCCGCAATCGGAGTTGCGGGACTCCACATGGCGCGGCGCGTTCTTGCGGCGTCGGCGGTCTAGTTCGGGCCGGGGGGGCGCGACTGTCGAGCTATCGCGTGCGGCCCAGGTGTCTCGGTATTCTCACCGGGAAGCGTGTGCCCATTTTCACCTGGAACATCCACCGCGATGCCGTGGGCTCTGGCCGGGGCGGGCCGATGACCTTCCGGAGAATGGGCAATCCGCACCGTTGGGGTTGGGGGCTTCCCGGATCCCGACAGTGGCCGCGCGGCGACACAATTCTTCACCGCCGACCGGAAGAGACCGCCTCAGGTTGGGGATGGGCCGCATCTACCGGGAGGCCACCCAGCCGGCCAACCCAATCCCGATCCCGTGGAGGTCCAGCCCGCATAACACTCAATCCCAAAACCGCCAAAAACCTCCTCTGTCCCCGGTCCAACGGACCCCTGCCCAGCGAGGGATTTCGAATCCCTCGCTCGTTCCCTCGCTCACTACGCAGCGCTTCGGTCCGACTACCCCTCGCGCGCCCGGCGCGCGAGGGCGGCCTCAGAAAGCCGGTGCATTCCCTGCAGGCTCTCCGGCCCGTAGGTGGGCTCGTCCAGCACGGCGGCCAGCCGGACGACCCACTGCCGGAATACGGGGTCCTCGCGCAGGCGGGCCGCGAAGACGTCTGTGTCGACGCGCTCCTCTTCGCTCGCCTCGCGCGCGGCTTCCCGACGCACCGGTTGCGACGCCGGTGGCGCGGCGGCGGCCATGAATGCTGTCCACCCCTCCACAAATCCGGCGCTTCCGGCCCCTTCCGCCGGGACAGTCGCGATGGCCGGTGCGGCTTCCTGGTTCGGGCCGGAGGGCGCGCCGGCGACAGCGGCACACCGCCGCTCCAACTGGGCGCGTGAGGGGAAAGCCAGGAGCTCTTCCTCCTCGCTGACCTGCGCCCGCCCCACCGGGTCGCTGCACGAGCGGTGGTGGAGGGGGAACTCCCATATGCCTGTTTCGACCTGACGCGGACGCCCGGCCCACCACCCCCGCCGCAGTCCGCGCGCCACCAATTCCGCGGTCACCCGGGTGTGCAGGCGCTCTTCCGGCGGCACGGCCTCCGCCGGTGCGGGCGGGTCGGCCGGGATGGAGGCGAACAAGAGGCGCTGGTCGGCCGGCTCCGGGATCAGGCCGAACTCCCGCTCCAGTTCATCCAGGGTGACGCGCCAGAACATGCGTGTCCCGTGCGGCGCCTCTGCCGGGCCGTCTCCCCGGAAGGGTCCGCCACCGCCGCCGATGCCCCGCAGGTACGCCACCGACGGCCGTGCCGCCGCCGCGCGCACGGCCTCCCGCAGTGCGGCGTCCGTCCCCTCTACCGTCTCCAGGTGCAAGCGGTTCTCGGGGATCGGCACGCCGCCGGGATCGTCCGGCGCGGGGCTTGCGAGCGCCAGTGTGACCCGGGCCCCCACGGAGGAAGCTCCGGATGCGTGCAGATGCAGCAGCAGGCGGGTCATCGCAGCCCTCGTTCGTCGCACATACGTTGCATAAAGTCGTGTCTTTCCGGCGACCATCCGTTCAGTCGATCCGGTTCCAGCAGCGAAAGCATCAACGCGTCCGCCCAGTCCTCGGCTGCCTGGTCCGTGGGGTTCTGCATGTGTTTTCGGTAGGGATAGGGAAAGGGGAGACCCGTGTGCTGGAGGCTCCCTGTGAATCCCATCCACTCCGCCTCTCGCGAGTTCCACCCGGTGTAGCGCAGCCAGACGTCTACATGGTGGGCTACTTCGTGCAGCAAGGTCACTTTGGCGCGGGGTACGACCAGAGGCGCCGGCGCGCTTTCCGGGTCGAACGTCTGCCGGTGGAGGAGCACAAGCCGCAGGTCCGCGTTGCAGCGATCCATCGGGTACGCGCCGCCCCACGCTTCGGCCCCCCCCACGCGATCCGGCTTGCCGCGACCAGGTGGGTGGGCAGCACGGACCTCCACCCGGCGCCGCGCAGGTTCCCGAGGATACCATCCACCCGCGCGAGCCAGGCATTCTCCCAGGCCACCGCGTCCACCACCAGTTCTTCCGCTAACCCCGGGGGCATCGCGGTGCAAATGCCCCACCTCATCTCGAACTCCGCCGGCGTCACCGTCTATCCCCCGAGCCTGCAAACACGCACGCTTCAGGGTATCACGGGGTCCCGGCCTCTCCCCACGCGCCGGCCGCACTGCGGGCGCCCCGAGTCTCTATCGCCCGAGAACCGCCCACGGGTTGCCCCACAACACCGTGGTGGCCCAGATCAGCGGGTCGCCGTCGTGGGCCGCAGCCATGGCGCGGCGGGTCCGCAGGAGCGCCTCCGCCACCGTTTCCGCACGTGCTTGATTCAAGTCTGTCGGCAAGTGATCCGCCGGACGGGGGTGGAGCAGTCCATGGTAGAAGTGCACGCTGAACTCCCCCGCCGGTGCATCCCAGAGCGGGTGTACGCTGGAGAGCACCGCCGAGGCCCCCGCCGCCAGCGCCGCCGTTGGGTGCCCGTCGAACCGTCCGCCCCCGCGGGCCCGGATAGTGCCCGCCACGCAGCAGTCGTGGTGGACCACCGTCCCCGGCAGCGGAAACGACCGCATCTCCCAGGGGTGGAACCGCGCTTCGCCTGCGAGACAGAGATACTCCGCCCCCTCGTGTTCCGTGGGACGTCCCCCATGCCCGCTGTGGCACCAGAGCGCGAGGTCCGGGGTCCGCAGTCCGATCTGCAGTGCGCCAGAGGTCGCGGCTGTCCCCACCAAAGCCTCCCCGCCCACCACCCCCAGCCCCGCACCCGGGAGGGACTGCGCAAGATAGCGGGCGAAGGCCCGCGTCACGGGAAGCTCCGGCGCCGGCGTCTTGACCCGGACGCCGTCCACCGTGTGTTCGCTCACATGCGCCGGGTCGCCCACCACCAGGGCCTGGCGCTGTGAGCCGGCGGGCGGCTGCCGCTCCACTACGACGGCGAGTTCCGCCAGGCTGTGGACGCGGGGAAGGCCCCGCCGCAGGCCGAGCCAGCCCGCATCCCCCGGCGCGCCGGGCAGCCGTAGGAACTCCCAGGGCAGGAGCATGGATCGTCCGCAGGGCGCCAGGAAGAGTGTGGTCGGGTCTGTTCCGAAGAGCACCTCCCGCACCGGCTCCGGCAGCAGCGCCGTGGCCGCCTCCGCAGCCTGCACCACCGGCGCCAGGAGCGCGCGCCGATCGTCCTGCTGCGCGTGCTTCGGGGCATCGTCCTGCGGCGGGCGTCGCGCCGCCGCTGACACGGCAGCAAACACGATCCCGATCTCGGCAAACATCCTGCCGAATGCCGGCGCGAACTCCGGCGGGGCGAGTTCCACGCGGAGCGCCGTGCCGGGCATCTGCCAGGCGAAGAGGAATCCCTCCGGCAGTGCATGCGTCCAGAGCAGGGCCGCCTTCTCGCGGCGGAGCCGTTCCGACAGCGGCCCGCACCCGGCCCGCAAGTCCTCCCAGTGGCTTGCATCCCCTGCCCCCAGCGCGTCCCCCACGCCTGCTCCCGCCAGCGCTTCCACCCGCCGGACGGCCGCCAAATGTGCGACCAGTTCCCTCGCCGCGTCGCGCCGCGCGTGGTGGGCGATGAGGCGCAGGTAACAGGGCTCCAAATGATGCTTCACGGCATCCGCGTGCTGCACGGAAGAGAGCGAGCGCAATCCCTGCTCGCTCCGCTGCACCGCACGCCGGGCGTGCTCCAGCGCTGCCTCCGCGCTGCCGCCTTCGAGACCTGCCAGATGTCCTTCGATCCGTGCAGCCATGAGCCAGTCCTCGGTCACCTCCGCCTCTTGCAGCGCTTCCCCATAGGCCGCCCGCGCCGCCC
>SXGS01215449.1_pt1 | contig 18830 bp, 15 predicted proteins | sample 3174681 | NCBI WGS metagenome assembly SXGS01 (sample SAMN11356861, study PRJNA531348) | freshwater metagenome | isolation source: freshwater sample F1-80 | place: China: Fuxian Lake, Yuxi | collected 2017-12-25 | reverse complement strand
GGGAGGGATTCGAACCCTCGCGGGCTTTCGCCCCTAACGATTTAGCAAACCGTCCCCTTCAACCACTTGGGTACCTCTCCGTAACAATTACGGGGATAGAATACTGGATGGATTCGAAAAGATCAAGGATAATGGCTTGTGAATGAAAGATATGAATAAAGTCGACGAACGTGATAAAATAGAAGGGCTATGGAGGCAGAAGAGCAAGAAATCAATATTGGGGATCCTCAGTTAGAGTGGGAAGTGGATGAGTATCCCATGCACCAGCGCTCGCGGCTTTGGTACATCCTGGCCGCCATCATTGGCGTTGCACTCATCATTTACGCGGTCGCGACGGCAAACTTTCTCTTTGCCGTTATTATTCTCATGATTGGGGTCATTACGCTGTTATCAAGTTTCGTTCCACCTGATCGTGTGCCAGTTGTGATTACTAATACGGGCGTGGTCGTCTCGGATATGTATTATGACTTCCAGGCCATCCGAGATTTTTCAATTGCCTACGATCCACCGCACGTGAAGAATCTCTACTTTGAATTCCACTCGCCTTGGCAACCGCTGCTTACGGTTCCGTTAGAGGACATTGATCCAAATGTGGTTCGTGAGCTTCTTCTTCCGTACTGTTTGGAGAACTTGCAGCGGATTGAAGAGAACTTGACGGACATGCTGCGAAGGCTGTATAAACTCTGAGCTTGAGTATTTTACCAGGCGGTCGTAGCTCAGCTGGATCTGGCGGGGCCAGATCACATTGCCTCGTTCGGAAACAAAAATGGTCAACTTTTCCAGTTGCGGTCGTAGCTCAGCTGGATAGAGCATCAGCTTGCGGAGCTGAGGGTCGGAGGTTCGAATCCTCCCGATCGCACCACGAAAAGTTGACCATTTTTGTTTCTCTCGCTTCGGCTCGTGATAGAGCATCAGCTTGCGGAGCTGAGGGTCGGAGGTTCGAATCCTCCCGATCGCACCACGAAAAAACAGCACACGTTGCTGTTTTTTCGTTTATGCTACTATTTGAGCAATATGGCCATTCATTTGAGCTCGCCGGTTTGCGACCTGTCCGGCTTTGGGGCCAAGGCCGTGGCAGATTTGAAGAGTTTGGACATCGTGAGTGTTCGCGACCTTTTGTGGTACATGCCATTTCGCTATGACGATTTTTCACGTGTGGTTGGAGCCGGCCAAGCTCGGGCAGGGGACACGGTGACGGTGATGGGAACGATCGAATCAATCCAATCACGCCCAGCAAAGAATAGGCATGTGAAACTGGTTGAGGCTGTGATTGGGGATGAGACAGGAGAGCTCAAAGCGGTCTGGTTTAATCAGTCGTACCTGGAGAAGACATTGCCGATCGGATCAAAAATATCTCTTGCTGGACGAGTGGATGGACGGTTTGGAAGATGTCTTACAAATCCGATTATCGAGAGAGCAGGTGCGCAGACTCACACGGGGCGCATTGTCCCGGTTTATGGACTCACTGGTTCGCTTACCATGCGTCGACTTCGCGATGCCATACGCTCAGCCCTTCCTGCAGCTGCGGAGCTTCCCGATTGGCTACCAAGCCACATTGTTGAGCAAGAATCGTATCCAAGCTTGTCGCAGGCGCTCCAGGGAGTACATTTTCCACAGTCGCAGGAAGAGCTCGCCGCATGTGTTGCACGTTTGAAGTTTGACGAATTATTCCTGCACCAATTGATGTTTGCTCGTGTGAGAGCTGACCGAGAACGAAAGTCGGCCACATCGATCGCTCTTGATGAAGCGTTCCTCAAATCATTCGTAGCGAGCCTTCCGTTTGAGCTCACACAGGCCCAACGTAAAGCCATTTGGGAGGTGGTCCAGGATCTTGAGAAAGTACACCCCATGAATCGACTCCTGGAGGGTGATGTTGGCTCAGGAAAGACCGTCGTGGCCGCCGCGGCTGCAGCTAGCGTGCTTCATGCGGGTTCACGAGTCGTCTACTTGGCGCCAACCGAGATTCTTGCGAGCCAGCAGCACGCGGCGTTTTCTAAGTTTCTGAAGGAACCTGTGGCGTTGCTCACGCGCACGCAGCAGAAGCTCGGCGAGAATCAGTTGAGCAAGAACGAACTTGTTGAGAAGATTCATTTGGGGGAAGTGAAGTGTGTTGTTGGCACACACGCGCTTCTTCAAGAAAAGCTTCAATTAAGTGATTTTCGACTCGTTGTTGTCGACGAGCAGCATCGGTTTGGGGTGGAGCAGCGTCATGCCCTTTTACATACCAGTGAGGGACCGGCGCCACATTTACTTTCCATGAGTGCGACACCGATTCCACGTACGCTTGCACTTACGATTTTTGGTGATCTGGAATTGTCGATTCTTGATGAGATGCCCGCTGGGCGCAAGCCAGTGGCTACGGCTGTCGTTCCGGAGCCTCAACAGACGGGAATGTGGAAGCATGTACGGGAGCAGATTGAAAAGGGGAATCAGGTATTCGTTGTTTGTCCGCTTATTGATCCCAGCGACAAACTTGGGGCAAAGTCCGTCGCCGAGATGGCACGAGAGCTCAAGAAAGGTCCACTCAAAGACGTAAAAATTGAAACCCTTCATGGGCGGCTCAAGACAGATGAGAAAGAGATGACGATCGAGAAATTCCGGACCGGCAAGATTCATGTTCTTGTTGCAACGACGGTCATCGAGGTCGGTGTTGATATTCCAAACGCCAGTGTGATGGTTATTGTGGGTGCGGAGAGATTCGGACTCGCACAGCTTCATCAGCTACGTGGTCGGGTCGGTCGAAGCGACATCCAGTCGTATTGTTATTTACTCCCTGAACACATGGAGGGATCAAGCGAGGTCCGACTGCGCGCCATGGAAAAAACAGCGGATGGGTTCAAGTTGGCGCATACAGATCTGGAGCTCCGAGGGGCGGGGAACGTATTTGGAAACGCTCAATCCGGTTTTGCTGATTTCCAACTTGCCACCCCTGCGGACACCGACATTATGAAAAAAGCCCGTGACTATGCCACAGAGCTACTTGTTCAAGATCCTGACCTCGAATTGCTCCCGCTCATCAAGGAGCGGATCGAGAGGCAGTTTGAAATGGTACATTTGGAATAGTGTGACCAATCCAGTTGGTATCTTGTCGCTAAAGTTCGCTAATTTTTTGCAGCCGTCTAATCAATAAGTTTTCTTTCTTCATTTTCGACTTTGCTGGAATGACTGCACTTGTGAGCCCAAGCCGGGTTGCCTCCATGAGCCGACGATCAACGAGGGGAACTGAGCGGACTTCACCACCCAACCCAACTTCGCCGATATACACCGTCGCGGATTCGTCTGAACGATTTTTGGTAGCACCCGTAATAGCCGCGCAGATCGCCAGGTCCGCAGCGGGTTCGTTGAGTGTCATGCCCCCGATCACATTGATAAACACGTCCTTGTCGCCAAGCTTGAGACCAGCACGCTTGGAGAGGATGGCTACGATCATCTGGAGTCGGTTTGAATCAAATCCAGAAGCTCGGCGCACAGGTGTCCCATAAAACGCCGTTTCAACCAGAGCCTGCACCTCTACAAGAAACACCCGTGACCCCTCGACGGTTGCGGCAATAACGGAGCCAGGTGTAGAGGAACGTTCTGAAAGGAATCTCTCAGACGGATTCGCAACAGCCATGAGCCCGCCCTCCGTCATTTCAAACACACCGATCTCATCCGTGGCCCCAAAGCGGTTTTTGGCTGCACGCAACATACGATAGCTGTGCAGAGGGTCACCCTCAAGGTTTACGACCACGTCAACAAGATGCTCGAGAGTCTTTGGTCCAGCAATTGAGCCGTCTTTGGTCACTTGGCCAACCAGCAGGATCGAGACATTTGTGCGCTTGGCAAGATCTAGGAGCAGGGAAGTGGCATAACGAACTAATGTTGGGCCGCCGCTTGTCGAGTCGATCTCAGAGGAAGTGAGGGTCTGTACCGAATCAATGACCGCGAGGGTTGGTGCCTCTTTCTCGATGGTCGCCACAAGTGTTTCAACGGGAAATGGTTCGAGAAATCGAACGGTGTCGATGTTCTTTTTGAGTCGCTCGAAGCGGGCGGCAAGTTGAGTAGGGGACTCTTCGCCAGAGATATAGAGCACGTTGCCTTTCACAGATCCAGCGATGGCCGCCACGAGCGTCGATTTTCCAATTCCTGGCTCGCCAGACAACAGCACCAGAGAGCCTTTCACAATTCCACCGCCTAGGACACGATCAACTTCCTGGTCATCAGTCGTGAGCCGATCGGCCTCATTTTGCTTAGCAATGTCTTTGAGGGGAGTGCTCTGTGCGGCCTTTGCTTGTGAGTGAGACGAAAGGAGTGAACGTGTGCTTACCCCTGCTTCTTCAGTGATGGTTCCCCACTTGTCACAGGTCAGGCACTTGCCGGACCACTTTGACGATTGGGCGTCACAATGCGTGCAGATGAACATAGCGATGGATTAGTAATCAAGACAAGCAAGCAGATCTCCACCACTTATATTCCAGGTAATGTGGACATGGGGCCCGGAAGTATTTCCTGCCTGAGCCGCAGTTTGACAAGTGCAGGATTCGCTCTTTGTGGGATCGGTGCATGGGGTTCCGCTTACATCACACCATCCATTCTCTGCCGCCGACCAGCTGCTGGGTGGCTTCTCTCCTGCACAGCAGTTACCTCCGAGGTGACCAAGAACATCGCCCTGGCTCACCGTTCTACTTGCCGAATAGGTCCCCGTATCATCCAAAAAATCCTTTGCATGGCAAATGTAGATCTGTGCTCCGGCAGCTTTTCCTGTTCCAGTTAATGTGATGACATTTCCACAACGATTACTTGTGTCTGTGCTCGTTCTGTACGTCACGGTTCCATCAAAGGGGGCAAGGATGGACAATCCCCAGCCTGCCGCATAGTCCAGGTTTTTGATTTTTTTATAATCGCCATTTGCATCGCCATCAAACCAATGGTGGTTTCCACAGTTCGGTGGATTTCCGGTTGGAGACATCACGGATTGCTCGATGTTGCAGGTTCCGCTGGCTTTAGCCGTTTCAACGATTTGATCACATGTTGCACGAGATCCAGAGCTCCCGACACCCTCATCTCCCGAGGTTGCCTGGTCAAGGGCTATTTCAGCCACATTGGTAAGCTCGACTACACGAAGACCTATGAGATTTGGGTTGACAACGAAGAGAATGGCATAAGCACAGAGCAAAAGAACCAACCCTGTGAGGGCGTTTCGGATCATTGTTTTGGCACTTTCTACGCTCCCTCCACCAGCGGAGAGTGCATATCGGAGTCCTGCGACCATGATGAAAACAATCGCGATCGTTGTGGAGATTCCCAAGAGATAGACGTAGAGACCGGAGATGTAGTCTCCCAGGAAGCTGATGTGTAAAACGTTATTTTGATCCTGAAATGCTTCCGTAAAGGTCACAGTCGGGATGTCTACAGAAAGGACTGGAGTGATAAGCTCCAAGCTTGTGGAGGTTGTTGAGCTACTGGATGAGCCAGCCGCAGCGGCAATGGCCACGGCGGCTTCGTCCGACTCTGAGCAATCGGCCCCGACCGTAATTCCACCATCAGAGTCCGAATCAGCAGCGTAATCCGTCCGTATAATGGCATCGCCAAACTCATCATCGCAGAAGGTTGTGCATTCTGATCCACTATCGATAGTGGCCCCAGCATCGTCCTCGAAAAAGTATTCGCAGTATTCTTCTTCGTTGTAGTAACACGCGCAAATACCATCTCCTGCATGAGCGATCATTGGGAAGGAGAGGATCATGAGTAAACAGACCAACCAATACTTCATAGGTCTAAGGTTGGTTGATTAGCTCTGTCACAACGTCAACAAGGTTCTGTGTCGTTATGGCTCCTACTAGGATTTGATCACCAATGTACAGGGTCGGTGTTGAAGTGAGTCCAAGAGCCAACCCCTCCTCATAGTCTTTCTTTACAATAGGTAGTGTGTCGCGTTCATCGTAGCAACGTTGAAATTTTTCCATGTTTAGCTGGAGATCTTGTGCGATCTGGGTAAACTGAGCTTCGCTCAAATACGCCTGTCGATCAAACAAGGCGTCATGATAGACCCAGAACGTTCCTTGTCGATCCGCGCAATGAGCGGCAATCGCTGCTGGTGTGGCAAATTCGTGGGCGGATTCGTTTGGCATGTCCTTCCAGATCACACGAACGTCATCTGGAAACGTTTTAAGCACCACGTCTAGCGAGTCAGCAAGTGTCGCACAGGCTGTGCATTCAAAATCTCCAAATTCGACGATGGTCACGGTTGGGTTTTCCGCGCCTTTGGCTGGATTGACGAAGGTAAGGGTAGGTTGTGTGAGAGATCCCACGGCGATCGTAGATTCGGGAATCAGAATCTCAATGGGCTGGTTACGGAACCAAAAAAAGATGAAGACCATGAGGCCTAGGGCAGCAATCGATAAGAAGCCTAGCCATCGGTGTTTCATAGATTATTTCAGTCGCATGAGTTCAAGTTGACCTGAGGTGTTGGTGAAGTAGATCACAGAAGCATCCTCTGAGACTTGGAGGTTGTTCATGGCAGTATCTTCTGCGGGAATGGCGACCAAGGTGGAAGTACCTACCGAGAGATCGAGTTTGTATAACGCATCAGGTTCCCTCTCGTAGAGGGATCGTTGCAAACCAGCGTTTGCAGGGAGTTCGAGCGGTACGGCACAGTACACCACGGATGCAGAGCTCCATGTACATTTGTCGACCCACGTGTAAAGACCGAGCGATTGTCTATTGTCGCCCATCGTGGAGGAGGTCGCATCAACAATCCAGAGGAGGGGCTTGTTGCTGCTGTAACTTCCTGCGACGGAATAGAGGAGCTGTCTTCCATTTGGGGACCAGAGGGAATCGAATCCAAGTCCCTCTACGACAAGTCCCTTATAGTTTTCTTTGTTTTTTCCAACGGGATAGATGACGTTTCGATCCACACCTCCCTGGATTGCGTCTGAGGTGTCTGCAAAGGCAACCACCTGATCGTTGGGCGACCAATTCACGTCCACTTTATCTTCGTTTTCTCCCAACGCTTGGATGCTCGTTGTTTGTGATCCATCATCGCTTGTAACCACGAGCCAACGATTTTGTGGATCAAGGGCGATACTTTTCGCAATGACTTCATCTGTAACAGGAGAGAAATCAAAATCTTCCCAATGCGATGGAAGAGTTACTTGAACTTCCGAATCAAAATTATAGATGATGTTTGAACCATCAGGAAATTCGATAAGCGCTTTGTTGGAGTCTTTGTTCCACTCGACCGTTTCTGCGTCAGGGAATTGCGTATCTGAAAGAGCGATAACATTTCCATTTTCATCAATGGTGTAGAATCGCCCATCGGATGCGTTGTAGTAATTCATCGACTCTCCATCGGCACCAAGTACAACGTTATACACCGATCCTGTTGTGAGTTCAGTTGTTTGGGTCAATCCGCCTTGCGCGACTTCGTCTGCTTCCTCAAGTCTTCCATTTCCTCCTTCTTGTTCAGCTTCTTGCCGAGCTCGGATCTCAGCTTCAATGGCACTGGGCAGGCCACCCGTAGAAATTTCTGCTCCACCCTCTACTGTTGGTTCAGGTGGGGCGGGCTGAAAAAAGAGACGATAGAGGACAAAGGCGATGACAAAAACCGACACGATAAATCCACCTACAAGAAGAATTTTTTTTGTACGCTCGGTCATAAAGAGGGTTAAAAGCCGAAAGTTGAACTAATTATACCACCCAAACACAATCCGCCGCTTGCGCCTTGAGCAAGAGACGCTCCGATGGCGGCAGCCTCGGTTATGGAGCTTGTTACTTTTACGAAGTCGTGGACGAGACAAATGCCGCCCATCCCAACCATGAGAACGGCTATCGCAAGAGCGATATCTGCCGCCACAATAAAACCCGAAAGAATGAGTGCGTCTTTATCGACTGGCATAGGAATCGGCGCCCACGAGATCGGACCGACAAACCGACTTTTTCCTTTGGCAAAGTATTTTCCGTAGATCATCTCCAGGTTTAACCAACCAAAGGTGAACATGTATAAGATACAATCCACGACAAAGGAAACACCTGAAGAGGAGAGGTCTAAAGCGGCTGCGAGGAGATCAACAACGAATATGGCTCCACGGCGGAACGTTGTTTTTGCGTATTGCTTTATTTTCAGGCGCACTTTTTCTTTTGCCGCGTTCACCTGAGCGTCTTGCTGTTCTTGAGCTTGTTGTGTTGCCGAGCGCTGGGCGATGGCACTCAGCAGGGTGGAGGTGATTCGATTTTGTTCAAGTTGCTGATCCTCTTCTGGTTGATCCATGTCCAGGCGACGTGCCGTAGCGTCATCGATGTTACGAATGAGAGGCGGAGGCATGTTCAATGGGGGTGGAGCGGCGCGAAGCCCTTGTTGGAACCGATTTGACGCGAGCGCGGACGCACGACGGGCATGAAGGGAATTCGCGGAATCATTTCCTAATGTTGGCGAAGGAGCGATCAGGTTGGCCGCGCGGGTTGGAGATTGTTCTCGCCTTCCTGCCATAAACTTCGCCTTTCGAGTGTTCATCCCCGCTTCGCCGTAATCAATAACGTTATTGGCAACGGACTGGGGAAGATATTCCCCTGCCTCTTTCTTGAGGGCATTGCGAGCATCGTCCTTTGAAGCGCTTTTTACGTATTTGATCGCGTCATCGACGTGATCCTCCGCCACGTTTTCTGCGGCTCGGACCAGCTCAGGATTTTTCGCCATGAACTCTGCAGATTTTGTGGCAAGGTTGGCGGATTTGGTCGCCCCACGCTTGGCGAGTCCTTCCCCCAAGCTTTTCATGAGTCCTGTGGATTTTCCTGCGATCCGTGCGCCCTTTTCTACTTCTCCCGCCCCTGTCGCATCTAACAATAAACTCCCTAGTCCCACAGCCCCATGAATAAGACGTTCTTTTCCTTCAAGCTTTTTGCCCGTAGTTGTTTGACCGTCGCGAGCCTCACGCATTTGTTTATACCCACCGATGAGTGGGGTGAGATCTAGTACGGCTGAGCCAACTTTTGATTTCCCAATTTTATCAATGCTGTAATCAAGAGCGACTCCACCTGGGTTTAACGCCAAATTGGCACCCTTGTGAGCCGCCTTCAGGTACGTTTTTACACGACCACCCTGCGCTTTGGCTTTGATGTCTGTAGGTGAAGCTTCCATACCTAGGATGCATTCTCAAGAGCGGTGATTTCCGCTTGGAGATTCTCGATGAGTTCCTTCTGGAACGGTTGCTCAAGATCCGGATAGATGGAAATCCAAAATTCTAATTCCTCCCGATCCTCCCCGAGTTTGATAAGTGTATTGACGAGCTGTTGAATGTCATTATTTGGCATGGACGCGTGTCACCACAACACGATTGGAGCGTACAGCAACCTTCAAAGCGGTTGGACGATCCTTTTGACTAAGTCGTTGGGCAATGATGTGTTCAATCTCGCGCTGAATGAGAGTGCGGATGTGTCGTGCGCCAAGCTTTGTTTCGACGCGAGATCGGATATGGGTTGTGAGGTCCTTATGTATCTGTATCTTGAGCCCCTGTGTTCCTAGTCGTGCGACAAGTTCATCGAGTTGTTTGCGGACGATTTGTTCCAGGATTGTATCTGGTAGTGGCTGGAACAGACAGGTGTGGTCGATACGATTGAGCAGCTCTGGACGGAAGCGGTTTTCGAGCTCGCTTCGCAGATCCTGGTTCATGGCCACAGAGCGATCGGTTTCGTGCGCCATAAATCCAAAGTCGCCACGTTCAAACCTCTCGAGTCCAACATTGGAGGTCATGACAACGATGGTGTTTTTGAAATTGACTTTCCGTCCCGTTGCGTCCGTAAGCTCGCCTTCTTCAAGAATCTGCAGGAGTAAGTTCTGGACATCACGATGGGCTTTCTCGATTTCATCGAACAGGACAACCGAGTACGGACGCTGTTTTACACGATCGGTGAGGTTGGCGCCTTCCTTGTAACCCACATATCCAGCCGGCGCACCAATGAGTTTAGACATCGTGAATCCTTCCGAATACTCACTCATGTCTAGCCGAATGAGATGCTGCTTGGTGTGAAAGAGAATGTGAGCGATGGTCTTAGCAAGCTCGGTTTTTCCCACGCCCGAGGGGCCCAGGAACAAGAAGGAAGCAAGTGGGCGACCTGGATGGGCAACACCGGTCTTGGCTCGTCGAAGCGCACCCGCAACGGTGTCGATGACTTGGTCTTGGCCCAGAACATTTGAGCGAAGTTGCTCCTCCAGTTCCAAAAGACAGCTTTTATCCGATGAAATGAGATCTTCAAGGGGAATACCTGCGGTGCGTGAAACGACTCTGGCGATGTCGTCAGAGGTGATCGCAGGGATGGGGGAGATATCTTCTTCAATCGCGAGGGCTTCCAGGTGAGCACATAGTCGTACCTCTTCTTCTTTCAGGTTCAGAGCTTCGTCGAAACGTTCCTCGACCACGGCCTGACGTTTGCGTTCTTTGAGATCAAGGAGAGTTTGGGACAATTCTCGCTCTTGATGGATGGGGCCAGGGTTCAGATTGCGTACTCGGGTGCTGGCGGCGGCTTCGTCAATCAGATCAATCGCCTTGTCCGGGAGTTGGCGATCTTGGAGGTAGCGTGTGGAGAGCGTGACTGCCTGGGCGATGGCGTCATGTGTGATGCGGACGCGATGGAACTGTTCATAGTAGGGAGCAATGCCTTCGAGAATCTCGAGCGCTTTTTCTTGGCTAGGTTCGTCGACCACAACAGATTGGAATCGGCGCTCTAGGGCTGCGTCTGTCTCAATGTGTTTTTTAAACTCTGCAGGTGTCGTTGCTCCAATGCAGCGGATTTCTCCACGTGCCAGAGCGGGCTTGAGGATGTTGGCGGCATCCATAGATCCAGAAGCGGCGCCTGCGCCGACGATGGTGTGCATCTCATCGATGAATAGCAAGATATCAGGATTCGCTTTTACTTCATCCACGATTTGTCGCAGTCTTCCTTCGAATTCACCGCGATACATGGTGCCGGCGATGAGCAGCGCCATGTCGATCGAAAAAATACGCTTATGAGCAAGCACGGGTGGGACAAGGCCCTGCGTGATTTGCTTAGCAAGACCTTCGACAATGGCTGTTTTTCCGACACCAGGTTCACCTAAGAGTAGGGGATTGTTCTTGGTACGACGACAAAGAATCTCCATGACTCGTTCGATCTCTTTTTCACGTCCAATGACCGGATCGATCTTTTTCTGTGCGTCCGGACTGGTAAGCTCGAGGGCAAAAAATTCAAGCGCCGATAGTTTCTTTTCTTCCTTCTCTTGGGTGATTGCTTCACCCGATTTCTGTGGCGTTGAAATGGTTGGTGACTGAACCTTCGAGCCAGGATTGCTGAGATCTGGGAATTTAGAGGTGCTCTTGAGAACGACCGTCAGTTGGGAACTTAACTCTTTGAGGTTCAGTTGGATTTCTGAAAAAAAGGATTGCGTGACCGCTGGGTTGATTTGCAAGATACCTGAAAGCAAATGCTCGGTACCAACATAGCGATGGCCATAGATGTTCGCTGTGAGAACCGCTTTTTCAACGATTCGCTTTGCTTCGTCGGAAAGATGGAGTGTAAGGCCGGTGGTGTCAGAGAGAGTTCGCGCGGGCTGTTGGACACCCGCGAGTTTCTTGAAGTCGACTTGCTTCACCCCACTCTTCTTGAGAATCTCCGCAGCAATACATCCTTTTTGTGTACCCAGTGCCCAGAGGAGATGCTCTGGTTGAATGGTCTGTTGATCTTGTTCGACGACAAAACACAGAGCGCGCGTGAGCACGTTCTTTAGGTGGGTGGAGAATTTGTCCACGATGTCATGACTCATAGCATGCCGCGCAGTTTTTTGATGCGCTCCGTAATCGGTGGGTGAGTGCTGAAGAGCTGTTCAAATTTTTTGGTCACGTGCGGATCAAACGGATTGGCCAGGAAGAGATGAGCTGTGGCGTGGTTTGCACGTTTGAGAGGTTGATCTTGTCCTGCAATTTTTTCCAGTGCCTGAGCAAGACCTTCTGGATAGCGGGTGAGGAGTGCCCCATCGGCGTCGGCAAGATATTCACGTGAGCGTGAAACGGCGAGCTTAATGAGCTCGGCGAACAGTGGGGAGAGGATCGCGAGTACGATTCCGATGAGCAGGAGAATTCCTCCTCCCTTGTTATCAGAATCCCGTCCGCCCCAGAACATGGAGCGCATGAGCATGTCCGAGAGGAGCAAGATTACACCAACTAAGACGATCACGATCGTCATGACACGGATGTCATAATTCTTGATATGCGAGAGTTCGTGCGCAAGAACGCCTTGGAGTTCTTGATCGTCGAGCATGTCCATCAGGCCGGTGGTCACGGCGATCGAGGCGTGGGCAGGGTCACGACCTGTGGCAAACGCGTTTCCAGCCGGATCATGGATGATGTATACCTTGGGTGTTTGCATTCCAGCCGTGATCGCGAGGTTTTCAATCATGCGATAGAGTCGAGGATTGTCCTGTTTTTGAATGAGCTTAGCTCCTGCCGTCCCCAGGGCGACTTTATCGCCATGGAAGTACCCAATGAGGTTCATCCCAGTCGAGAACATCACAGCAACAATCAGGCCAGCATTTCCAGTGCCTGTGTACTCACCGATCACCCAACCAAGACCAACAATGACGACCGTAAAAATCAGGATCAAAAACCAGGTCTTGCGTTTGTTGGCTGCGATTTGCGAGTACATAGGTTAGAATTGGACCTGTGGTGTTTCAAGAGCCACGTCTGGAGCATCGAAGAATTCACGTTTTACAAAACCAAGAACGCCCGCGATGAGATTGGTGGGGAAGACCTGTACCTTTGTGTTGAAGTCCCGGACGTTGGCATTGTAGAAGCGTCGGGACGCCATAATCTTGTCTTCAGCATCGGTGAGCTCATGCTGGAGTTGGAGGAAGTTTGTTGATGCTTGAAGTTGTGGATAGGCTTCCGACACAGCAAAAAGTGACTTGAGTGTCTCGCTCAACATATTCTCCGCCGCGGCATGCTCCTTCATAGTCTTGGCACCCATGGCAGTCGCGCGCGCTTCTGTTACGTTCTGGAAGACGGTCGCCTCGTGCGACGCGTACCCCTTCACCGTGTTAACGATGTTGGGAATGAGGTCGTAGCGACGCTTCATTTGGACTTCAATATCCGACCACGATTCATCCACGCGATTACGGCTAGAGATAAGACCGTTGTATGTTAGAATGAGCCAGAGCAAAATGGCACCGATGACAAGAACGAGAATCCAAATAAGTTCCATAGAGTTTTGCGTTAATTCATCTAAAATAGTAGGCGAAACGCACTGAATCGTCAATCAAAGTTTCGATGTATGATTACTTCCATCAAAGAAAAACAACTCATGGTTTTCGACCTTGATGGTACGCTCGCGCGCAGCAAAATGCCCATGGATATCGAAATGGTGCAACTTTTTTCCAGTTTGCTTGAAAAGCGACATGTTGCAGTTCTTGGTGGCGGATGGTTTCCGGTATTTGAAATGCAGCTTCTTGCGAGCCTAAAGGGGTATGAAGGTCTCTTCTCAAACCTATTCTTGTTTCCAACGTCCGGAGCGAAGTTTTTGCGTTTCGAGAATGGAGCATGGCACACGGTCTATGCCCACGAGTTATCTCAAGTGCAACGCACAAAGATCAAGGAGGGGTTTGAGCAGGCGTTCAAGGACATCGATTACCATCATCCAGAGACTGTATACGGAGAAGTGATTGAGGATCGTGGGACACAGATTACGTTTTCTGCTCTGGGGCAGCAGGCACCCATCGAACTGAAAGATGCCTACAAAGGCTCGTCCCAGGATCGTCGATGGGAAATTGTTGGGAGACTCAAAGAGTATCTTCCGGAATTCGAAATAAAAGTTCCGGGGAAGTCCTCGATTGACGTTACGATGAAAGGGATTGATAAAGGTTATGGGATTGACGAAATGCATAAACATTTGGGCATTGAAGTAGATAAGATGATTTTTGTGGGAGATGCGCTGTATGAAGGAGGAAATGATGAGCCAGTCAAACGCACAGGGATTGAGAATATTTCTGTCGAAGGTCCAGAAGAGACAAAAAAATTGATTCGTGAATGGCTGCCATTGCTTTGAAATGACTCATACGGATAAACTACATACAGGTATGTCTGTCTCAACTGATCCAAAAAAAATTGAGGAATTGCTCACGCGGGGTGTGGAGCGGATTTTTCCGTCACGCGATTTTCTCGAGGCACGACTGAAGGAAGGCAAGCAACTCTCGCTCTACCTTGGGATCGATCCGACGGGACCTGATCTTCACATCGGCCACTCGATTCAGTTGCGCAAACTCCGACAGTTCCAGGATCTCGGTCACAAGGTGATCTTGTTGATTGGTGACTTCACGGGGATGATCGGTGACCCAACGGACAAATCAGCAACGCGTGTGAGACTTACTCGAGATCAAGTTCTTGCAAACGCAAATAAATACAAAGAGCAGGCCAGCAAGATCCTCGATTTTAGCGGAAACAATCCGGTTGAGCTTCGATATAACAGTGAGTGGCATGGCAAACTCCGTTTTGATGAAGTGGTTGAGATTGCTGCCAACTTCACCGTGCAACAGTTGCTTGAACGAGATATGTTCCAAAATCGTCTCAAGGAAGCCAAGCCGATTCACTTGCACGAGTTCCTCTATCCACTGATGCAAGGATACGACTGCGTGGCGATGGATGTGGATGGGGAAGTGGGAGGCAATGACCAGACATTCAACATGCTCGCCGGCCGCGACCTCATGAAGGCCATGAAGGGGAAGGAGAAGTTTGTCATTGCCGATAAACTCCTGGCAGACCCAACAGGCAAGAAGATGGGGAAGAGCGAGGGCAACATGATTACGCTAGGCGATTCGAGTGACGAGATGTTCGGCAAAATCATGAGCTGGACCGATGGCATGATTGTGTCCGGATTCGAGATCCTCACCATGGAGGATTGCGCTGCAATACAGAAAGAACTAGACGGCGGTGTAAACCCACGCGAGCTCAAGGCACGGCTTGCTCGAACTATTGTTGCCCAGTACTTCGACGAAGCTGAGGCTCAGACAGCTTCGGAGCGGTTCGATCAACTATTTCAGAAGAAAGAGATGCCGGACGAGATTGTTGAGCACAAAATCAGTGCTCCAATGTCAATCGTGGATGTACTTGTTAGCTCTGGGTTGGCGAAATCAAAATCTGAGGCACGACGTCTCATCGAAGGTGGAGGTGTAAAGGTGGGTGAGACGGTCGTTGAGGACTCTGAGCAGATGATTGAAGCCACTTTTCATGGAGTAGTCATTCAAAAAGGGAAGCGCCATTTTGTGCGCGTCGTGGCTTGACGACGAAGGCAATCAATGCTAAGTAAATGCTAACTTGTGCGTGGAAGCTCGCGTAATTCAAGCACTGTCCCTCAGCAACAGTACAGTCTGGTCTTCACACAAGGCACCCCGCCTCCGTATCTGAGAGTACGGAGGTTTTTGATTTAATCGTCCAGAGTCGGTATTATTGAGCCGAATTTATGGGAACACTCATTTTGTTTATTATCGTCCTTTCGCTCCTAGTTTTTGTGCATGAGCTCGGCCATTTTGTGATGGCACGGCTCATGGGCATGAAGGTAGAAGAGTTTGGATTTGGGTTTCCTCCTCGATTGTGGGGAGTGAAACGTGGCGAGACTATTTACTCAATTAATTGGATACCACTGGGAGGATTCGTGAAGATTAAAGGTGAGTCGGGTGAACAGGCGCACGAGCAAGACAGCTTTGCCTCTAAAAAGGCCTGGCAACGATTTGTTGTGCTGATTGCCGGCGTGGCAATGAACTTGGTCCTGGCCGCGGTGCTGTTCTCAATCGGTTACATGGCTGGGCTCCCAAGCGTCATTGATGAGTCATTGCCTTCCTCCGCTCGTGTTGAGTCACAGGAGATAACAGTGATGCAAGTCGTGGAGGGATCTCCAGCTGCACAGGCCGGTGTCGTAGTGGGAGATGTGATCGCATCATTGGACGGGCAGGTTGTTACAAGTGATGCTGAAGCAAGAGACTACTTTGCCGCCCATGCGGCGGATGGAGTCGCTGTGCTCGTCCAGAAGTCCGATGAGTCCTATACGACGTATTCACTCACGAGTGAGTATCTCGAGTCTGTAGACACGACGGGCGTAGGCATCGCATTTATTTCGACCGGTCTTGTTTCCTATCCGTTTTTCTCAGCGATCGGTCAGGGCGTCTACACAACGTATCAATTCACCCTTGAGATTCTCAAAGCATTTGGAGGGCTCATTCGTGATTTGGTCCTGAGTCAAGAAATAGGCGTCGACCTTTCTGGTCCGGTTGGAATTGCGGTTATGACAGGTCAGGTTGCGGCCATGGGAATCGTCTACTTGTTGCAATTCACCGCCGTGCTCTCCATCAACCTGGCGATCATTAACGTTCTCCCGTTCCCAGCACTCGACGGTGGACGGATCTTGTTCCTGGCGATCGAGAAAATTCGTGGCCGAGCGGTGAATCAAAAAATCGAAGTGGCCGTGCACAATCTGGGCTTCATGTTCCTCATGGTGCTTGTTGTACTTGTCACCTATAAAGATTTCGTGACGTTCGGCGACCAAATCTGGAGAGCGATTAAGGGGATGGTGTCTATATGAAAGATCAGCTTGAACAACTAAAGCGCGATTTCGACGCCCTCGTCGACAAGATCGCAGACACAGATGCGCTTGAGGAACTGAAAGTCCAGTTTCTTGGTCGTAAGGGAAAGCTCAACGCCATGATGAAAGAGATGGCAAGCCTTGCAGACGGGGAACGCAAACGTGTGGGCGCTATTGCCAACGAGGTGAAACAGGCGATTGAGGCTGCATTTGGGGAAGCAGAAGGAAAGCTCTTGAATGCTTCAATGGAAACAAATTCAGCCAAGGAGTGGATCGATGTGACCCAGCCGGCGATCCCAACACGTGAACAGGGACACGTGCATCCCGTGACACAGGTTCAGGATGAACTGGCCGAATTGTTCAATTCGATGGGCTTCATGGTACTGGATGGACCTGAGCTCGAGAGTGATTATTACAATTTTACCGCACTCAACATTCCACCCTCGCATCCAGCTCGTGACATGCAGGATACCTTCTACATTGATGGGAAGACTCCAAAGCCTGGATCAGAGGAGGCAGCTTGGGTGATGCGGACACATACGTCTTCGTTCCAGGTTCGTGCGATGCGGAAATATGGTGTGCCGCTGCGAGCCGTTGTTCCTGGACGCTGTTTTCGCAACGAGGCCACAGATGCCCGTCATGAACACACCTTCCATCAACTCGAGGGGATTGTGGTCGGAAAAGGTATTTCGTTTGCCCACATGAAGGGTGTGTTTCAGGCCGTGGCAGATCACCTCTACGGAAAGGGGACAAAGATTCGGCTTTCCCCAAAGTTTTATCCATTTGTGGAACCAGGTGTCCGAGGGGAGCTTGAGTGCTTCTTGTGCAAAGGGAAGGGCTGTCGCGTGTGTAAGCAAAGCGGATGGCTTGAAGCGATGCCAGGTGGGATGATCCATCCAAATGTGCTCCGTCAAGCGGGTCTGGACCCACATGAGTATTCAGGTTTTGCTTTTGGTTTTGGTCTCACACGTTTGGTCATGCTCAAGTATGGCATTGATGATATTCGTCATCTTGAGTCTGGTGACCTGAGATTTTTTAAACTTTTTTAATTATTGGGGTACGGTCCGACTACCGACTTTTTTAGAAAAAGTCGGTAGTCGGACCTGACCCCACATCGACTATGTTGATTTCAAAGAAATGGCTAAACGAATTTGTTGCGACGCCAAAAGGCCTCAGAGATGCCGACCTCGCAAAGAAGATTTCGTTGTCGACAGTAGAGGTCGAGACAGTCAAAGATCAAGCCTCGGCCCTTGAGAAGATTGTTGTTGGCATGGTGAAGTCTGTTGCCGCTCATCCTAACGCCGACCGACTTCGCGTGTGCCAAGTAGATGTCGGTGGTCGTTCAACCCAGATTGTGTGTGGAGGAACGAATGTTGCAGAAGGAATGAAAGTCGCCGTTGCCCTGCCAGGAGCTCGTGTGAAGTGGCATGGGGAAGGAGAGCCTATTGAACTCACAAAAACGAAAATTCGTGGGGAGGAATCGGAAGGGATGATCTGCTCGAGTAACGAGATCGGACTTTCACCGATTGAAGGAGATCATGAGATTCGCGATTTAGGAACCCTCAAGGCAAAGGCGGGTACGTCACTTGCAAGTGCACTTGGTTTCGACGACGTCATTTTTGATATCGAACATAAGTCGCTCACGAATCGTCCTGATCTCATGGGACACTATGGGATGGCGCGAGAAGTAGCGGCGCTCACACAGTCGAGGTTGAAGAGCTACGAACCAAAGAAGATCACCACAGGGAAGGGAATCGACATTACGGTCGATGTAGAAGACAAAGATGGCTGTCCGCGGTACATGGCCGTGGCCATGGAAGGGATTCTTGTGCATGAGTCCCCAGATTGGGTTAAGCATCGACTTGAAGCGTGTGGGGTACGTTCGATCAACAACGTTGTGGATGTGACGAACTTGGTGATGCTCGAACTCGGACAACCCATGCATGCCTTCGATGCCGATGTTCTTGGGAAGAAAATTGTCGTGCGGCCTGCCAAGGAGAAGGAAAAAATCACGGCGCTTGATAAAAAGACATATCCACTCGATTCCACGATACTGTTAATTACCGACGGTCAAAAACCAATGGCGATTGCGGGTGTGATGGGAGGCGAGGGAAGCGGGGTGAGTGAACGAACGACACACATCGTTTTTGAGTCGGCAAATTTTGATCCTGTGAGCGTGCGAAAGACCTCGACCAAATTAGGACTGCGTTCTGAGTCTTCTGCGCGATTCGAAAAGTCACTAGATCCAAACCTTTGTG